>Ga0208243_1000190_pt1 | contig 45569 bp, 50 predicted proteins | sample Subbio2Aug_QV12A_FD_184826 | JGI IMG/M metagenome (GOLD analysis project Ga0208243, IMG submission 184826) | Serpentinite rock and fluid subsurface biosphere microbial communities from McLaughlin Reserve, California, USA - CR12Aug_QV12A (SPAdes) | ecosystem: Environmental > Terrestrial > Deep... | reverse complement strand
TTAAAGGGCTGCGCCACATTTTTTAGTTAGTTTGTCAAGTGTTTTTTATAAATTGTTGCAAGAAAAAAGAGCCCTATGTTTTGTAAAACATAGAACTCTCTCATTTTGTCTTAACTTAATGACATTGGGCAATTTGCTCCTCTTTTGCCCCTCAATTTATGTTGATGAATAATTTATTTAACCTCATTATAATAGTCATCTTGAATTCATATATTGCGAAAATACTATCGTCGTATATTAATTCTTGGTTTATTTTGCTTACCACCGTTTGTAATCCAATCAGTTAAGACACCCCAAAGACTACGGTCATCCTTTTCGAACTGATAATGAAATCCACACGCTCTAATGATGGAATTTAAATCTTCATGTTCTGATAAGTCTTCGTATTCGTTTAAATCTAAATTCATCCAAAGCTCTCTTCCAGATTTATCTTGAATAATCAATTGATATATTTCCGTCCCATTGCGATAAGGTAAATTATTCCTATAGAAACCTTTCGATTGAGCTTCTTCACGATTTAAATACAATGTGATTTCAATAGCTTCTGGAATAAATGCTTTGTATTTCTCTATTAGATTAATCAGATTGCCGTTATCCCATCCAAATTGCTTATTCTGAACTAAAATAAGTCTGCCTTTGTAATAATATAAATTGCCAGTAATATCTCCTCTTCTATTGAAATCCCATTTTTCTTCTACAGCTGAATCTCTACTTGTTACTAACTCCCATAACTGATCTTCTTTCTGAAATTTTACAACTCTATTAACATAAACTTCTGACGCAAGATTATCCGGAACACCTATCTTTAATAATATACTTCTAGAGCCACTTGGACCTTGACCACGATAACCTGTATTTACTCCACTTAGCCATGTCTCATTATCATTGTAGTCCTTAATAATCATTCTTGGTGCTGATATTCTAAACAAATGATCATTTTGAGTACAAGGACCTTCAACTTCATAATAACCTTCTAAGACTGGATCAATTTCATTGAAGTAAATATTCACTCTATTTATTGCATTGAAATCATGAATGTTATCATTGAAATACTTAATACATTCTCTTGTCATACTATCTTTGCTGAATTTAATATTCCTATACACATTGAAATTATTTGAATTTATTTGATTATTCATTTCATACTTAAGTTTAATTACATCAGGTCTATAAAAAAGATATCCATTTAATGTTTTCTTAATATAGTCCAATTTTTCATCTCTTACATATTTACTTACCATCTGCCTTGATACCTCAAGTATTTCACATACCTCATTTACGGTTAACACATTTAGCTTAATCATATTTATGTTGTTTTGCCTTTCCATAAGTACCTCCAATGGCCAAATAATACACTAATAAAACATAGGTTGTCAAGTGTAAATGTATATTGGTCAAATCAAAATGTTTGCAATAAAAAAACAGGGTCAATTTGACCCTATTTCACTTATGATTAGCTTATTTTACTTCTCTGTAATTTTCCCAGTATTCGGATTAAAATCATAATTTTTTAAGCAATCGGGGCAATTTAAACGGTAGTCATGTTCTCTGAAACCTGGTATTGCGTCATATACGTCAACAAATGTTCCCTTTCCACACGGGCATTCAAAAACTGTGGTATCTACACTTCCCGATCCAGCTCCATACCCTCGATGACCTTCAGACTCTGAACTAATCATTTTACCAACTGCAATTTCTCTCTTTTCATTTGACATAAACTTTGACCTCCTCATAAGTAAAATTTCCATTATATTATGATAATTATAATGCTCTAGAATCACTTATCTGTCTATATAGCTCGATAACCTCTGGATTTTCTTCGTTGAATCTTTCATCGTTGAGCAGGGGAATTTTATACCTTATTTCCATTTGATTCATCAAATCGGTTGGATTGGTGCCTTGTTCAAACTGTCCTCGAATACGTTCAAGAACTAGATAATAGCTATTGGGATCCCGTTCAGCACATACGCGGTGAAAGTTTTTTTCATTTTCTCTTAAGTGGAGTTCACTTTCTTCCTCGATTGATCTAAAACAAATTTCACAAACTCCAGCATAACCTTCAATTTTCATAGCCGCGTCCTTTCTATCTAATTAAAAATTCTTCGTACATTGATTATAAATCTTGGAATAGCAATTATGCATCCAATCGCGCTTGCAAAAGCGATTACCAATGCTATAAGTCCGGTTATCGTAAGCAAAATAATCGTAAAAAAGCTGACATCAGGATTAAATAACGAAATGCCTGCATGAAATGAAAACCCAATGTATCCAAACATCAAAACAGTAACCAATCTTGTCATGGTGATACTCATGCCTGGATCGATAACCATCTCTTGTGATGTTACTATCAAGCCAAATAAAAGGCCAATGATCGAACCAATAATGAAATAATTGATGCTCTTTTTCACATACTGCATACTGTCATAACTTCTTGATGTAGCATAACGTTCTGAACCTGGCAAATCACTCAAGCCGCTAATAAACATTGTTTTCTTTACACTCATAAAATCTCCTTGTCTTGGCTATTGATTGTTACATCAATTATAAACGAATGTAACAATCAATACACCTTTGAATTTCATTAACTTGCACTTTGTGGTTTCACTTTAAACTTAACATGATAGGATTTATGTTCCTTCTCGTTGAACGTTCTTTTTCCAATAATCAAATTAACAAAGTTTAAATTTGTCTTTCCCTTCACTTTTGAACTAACAACATCTATATCAGGATGATTCTTAATTCTGCGAAAAACAACAGCATGTGTCTTGATTTTATATACACGCCCTGGCTTCAGCTTTAGAATCGCTCTTTCTGCATCTATATAGAAGTCTTCTCTTATTTCGCCATCGTGTCTTTTGAAATTTAAAATTCTAAGACGGATTCCTGAAACGACATCAATGTAGATTTTTTTTGAAATCCTGCTGTATGTTAGATACTTTGATAGCTTTTGATATAATAAACTATAAACGATTGAATAAACCACTAATGTAGTAATAACAAATTGCATAAAATCCTCCTTAAATTTAATAGCTGCCTTCAGACAACTCGAAGCAATTGAATCTCATATGGTCAAGTGAGCCTACTGGCATATGTGAGTAATTCTTGAATAGGTCAATAATTTTCATGTTCTTTCCCCTTAAGCATTTCACATAAATGTTCTTTTTAGCGTGATACATTTCTTCAGGCAAATCACCTTCATCTAATTTTTTCAAAGCAACGCATTTGTGTTTGCAACTGAAACAAATCTTCATTAAACACCTCTTGATTAATTAATAGATGAGTAAGAGCCAACAGCAGAGAAAATAGGGTCAAAATGACCCTATTTATCAAAATGGTACATCGTTATCATCTTCGACGGATTGAAAATCTTCGAAGCTACCGGCACCAAAACTAAAATCGTCTTTGTCTGAGCTCTTAGCTTTATCGCCCCATTCGAGATATTCAACTCTATTCGCCAGTACTTCAGTTGTGTACTTGGTTTCGCCCGAAGTGGCTTTGTAGCTGCTGGTTTGAATCGAACCTTGAACGGCCACCAATTTTCCTTTCGCAAGATACTGTGATGCATTTTCAGCTTGTTTTCCCCAAACGACGATTCGAATAAAATCGGACGTTGGCTTGCCCTGAGCTTCAAATTCTTGCTTTTTTTCTCTTGTCAGGCCTTTGTCTATGGCCATTGTAAAATTAGCCACTGCCATACCGCTACCTGGTACAAATCTTAATTCTGGATCTCTTACAAGCCTACCGATAAGTGATACATTATTCATTCTTAAAATCCCCCTTTTGAAATAGATTCATTTTATTAACTTCATCACGTGCAATGTCTAGAGCATCCAAAAAGCTCATACCTTCATTTTTTTCTAAAATCTTGTCGACCAGTTTTACTATCAAATAATTGCGTTCCATTTCATCACCTACATATTCACATAATAGTCCAGTTCCTCGTGTGTAATCTTCAAGTCATCTGAGCCAGGCAAAAACCCTTTTACATAAACACATAATTCATCTTCACTTGTAAAAGGTTTTTCGGTAGTATAGATTTCACATCTAGCACTCATGTTTTTATAGTTAATGATGATGAGTGCTTTTCCGCTATGATGATTAAACTCATCAATAGCGGAATCAACACCGATAATGCACTTATTTGTCACCTGGGAGTCTCCTTCTTAATCCACCGTTTATTGGGTATAGGTCAATAAATCCTATCTCATTGTATAACCCTACCGTGTAACATAAGCAGCAGCCGTTTTCATCAATCACCATATTGTCATAATCACCCAAATCGCTATCCGATGGATCGACTAACAGATAATCAATGAATTCAAAAGTTTCGTTGTCGCTCATTCTGTATCTGCCTTTAAGAATGTGCCAAACTCTCGACCTATGATTTTCTTCAATTCGTTTTACTTCATCCATCATTTCAGGAGTTGCATCAAACAGGATTCCTGAAATATCTGAGTAGAAGATTTTTTCATCTCTTAATCCGTTGAGAATCAATTCAAGGTAATCTACCCAATTACCATCAATTCGATTTTCCATCATTTCAAGTGCTTTCATTTTTTGTCTCCTTTGATTCATATTTGAATTACCTTACATATATATATTAACATAGAATGTGAAACGTGTCAATATTAACATTATATTTATAATATAAAAAATAGCCCTCCTTTATGAAAGACTAATGATTTCAAACAATTAAAATAAGAATCAAGATAATTCAAGGCTTCAGTACTTAATAATGCTATGATATTTTACAAATCATTACTTATGTAATCAAATTAGAGTGATCAATTAGTTTTTAAATGTGAATCATTATCATAAAAATGATATCATGGCACTAGAAATGTTACAACCATAAAATTGTTAATATATGTAAAATAGGTATTTAGACTCAGACAAGCGAGCATGGAATCAAGTGCGTGAACGGTAGCGGAACGAAGTGAGCATAAGGAGTGAACGGCGAAGCGAACACTTGATGGAATAGAGCTCACACACTAGGGGGAACTCCCCGAACAAGCTTAGCTGTTCGGGGGGCATGGCACACGCCGAGTGGCTGTCGGCAGACCCGCCGGAGGCATTCAAGGTTTGATGGGAGTTTGAGGGCACTTTTTAAAGTGGCCCTCAAGAACTTAATTATTAATTTATTATAGAGTAGGGGGATTATTTAATAATTTAACAATAAGATTTGTCATAATGAGTAATTTATTTTACACTTTGTATCAAAAATTGTTTACTCACAGCAACATTTTTGATAGACTAAAATAAAGAAACACTTGATACGCCAATATCAAGTGTCTCACGATCTACATAACTAGTCCTTCAGGGACGACAATAAAAGCAGTTTAGAAAACAACCATTATGCGTGTGAAGGCTTATCGGTTGTTTTTTTCTGTCTTTTTATCAATGAATCTTATTGCGTATACTACAAAAATAGGTGCAGCAACAGACGACAGAAAAAACGTTAATACGTCCATAGGGCATCACTCCTTTACTAAGATTTCAGATTGCTCTGATTGGTAGGAATAGAATGTCGCCCATGAAGGACTTACCGAAATATAGATCTGAGATAATTATACCGTAATTTGTATATCGTCACAACCAAAAACAGAATAATTTACATACATGAAGCAATATTGAAGCAATATTGAAGCATTTGATCTTGACCTTCTCACCTTGCAGTTGGCCGTGGCCAACTGACCAGCCCGATAGGGCATATCAATATGCGTTAGGTGCTTGGTCAGGAGAAATCCGGCGTGGTGGAAGCAGTAAAAAATCAGTGTTGTGGGGGTTGATAAAACCCCACGGCACTGATTTTTTTTGCTGACATCGCGACTAGTTCGACGACCGGTGCGAAGCGCCGCGCCGTTAAAACGCCCGATACATTATTCTGCTTCATTTACTGCCTTTTGGATCATTGCTCTAAAACTTTCCTCATTGTGGAATCGATGAATTGCATTATAAGTTTCAGGAATTCTATTGTATATTGACGCCTTTGCAAAAATAACGTACGAACCCCTCAGACACCTGCTAATTCTTCTAGATTCTTCAGGAAAAGGCAACGTATTACCTTCACTATCATATTTCCAAAATGGACTATCAGCAAATCCGTAATCAACGTACTCACCTGGAAAAAGTTCAAAAAGTTGCTCTGTATATTCATTAGCGTCAACCTCATAAACGCCACTTTGCTTTAATGGGTAAGTATCAATTCTAAAATAAGCCCATTTCAAATCATCATTTTCAAATGAGTTAAAAGAAAGCGATTTAACTTTTGCAATTTCAATAAGTCCATCAAAATCAAGCTCAATACATTCATTTTCATGTGATATTCTAGCAGCCGTTAAATCTAAACCACCACCACCGGCAAAAAAGACGTGATTTAAATTTTCAACACCAATTTTGTTCAAGACATCAATAATTTCATTTCGGTTATGCCAAACTTTTCTTAGTGGTATATCACCAGAAAACAGTTCACTTAATACTGTGCGCCATTGCTCCAAGTTTTTCAAATTAAAATCATCATTCATAGTTAATCCATTCCTTTCGCATTATTTTAGTCAATCATAACATCATCCAAAACCAGAAAGCAACAGCATAGTAGCGTACAAAATTAAGAAAGAGAAAACTTTTCAAAAAAGACAGAAAAATTAGCGCAGCTTATTTACCCTTGAATGTTCAATCAAAATTAGGGTCATTTTGACCCTAATTACAAATTTGAACCTGATCACGCTGCAGCTGAAGCGTGATAAGAAATTTTGGCCACAGCATACCTTTATTATAATGCCAAGAGTGATAACGAAGTATCACTCCTGGCATTAAGGGTATAAATTTCTATAAAAGGTTTTGCTCTTTAAAAGAATAGTAACTATCATCTAAGCCGACAATTATATGGTCAATCAATTGAATCTGAAGTAATGCACACGCTTTTTTAAGGTTGTCCGTCATATGATTATCTTCATTTGAAGGGTTACAAACGCCTGATGGGTGATTATGCATCACTATGATACTTGCCGCATTGTATTCAAGTGCCCGTTTCATTACTTCTCTTGGATGAACGATTGAAGCATTGAGAGAGCCTTTTGAAATCATTTCATGATTGAGATAAGCATTTTTAGTGTTTAGGAAGAATGCTACAAATTGCTCCTCGATGCCTAAAAACATTTCCGGGAAAAAGGATTTACACCATTCAACGCCAATAGCAGGTGAATTAAGTTGAGTAGGGATATTAAGATAATTGCCTTTTTCTCTGACGACCGTTAATCTAAGTTTTTGAAAGTATGCCATAATAAAAATCTCCCTTCGGTATGTGCAGATATGATGCACCTGAATTTTTCAAACCTTGTACATTTCGTTGATCATCACATCCAGTGTCAAGTGAAAGAGAGCAAAAAAATAATAGCCAGCTTCAGCTGGCGGTTTTAATTTCGAAGAAATTAAAAATTATTTATTTGTGAACGGACTTGACACTATACAAATAAAAAAAGAATTATCATCATTTTAAGCTATGTTTCATAGCTGGTTTCATGAGTCAAATGCAGAAGCTTGCGACATTTGACACATGAAAAAATTGATGATAATTCTTTACAGCTTTACCCCATGTGATGATAAACTAAATGTACAAGGTTTAATAACAAGAGCGGCAGCGATCAAAAACAAGAAAAAGTCGTCCTCGACTTTTACCCTTTTGCATCAAAAAAGAAATAGGGTCAAAATGACCCTATTTAATCCGAATGGCAGCAGCGAGAAAACGGATCCAGGAAGGAGAAGAAAATGCCTGAAATGATTAGCAAATATCCCGGAAGTGGATATAAGAAAGAATATCATAGCGCGCGTAGTATAGTGGAGCTTGAAAGAGAACTTAATAAAAGATTTTCATATGTAAGTATTAGCCTGGGATTACTAATGTTATATCAAACAGATAATGAAGATTCGCCGGTTAATCTGATCTACGATGGGAATAGATACTTTGGCCAGGTATATTTTATAAGAGTCACCAAACATAAAATCATAGACATAAGCGAAGACGATCCGTCGATAATCGATGAAATGATAATATCAAGTGATATGGATTAAATGCAAAAAAGCAAAAACGATCCGAAAAGGACCGTTTAGCTGTAAGGTAACTCAAAACTCTCAAGGAGCTTCGAATTAGTATAATTATATCATGACTGCGTAAAATACAACAATCATTTTGTGTAAATGCAGCGGATCTATTCGATTGTATTTCTGATCGAGCTGCGGGGGAGGGGAGTGAAAAATTCTACTCATCCAGGTATATATCATAGCATTTGCTAGAGTCATCAATTTTATAAAGTTCTAAAATCCAATCAATAGTATCTCTCGTTATAGTAACGCCTTCAGCTTTAAGCGCTTCAATATATTTTTTAATCAACACCTCAATATCCATAGTAGATTATCCTCATAGTCATTTATGCAGTAATAGAAGAATGGTGTAAATGAGATTCGCGATTTTTTTCTCGCGAATCTCATTTGATTTTACTTATAACTATTTAGTCTATTGATAAGTGATTGAAGTTCTCTCTGCACACTATCAATTCTTGCTTTCATTGAATTATCTAAATCTACATCCTCTTTATCAAAGCTTAAGTCGTTTGTGTATTGTCTTGCTAATTGATTGGCCGAATGCAAAACGTTATTTAGTATAAAGCTATTATTTCTGACCATGATAGTTCTATTCAGTTCGTTAACGTTCTTATTCTTTTCTATTAGCAACTTCTTTTGAAGCTCGTCAATTTCATTATTGAGCTTTTTCAAGTTTTCAGGATTACTTTCTTTTTTAAGGTTGTCTATCATGGCTTGATAATGCGCCTGAGTTTTCTTGATTTCTTCCTGATGCTCACTGTCCTTATTATTTAAGGCATTGATTTTATTCGTCATTTCACGAACTAGTTCGTTCTTGTCTGAAAGTTCCTGAATAAGTTTCATCCTTTCTTCGTCAGAAAAACCGTTTTCGCTATCTTTGATTTGCTGAACATCTTCTGTAGTTATGCTAGTCAAATCTTTAAAAGATTCCAAAATGGAATTTTGAGTAACTTCATCCAGTAACGAAAGCTCATATGCAACACCTTTGGCAATTTCTTTTGATACAAATAAAGCTTTAAGTTCAGGTATCAATCTATCAAGCGAAGCAGTTCTTTGAACGGTTTTTTCCGATACCCCTAACTTTTTAGCGACGATTGCAGTTGCTTTTCCTTTTATGAGTCCTTGGTCTCTAAGGCCACGTACTATCTCTATTTGTCTATTGTACATCCTGGCTTTGGTAAGTTCGTCAATCTCACGAAATTTGTTTGACTCCAGGTAGTCAAGCTCTGCCTGTAATTCATTTGAGTATTTTTTGATTATGGTCTTAAGCTTGATGCCAAGTCTCAAACACGCCAATCTTCTTCTGTGACCTGCTATAAGCTCGATAGAGCCATCTTCAAGTCGATGTGCGATAGCATATTCAAGCTGACCAGTGAGGGGAAACGACTCTAATAAATCGTCTACATTTTCATCAAGCTCATAATCCTTTTGATACCTCGATGTCTTAATTATCGATGGATCGAGTTCTAAAATTTCATCATTAAATGATGTATTAACAGTGTTTTCAGTTGGTTTGCTAAGATTTTGCTTTAAATCCGCTAATGAAGAACCACCTTTATTGAATTTATTAGATGCCATATATAAATACCTCTCTTTACAAGCCTAGTTTAGTTAGTATGTCGACTGCAAGTAACCAAAAGTCCTTGATTACGTTGATTTTGTACGATTTGCTTGATAGCATCGTAGGGATTCTATTGTACTGACTAAGCGGAACTTCGTGCGCTTGTCTAATCGTTGATGCGATAGGTAGACCCATTGAACTAAGGTCATTAAGAATATGATTGTGTAATCCCCAATTTGATTTATACATAACAGGCACTAATGCCAAGATATCCAGTTGACTATTGAAAATTCTCATATCTTCAATTTTCTTAATCAGGTTGCTGTAACCATCTATCGAGAATACTTCAAGTTGCACCGGAGCTATCAGATAATCTGACGCTATCATGACATTTTCGGCCAATATATTGATAGTCGGATTACAGTCAACGACTACAAAATCATACATTGGTTTTACTTCATCGATGATTTTTTTCAAAATGAATCTTTCCTCACGTACATGTAAATCCTCGGCAGTATTAAAGAGCATTATATTCGATGGAATGATATCGAGGATGCCATATCCAGTATCATAACTGCATTTCGTGTGTTCAAAATCAGCAATACCGTTAAATAGGTCATTGATTGAATACTCATGCTGTACATTGAACACCGAAGTACCGTTAGATTGTGGGTCGGTGTCTATAAAGAGTACCTTATAACCAAGCATAGTAAGTGCGGTAGCTAGGTTTGTAGCTAGAGTCGTTTTAGAAACGCCACCTTTGATAGTATAAATGGAAATTGTTTTTCCTGAAATGTCGAACGCTTTAAAATGCGACAGAATATCTTGTATAGCACCGCGATCAGAAACTTGTTTGCCGTTAACGATAATCGGTTTACCTTTTGAATCCAATTTTTTAAACTGAGCTTCTAATCTTTTTTCAAGCTTAGACATTTCCATATTGAACCTCTCGTTACTCATAGATTACTCCTTTTTTTTGAATTTGAATTACCTTACATATTTATAATAACATATAATTAAAAACGTGTCAACATTAATATTATAATTTCTAAGTTATAATTTACTTGTTTTTGATAATATTATATGCTACAATATAACTAGAAAGTTATAAAAGAGGTGACAATGTACACAATTGAATTTTACTACAATAATGACGAATGCGAAATTCTCAATTTGCTCAATGAACTTCGAGCAAACAAAGAAACTAGCAAGGATGCACGACTAAACTATGAGAAAATATTGCTCTATTTAGATATTTTGAGTAAAAAAGGGACCAGGGCAGGAACACCTTACACAGATTACATAGGAGATGGCATTTGGGAACTTCGGCCACTGCGTAATAGAATCTTATTTGCAATGGTTAAGGACAAAAAAATAATTCTCCTTCATCACTTTATCAAAACCACTAATAAAACACCAAAACGAGAAATTGAACAGGCTATAAGAAACTTGAAATCATATAATGAACAAACGGATCACTAGGAAAGAGGACACTTATGAAAAATAAAATCAAAACCTTCGAAGATTATAAGAATACGGAACTTACAGAATCAGAAAGAAGAGTATTAGAGCTTAAAAGCGAGCTTATCTGCAATTTGATTGATGCTAGACTTTCGGCGGGCGAAACACAAGTAAGTCTAGGAAAAAAAACACAAATTCAGCAGCCAATGCTGGCCAGAATAGAAAATGAAATTTCGGACCCGAAAGTCACAACACTGATCAAGCTGTTAGACGGCATCGGCAAAAAAATTATCATCGTAGATCAAGATGCAGCTGCTCAATCGAAAATTGCAGAGTAACCAAAAATCAGCTGAAGATTTAGTAATAATTGACCTTTTAGTCATAGTTATTTATTTAAAAAAAATGCCTTTTTAGGCATTTTTTTATTGCACTATGCACCTGAAAGAATCAGAATGTAGCAACCGAGGTTGTTCGCTGTCCACTGGCGAGTCAGTGGTGGGGAATTTGCGCTCGCGCAAAGGGGCGAAGCCCAATAAGACAAAGAAAAATAATGAAAACGTAGTATAATGTCGAGATGGCCGTTAGTTGCTACGAATGTAGCAACGTCGGTCGTGGCGACATTGTGCGGAGTGGGCTTTTAGGGGTCAAGAAAAATCGTAATTTATTACTATTTTTCTTGACCCCTAAAAGTTCATTTTTTTTATTTCCTTAGTGTGGTTTTAAAAAATAATCAATGATGGAAAAGGCGAAGCCTTTTTTCCTTCTAAAGATGATTTAAATTATTGAAAGCGGAGCTTTCTACCGCTTGGAGATTAATATTAATCTAAGACTAATATATACCTAAATAGATTAATAAAATAAAGAATACTAATACCCTTGCTAACTAATGTCTATATACCTTGAAAAATCAGCGTTTATACGACTTTCATAGTTATAAATTTCAAGACATATCAAGGGTTGAATTTTAAAATTATTTGACAGAAATCGGCCATTTTAAAATTTGTTAGACAGTTAATTTAAAAACATCAGACAATACTTACAGATTTTAAAATTCTCAAGACAAAATGGACGTTAGTTAAAATTTATTTGACATTTCATTCAAAAAAGAAAAAATCGAGTCGCGTACACGCTCGATCGGCAAAAAAAATAAGGCCATGGCGGACACCATGGTCCGCTGGCCATATAATTAATGATGCACAAATAGACGCTGATACAGCGTCTAAATCAAAGTATTGGTGATGGATTATTATATTGCGAATTGCTCCCTGGCTGCGAAATGAATATATTTTGCATCGATGGATCTACGTTTTCTGATAATCTCGATGATAAAATTCACAAACTTGTTCGGATCAATTTTCTTGTGGTACTGGTTTATTAATTTAACCGTATCAGATAAGTCTTCATCCGTAAAAGAGTCAATCTGAGAGCCTTTACAGAAGGATTTAATCTTATGATAATACAAAAGGTAATCGTCGAAAGCAAACGCTTTCTGAGGCGATTTTGGGCTATTTAAATACATTAATGCACTTGGCATGTTTTTCCGGTTGTCATCAAAACGAATAACCATCTTTGTATTGGAGTGAATTTTGCTGATCAGCTGCTTAACATGGTAAACCGACTTAAGCATGAACTCAGAACAAAATGTATCAACTTTAATCGATGTGAGCGACCTTTGTTTTTTATCAGATGTATAACTGTGCATCTTGCCATAAAGGAATAGCTTGAGCGACGCCTTTGAGAGCGATCTAAGCGAACCATTGGTGAAATCAACATCATTTAAGTTTAGGTACTGAACGCCTTTTGAAATTCTTTGATAATTATCGATGATGGTTATGTTGTAAAATCCATTTTGTTTTAGCTGAGAAATTCTGATGTAATTTTTTCTCTCAAGTTCATGGAATATATGACTGACTGTTGCTCTAGAATATTGAGTTTCCTCAGCAACATCGAGATAATGAATATTATTGACGTATCCCATTTTATCCTGTTTTTGGACTAAATTAAGGAGAATATGATAACCGGCAGTTTGTAAATCGTCTTTCAATAATTTATATAATATGGCGAATTTTAAGTACATAATCTACTCCAAAAATTAAAAAATGCTATCCAGATTTACTCCTAGATAGCACGAAAAACACCAAAATAATATAAGATTTGTGCATTTTTAGAAACGAATTTGCGATTAAGCATTGAACAAATAAATGTAAAATGCTATAATTAAACAAAAAGTTTCGCCGCACTTCGGTGTTGTTTCTGTTAGTGACTGCTAACATATCCATCTATATTCGCCTAGGAAACGATTATAGAGGTGAAACGTATGTATGACCACCTAGAGGTGGTTTTTAAAATCAAACCGCCATTCAATGGTGGTTTTATTTTTTTTCTTGAAACAATTATAACACAAAAAACATAATTACAACACAGAATATTCACAATCGAGAGAAAAAATATCTTTGAAGCCTTGATAATTCAAGCCTTCTATTCATTTAACATTTTTTTACTGCTTCATCTAAAAATTTATAGCCTTATAAGTTGTATAGGAAGAAATCATCGACGTTTATCTCAAAACCGATCTGATCAAACATGTAAATAAAGAAAAAGATGGTTAAAATATTATAGTTTCTTGACGCTACAGATATGTGGTTCAAATTTCCGATAGCAGCGATCATACGAACGGTTAAATGTGTAATTTCATAAATCGTTTCATAATGAATCGAATACTTGTTGTTTTTTATAACTTCCGATCGATCGCTTGAAAGCTTATAGGTCTTTCCGTGAATTTCGAAAGATTCAATTACACTGGCTATGGATTTTCTTCCCACACACTCATTGATCAGATGATCGATTGAGTACCTGGTCTTTGCAGGCAAATCAATTTTAAAATTGACCGACACGTTTTTTTTGAAATCTTTAAAGTTGAACTTTCCTAGATTCTCATTTAAAGTTAACGTTCTGATTTCCTGATTTTTTATAGCTTCATCTTCAGACTGAAAAACGTCGCCAACATATTTCTCAACCGGTCTTGTTCTAACCGGTATTCCTGAATCTCTCAAGGTATACACTGTAACATAGTTTTCTCTTGGTTTAACATACTCTGTGAAGTAATTTAGAACAGTATATTCCAATGCACTCGTATTGATTACATAAACTTTATCCATTTTGACACCCCTTTTTGTGGTATTTCATAAATAGAATACCACAAAATGTTAAACGTGTCAATTTTAAAACTTAGAACGCTGAGCGCTTTTCTTTAATTCAATAAATAGAAACGGAATCAAGGCTGCGATGATGAATAATACTCCATAAAGTTTACTTACTGAGAAGAATAAGTAGTCAAACATCATCAGGAAACCGGTATATGCTAAGAAAAGGATTAAAGAAGATTTAACTCTTTTAGATTCCTGAAACTTACTTGATTTCATAAGGGCGATTACCAAGGATGAAACAGCATAAATAACAAGTTTTAATATCATAAGAAACCTCCATAATTAATTATTAGGAATGCCATCAGCATTATCGGCATGAAGGCAATTGACGAGTCACACTTTCTAAAAAGACGATAGAATCCGGAAAGATAATGTGCGACTACAAAATAAATAAAGAACACTTTTAATCCAAACATAAGTAAAAAAAACAAAAATACTTTTGCATCTGCACCGCCAAGTAATCCTCTGATAACAAGTAGATTAATGATAAAGTAGACCGCTAGATTCACCAAAAAACCAACCACAGTAAAATCCATGATAAGGTAATGGATCAGCGCACCGAAAAGAAGTGGCAGCGTTAACCAATTAGACACTTTGCGCGTTCGAATATCCATGAACGATGCAAGTATTAAAAATATCGTTATAATCAAATTAACCATCATTCCAACTCCTGTACCGATACATCCATATGCAAAACGAAGCTGTAAGTTTCATATATCGATCTGATTGTAAAACGAATTCTGGCATGGCCAAATGGGTCATTGAATACCTCACCACTATCAATATGAGTGTAAGGGAAAGTGATATTTGATTCATCGAACAAAGTAAATTCTATGATTTCAGCTTTTTGAATCCTGGCATTTGGATCTATAGAACTCAACTGATCATTGAAAGTAAAATTCTCCTTGAGCATATTTATAAAAACGCTCGAAGCTTCTACCCGATTAAAGAGCTTAATGTTGTCGCTTGTGATGTAAGTGTTCTTTACACTACTTTCCATGGTTAACTTCATGAAATTTTCACACTCGGCCACAATGTCATATCTGATGTACACATCGAGTCCTATCAAGAGTGTCGTGAATACAATAATCACGATTAAAAAATAGATTGCATCTTTAGTCAAATTATCGCCCTTTCTCAGAAGTGAAATGATTTTTCACCGTATATGTTTTGTCAGTTACTAAGAATGCATTTCCATTAAACGACAGATACGCAAAGTGAAATTCAACAATGACGTCTATTTTCGCGTTGTATGGCTGCCCAGCTCCTGGACAACTTATATTCACGGAAGAAATTTTGGGATTTAAAGCGTTTATGTCCTGAAGCATGGCGGAGTAGACTTGTGCAGTCATTCCGCCATCAGGCTCAATAATTCTTGAGTAGCCATTAACGATGCGGTTTACTTCTCCCTTTACATAGACCACCTCAAACGTAAATATAAAGAACGCTAGCAAGACCACTACAAGAACGATAAGTATGAAAGAAGTAAACTCACTCATACTAAAATAGTCCGCTAAAAGTCGTTTGAAGTGACGCGAGTTTCGTGTTTACAGCGTTTGCAAAGAGAACAATGCCTGGTGCGATAAAAATAAGGTAAACACCGTTGATTGTTGCAAATGATACCGTTTGCTCCCCTTTATTGTCGGTAAGGGCTAATGATAGAATTTTTAAAGCTTTTTTCAAGTTTTTCATACTCTTTCTCCTTTAAGTTTTTTTATTTTATCGCTACATGATAGCGTTAAAAATATCGACGATGGCAAGTAAAAGTGTTCCGATAAGCGTAATCGATGAGATTAGGCCAAATAAAGTGGCCAGCTGTAGTATCGATGATTTTTTAGATGCATTTTCACTTGCAATGAAATTTTTATGATTTAAAAAGTCGTCTAAGTTGTGCTGAAGATATTCATAAAGTCCATTCGTGTCGTTATCGTTGTCCTCGATGACAGATACGAAAAAATCCATTAGATTCACATTGACCGTTTCCTTAAGTTTGTTCAAAGCTTCAGTCCGTCCGATCGTTGTATAATCAGATACGCATTTTTCCACGCGGTTTCTAAACTCTCCTGAAAGCTGTCTCACGGTAGATTTTAAAGCTGAATAGGAATTATCTCCGGCCTTTACGCTGCACGAAAAAATATTGATGAAATGACCGAACTGATCATAGAAATGTTTGACTCTTAGCGAGTCGAAAATCATAATCAGATAGCGGTCCCAAAACAGCATGAAAGCTAAGATTAAAAAGCTGATCGAGACAAACGAAATGTTTTTCAAAACAAGCAGCTTTATGTTTCCTTCGTAGTTCAAAATGGCAAAAATGCACATTCCGAGTAACCATAGGCCGATCGAGACGAATTTTATCACAATGATGTCATATTCGTTGATGTGCCTAGATAGTCCAGATATCCTTAAATTTCGCCTTAGACGCTCGATATTGATTAAGTTGGACAAATACTTAGCAACATAAAAACGCCCTTTCTGAAAGCCCTTTATCCCCGATTGAATATTCGTGTAATCAGGAACAAACATATACTTTATGTCTAACAATTCATTTCTGGCTCTTTTGATTCTAATTTCTGAAAAAGAGAAAAAAATCAAGAAAACGCCAATCCCTATTGTTGCTGAAAGAAAATATATCATCTTGCCCCCTATCGATTATTCGAGAAAATGAACAAAATCAAACCCTCAAGCAGTAAAAATATTAATGAGACGCTGAAAGCGAATGAATATCCTCTCTCAATCAATACCTTGTAAATTGGCGATAGCATAAACTTCATTCCAAACACGAACAAGAGATAGAATCCGATGAAAAAGAGAAAGCTCTTTATGTGCGGTTGCAACATAAGATGTTGCTGATTTTTTTCTTGGACGTTAGAATCGATTACTTTGATCAAGTTGGTTAAAAGACTCTTTATGCTTGTTCCGTCTTCCTTATTCCTGTATATGATGTTTGATAGAGCTATCATGTTGGAATTTCTAAGCACCCGTCCAACATCCAGGAGTGCATCAGACAAACTGATGTTTAGCCTAAAAACCTTGTCCTCAACATCATTTAAAAGAACTTTGATTCTAGATCTGTTCGATAGAGCTTGTACAGATTCACTAAAAAGAAGATTTGAATTTGAATCCCCAATCGCCCTACTTTTCATAAGTTTTATGAAATCATTTACATCGCTATCGATTTTATCCGCCTTTCGGATTGTCATGATGTTAAGCAAAAACATCGGCAGCAGCGACAAAAAAAGTACAAGCAATATGCTTAGGCTTACCATTTTCAGCGCTAAATAACTAAGTACACTGACCGTTATCGATGCAACTATTGAAAACACGATAAAATCTATCGGCTTAAGTGGAATGTTGTTGATGATCAGTTGATTTCTTAGGTTGGTTAGTGTGAAAGAAAAATTCGAAGTCTCAATTTTATAATTATCTAAATCCATGTGCTTGATTTGGTATAAGCTTCCGGCCAAACGTTTCGCAATGGAACTGCCTTTAGATAGACCTATATAGATAAATACGAAAGATGCAATCAGGAGAATTGACACCATGAGCGACAACAACAATACACTACTCATGATTCACACCACCAATCCCGCCTAGTTCCTTTATTTTCAGTTTTTCGGATAGCTCGATGTTATCAAGGTGTGAAATAAACTCATTTCTAGACTCGTTGTATTCAAAAAGTGTTTCTAATATCGGTCTATTAAATTCATCGATGCCTACGAGTTGACGAACTGCATTATGCACCTTTTTCTTACCTACTTGCTTGCACTCGATAAAAACATCTACCGCTTTATCGATAAGCTGCGCACAGTATTGATCTGAAAAATTATTGTTATAGGCCTTGAGATTAAGCGACAATCCATTCCAGGCGTCCAAGACATTCTCACCAAAACAACCGGATATCCCATCATGACCCGTTGTCCAGCCTTTGAATACGTCATACACCTCAACGTCTCTAATTTCATTGAAATGGAGTTTTTTGATATCCATTCTAAGAGCGTTCTTAACCGCGTCTGACAGCGAAAACTGATGTTCACCCTTTTTAACCGAGTTGATTTCAAGCACTCTTAATAACGGATCCCGTTTTCTTAAATAAACAATTTCATTGTCCGTAACAAACCCGTGCCGGTGAACGGATCTTCCTGTACTGTCACGCGGATACATTCTGATCAGTGATTCAAGCAAAGAAGTTTTTCCGCTACCTGTTATACCGTGTATCATGACTCTAGCGCCAATCCTGGTAATGAATTTATAAAAATCAATCATTTCTTTGCTACATGAGCCAAAGCGTAAGTAATCCGTCTCGGTGAAAATTTTTGGAGCTTTAAAGCGGATGGCAAGCGAAAAACCATTGACATTTATAATCGGGTGTTGCCCAGTTAATCTTGCGCCATTTGCAAACGTCGATTCTAGCGTCATACTCGACTTGTTTAGATCAGATTTATTGCTATCGATGATTTTATCGATCACTGTCTTAAGGTGCGCTTCATTGAAAAATGATACGCCGGTGTCTATAAGTCTACCTTCAAGGTTTCTGTATGATATGTCGTTAAATCCATCTATAAAAAAATCCGTTATCTTGTTTTCGTCTCCCATTTTCATATACGGCGTTATAACAGAGTACTCATAAAGCTCTTCATAGAATTCATGGGTCAGAACATCAAAATCAAAGTTAGAATCATTCTTTAAGTATTCCTGAAGATGCGCTTTGATTTGGGCTTTTCTATCTTCGATGCTATCAATGTTAATTTTCTCATTGAGCATGTTTTTAATTTCAATGAAATTTGTGTTATAACATTGCCTGGTATGCTTTGTATCATCAATAAAATTCATTATTTGCTCCTTCTAAAAAGGCTCAGTCTCTTCTTTTTATTTACCTTTGGTCTTTGAACAAAAATCGAAACGAGTTTATCAATGGATTCGTTATATGAATCCTCATCTAAAAATTTACCGTCATTTGAATAATCTACAAGCAAATCGTTATAAGGAATTATGAAGTGAGATTTAATGTCGAGGGCATCTGCATATTGTTCCGGGTCATATTTGTTAACTGGCTTATATTTGTTGAAAATGAGATGATTAACGCCTTGATATTTAATGTAATGCAGGTGCTTTTTTATCCTATCCAAATTTGCAAAGTTCATATCCAAATTAATAAAAGCATGATTAGAGTATTTGTAGGCGGTGTTGGTGAACACGTTGTTCACATTGCCATTAGTTATCAAAACGATGTAATCGAATAAATTTCTAAGATGGTCCAAAATATACTTGATTTCAAATTCGCCTACATCGTTTTGTTCAAAGATGTTGAACATGCCGTCCAAAAAATATAGGTTTGGAGTTTTCTTAATAGGTTGCTGCACAAAATTCATAGCGTTTAGATTTTCGGATTTTTTTTCGTTGATTAGCAAAGCCATCTTCTCGATGGATAAATTTGGTTCGCTTATCTTAAGATAATGTCTAGCCTTTGGATTTGATGTGTTTAGATCCACCAACAAGACACGACTATGCGCGTCGCCTAGATAAGTCAATGTTTCTGCCAATCTTTTTGAAAAATAAAGTGCAGCTGTAGTCATACCTGTATTTGGGATGCCTACAAAAGACACAATGCCTGAAGACTTGATTTTAACTATTTTTTCCACAACAATTTCTTTTTCAACGGAATCGGTCAAAGAATAATCCGAGTCAATTAAATCCAGTACATCTTTTCTCGTTTTAGGTTTATCGATTAATGAAAATAGTATTGACGCTTTTGATGTTGGTTCAACCGAGAAATCATAAATGCCTTTGGAAATCAAATAATTGCAAGTGATTGAATCCAATTCTTCTTTGTTTAGGTTAATGATAATAATCCTGAAGGAAATCTGAATTCTATCACACAATACATTGATGTATTCTTTGAACCTTGGGTCTATAATCGTGTTGGACAAAATGACGACATCAGCTTCATCACCATTAATTAGACTCTGTTCCAGTTCTTCAAAAGATGAATGTGCAACGACTTCATGGTCGATGTAGTTTCTTTGAATGGCGCTTATAATATCATGTTTCTCAACCAATATTTTAATTTTCATGCTCTACTCCCCTACTGAATTATTGATGTTTATAGCGGGTGTAATTCTAAGGCTATAATAACTATCATCCAAAGGCTCGCTATTATCAGGATTTGAAGTGTACACCATGAGCTGATCAAACAACGGAACAACTTTTTCTAAATGCATTGGCACTTCCAGGACAACTTTATAAGGATTTAAATCTTCATACTGTCCACCTTGACTCGATCTAATATCTTTTAGATTCTTGGAAGCCTTGTTGAATACCGCCGTACATTTCACATTTTCCGCAAGTTTTCTTGAAAAGCGCTCTCCGTTTATCGTGACAACGCCGATTAAATTAACATTGTCACCTTCAGTAATGTTCATATATGGTTGCACACTTATCGATAATGATATATTCCCTTCCGTAACAATCGAGTTGGTTGGTGTGCTAGTAAACATGTTTGATGTGAGGACGGATCCTTCAGGAATATTTGTAACTGCATACTTGCCCTTAATAGACTCCAAATCTGTAATTGCATCGAAATTAACCTTTGAAAAAATCTCAACTTTCTTGAAATACTGATTTGTTGATTCAGCGCTGCCATCAAATTTGTGACCATTATCAATTTGACTGTTTGCAATGTAGATAAATCCTGGCTGAGTCGATTCAATAACAAAATAGTAAGTGGCGACAATAGCTGCTACACACATTAACATGCCTAGAATTAAAAAGAATCGTTTTTTCACTTTTCACACTCCTGTTAAACTTAATATGAAATGCTAGGTTAAAAAATAGGGTCATTTTGACCCTAAATACCTTCATACATTTTCATGATGCTATCTCTTGTTTGAGATGTGTTTGAAACGGTGACGAGTTGCACGGGATTCACAAGTACTTTAACCGGTATTAAATCGGAATTGAGTTTCATTAAACACTCACCTTCAGCAAAATTCAGCATTTTAATGGCTTCAAGTTCTGGAATCATGTATTTTTTCTGAATAATCTCAAGGTCTTCCTGGTCTTGCTTCATTATGAACTGTATGGCGCTATTTTTAATAATTGCGCTCCCGAATTCAGTCAATGAGTAGTCAGTAATATTCTGAAGGTTTAAGATCGGAATACCGCCAAACTTTCGAATGAACTTTATTAACTCGCTTTCCATTTTTCCTAGAAGCTCATCAGATATGATGGTGTGATTTTCTTCAAAAATGACCACTTTGGATTCGTTATCCATACATGACAACGCTGTAATTAGATTTAAGATGATAACGCTAACCGGCTTTTTGTAACTTGAAGGGATATTTTTAGTACCAAAAAACAATGATTCCTTATTGCTCAATTCAAGCGGTTTGTCTGTGTCAAAGAGTTTAAAGACATCCCTATATCTAATTAACTTGGCCAAGTTTAAACTTTGGTCTTGCTGCGATTGACAAAACTCTATAAAATCACTCAAACTGTATTTAGTGTCGAATTTATCATGCTTGCTCAAATAATACTTATTGAACAATCCTGAAAAAATTGCTGTATCATCGTTGGTATAGCCAATAGAAGATACGAAAAATTCAAGAAATGAAATGTGTTCAGAAACAGATGTCCCTTTGATGTTTGACATGAATGGGTACATGATGTTTATCTTGGTTTCACTGTCAGGACCTAAATCATAATATTCTCCGAGAACTCTTTCACACAAAGGCTCCATCTCGTTATTCGGATCATAGGCATACACTCTCGACTTGTAGAGCATTCTAAAAGCTTCGGTTAGTTTTTTTGTAAGTACCGATTTACCGCCGCCGCTCATGCCCAGAATTGCAATAATCGAATTCATTGTCAAATATGGATTAATAAAAGCAAGACTGTTGTTGTTTGTATTATTTCCAATCATTAATCCGTGTTTGTAATAAATTGAGAAATTGTTATAGATGAATGCGTTTGCTATTGCAATGTCCACAATTGGAGTTACTGAAAACATCTTGTTTAATCCAAGTGGCAAAGTACTGATGAAGCTATTGATAAGATTACCGGTAGTTCTTCGATACCTTACCGCTGTTGCTTTTAAGTGGCTTTCTGTTTTATTGATCAAATCCTCAAAGGCATCAAGTGTTTTTGCTTTCACTTTTACAACAAGTGTAAAATCATAAAATCTATGCCCATTGTTGATTGCTTTCATGATATATTCGACATCAGATAAAGTTGAGTCGTCTCTATAATCTTGAATAGAAGTTTTGTCGTCCTTCTCGACCTTTTTTTTAGTATCATATCTGGATGTTTTAATTCCGATCTGCTTGTTTTGAGCATATTTTATCAAGCGGTCATGATCGGCAGGTTTGACAAATTTTACAATGTCGATGGTGTCTCTCAAAGCGGTAAGCTGACGCAACCACCAGGTGCTTGGTTCGTTGGGGTAATCAAAGATTTCAAAGAAGGTGCAGTAATAATTTTCAATAAATAAATAATCTCTATTTAGCGAACTTCCAATAGAATATGCTAATATGTTCTTAAGACGTTTATTTGTCGTGTTATATTCTTTTTAAACATCAAAAGAGCTATCATCCATAAAATAGGTTTCACCGCTTTGTTTATCATCAGTTTGATATAGCTGTGAATTGTCAACTTCAAGCGGTTCGAGATTCATTTTAAGCGGAGTTAAATGCTCGCTTGTATATAATGGCTGCTTGTCTTTATAAAATGGGTTTATTGCATTAAAAAGCCAAACATAAACCTCGTCGTTATCAAGCAGCTTTGGCCTAATTCCAATCCCCTTCAGATGTCCTGTAACAGAATTTACACATTGGTGTAAGATTTTTTTAGCATCGTTGAAAGCCTTGACTGGATTATCGAATGTAGATTCATAAGTAATCACATGTAGATTGAAGTTTTCGATTGAGTTATATTGCTCTTTAACACTCAAATAAAATTTCTTCTCTTGTTCAAGCAGTTCGGATATCTCGATTTGTTGTTCAAGTTCCATTGCCCGTTCAAGGAGCTTGAGATACTCTACTTCGCTAAATTTAAAGTTCATTGACAACTCTTGAAATGACAAATTGTTATTTAGTAGCTGATAAACTAATGCAAATTTATCAAATAGAGCTTTTAAGTTTGATTCAGCATACCCGCTTATTTCTATCGATGGAACGAGCATGTAAAGCGTAAATCGTTTTCCACTCGCAATAATGCCATCTTTAATGTAATCAATACCAAGCAGATCGAGTAGGTTGAGATTATTTGTGTCCTCTTTCTTTTCGTCATTGTTATTTTTTGATTTTGTTTTTAACAGAGGACCTATTTTTTCTATTAAGCTCATGGCTGATATCACCTTTCATGTTTTCGTCCATAAAAATTATACTTGGAGTTCTTGACAGTTTGATTTTTGCAAACTCTTTGATTGAATAATTATCTAATCGGTCTTTCATTATAACTATGATAAGCACCAAAGATGCCCCGAAGATGCAAATTGCATATAGCAGTCCTACTAACATATTGGCAATTATCGAAAAAAATAATGCCGGTAGAAACGCAACCGCAAAATAAACTAAGTTTTCACTGGTGATTCGCCAGCCGACCCAAGGCACAATGAAAACTGAAGTGCTCACTTTATAAATGTTAGATGTTATTTTTATGTTGTTGGATTTATTCATTATTTTACTCCGGTAGATTGTAACTGGAACATTGCAACCAATCCCATTAGCGGCAATACGACAACAAGCAATATGCACATTGCTACATAATATGATAATGAGCTTTGATTAAACGACGTGGTAAACATGAATGCATAAGCGACTGATCGAAAGAAATTATAAATGAATGCAGCGATTATTATGTTTACGATAAATCCCAAGAAAGCTTTTCCTTTGTTTAGCGAAGCAATTGCCAGTGCGATCGGCAGCGCGGTTATCGCTATATAGACGACGTGTTGCAGTATTGTATTGACCAGACCCATGAAGAAAAGAGAAATCACAATGATAATGACACTTAATCCGAATTGAGTTGCCGAAAACTCGGGTTTTTCAATAAACGCAAAAAAATTCTGTGTCCAAACTTCTATCTGTGTATCGGTGCTGAATGCGTAGTATAATGGTAGTTCGGTGATCGAGTTGAATAAGTCAAAAACAAGATTGACAATCGGCCTTAGTACTCTCAAGATTACAGCGGTTATCGAAAGCATTAGCATGATGTTAATGAGTTTTGCTTTTGATTCCGCTTTATTCACTATAAAGTATGTAATCAGTGAGAGTAAAAAAACCAATCCTAACAATTTAAACGAGGACTCGATCATTCCCGGAAACAACCGGGTTAAGTTAATAGAATCGGCAGGATCGATTCTATTAACCAGCACATCCATTACCAAGCCTGAAAAATAGCTGACAATTTCTCTGACTCTATCTTCAGCACTCATGGTAATTGCTTTAAAAAGTTCGCCCATGCTTATTTACCAAGATTTGATAAGAATGTCTTTACAAATGGGTAAATATTAAGAATAACAATTGCTGCAACTGCGCCAAAAAATGCAACTAAAAAACCTTTTTTAACATTGGGGTCTTTTATCGCAAAGTACAAAACAAGAAATACGATTGCAGCAGTTACTACTATAGGATTTAAAACTCCAATCACAGTATCTTCACCTGATTTAATTGCCTTATCAAATGCGCTCACAATTTGATTTCCGTTTGATGCAAAACTAGCAAATGACATTAAAATAAAAACTAAAATTACGACCAGAAACAATGATTTTTTAAGCATTTTGTTATCTCCTTTTAAATAAAATTATTAACAGTTTCATTTTACATAAAGTTTAATACAAATGCAATTATTTAATTAAATATATTGCTAAAATATAACTTTAAAAATCTAAAGAATGGAAGGTGATTAAAAAAATGAAGAACGAAAACATTTCTGCAAATGATCTCTCCACAGTTCTACAAGTCACTAAAACATACCTTTCTCTGATGCTAAACAAGGTTGAATATGAAGAGTTTGTTGAAAAAAAGGGACGCAATTTAATTATTGATTTGGATAAATTTTTAATTAAATTGAAATTCAATAATTTTGACTTTGAATACGAAAAGAGTGAATCGTTAAGCTTCGTTGACAGACTTAAAATGCAAAATAAGGAAATAATTAAAAAGCATCAATATTTAACTACAAGCCAGATAAAACAATATGTCGCTGATATAAGTCACTACGATCTCAGATTACTCAGAGATAATGGAAGTATAAAGTTTGAACATCGAGTTGAAAAAAATTGCAAAGAGCGTTATTTTTACGAGACTAGTAACGTTATAAAATACTTTAACAAAAGACCAGAATCAAAACTTAAAGAATATAGCATTTATCCTACAAAGCAGTTTTACACAATTGAAGAATATTTAGAAAAGCATGAGATTGGTGTATATAAACTCAAAAGACAGATGAAAGACGATGAAATACCTAGCATTAAAATAGGCACAATCTATAGAATTCCAATTTTAGAGTCTAACGAACTTGCTGCACACATAAAAAATCAACAGCTAAAAAAAGAAATTGAAAAAAAGGATCTACTAACTCCTACTCACAAACGTGAAAAATCAGCACCTATCGAAAAAAAGAAATATAAATCTAAAAAGAGATCATTCAATTATTTTGACAAATAAAGAACAGGGTCATTTTGACCCTGTTCTTTATTTGTACAATGTTGAGTTGCGTTTTAGATTACTTAATCGCCGATTTTTTCAATTATTGCCTTCTGATCCAGGACAGAGCCTTTTATTTCATAGTCGCCAATTACACTTTTATTCCTGGATTCTCGTACCGCAGTAAATCTAATCTGATAAACACCATCAAGCTCATTTTCCCACGTTTGGTATTTAACTTTAAATGTGTTTGTGTCGTTAGCTATACTCGATTGAGGAACCAAAACAACTACACTGTTGGCATCCTTACCGTTTAAATATTGCGCGGAAACAGAAGTTACTTTACCAAAAGTTGTAACTGACATTTCAATCCAATATCCAGCCTTAAGTGGGCTTGGCGTGATTGAAACACCGGAAATTCCAAAAGGATTAACGCTTATAGTTTTTTCGGCTTGGCCAATACCGCCGTTACCATCGTTAACCACAACTCTAAACTGATAGTTTCCTGAATCGACATTAATCACATCGTCCAAAACTAGTGGTGTACCTTGCTGCACGTTTGAATATGTCTTGAACAAAACGAAAGATTCACCAGGCTTAGCTACGTAGTATTGAACTGTTAAGCGGTCGCCGTCGGCATCAAGTGGAAGGATTGTATTTCTGATCGTATCACCTTCATAAACCGTAGTTGGAGATTGTGCAGTAAAACTTACGGTTGGAGCTGTGTTGTTGATGAGCGTTATGCTTCGGTTAATAGTGGCTTTGTTGGCAGCGTTTAGGTTAGAGATAGCTTCGATTCTTACCGTGTACGTTTTTTCCTGAAGACCAATGCCTTTTGGTATCGAATAACTAATGTTACTCCAATTATAATCGTTGCCGCTCTTTATTGCGTTCGTGCCATTATAAGAAACTGATTTGATAGGAAGTGACGTAACTCTAGTTGCTCCATCCCAAAGCGAAATTTCGAGCCTGTGGGCATATGGAAAACGTGACCAAACATCATACCACTCTACATCGTTTCCGATCGTAAACTTCGAGAGTAACATTTCAGGAATTTTTGATCTAAGCTCAGCTGAAAATTGCATTGGCACTTCTGCCGCAAGAGTGAAGGTAGTAACCTTTTCATCAGACCAAACGCCCTCGATGTCTTTAACTGTATATCGAAGCTCATACGTTCCTGATGTTAGATTTTGAGGTATAGCATAAATCCATATATTATCACCACTCGTCTTGCGGTACATGATTTTTCGATCACGAATACCTTTTTGAGGATCAGAGAACTGATGGTCTAAATCGTAGGACTTGTCTACCCATGTGGTTAGATATGTGGAAGTTGCTGCGTCATAATCCCAGTCAAGACTAAAGTCCGCTATAGGCTTTCGGTGAACATAAATATCTAATTTGGGAACGTTTGAATCTTTTGAATATGACGCATTCCCGACAGGAACATCTGCAATTTTTCTATAAACACTGTAGTGACCTACTTTCGAAAAACTCGTTTTAACTGTGCTAGAAAAAGAAGAATCATTATAAATTGAAACCGTTCCTACTTCTTGACCCATGCTGTTATCATAATACGCTGCATCGTGAACATACTCATAACCAAGTTCTAATATTGGATCGCCCTCATCATCATAATCTGTTTTAGAAAGAACAAACGCCTCATTTACAAGAACTAATTGCTTATTTTCAAAAGTATTTGCATTGCCGATAATTGTGTTTATTTGATTTATAATTTCAGCAAGAGATAAACTCCCGTCAACGTAGTAATCTTGAGCATATTGTGACTTTATAGTTGAATTGCCGACGAGAATGACTTTGGCGGTTCCTTTTAGTTTGATAGCTTCAATATCGGACTTGTTGTTTATGTTTGAATCAGCAAAGTAAACGATGTATTTATCACTACTTATTCTGAAAGAAGGAACAAATGACTGTTTTTCATTTTTGTAAATTGTCCCCGAATAATATCCCGTGTAATCATCATACCATTGCCAGTTGGATTGCCAAACCTGAGTTTGCTTTGTGACGGTTCCTGAGTAAGCAGCATACATGCTATAGGTGTAACCAATGTGAACGCCTTTTGAATCATAGAGTGATGAAGCGCTATAGCCAAGCCATGAACCCGTCTTAGGAAGGGTTCCTGAAAAGCCCCCAGATGAATAACTTACGCTAGGAGGTGTCCTGTCTGAATCGGTTGTCGCTGGTTTTAAAACGGTCCCCGACTGATCCCGGGTGTCTGAAGCAGTCATGGACTCCGTGACGGTCTTATAATAACCATTATCCACTTGGTACTGGTTGTTCATGACATTATATCGAGAAAGCGTTCCCGAATAGCCACCACTTGAATAGACTCTAGTGGCTGGCGGATAAGACCCACCAGAATTATACGTCGTTGATGCAGACCGATTATAAACGTAGGTGTGAAGGTCCCAAACTTGAACACTTGCGCTCATTCCTGATTGTCTTAATCCGTTAATCCAGTTTACTCGCTCTGCTACAATACTGTTGTTGCGTTCACGTGTAATATCTTGGTCATTGAGAACAATTACATCGACTTCGGGAAAATCATATTCAATATCCGTAAAAAGCTTAGTCATTGGAGCTAAGTTGTCAACAAAAATCTCTCTTTCAATTGTTGCTGTTCGTTTATCAGAAGCAGTAATAAATTGAGAAAGTGTCGGTTGACCAAACGTTTCTTCTGCATAAAAAACAATTTTATAATAACCAAGCGAAGTCGGTGTATATGGTGTGTAAGATGAATAATCACCTTGTTTAACAATCGTTTCAGGGATTTTGTCACCATTTGCATCGAAATAAATTTTATAAGTGTTAATACTGATTGTATCGTTATCTACACTAGAAGCATCATAAGTCAGATCGAGCTTTTCATTACGAGTAAGTGTACTATTCCATACGTTCGCAATCATAGCAGGAGCATAATCATCCTGTGTATATAGGCGATAAGTGAATACCTCTGATGTATGGTAGCCAAAGGGAATATCGGAACGCTCAATTTTAGAAGGATTAATATTAGCTGTAACCTGCATTTGGATTTGAATTTCTTCTATGCCCTTAACAATAAAGGCAAGTGTATTTTGATTTTGAGTACCAAATTTAATTAAGCTGTTATCACCACTTAAATTAGTGGCATTGAAGCTATCTGTATTGATTGTTGCATTAGCTCTCAAATAACTTGAATTAACATTTGCAACATCTGTTTGAGCTTCAATAAGGCGGTTTTCTTTAAAAGTACCCGTCACCTTGAATTGCGCTCTTGGTCTTGTCGTGTATACCATGATGTAGTTGATATAATCGTGTTCTATTTCGTTGATCGGGTCATAATATTTAACTGAGTACGTATAAACTTCATCCCTACCGAGAAAAGGGAATGTGTAATTTCCCGATATGAATTTAGCTGATTCAGATTCAGAAAGTTCAACCCCTTCAAGTGAAATTGTACGAGTATAGGTATCGCCTAAATCCGTGTTATCAATCAGTTTAAATTTTTCCGTATCGAGCATTTCATGTGGTGCAGAAATATCAATCACCAACGGATCAACAAGAATGGGGACAGGTACACCTTTTACGCTTGTTTGTGCAGTGTCACTAGATTTAGCACCCGTGTTAAAATTAGAAGTGGCAACGCCAACGAAATTTACTTCCAAATCAGACGTTTCGGGTGTAACCATGTTTTCATATTTTGAATAAGGAATCGTTATTGTAAATGTTGCTTCACCAGTATTGGCGGTGGTTTTCTTTCCGTTCACGGTACGAAGTTCATTTGTAACCAAGTCCCTTACTGTAAAAGTCCAATCCTTTATATCGCCACGATGATAATAAGTGGCACGAAAAACATCGTCGCTTTTACCATTGTCCATGACGCCGTTAGAGTCCTTGTTGTCCCACATATATTCATCTTTAAGAACGCCTTTTACTGTAACTGTATATTTTACCGAAGCCGATTCGCCTTCTAAAACATCTTGTTTATCAACCACTTCAATAGATGCTTCAACAGGAGTCTTTAATTTGTCAGTAGTAGGGTCAAGTGAAAAAACTTGATACCAGACTTTCGTTTCTAAATCAGAACGATAGTGATACATTTTTGCTTCACCACCGAACAAGGTTGTAGACATCGTTTGAACATGTGCATAGTTGTAGGCATCTGTATTCGCATTGTTATAAGTAGATGCCATTTCAAAAGGTAAAATATCTTTGATTACCTCTTTCATTTTGTTCTGCGTATCAGCATCGGTTGGAAGATTGCCAGTTGCAACCTTAAAATAATCACTGGACTCGTTCACACGGTTGCTGCTAAAAAATGGTGATGTTTTATCCCAAACTCTATATATCCATTTTTTTTCAGATGCTTTTGTACTCGAAACTGCATCCCGTGGAAAATAGTTGTTGGCGTATTTACTTCCAGTTTGGTCAAAACCATGATAGCGATATTCACCCGTGCCGTTTTCATAATAACCTTTATTATCGATTACACGATAGCCCTTAGCATCTTCAATACCTTTACCGTTTTTAAATTCGTTTTGAAGACTGTCATAAGATCCGTAAACAATGATATGTTGGTCTTCCCAAAGTTCCATATTGAAATAAAAAGTATTTCCCTTTACAGAAATAGTTCTAGGGGTCAAGGTAGGAATCCCTGTGTTTAATTTGTAAGCAGACCAACTTAAACTGTAGTAAGGGTCTTTCACGAAAAATCTATCGCCATCATAATTAGGTGTCTGTGAAGATTGAGCGATAGAAACAGAGTGTAAATTAAACACTGGAAAGAATTGAAAAATCAACGAGAAAACCAAAAACAAAGACAGGAGCCTTTTTTTCATATTACACCTCTACTTTTTTAAAGAAATTGTTAAATTGATTGATTCCATCGTGTAAGAAACATTTAAAACACGGTTGTTAAGGATTTCTTCAATCATCTTTGGTTCGCCTTTGTGGTCAAGTGAAGTTTTGAGAATTGACCAAGCTCTATCAAAATCACTACCAAAAAGGTATTGAAAAATAGGCTTTAATTGTGCTTCATATGTCCTGAAAAAATAAGTGGAAAAAAGAGGGTCGTTAATTGCATGAGAGAATTTTTTATTCAAACCTAAGTGATATGGATTAAATTTATTTGATAAATCATCGAGTCCGACATAAAAAGTAAAATCAGCTCTTTGTGCATATGCCATAGCACGTTCAAAGCCTTCGTAATTAAGAATTTCAGCGTAGTATTCTTTAGATTGATAACCCGTAATTCCAAAACCGTTAGAAAGCTGCATAGAACCAACCGTTAAAAATCCTTTACCTTCTTGTTTTGCAGAGGTCTTAAAGATTTCAGCCATATCAATAATTTCATTAACTGGCTTTCCGTTTAACAGTGGTGCGTACAAGGCTTGTTCAATTTCAAGATTTTCACCAAACTCATCAAGAGTACTTACAGACATCATGGCATAGCGTGCATCGGTTTTTACAAATGGTGTTCTTAAATCTTTGTTGAGTAACTTCGAAAGGACAGCCGAAGCTTCTGCCCTTGTAGAAAATCCTTTTGGTCTGAAGGTCTTGTCTGAATAACCGGTAACAATTCCAAACTTATAGCTATCAAGAACATTTTGTTTATAATAATCACCGACTAAATAATAATCAGTCGTTTCATTTCTAATATAAAGATCCATGGTGCTAGATGGTCTGTATTCTGACAAAGAAAGTGCATTGACAACGATTGAAGTCATTTGTTCTCTATTGATCTGAGCGTTATAATTTTGAAATTCTTTATCCTGAATAATTTTAAGTTCGATTGCTTTGTCAACATAAGGTTTTGACCAATCACTTGAAATAGACTCAAAACGATAACCGAGCGCCTTGATTGTCATTGTAATAAATTCATTAACCTTTACGTTTGCTTGCGGTTTAAATGTTCCATCGGGATAACCGTTGATAATTTCCGATGATCTGAGTGCATCGATATATGATTTCGCCCAATAAGAAGAGGTTACATCTTTAAAATCCTGAGTATTTGAGAAACCAAAATTTGCTCCAAAAATCAATACGGCTGCTAAAGTAGTTAAAAGTATTTTTTTCATAATATGCCCTCTCTTTAATTGATTTCATGATAGATTAGGGTCATTTTGACCCTATATTGTTTATATAAATCTTAATATAAAATGTTAAACGTGTCAACGTAAATATAAAAACGTTTTTTAAAATATAAAAAGGCTCCTTTAAGCCCTTTTATCATTTCATTACTCAATTATCGCTTATTAAAGACTTCAATTCAGGCTTTAAAACCCAATAGCCATTGGATTAAGTTGTATACCAGGTTCTAAGAACATACAAAATTGAGTGAACAAAACAGGTTCAAAACAGTTACTGTTTTCCTTCATGATATCGAGCGCTTCAGTCCGATCAAAAGCGTCTCTATACACACGGTTTGATGTAAGTGAATCATAAAAATCAGCCATCCTAATTATCATGCTTGGAACATCCGGTTTTCTGTTATAGTAACCAGTTTGGTCAAAATTTTCATGATGGTTTTCAATAAGATGAATTATTTTCTCGTCAAAATTCAAAGCCCTCGTAATGCTTACGCTATATTCTAGATGTTTCTTCACGACTTCATATTCTTTCTCACTTAACTTGCCTGGCTTATTTAACAGCTCGCGATCGATCTTAAATTTTCCAATATCGTGAAACATGCCCGCTACCAAAAGTTCAGTTGCAGTCTCTATTCCAAGGCCTAAGTGGAATGCAAATTGATAAGATAGCATTCCAACTCGGAAGTTATGTAACATCGTATCGCTGATTTCATATGCTTTAAACATAATTAACTCCTTATAAATAGGGTCATTTTGACCCTATTCCATTCATCAACATATAATTTTGATTTGTCGGATCCCACTGAATAATTGCCTTATTGGTTTCAATATACTTTAAGAATGCGTACGGATTCAGCCAAATCGGCTCACTTGCTCCTTCTAATTGTGCTCTCACTTGGAAATGCAAATGAACACCAAGAACATTATTTGTTCCGATAACCCCATAACCGCTACTTCCCATATATCCAATTACTTGGCCGCCCTTTACCTCGCTGCCTACAGTCAAACCTTCAGCATATTTTTCAAAATGCGCCAAGTAATAGTAGCGCGTACCAGAATCAATTTCGACAATCCATCCACCTAAATGATTCCATCCGATTTTTTTAACGACGCCATCTTCAACTGCTACGATTGGTGTGTTTCGATTACCTGGCAAATCATTGCCGATGTGCATTCTGTCGCCCCCGAAAGTCCTTGAATCGCCATAATCATCGAAATGAGCATACATAAATCCTTGAGGAATCGGAAAAAACAGCTTAACGCCATAATCAGGAACAATATTAGTAACAAGTTCTGTAGTAATAATCTTTTTCTCTTTACTCCCTATGACTTGAAGTTTTCCGTTTACATAGCCATAAATCGGCTCATCGATGGTTTCTTCAGTTTCCTCTTCAGTAATGTAAATGCGTGAAAAGTGTCCAAAGGAATCTTTAAGAAAGCTGTAAAAGAGTAACCCCAGCTCTTTGTAACTCCCCACGTCATATTCAATCGGTGTTCCTTTACTGCTAACGATTAAGTCTTTTACTCTTTTTTTCGTAACCTCTTCGGTATCGATCACAGTCAATTTGCTCAAATAAAAGGCGCTTAAATCAGATATATCAACTTCGATGCTGTGAGATTTATATACATCGACCCCAATGTCTCTTGCGTTGATAAACACACTGGGTTCAATGGACATGGTAGCAAATATAACAGTTGCAGCCTTTTGGTCTTTCTCGTTTCCAAACAACGTAAAAACCGATAAAAGTCCAAATGCCAAGAAAAGAACAATAGATATTACGACCACGACCAAACCTTTAATCGAATCACTCATGGCCATCCACCTTGTCAATTCCAATAAGTGAACCTCTGCCTTTTTTAAGCACATATACACTAAATAACGATACCAAATAGCGCACAGTTAAAAAAATCGATAGAACGAGAAAAACCACAAAGATATAAGTTGAAACATCAAACCCCAAAATCGCATGTATTTTGCCGCCTAACACGCGAATCTTATCAACCGGTCTGATATACCATAGAGCAAATAACATCAAACTAAAGCCAATTAAAATCGAATTAGTCAAAACAAAATTCTTTACCTTGAATAAAAAATGAAGTCGTCTCAACTTTGGATGTTTAATATAAAACTCTGATATTTTTTTAAAATTAATTTCTTCAAATCTATACATATTTCACCTAAGCTTTTCCCTTTTGAAATAGATTTTCTATGGCGCTTTTGTAATTATCAGCTTTTTCCACGATTTTCTCATCCTGGACGAATGAAAAATTACTAGCCGTGTCATCGATAAAATCTAATGCAGTGTCTTCGTGATCTGAAAAATCAAATATAACGTCGTCAGCTGCTTTAAATTGCCTTTCTTCTTCGCATTCTTGCAGCGTCTTTACTTGTTGGGCATCAAACGAAGCACTATTCGCCACGACCGCCTTATCTGCCTTTGGTTCATTCCCTCTCCTAAACTCTTCAGGAAGAAAATGATCCGCGCTTTCGGAACAATGTTCCAGTATTACAGAGGTTTGAGTCCGGTTAAGTTTTAAGACATTTAAGTAGTCAAAATAATGATGAACAACTCCCCAGTAGGATATTTTTTGCCCGTCGAATAAAAAGGATACCGATTGACCAGTGTTCAGCTCTTTGGTTAAAAATGACTCTGTGAAATAAAATTCTTTTTCCGTTGATTTTCCTATCGACGTGTTTATGTTCTTTTGTTGCCCTATGACCTTTTTAATCGCATATGAAGCATCAGACCTTTGAGCAGATTCTGTTGTTGTCTCGGTGTACTTGGTTTTATTATATTGTCCGATCAAGTCTTTCATGATGTTTGCTGAGTACTTATCATCTGTCCTTAAGAAAATCTTGTTAACGACATTTTGAGTCAACTTTCTCACTGTGGCTTCGTCTTTGAATACATCTAAAAAGTCTGTGTACGATTGCGTCGCATAGATGGAGACGCCTTTTATTTCTCTTGATTCAGCATTGTAATAACCGTCTGATTTTGTAGCGTAATTCGTGTATTCGTCACAAGCAAGTACCTTAACTCTATCACGTGATATTTTGCTTGGATTTTCATAAGTAGAAAGCACCTGATTTTGGTAATCAAGTTTAAGGTATGCAGCAATGATTTTAGATAACATTGGATATTTTTTTGAAGCAATAGAAAAACATACGATTTGTCCTTTATCAATAACGCCTTCAAATCCGTTGAAATTTGATTTCTCTTTTGATGGGCTGAAGGTTTCCATTACTTCTTTAGATGTAATAAAAGGATCTGTTATTCTCGTAATTTCAGACACAATATAGTTCATGCCATCTTTTGCCAAGTTGGACATTTCTTTAAAAAATTCTACAGCTGTTTCGTAATCGTGAATGGCGTTTGGATCAGAGATTTTATCCGACTGAATCCAAACTTTCAGATAGTCAAGTTTTGCACCTCGATACGCTCCATCAAGAGCAAACTTTTTAAGCTCAAACATGTTCACATATCCATCGTTGTACAATCTGATAATTTTGATGCTTTCCGCAATATAATCACGCGCTTTATCTATCCAATATGATTCCATTGATTTTCCGGCCAGCGTTTCTAATATCTCCTTGCAGCGGTTAGCAATTTCAAGTGGCAATAGATTCGGTTTATCCAATGGGTTATAGCACCACTCTCCACCGATTTTAATAATAATTAAATCATTGATTCGGTTTAGTAGTTTTGCAACAGCTATAACCCATTTAGACAAGTTTCCTTTAACATCTAGAATTAAGGCGCAATACTTCTTTGCAGGATTGTTGAAGTGTTTAGATAAAAGTTGAAATAGAATCGGTCTAAATACGCCTGAAGTTTTGCCCGTTCCAATTGACCCCGAAATCAGAAAATTACCCACCATTCCATCAAGACCAATTGTAAGGCTTTTTGCCGATCTCTTAAGTTTGGTGTTGAACTGATCAAATACATAACCAACTGTGATTTCATCTTTGTCGATTTTAGAAGAGAACTTTGGAAATTTTATCTGATACCATTTGTACAGAACTTCCCTGTAGAAAAAGTCCTCAAGAAATCGAGAATAAAAATCTAGAGCAATTACAAAAAATCCTGAATACAGCATCAAGCTATAATAAAACTTGAAATCACCATATGGGAATTTGACAAATAGAACATTAAACAAATCTAAAAATACTTGTACAACTTTGGTGCTTGAATTTAAAGCGTTGTCAGCTTCAAGAGAAATTAATACCGGCCCTATTGCTGCGCAAAATAATTCGAATGTTAAATACGCGATAAAGGCAGAAACTACAACTTTTTTCTTTATCAGATCCTTAATGAAACTAAAGTAATAATTCATATTGGCCTCAATCCAGGAACAAAGCTTTACGCCATGTCCTCGTTGTAATTAGATTCAGCATGAACCTCATGAGCAGAAACATCTTTATTTAGGTTATTTTTTATCTCGGTTTTATTTTTTTTGAAAGTCTTAAAACCTTTGTCCTTCTTCATTACAAATTCTAAAGCTTGCTCGACTATTGATTCTAAGTCTTTTTCATAATTAAGCTTGCAATACTCGCAATAAAGAATAAGCTCTTGATCTAAAGCTTTTTTGATTGAAAGTTTTGTTAATTTAACTCTCTCATCTGTTTGTGGTTTGATGATAATTGGCATAATAATACTCCTTAATTTTTTTTAGTATATTCCACAGGCGCAGCCTGTCGAAAGAAAGTCCAAATGGACGCCACACTGTGAACAAATACGCTGTGCGTATGTCAGTGGAAAGTGTAGGCGTCCGTGTTCTGTGCGGTATCGCGCACACAGACGACAAAAACTTTTAAAGCGTTGAAATTGCAACGATAACATAGAATAAAACGAAAAACAAACGAAAACTAAACGAAAAGCTTGTAAGTGTTGTATTTACAAGGTTTGGATTAATTTGAAACGAAGAAAAAACGTGAAAACGAGACGAAAATCAAATCATATAAACTGTGCTTTGGTTTGCAATTAAATGAAAATTGAAAGATGAATTTACGCAATAGATCAAACATTCCTTGGCATAATTTAACTTGTACTCGTACTCCAAAGTTGTGATTTCAACCTCAAATTTGCTTATTGAAAACGAATCAACCCTTGTCTCTTGATTCTTAGAATTTGAAATCAAAATCTTTCTAAATTCAATTAAATCTTGACCATGCAATTCGCTGATTGTTCCTTTGAGCAGCATTTGATTATAAATAAAATCAGTCAAGAAATTGATTTCTGCATGCTTGTTTCTTGTATTCAAATGTACCTTGCTCTTCTTATAAACTTCAATACGACCAGTCGTGTCAAATACAAATATGAAACCTAATTTCGCATTAGTGTTTTCCAACATAGCACTAAAAGTGTTGATAGTTTTCTTTACGAATTTGTCGGGTGGATAATCTGGTTTATCGAAAGCTACAACGATATAATCATAGCTTTGTCTAGAAATATCAATGTCATCATAATCAATTAATGGTTCAAATAATCTCCGGCCATCAATGATATATTCTTCAAATATGTGAGTCATTTTGCCCCTAATGGTTTTATTTGGAATATCTTCTTCAGCGAAATCACGCCTTAATAAAGCTACTTTGTCAGATAATTTTGATTGTAGTGAATGGTTCAGAACATCATGATAAGTTAGCGAAAATTGATTCATAATCAGGTATCTAAACGAAGTGGCGATGCTATGTTCTTTACGCAAAAAGGAATTGTTATCTCCAAATAATGCACAGGTTTTATAAGTGATTTTGTACGTGTTTGACTCTCTAGAAGAAGTTGATTGAAACTTCATTACTTCTAAATAACCGTTTGAAACTAAGCCGCTTAAAATCTTGTAAAGTTGATTATATGACACCTCATTTATAACGGTATTTAAGTGATAAATTCTAGAGTAACCGCCATACTGATAAATCAAATTCAAAATGGTATATTCAATATCTTTCATAATTTCTCCTTACAAAGTGATGGTAAATACCAATGGTTTCGATAAGACTTTTTCAATTTTCGCAGCCTGGTCACCAGTGTTGGTGTACCATATCAAGTTGTCGATGTTTAATGCTTTTGAAGATATAGTTTCCCTATCGTAACCACAGTCAACTTCGATATTTGCAAAGTGCCTTTCACCACTACTTAACTCATATTCAATATAAATATCAGAATACTCAAGACGCTGTTCACCGTGTGTTTTCATGTCTAAAGACCTCATATCCTTATCAGTGAGTGAGCTGATTATTTTGCCACCTTCCTTTTCAATAGTTTTCTCAAAATGTTTGTACGCGCTATATACATACAGATCGTGTTTCAACTCTTCAGGGCGTGAATGAAGTTTAGATTTAAAGGTTTTTTCCCTATCAATCAACTCGTGTTTTTCGACAAATTTAATACCTTTGGATGTCAAAGTGTAAACCGATTCTTTGCGCCCATCAATCATTACACTTGAAACATCGATTAACTCTTTGCCTAGTAATTTATCGATATTGTAGTTAAGCTGAGGGCCATGACCTATCAAGTGATCGTTAATTTGATTATGCGTAATGTTATAAAACCTTGATAAATCTTTGAATATTTCAATCTGGGAATTTGAAAGTTCCCCGTCTTTTATTTTCCTAATATCATCGATATATGTCTTAAAGTGTTCCTTAACTTTATATTCATTAATTGCAACATATTCGAGATATCCAGCTGCTTCTAAGTTGTTAACTCTGTTCTTGATTTTCACCATTTCCTTAAAACTGATATCAAGTTGTGAAAGGTTTAATACGTCGTTTTTCGCATGCATTAAGATATTGTTATAGTCGTACATGTTGAGTTTTATGTCTGAAAAGCTCTTGTAAAAATCTTTTGATAATGTGTTTATTGGATAAGCTGATTTCAGGTTTCCATCCCTATCTACAATCACTCTTAACATCTGCGTCTCTCTATGATTTGATACGCCGATCGGAAATCCAACATCTTTCTCGATTTTAAAATACTCATTTGAAACGGATCTAACGATATCATTAGGCCCATAATTCAGATTTTGAATTAACGATTTAATATCCACATCTGAATAGAAACACGATTTAAGTTCTGCATTATAATAGTGCTGACCTACAACATGATTAATGGACTCTTCAATGTTCCTCACGGCGCTTATATCGATGTCAGCACCAATCAAACGCGCATATTCTTTGTTAAACTTTGCAGTAAAAGAAAAATTGTTTTTATCCTGGATTAAATAGCCATTGTCCTTCAGCTTTTCCAACATATCACTGTATAGATTAATATTTCTATCCGATATCCGCCCGCTTTTAAAAATCATATCAAGCGTCTTTATGTCATCAAACGATAGCAGCGTTCTATTGTTCAGAGTCATCAAATCAATAATTTCTTTAGGTTTAAGCAGCTGATCAAATTTGTATTTGTTAATTGAAAAAATCTCTTTACCATCTACATCTTTGGAGTTTAAATAGCCCAGTCTAATTAGGTCATTCACCTTTTGATGTGCTGTTTTAAGATTTACCTCTTTGTTAACATCAAATTTCACAGTGTTTAAAATAAGCTCCATATCGGCATTTTTGTTATAAGTGACTTTTTTCAATACTCTTTCGTGCAACTTGTCTTTTTTGAAGGATGACTTTGAAAAATAGTTTGCAACAAACTTATCGCTTATTTGACCGTTGTCGAGATAATTAAACTTCGTTAAATCCTCTATGTGCAAAGATAAGATTGTGCTTATCTTGCGGTCAACCTTCTTGACAGCTTTTGATGTAGGCAAGATTTGGCCCGTTATAGAGTCGACTTTGATATACCCCTCATCTATGAGTCTTTTAACACGGCCTTCTACAACTTTTCCATCTTTGATCGCTGAAGCAACGTCAATTGTGCTTGTCATACACTCATTCAATAAGACAATTTCTTTCTTTTTGAGCGAAAAGGTTTTTACATACGTTTCATAAGTGGCAACAAAACTGTCGCTCAATGAATATTTTCCGTCCGGTAGCGTTTCAATGAAACCATACTGAATTAGTTTATTGAATCTTTTGTCAGTAAAGTAATCTGTCGGTTTTGTATCACACGTAACATATTCAAAGTAGTCATTTTGATATACTGCTTTTTTAAGCTGCGCAAACCACTCGGACTGATTGTTTATACGTTCATCGTCTTTTGCTATACTCATGATTTCAGCCAGTTTATCGCGTAAAATATAAGCGTTAAAACGGCCTTTATTCAAGTTTTCCTCAAGATACTCGTTCAATTTTGAAATAACAATCAACGACTCAAAGTTATCAAAAAGGTTGTTCGATAAATATTCATTAATGGTGTTTTGGGGATTGTATTTGATGAACATGTTTCTGATCTGAACAGCGTCAAGGTCATTCATCTCAAATGGTTCTCGTGCGTGTCCTTGCTTTATAGCTATATCTCTGACGACGGGCGACCTCATAAGATTATCTGTCGTTACATCACTTTTGTTTTCCAAAGCCGTTTTAAATATATTGTGTTTCAGCTCATCAATGTCAAACGTGTTAAATCTTCTTGCGTAGTTGACTTCTTTTAATCTGATTTCAAAATCACGCTTTAAGTCATGGCCATATTGCGTAGGTATAAATTTATCGCCATCAAGCTTAAATATATTGGAGTCCACTAGTTTGAAAAGGCGCTGCTTTGACATCAAAAATTGATTTTCATCACTAAAGTAGTTTTTAAATTCATCAAAAGTGAAACTGCCTTCTTGGATCCTGAAGAACTGCATATCTGATAAGGCAAAACTTAATGGAGAATCGCGTTTGATTTTAAGCGACTCATAACCAATGTCAGTAATAAATAAAGTATCATTTTTTCCCCTACCAACAAGCCTAGACTCAATAAGTTCATCAAGTTTGACGGTATAAGAAGCTCTTTTCAAGTTTGAAGTAGACTTTAAATCAAAGTATCTTTCAACGTCGGCAATTGATGGCGTTTCAATTATCTTCATGAGAATTTCTTTGTGTGTGCTATCAAAATTTAAATTGTGGCCAAGTCTATCTTTTTTATCTTCTTCAATAATCTTCATAAATTTCTCAGAGAAGAAATATCTTTGATCCACCTTAACTAGCAAGTCCAAGTCAGTGTACAAATCCATTTTGCTTTTAATGTATTCCATGCTTGTTTCTAAAACGTGTTTATTAGCGCTTTCAAAATACTCTTTTCCGGCCTGTGTTAAACTATATGTGAAACCATCCTTAGATAAAAAGCCATCATCACATAATTTAGATGTGGCTTCAAATACGTTTGATTTAAATTCTCCAAAACTTGCAAATTTGTATTCTAACGAATCATGCATGTTTTTCATGTCTTCAAAATTAATTCTGTTGTTCTGTGAAAAATAATAGATAACCATGTCGTTGAGAGAGTTGACCTCAAGAGGATTTTCAAGGATTTTAGGGTCATAGGTGTATGTTTTACCATCATACTTGATCAGCTCTTTATCGCATAATTCATCGATTCTTCGCTTTGTCGAGAAGTAATCTGCTTCATTAAATCTCGGTTTATTCTTAAAATGATTCAAAACGTCATCTTTGGTGAATGATTGTTCTTTCGATATGTTATTAAGAAACACAACATCCTTTGTATTAATAACTTCAGTTTTGACGGTAGTAGCTTGAAAGTTAAAGTAATGTCTCATAGAATCGGATTTTTTAATGTCGCCTGCTGAGAATCCATCTTCTCTGCTACTGAAATTTTCTACAAGTCTACGATCAAAGTTTGTAACCTTGAATTTTTTAATATATTCGTCGACCAGACTACTAATACCATCAATTTTTTTAAGTTCTTTATTCGTTTTTATGTACGAATTGATTCTACTCAGCTTTTTAAAATTCGTAAAAGGATGCCGGTGCGCTTTAATACTTAATATTTCTTTGGCAATGCTTAAGCGGTTCTTAAATATTTTAGCATCTCGTTCTTTAAGATAGGCTGCTCTTTTATAATAAAAATCCGTATTATATATCCTACCTTTAGAGTTTGCGATTTTATAAATTTTCTTTGACGTGTCGATAAACTGCTTTTTTGAGGAAGATTTTATTGCAGTACTGAGAATCAATCCTGGTATATTTGCCATTATGAAAGCCCTCCCATAAATACGATTGGCTGCTTTCGTTCTAAGGACAGCTTTAGTATGTTAAATATCTCAAATAAAAACGGATCGCAAATATCATCAATAGGAACATTGAAATCAATGAGATAATCATGATAATACTTGATTTTATCAAAGTCAGAAGAGATTTTAGAGCTGTATATCGGGAACATATTAACCATCATATCTGAGATAATAAATACATTGTATTTATTGACAATCGCATGATATATCAACTCAAAATCCTCAACATCAATACTAAGAGTGTGCTTATTATCTTTATCAAGTTCATTGAAATTCTCACCACAAAAAAAATAGATATTAGGCATAAATCCCCCTTAGTTTATCAATAAAATTACACATTTAGTTTAATACAGATATAATAAATAGTCAATCAAACCTGTCCGATAAATTCCACTATAGACTACATAGCTTAAAAACGATGTAATATATCTATTGTTTGTATATTGCATACAGAAAATACTCAGCAACTTCAAATGAGAAATTATATTTTTAGGGGAGTTATTCTGTTTATATTTTATATCTTGGTTCTATCTCGCTAAGTAGTTTTATAGATACTTATTTGTCAATCCAATACAATTTTAAAAGGCGTGAGGGTAGTTTTAAAATTCAGACTCTGGTATAATTAATTAACCATTAATTCTTCCAAATTAATAATATTTTTCTAGATACAAGGAGGATAAATGAAGATACTTAATTTACTAATTTGGATTATTTTAATTAGCAGACCATTTTTTGCAGCAATTTTTCCATTAAAAAGTTATTATTTGTTTAAGGATTATTCATTAGAACATCCTTCAGACGGTGTGTTAAAAAAGCACCGAATTATAGGTATCATTTTAGTGATCGTAATTTCGATATTTTGGTATCTGATACAAAAAGACAGCACTTTCTAATTAGAAAGTGCTGTCTTTTTGACTTTTATGTGTAACTAATCCATTGACCATTTTTGTAATATTGTAATGCTTGGACAGCCTGGATAATATCAACAGATGTTCCTTCGCCGTAATACTTAAAAGCTCCAATATTTACTCTGACTTTTTCAAATGAGTTTCTGCTCATTGCCGCTTCAACTCTTAGCATTTCATTATAACCTTTTTGCATTAAGGTTCTTGAGCTTGGCAAATCGCTATAAACTTGAAACAGCAGCCCTGAAGCCAAAGTTGCTACTGCAACGTTAATTGGTGCTGTTAGCCACAAACTAAATCCAGTAATAAGACCCGCCAAAACATTCTGGATATAAGTGTTTCTGTTTGATGCTGCTAAGCTCAATTCACCTGCAATATTCATTTGAACAACTTCATTAAGAGTTAGTTCCTTTGTAACAACATATTCGTGATTCATGTTTTCTCCTTTTAATTTTTATTTTGTTGATCAACGCAAATAATAACGAAATTTGAAGTGCAAAAGTAAACAACAGCAAGAAAAATTTTTATGTTTTTAAATTAATATCTTTTTCTTAAATATTTCTTACTACATAAAGTGACTCCACAAGGGGACAAAGAAAAAAGTCAACTAGACCAAATAATTTACATAATCATTTAAATCATACATCACCATAAATTTCGTCAAACTTATTCACACTTGAAGAAAGGCGGCAACAATCAATCACTCGCATTTACTATGTTCATCATAAATTATAAATGCTTTCTGTTATATAAATTAATAGAATTAAAAGAGCGCTATTAGTAGTTTGAACTGCCCCTTGTCAAGTAGACAAGCAATTAATTAAAGACTGCACAATTTTAGTGCTTGGTTTCGATATTCAATCGGAGCCAAGCATTTTAATCTTTTTTGAAACCTCTTTTCGTTATAGAAAGTGATGTATGATTTAAGTTTTACTATCAAATCATCCATGGATTGAAACTTTTTTCCATAATACATTTCTGCTTTTAAAGCTCCAAAGAATCCTTCCATTGGACCATTATCAATACACTTACCAACTCGTGACATGCTCTGAATCATATTTGCAGCACCGATCTTCCGTTTGAAATGATTGTTTGTGTATTGGAACCCCCTGTCGCTATGAAATATAGGTTTTGCTGTTGGGTTGTTTTGTACTGCTCGATCAAACATCTTAAAGACCAAAATATTGTTATTGGAGAATGAAAGCTCATATTCTATGATGCTATTATCATAGAGATCCATTATTGGACTCAAAAACAGTTTTCTATGATCGCATGGGATAGAAAATTCAGTTACATCCGTCAACCATTTTTCGTTCGGCTTGCTCGCAGAAAAGTCTCGAGATAAAATGTTGTCTTTTACATAATCCGGCTTGACTCTTTTGCGATTAACTTTCTTTCTTCTGATACGTGCAGAGATTCTCATCTGTTTCATGAGGCGATGAATATACTTTTCGCTGAAGGTTGTTTGATTCAAGCGATTGATAAACAGGGTCATGCGTCTGTAACCTAGGATGCCGTCAAAGGTTGTGTGATACTCATCGATTAAACCGCATAACAACTTATCTTGCGCTTCTTTTCTAGGTGGTATTCGGACTTCGTGTTTATAATAAGCGCTTCTAGAAATGCTAAGTTCATCACAGAGCATTTTTATCGAATAACCATACTCTTTATAGTAAGCGACAGTAAGATAATCAGCTTCTTTTCTTACTTTCGTGAATGTAGTTTTTTCTCGAACTCCTCTTTTTTTTTAAGAAGTTCGAGTCTGAATTCTGCCTGTTTTCTAAGAATTCGTTCACGCTCCAGCTCCATTTTGAGCTTTCCGATGTCATCAAGTTCCGACTCGTCTATCTTACGATTTCCTTTTGGTCCCCGTTTTTTGTATTCCAAAGATGACTCTTTACCGTTACGATATTTTCTTACCCACTGGTAAATTGCCGCATATTTGACACCATATTTTTCAGCAGCATCCTTATAGTTAAAGTTGTTTTCAATAACCCACTTTACAATTTCAAGTCGTTCTTCATGAGTTGTTTTTCGAGACTTCATGGTATAGACTTCTCCTTTCGGATCATAATCTTTAAGTGCTATACCTTCATTGTACTTTTTTATCCATCTTCTCACCATACTAAGTGAAAGATTATATTTTCCGCCGATTTCGAACATTGAACATTCACCTGATAGATACATTTCAACGAGACCTGTTTTAAATAGATTGGTATATGATTTGTTTCTGTCACTCGTATCGAAAGCGGATGAACCGTGATGCGCAAAAGCAAAATACCATTCACGAACTGTATTTACTCTTACACCTAGTGTTTTTGAAATAGAATTGAAGTTTTCATTACCAACTTGATAGTCTTCACAAGCCTTGATCTTGGTTTCTTTACTGAATTTACCATTCCTTGACATAGAAAAACCTCCAAAATAGTCATCTAATTTTTATTAATTAGATTGTCTACTTTGGAGGCATCATATCA
>Ga0208243_1000189_pt1 | contig 45616 bp, 35 predicted proteins | sample Subbio2Aug_QV12A_FD_184826 | JGI IMG/M metagenome (GOLD analysis project Ga0208243, IMG submission 184826) | Serpentinite rock and fluid subsurface biosphere microbial communities from McLaughlin Reserve, California, USA - CR12Aug_QV12A (SPAdes) | ecosystem: Environmental > Terrestrial > Deep... | reverse complement strand
GGGCGGCGTGGTGACGGTCGACAACGACGGCAACATCACGACGACCGGCGACGGCTCGCACGGCATCCTCGCCCAGTCGATCGGCGGCGGCGGCGGCACCGGCGGGTTCTCGGGGTCGCTCGCCTTCAGCGTGCAGGGGGCGGCCGGCGCCGCATCCTTCGGCGGGTCGGGCGGCGAAGGATCGGAAGGCAACGACGTCACCGTCCATCATTCCGGCGACATCCGCACGAGCGGCGACAATGCCGCCGGCATCCTCGCGCAGTCGGTCGGCGGCGGCGGCGGCACCGGCGGCTTCAGCATCGGCGCGTCCGGCTCCATCAAGTCGACCGCCGCCGTGATGGCGATGGGCGGCGACGGCGGCACGGGCGGCGGCAGCGGAACGGTGACGGTGACCGACATCTTCGGCACCATCACCACCAGCGGCCAGCAGTCGCACGGCATCCTGGCCCAGTCCGTCGCCGGCGGCGGCGGTACGGGCGGGTTCAGCATCGGCGCGAGCTTCTCGCTGAAGAGCGACTCCTACGCCAACGCGGTCGGCGGCACCGGCGGCTCGGCGCAGGACGCGGGCGACGTCGTCGTCGTCAACGACGCTGCCATCGTGACGGGCGGCAGTTTCGTGGTGATCGGAGATCGTGAGGTGGCGGCCGGCGTGGGCTCGCACGGCATCCTCGCCCAGTCGATCGGCGGCGGCGGCGGCACCGGCGGGTTCAGCGGCGCCGTCGCGATCACGATGGAAGGAGACGCTTCGGCCAGCACCACGGGCGGCGAGGGAGCGGGCGGCGGCGACGGCGGATCGGTCGACGTCACCTCCAACGGCACCATCATCACGCGCGCCGACAATTCCATCGGCCTCTTCGCGCAGTCGGTCGGCGGCGGCGGCGGCAATGGCGGCTTCTCCATCGGCGTGGGCGGCTCGATGAAATCGGACGCCGACACCAAGAGCGTCGGCGGCAAGGCCGGAGCGGCCGGCAGCGGCGGCGAGGTGACGGTCGAGGTCAACGAGGCGATCACCACCTTCGGCGCACTGTCGCACGGCGTCCTGGCGCAGTCGATCGGCGGCGGCGGCGGCAATGGCGGCTTCTCGATCGGCCTCGGCGGTTCGCTCGAGGCGGATTCCAAGGTCGACAGCGTCGGCGGCGATGCCAGCGGCGGCGGCGACGGCGGTACGGTGACGGTGACGGTCGGGGCGGAGGACAACCTCCTGTTCCCGCTGATCCGGACGTTCGGCGACGGCGCTGTCGGCGTCTTCGCGCAGTCGGTCGGCGGCGGCGGCGGCACGGGCGGGTTCTCCGGCGGTCTGAGCATCGCCGTGGACGGTACCGCCGAGAACGAGGTCGGCGGCGGCGGCGGCGGCGAGGGCGGTGCCGGCGGCGAGGTCCACGTCACGAACTACGGCACCATCGTCACGCGCGGGGCCAATGCGGCGGGCGTCTTCGCCCAGTCGGTCGGCGGCGGCGGCGGATCGGGCGGGTTCTCCATCGCGGCCTCGGTCGGGGACAGCCAGGCCGTCGCCAACAGCGTCGGCGGCGACGGCAGCGGTGGCGGCGACGGCGGCGACGTCACGGTCGAGAATTTCGGTTCCATCGAGACCCATGGCGACTTCTCGCACGGCATCATCGCCCAGTCGGTCGGCGGCGGCGGCGGCAGCGGCGGCATCGCCATCGCGGCCGGCGTCACCATGAGCGGCGACAGCGGATCGAGCGAGGTCGGCGGCGGCGGCGGCGGCGCGGGCGGCAACGGCGGCGTGGTGATCGTCGAGAACGACGGCGTGATCGTCGTCCACGGCGACAACGCCTTCGGCATCTTTGCGCAGTCGGTCGGCGGCGGTGGCGGCTCGGGCGGCATCGCCGGCGGTCTCGCCATCAACGGCACCATGGAGAGCGCCGTCGGCGGCGACGGCGGGGCCGGCGGCAATGGCGGCGACGTGACGGTCACCAGCAACGGCAGCATCACCACGACGGGTGCGAACGCCTCGGCCGTCTTCGCGCAGTCGGTCGGCGGCAGCGGCGGCTGGGGCGGCCTTGCGATCGGGATCGGCACCGGCGCGGGCGAATCGGACGGCGTCAAGCTGAGCCTGGGCTCCAAGAGCATCACCGAAACCTGCCTCAGCCTGCAGTTCGCGGAGTGCCTGCCGCAAGGCGGCACCCAGGGCATCGTCACGGTCACCATCGACGGCGAGACGACCGTCACCAGCGGCAATCTCGCCTACGGGCTGCTCGCCCAGGCGATCGGCGGCGGCGGCGGCGCCATGGGCACCGTCATGGGGGCTCTCAGCTTCTTCGGCAGCGACGTCGTCGTCGACGTCGGCTCCAACGGCGCCCTCTCGGAGAACGGCCAGGCGGTGACCGTCACCTACAGCAACCCGACGACCACGACGGGCCTGGGGTCGATCGGCCTGATCGCGCAGTCCATCGGCGGCGGCGGCGGCGTCAACGCGGTGACCGCCGAGGAACTCGAACTCAATCCTACCGGCGAGGACAGCTTCATCCTCAGCGTCGGCGGCTATTCGGAAGGCGCCGGCTTCGACGGCACCGGCAGCGGCGGCGGATTCGATATGACCGCCGAAGGCACGGTCACGACCGAGAACGACAACGCCATCGGCATCGTCGCCCAGACCATCGGCGGCGGCGGCGGCGTCGGCACCATCACGGTCGAGTCGATCGTCAACGACGGCAAGCTGCTGGACGTCGTGCTCGGCGGCTCGCAGCATGTCGACGGGCCTTTCGTGGGCGATGCCGGGCCGGCCTCGACCCTGACGGCCGAGGAGAAGGTGACGACGTCCGGCGCGCTCAGCCATGGCATCGTGGCGCAGAGCATCGGCGGCGGCGGCGGCATCGCCAACGTCGCCTTCCTCGACGGTCTCGTCCTGGGCGAGGGGGTCGACGTGACGCTCGGAAGCGGCACGGACGGTGCCGGCGGCGATGGCGGCGACCTGACCGTGACGGCCTATGGCGTCGAGACGGGCGGCGCCGGCGCCATGGGCATCGTGATGCAGTCGATCGGCGGCGGCGGCGGGCTGACGGGCATCTATTCGGGCGGCCTGCTCATGGGCCAGGACGGCTTCTCTCTCACGCCCGTCGCCATCGCGGCCGGCGGGGCGACAAACGGTGGCGATGGCGGCGACGCCACGCTCTACAGCTACGGCGACGTCCGGACCGACGGATACGGCGCCCACGGCATCGTGGCGCAGTCGATCGCGGGCGGCGGCGGCATCGTCGGTTCGGGCCTCTACGGCGCCGACATCGACGATCCCGACCTGCGCGCCTTCGCCGGCAGCCTCGGCAAGCCGGGCACGGCCGGCAACGTGTCGGTCACCCAGACCGGAAACGTCGTCGTGGCGGGCGAGGACAGCGTCGGCATCTTCGGCCAGAGCGCCGGCGGGACGGCCAATGGCGACATCGACATCGTCGTCGACCGCAACGGCACGGGCGGCAACGGCATCGGCCTCGTCTGGGCGGCGGACGGCAGTGGCGCGGCGGTGCAGTTCGCCGACGGCGCCGAGAACCTGCTGTCCAGCAACGGAACGCTGTACGCCCAGGGCAGCCTCGCCGGATCCAACGTGCTGCCGCTGCTCGAGGGCCTCGCCATCCTCGGCGGCAGCGGCGACGAGGACGTCTTCAACCGGGCGCGCGGCCCCGGCTTCGTCGACGACTATGCGCTGACCGGCGGCGTCACCCGGACCAGCAACATCATCGGCAACGTCGATCTCGGCGGCGGCACCAACGACCTGACCAACGAAACGGGAGCGCTGTTCATATCGGGGTCGTTCGTCAATCTGGGAACCGGCGGGTACCTGACCAACGAGGGCTTCCTCGCGCCGGGCGATCGGGGGCGCGTGCTGACGACGGCGGTCGGAAGCCACCTCGTCCTCGCCGATCCCGGCTTCTACTACCTGGACATCGATCTCGCTCAGCAGAACGTCGACGACACGAAGGTCACAGACCTGATCACGGTGAACGAGACGGCCACCGTGGACGGCGCAGGTCCGATCCTGTTCCTGTCGATCGACAAGGCGTTCTCGGACGACGGCTACGTCATCGTCCACGCCGACGGCGGCGTCACCGACCAGGGCTTCACGCCGACGCTCACCCCGCCGGCCGTCGGCTTCATCTTCAGCGTCGAGGTCGAGGACAATCCCGTCACCGGCCAGGACCTCGTCCTCCTCGCCGAGAAACCGGCCTTCCTCGATCTCCTGCAGGATCCGGCGTCCGGCACCACCGATCCGAACGTCTGGCGGATTGGCGAGGGCATCGACGCGATCGAGCAGGCGATCGACGTCGACGATCCCTTCAACTATCTCGTCAACCTGCTGCGGCTGCAGCCCGACCACCAGGCGCTCGGCGATGCAGTCGTGACTCTGACGCCGCACCAGGCGCCGCATCTGTTCGCGATGACGCAGCAGCGGTCCGCCGAGTTCCTCGATCTTTCGGCGTCCTGTCCGGCTGGGCGAAGCGACCCCGATGCCAGCGACCGGCGCGACTGCGTCTGGGCCGACGTCGTCGGGGGCGAGTCCAGTCGCGAGGTGGTCCAGGACAGCCCCGTGAACGAGGATGACTGGCGGTCGCTGGCCTTCGGCGTCCAGGGCGTGGTTAACGACCAGTGGGCCGCGGGCTTCGCCCTGGGCACCACCGAGACCGCGTCCAGCCAGATCCGCGACGGCGACACGCTCTCGGACCTGAAGGGCAACATCCACTCCGCCAGCGTCTCGGCCGACTACCGCAACGGTCCTTTCGGCATGACCTTCGTGGCCGCAGGCTCCTATGGCGCCTGGCGCGCCCGGCGGCACGTCGAGGTCGACGGCTTCCAGCAGACCTACACGAGTTTCGACGGCATCGCCTACGACGAGAACGATCAGGAGTATCCGCTGTTCTCCGAGAAGACGGTCGAGTTCGAAGGCATCGACGGCATCGCGAGGAGCAATCCCGACCTGTTGTCGGTCAACCCGCGGCTGCGCTTCAGCCACGTCCAGGCCTTCGGCGATTTCGAGATGATTTCCTATCTCGATCTCGACGGCTACTTCATGTATTCGCGGGAGCGCAGCGAGACCGGGGTCGGCCTCGCCAACCTGACCTATCCCTCGCTCTGGCAGTCCGCCTTCGTGGTCACGCCGCGTCTGGAGGTCAACCGCACGGTCGCGCTGGCGTCCGGGGCGACCCTGAGCGGCTTCGTTCGCGGCGGCGTCGCGCTCTCCCCGCAGGACTCCTGGTCGGCGCAGACGCAGTTCATCGCCGCGCCCGACGGGCTCGACCCGATCGAGATCGTCGAACCCTTCGACCAGGCGCGCTTCGAGATCGAGGCGGGCCTCGATCTCTACTGCTCGCAGTCGGGCGGCAGGATGCAGGTGAACTACGACGGCGCCTTCGGCACGACGACCACCCAGCACGCGCTCAAGGCGATGCTGGCCTATCGGTTCGGCGGAGCGGCCGGTGCAGGCGGCTGTTTCTGATCCTCTGCAGGCGGTGGCAGGCCGACCACCTGGGAGAACCGGCCGCTCGCTTGGCCCGTCATTCGGAGCGCCGCGTGCCGACCGGCGCGGCCCGTTGCGGCCGCTGCCCGCCGGCGGCGCGGCCCCTCCGCCGGCCTTCGCCGTCAGCCCTTGTGGAGCAGGCCGCAGGCCTTGCAATAGGCCTCGTGCACCGGTCCGCGGCCGAGATGGTGGCGGAAGCCCTTCATTTCGGCGAAGTAGGGGATCGGCGCGCGCACCGGGCGTTCCGGCGCCTGGCCGAAATCGTCGAACAGCGTCTGGATGGTGACGACGACGCGCTCGGCGTCGTTCCAGTCCCGGTACGCGCCGAGATCGATCCTGTAGGCCGCCTCCAGATAGTCCATGCCCTGCTCGTAGAGCGGCCGCGACCGGTCGGTAACGTATTGCAGATAGTCGCGCATCGTCCGCACGTCGTCCTTGGTCGAGATCGGCCCGTGGCCGGCGACGACCGTCTCGACGTCCATGTCGAGCACCATGTCGCAGACCCTTATCCAGCGATGAACCGGCCCGTACCAGGCGATCGGGGTGCCCTCGGTGAACAGGATGTCGCCGGTGTAGATCACCTTGTCGTCCGGCACGTAGATCAGCGCGTCGCCCAGCGAATGCGACGGGCCGACCTCGATCAGCTGCACCTTCTTGGACCCGACCATGATGTCGAGCGTGCCGGCGAAGGTTTCCGTCGGCGGGGTGAGCTCGATGCCGGTGAAGTCGAAGGGCCGGAAGCATTCCCTCATGAACACGCCTGCGCTGCCGTACTGGTCGGCATTGGTCACGATCTTCTGCACCACCGCCGGGTCGAAGCGGGCGAAATCGTCGACCGTGCCCTGGGTGGCGATGATGCGCGCGCCCTCCACCAGCTGGTTGCCGAAGGTGTGGTCGCCGTCGGCATGGGTGTTGACGAGGATGCCGATCTCCTTCGCCGCCGGAATCGAGGCGCGGTAGGCGGCGAGCATCTCGGCCGTGAGCTTCAGGTCGAACAGCGTGTCGACCATCAGCGACGCGTCGCCGTCGACGATCAGGCCGGCATTCGACCAGCCCCAGCTGCCGTCCGGCAGGAGATAGGCGTAGCAGCCATTGCCGAGATCATGGATGCCTTTGGTGTATTGCCACTTGGCCATAGGGAGAACTCCGATCGGTTTCAGACGAGCGCGGTTGCGAGCCACGGGAAGAGGAAGACGAGCACGAGGACCAGCAGCATCATCGCCGCGAAGGGGGCGGCGCCGGCGAAGATGTCGCCGAGCGTGATGGTGCTGTCCGGCCCCAGCGTCGCCTTGACCACGAAGGCGGCGATGCCGAAGGGCGGCGTGAGCAGGCCGATCTCCACCGCCAGCACCACCATCACGCCGAGCCAGATCAGGTCGACGCCGGTCCCGGTCAGGATCGGCAGGGCGATCGGCAGCGTCAAAAGCATGATCGATGCCGAATCGAGGATGGTGCCGAGCAGGATGATGACGACCATCAGTGCCACGACGATCCCGGTCACGCCCATGCCGGACTCGACCACGAAGGAGCCCAGCCAGCCCGGCATGCCCGACATCGCCAGCATCCGGGAGTAGAGGCTGGCGCCGATGATGAGGAAGCAGATCGACGAGGTCGTGTGCCCGGTCTGGACCAGCACCTGCCAGAAGCTCCCCCAGGTGAGACGCCGCTTGGCGAGCGAGATCAGCAGCGCGCCGAGCGCACCGGCGGCGCCCGCTTCCGTCGGCGTGAAGTAGCCGCCGTAGATGCCGCCGAGCACCAGCGCGATCAGGATGACGATCGGCGCCAGCTTGCTGGCCATCTCGGCCACGCCCATGTCCTGCGAGGTGTCGTAGGACGCCGCCTTCCGCCCGCCGACGAAGGACGGCCACCACCGCCCCATCGCCACGATGCCGATGCAGTAGACGACCGCGAGCAGCGTTCCCGGGATCACGCCCGCGATGAAGAGCGAGCCGACCGATTGCTCCGTCAGGACGCCGTAGAGGATGAACAGCAGGCTGGGCGGGATCAGCATGCCGAGCACCGACGAGCCCGCCACGACGCCGACGGCGAACCGCGGTGCGTAGCCGTGGCGGATCATCTCCGGCACGGCGACCTTGGTGAACACGGCCGCCGAGGCAATCGAGATGCCGGTGATCGCGGCAAAGACGGCGTTGGCCGCCACCGTGGCGATGCCGAGCCCGCCCAGTACGCGGCGGAACAGCTGTGCCGCCACCTCGAACGTGTCGCGCCCGATGCCCGCCACCGCCACCAGCAGGCCCATCAGCACGAACAGCGGCACGACGCCGAACAGGTAGTCGCTGATCGAATCCTTGAACGCCAGCACCAGCATGTTCGAGGCGATGTCGAAATTGCCGCGCAGCAGCCAGACCCCGCCGAAGGAGAGCAGGATGAGGGCGATGGCGACATGCATGCCGGAATAGATCAGCGCCAGCATGAGGCCGATCGACAGGAAGGCGATGCCGACGCCGCTCATGCCGATCGCTCCCGCAGTGCACGCAAGTCGCCGAGCGCGCTCGCCAGGAACTGCAGCGCGGTGGCGGCGATGCCGAGGAACACCAGGACGAACAGCGGCCACTGGGGGATGGTGAAGAAGCCGGGGTTGCCCATGAAATTGCGTTCGGGGTGCAGGAACGCGGCGGCGACGCTCGGCCAGAACTTGGCTGCGATCATCGCCATCAGCAGTCCGCCGGCGAGATGACAGAAGCAGAGCAGGGCGTGGCGCGCGCGCGGCGCGCGGCTTTCAAGCACGCCGAGCAGCACGTCCGATCGCGTCATCGATCCGGATCGCAGCGTGTGGGCGAGCTGCAGGAAGACGATGCCGACGATGGAGAAGGCGACGAGTTCCGGAACGCCCGCGATCGGCGCGTCGAAGGCGCTGCGGCCAAGGATGTCGGCATTGATCAGCAGCATCAGCCCGATGATCCAGAGCGTGCCCAGGGCATTCATGATGCCGAGGATGCGCGCGAAAAGTCCGGTCGGTGGACCGCGGAGGGGCGCTGCGTCTGGAGGAAGGGCGGATTCGCCGGCCATGATGTCGTCCCCGTCAGCGGTTGGAAGGGAGGTCGCGGGCACTTCCTGCGCCGGTGTCGGACACCCGCGCAGGTGCGGTCGCAGGCGGCGCCGGAGCGCCGCCCGCCCGTGTCGTCTGCAGTCCGGCGCAAGCGCCGGCTGCGCTCACTCCGCGAGATAGTCGCGCTCGAAGGTGAAGCCTGCCGCCTTCAGCCGGTCGCGATAGGCTTCCAGCACCGCCTTCGCCGGTTCTCCGCGCGCGTCCGCAGCCTTGATCCAGGCCGCGGTCGGGTTGGGCAGCGCCTTGATCCAGGCGCTGCGCTCGGCCGGGTCGAACTCGACCAGCTTGCCGCCGGCTTCCACGAGCGTCTTCTTCGCCGCCTCGTAGCGCGCTTCCTGTTCGTCGAAATAGGCCTTCGTGTAGGCCTCGGCGGCGGTGCGGAAGGCGGCCTTGGTGCCGTCGGAGAACGTGTCCCACTGCATCTTCGACACGCCCATGCCGCCGATGTACATCGCCCCGAAATGCGTCAGGTTCCAGTTCGGCGCGACCTCGTGGAGCTTGGCCGGAACGTTGGCGGTCATCCAGCCGATGTTGCCGTCGTACACGCCCGTCTTGATGTCGTTGTAGAAGCTCACATAGCTGCCCTGTACGCCGACCGCGCCGGTGCCGGCGAGCCAGGCGAGGTTGGGTCCGGCGCCGCCGAGCTTGACGCCGTTCATGTCGGCGATCCTGGTCAGGGCCTTGGTCGAGGCGATGTTGTAGTCGTCGATGGCGATGCCGCCGCCGATATAGACGACCCCGGTCGCCTCCTCGAGCTTCGCCAGCGCGCCTTCGGTCTCCGTCAGGGCGGCTTCCACGGCGGCGGTCACGCCGCGCGCGTCGGCCGGGCCGAAGGGCATGGCATAGGTGAGGTTCAGCAGCCCCATCGTGGCCGGGTTGAAGACGCCGCTCATCTGTCCGACGTCGATGATGCCCTGCTGGAAGGCTTCCACCTCCGAGCCGAGCTTGACGATCGTTCCGCCATAGCCCTGCGTCCACTCGATCTTGACCTCGCCCGATTTCGCCAGTTCGGCGTCGACGGTCGGGATGAAGGTCTCCTTGATGTGCTTCACCCAGAGGAAGACCTCGGGGTGGCCGGTGGCGACGGTGAGACTGATCGTCTCCTGCGCGAAGGCAGGCGTCGCGCCCCAGGCGACGGCGATGGCGGCGGCGCCGCCCAGCAAAGCGTTTCTGTTCATCGGGTTCCTCCCAGGTTGGACGGCGGCTCGCTCCCGGCCGGTGCCGTCGAACAGGACGGTAACATATTTGAACGGGTTGACAAGATACCTGTCATGACGTTCAATGACGATCGTGATGGCGCGAGGAGCGCGACCGGCTGGACGGTGCGACGTGGCAAGAAGCGAGAAGAGCGGCGAGGGCGGGAAGGTCGTGGTGGTCGAGGCGACGCCGCGCAACGCCGTCGGCACCCGCAACCGCATCCTGATGGCGGCCGAGGGCGAATTCGCCGACCACGGCTTCGACGGCGCCACGGTGCGCCAGATCGCGCTGCGCGCCGACGTTCCGGTCGCGCTGGTCAACTACCATTTCGGCAGCAAGGAAGGGCTCTACCGCGCGATCTTCGAGATGCGCGCGCCGATGATCGTCGACCAGCGCATCGCCGGCCTGCGCCTGGCCGAGATGGAGCCGGACCCGGAGCGCAAGGTCGAGATGATCGTCAAGGCAGTGCTCGTCCCCAACCTCCACATGCGCAGCACCGAGAAGAATTCGAGCTATGCGCGCATCCTGGCGCGCGAGGTGTCGGATCCGAAGTCGCACCACCGCAAGGTGGTCGCCGAGTTCTTCGATCCGATCGCCTACCAGGTGATCGATGCGCTGCAGCGGGCGATGCCGGACCGCACGATCGAGGAGATCAACTGGGGCTACCAGGCCATGCTCGGCGTGATGGTCTACACCATGGCCGATACAGGCCGCATCAGCCGCCTGTCCGGCGGACGCTGCGACCCGGAGGACGAGATGACCACGGCGAGGCACCTCGTGGCGCTCATGAAGGCGGCGCTTCTCTACAGCCGCGTGTCGTAATCGAAGCCGGACCCGGCGCATCGGCCGGTCCCCGGACGCAAGGGAGGACGGACGAATGAAACTCGTGACCTACGAGCGGGAGGGCACGCCGCGCGCCGGCGCCTTCGTCGAGGGCGATCGCAGGATCGTCGATCTGGCGGAGGCCCATCAGGCAGCCTATGGCGAGACCTATGCGCCCTTCGCCTCCGTCCAGGCGATGATCGAGGCGGGCGACGCCGCGCTCGACCGGGCCTACGAGACCCTCGGCAGGGCGGGCGCGGCCACGGTCGCGCGCGACGCGGTCCGGCTCCTGGCGCCGGTCCCTGTGCCGGTGCAGATGCGCGACTGCCTGTGCTTCGAAACCCACCTGAAGCAGTCCTTCGCCGCCGCAAGGCGCGTGCGCGCCGAGGCGACGGCGGACCCCGAGGCGGCGATGCGCGAGTTCGAGCGCACGGGCGCGCTGTCGGTGCCGAAGATCTTCTACGACCAGCCGATCTACTACAAGGCCAACCGATTCAGCGTGATCGGCGACGGCCAGGACGTGCTCTGGCCGAGCTATTCCAGCCTGATGGATTTCGAGCTGGAATTCGGCTTCTACGTCCGGAAGAAGGGCGTCGACATCGCCCGCGATGCCGCCCGCGACTACATCTACGGCTACACCATCTTCAATGATTTTTCCGCCCGCGACGCACAGACGCTGGAGATGGGCGGGCAGCTCGGTCCGGCCAAGGGCAAGGATTTCGACTACGGCAACGCCATGGGTCCCTGCCTGGTCACCGCCGACGAACTCAAGGATCCCTACGCCCTCACCATGGTCTGCCGCGTGAACGGCGAGGAGTGGGGCCGCGGCAGCACCTCTTCCATGTACTGGAAGTTCGAGGACCTGATCGCCTACGTCTCCCGCTCCGAGACCCTCTATCCGGGCGAATTCTTTGGCTCGGGCACCGTCGGCAACGGCTGCGGCCTCGAGCACATGCGCTTCCTGAAGCATGGCGACCTCGTCGAACTGGAGGTCGAAGGCATCGGCACGCTGCGCAACCGCGTGCTGACGCGTCCGTAGCAGCATTGCAAGGGGCGGGCAGGGGCCGTCGTGCCCGCCTGCCCCTTTGCCGTTCTCCTTCCCGAGAGATCGTCCGGCCGCCGCCGGCCGCATCGTCATTCCGCGGATATGCCTGCCATGAACGTCCACGCCCTGCTCGCCGACGCCGTCCGCCGTCGTGCCGATGAACCCGCCATCGAGCATGGCGATCGGCGTCTCACCTATCGCGCCTTCGACGCCGCCTGCGCCGCCTTCGGCGACTGGCTGGCGGCGCGGGGATGCCGGCCGGGCGACCGGGTGCTCCTGTTCCTGCGCAACGGCTACGACTATCCGGTGCTGCTGATGGGCGCGATGCGGGCCGGCATGGTCGCGGTGCCGGTCAACGCCAAGCTGCACCCGCGCGAGGTCGCCTGGATCGCTGGCGACGCCGGGCCGCGCGTCGTCTTCACCCATGCCGAGCATGTCGATGCGCTGGCCGCTGCCCTTCCGCAGGCGACTACGGCCGAAGTGATCGCGATCGAGGAGTTCGATCTCCCGGCCCCTGCCGCCGTGCCGGCGCTGCCCGCCGCGGTCGGCCCGGACGACCCGGCCTGGATCTTCTACACCTCCGGCACCACCGGCAGGCCGAAGGGCGCGACGCTCACCCACCGCAACCTCGTCGCCGCCTCCGTCAACTGCCTCGCCGACGTGTTCGACTTCCGCGCCACCGACCGCGTCCTGCACGTCGCGCCGCTGTCGCACGGCAGCGGCCTCTATCTCCTGCCCGCACTCGCCCGCGGCGCGCACAACATCATCCACGATCGCGCCGGCTTCCGCCCCGACGAGGTCTTCGGCACCGTCGCCGCGCAGGGCGTCACCGCCATCGCCTTCGTCGCGCCCACCATGATCGTGCGCCTGCTCGAGGCCGCCCCGCGCGACGACATCGGCACCTTGCGCGGCGTGATCTACGGCGGCGCGGCGATCCATCTGGAGCACATCCGCGCGGCGGTCGCCCGCTTCGGGCCGATCTTCCACCAGCTCTACGGCCAGGGGGAGGCGCCGATGACGATCTCCTATCTCCCGGGCCGCGATCACCAGGGCGCCGACGACGAGACGCTGGTCTCGGCCGGCTACGTGCGGGCGGGCGTCGAGGTGCGGATCCGCGACGAGCATGACCGCGACGTGCCGGACGGCGCCGAAGGCGAGATCTGCGTGCGCGGCGACGTGGTCATGGCGGGCTACTGGCGCAACCCGGAAGCGACGGCCCGCGCGCTTGCAGGCGGCTGGCTGCACACCGGCGATATCGGCCGTTTCGATTCCGGCGGCCGGCTGCGCGTCCTCGACCGGCGCCACGACACGATCATCTCCGGCGGCACCAATATCTATCCCAAGGAGATCGAGGACGTGCTCGCCGCCCATCCCGCCGTGCGCGAGGTCGTCGCCTTCGGCCTGCCCGATCCCGAATGGGGCGAGAGCGTCGCCGTCGCCGTCGTCGCCGACGACCCAGCGCTCGACGAAGCGGCCCTGCTCGCCTTCTGCAAGGAACACCTCGCGAGCTTCAAGAAGCCGAAGCACGTCCACATCGTGCCCGACCTGCCGAAGAACGCCTACGGCAAGGTCCTGCGCCGGGACCTGAGGGAGCGGTTCGGCCGGCAGGCATAGCACTGCCGGGGCGCTCGGGTTTGCCGGTTGGCTCCATCTGCCCGGCTGCGTCCGTCGCCGCCGGATCCGGCGACGCCAGCGTCGCTCCGTGCTGGCTCTGCTCTCTGCCCGCGTCGAAAGCAGGCGGAGCCGTGCGGCCGGACGGGCGGCGATCGAACTCGGTACTGCTGGTCACCGGAGCAGACGACATATGCCCGCATCGACAAGTATTACATAAAACAGACGCGCCTCGTTCGACTCGGCTGCGCCAAGGTCGTATCCCGGCGCTTGACGAGGATGTCCGGTCCGTACACTTTCCCGGCTTATGGTAGGATCGTAAGAAAAAGCAGGCCGGAGTGTCTTCAGGATCCGACGCGGCGCGTCAGCCACTCTTCGGTCAGCTCGACCCGGACATCTTCACGGTGTTCTCCGGCGGAAACCGATTGCTCTACGAGCGTGCTGTCCTGGCGGTCTACGACGAGTTCTACCGCTCCGACCTCCGCTTCCCGACCGAGGCGGAGGTGGTCGGCGTGATCTACGACTGCATCACCCGCAACCCGGCTCTGTGGGCCGAGGACGAAGCCGCCGTCGATCTCGACCGGCTCGTCACGCGGACGGGACGACGGGTCAGGCGCCGTCGCGCCGCGGGCGTCGACGATCAGGCCACCGGAACCGCCATCATCCGGTCCCGGCACATCTACAATCGGATGCTGCAGACGGGATGGCTGGACGAGGCGAGCTACGGCCTCAAGACGACCGTGGAGATGCCGTCCGGCGCCATTCGTCTCGCCGAGTTCCTTTGCTCCCTGAAGGAGGGCGGCGCCGAACAGCTCGGCGGCCTCGTGGTGGAGGTGCGGAACGCGATCCGCGCGGTTCGAGAGAAGCCGGGCGAGAACGCGCTCGGCCTCAACAAGGCGGCGCAGGATTCGGCCCGGTTCGGACGGTATCTCAGAAGTGTGCTGGCCGCCCTGCGCGAAGTCGATCGTCAGGTGCTCTCCTCCGACACGCTCGCCGAGCGGCTTCGGCACTATTTCGAGGATTTCATCGAGCGGCTCCTCTTGCGCGACTACACCTCGCTCTCCACCACGGCCCATCCCTACAGGCACAGGCGGGCCATCCTCGGCTCGCTCGACGCCTTGGAGGAGTCCGAGATCGACCTGGCTGCCGTCGCCGATGCCTATCTCGAAGCCCGGCTCGTCGCCGATGGACGAGCAGCGCGCGCCCTCGTCCACGAGGACCTGTTCCAGATCCGCCGGGTGTTCGAGCGGATCGAGGAGACCTTCCAGGCGATCCAGCAGCACCGGTCCCGGCTCGAAACGCGGTTGCGCAACGTGGTCCGGTATGCCGGACGCCGCACCAGCTTCCTGCAGCGAAGCGAGCACGTGATCCGGCGTCTCGACGACGCATTGGCGAGAGGGACGGCCGATTGTGCCGTCACCGGCTTGATTGAGCCGCGGATGACGATCGTCGCGCCCGCGCTTCTCGCCAGGCCGCGCGGCTCCCGGCCCGAGATCGCCGACGCCGATCTCGCCCTTCCGCCGGCCGATCCGATCCGCGAACTCAGGCGTCGGCTCGAGAGGGAGTATCTCGATCGCCTGACCGTCTCGCCGGCAAAGATCTGCCGCTTCCTCGAAAGACGGGTTCCGCCCTTCGGCGAGACGACGGCGGCCGCCATGAGCATCGAGACCATCGACGACTTCCTGGCTTTCGATGCGGTTCGGATGATGGTGGCCGGGGGCCTCGGCGCCGATGCCCGGTCGCGGCTCGCGCGGGCGCTCGAAGGCCGGTTCGTGTTCGAGGCGTCGGTCGAGGCCGTCTCGAACGCATGGGTGGATTGCGCCGGTTTTCAGGTGAAGCGCCTTGACGACAGGATCACGCCCGAGGTCGCACATGCTGATTGAGTTCGACGCTCTCGAAAGCTCCAACGAGCGCGGCTTCCAGCGCGTCACGCAGCTCATCGCGCATCTGTTGCGGCATCAGTTCGTGCATGTGGAGGACCGTGGGGCCGCGACGCTCCTGGAGACGCTCCATCGCCCGGATCTGGCGAAGCTCGTCGAGGCCTATTTCGACGTGGCCGGCTATCGCGTCGTCCACCGCGAGACCGAAGGCTGGGCCGGTATCCTGCCGGATCCCGAGCGCATTTCGCTGCCGCGTCTGCGCATCGACGAGACGATCGTCCTTCTGGTCATGCGGCGGCTCTGGGAAGAGGCGCTGCAGCTCGGCGAAATCCACGCCAACGGAACGGTCCGCACGACGCTCAACGAGGCCTATGCGGCCTATGAGGGGATCGTCGCCGGCAGCCGGCGCGCCGCGCTTGCCGCAAGCGCGTTCCGCGACGTGCTGCTTATGCTCGAACGCAAGGCGATCGTGCGCCTCGGAGAGTTCGACGCCGACGCGCAGGACATGGATCTCGACATCCGCGCGCTCGTCACCAGCGTCGCCGGCGACGATTTCGTGGCCTCGCTCGAGGAGATCGTGTCGCGCCCGGTCGCCCCGGCGCAGGACGCGGACGCAGAGAGCCCGGTGGGAGACGGGCGATGATGGAACTGCGGCGCATCGTCCTGGTGAACTGGCACATGATGGTGCGGGCCGATCTCGATCTCGTCGGCGATGCCGCCATCCTCGGCCAGAACCGGTCCGGCAAGTCCACGATCATCGATCTGATCCAGGCGATCATGGCGGGCGGCTCGGCCCGTCTCTACCGCTTCAACCGGTCGGCGGGCGAGGGCGGCGGCCGGTCGGAGCGCACGCTCGAGGGCTATTGTCTCGGCCAGCTGAGCGAGGACGTCGTCCTGCGCACCCAGGCCAGAAGCCACATCGCGCTGGTCTTCGAACATCCGGAGGGGCGGCGCAAGCCGGTCAGCCTGGGCCTGTCCGTCGAAGCCGCCCGCGGACAGCCGACGGAGGTGGTGGGGCGGTTCGTTGCGGAGGGTGTCGGTCTCGACACGTCCATGCTGATCGAGGCCAGCGACGCTTCGCTCCGGCCGAGCGAGTGGTCCGCGCTGCGCCGGCGGCTCGGCCAGGCCTGCAGCGATGCCGGCGGCCAGCTGCTGACGCCCGACGACGCCCGGACCTTCATCCGCGAATACATGCGTGCGCTGTTCACCCGCCGGGCTCCGTCCGACCCGGATCGTTTCGTGCGCACCTTCGTCGCCGCGCTCTCCTTCACCGATCTCTCGTCCGTCGAGCAGTTCGTGCATCGCTATCTGCTCGAGCCCCGGCCGATCGACATCGCCGAACTGCGGGAATCGATCCGCCGCTACCGCGAGATCCGGAAGACCATCGCCGACCTCAACCGGCGACTGGAGGCGCTGCGCGCGCTCCGGACCCAGATCGACGCATACGACCGGCTCCTCGCCGAGGAACTCGACTGCCGCGCGATCGAGAAGACCGCCCTGCTGGTCGAAGGGCTGGGCCGGCTTCTGGCCAATATCGGCGAGCATCGCGCCAAGGCGCGCGAGCTCCGCGATGCCGCAGACGAGATCGAGCGGGTGAACGCGGAGATCGGGCGCGAAACGGAAGCGCTCCAGTCCGTCCAGCGCCAGCTTGCCGCCACCGGCGCGCAGGGGCAGCGCGATCAGGTCGAACGGGACATCCGGGACCTCGAGCGTGACCATGCCGCCGTCATGGAGCGGCTGCGGAACCGACACCTCGCGGCCGCCCGCGCGGTCCAGCTCCTCGGGTTGCGCGACAGGCTCGGCGTCATCAATCCGGGCGAGCTGCTTAACGCGCTGGAGCGCGTCGCGGAGGCGAGCCTCGGTCTCGCACCGCCCGACTGGCCGCGCGATCCGGCGACCATGGACGACCTGCTGCGCGCGGTGGCCGGGGCGGCGACCGACCGGATGGCGAAGACGATCGAGCATCGGGATGATGCCATCCGGTGGGTCGGGAAACTCGAGGCCGAGAACGACGAGGATCGCGGCCAACTCGCCACCGCCCGGCAGGGCCGCGTCACCCTCAATCCCGCGACGTCGAGACTGATGGACGCCCTGCGCCGCGAGGGCATGACGCCGCGCACGCTCTGCGAGGTCGCCGACGTCGTCGACGAGCGCTGGCGCAATGCTCTCGAGGCGCTGCTGACGCGCGACCGCGAGGCCGTCATCGTCGATCCGGACCACGCCTACCGTGCGACCGAGATCCTGCGGCGCGGGCGCGACGCCTATCCGGGATGCCGTGTCGCCAACACCCGCAAGCTGCAGTCGCGGTCCACGGTGCCCGAGCCCGGCACCCTGGCCTCGATGATCCGCAGCGACGATCCGCTCGCCATGGCCTTCGTGGTCTTCCGCTTGGGCAATGTCCGGCTCGCGGAAAATCAGGACGAGCTCCTGTCCGGCGGCCGCGCCGTGATGGCGGATGGCGCCTATTATGACGGCCTGATCACCGAGATGCGGCGTCCGGACGGCTTGAAGATCGGCCGGGCGGCGGCGCCGCTGATGGAGATCGCGCTGCGGGAAAGGATCGACCAGCGCGCGCCGCTTCTCGCGATCCATCTCGAAAAGCAGCGCTTCTTCGAAGACGTGATCCGCCGGCTCGAGGACTGCGCCAGACCGGTCGACCCGAAGGACGGGCTTGAAGCGCTCGCCGTCGCGCTGGGGGATCTGGCCGACAGGCGCGCCGATGCGCGGCGACGGCTCGCCCGCATCTCGGCCCAGGTCGACCCTGCACTGCTCGACGCCGAAAAGCGGTCGCAGGCCCTGCTGAAAAGTCTCAACGCCTCCCGAGACGAACTGTTGCAAAGCCGCGGTTCGCTCGAGACGAAGGTCGCGGAGGTCAAGGGGCGGCTGCGCGCCGGCGAGCAGAGCGTTGGCTCCTACCTCTGCCTCGCCCATCGCCGCCGGCAGTTCCGCAGCCTGGTGACCTCCGCAGCACGGCTGCGATCCCTGCGCGAGCGCTACAGAAGCCATCCGGCCAGGACCTCCGCCCGCATCGCCGCGGACATGGCGAAGGCGGCGCTCGAAGCGATGCAGGAACACCGCGACCTCGGCCATGCGATCCGCGCGGCCCTCGGACGCTATGCCATCGACTTCCCCGACGCGCTGGAGGGCTACGCGGACGCGCCGATCATCGCGACGGTCCGGCCATGGGTGTCGGACGGCATTGCGATGCTGGAGGACAACGAACTCATCCGCTACCGCGCGCATGCCGACGAGGCCGCGGACCGGGTGTCGCGCCTCTTCAAGACGACCTTCATCCATGAGTTGAACAGCCGCTTCGGGCAGCTTCAGGCGGAGATGGAGAAGCTGTCGGCGGCGCTGCGGGCAAGGCCCCTCCATGGCGAGGTCTACAGTCTTAAGGAGACCGTCAAGCCGGAGTTCGAAGATCTCTATGAATTCGCCCGCACCAGCGAAGCCGACGAGCACATGCTGGACTCCCTGTTCGGCTGGGCCGCGCCGCGGGACGAGCGGCACGAGCGGGCGCTCCGGCAGATCGAAAGCCTGCTCGTCGACGAGAGCGTCGATTTCAGCGTGTATGAAGATTACCGCAGCTATTTCTCATACGATCTTCGGCTGCGCGACGTCGGCACCGGACGGACGACGAGTTTCGACCGCCGGCGCGGCGTGGCGAGCGGTGCCGAGCGGCAGGTGCCGTTCTATGTCGTGATCGGAGCGGCGCTCGCCAGCGCCTATCACGGCGTTCGCCAGGCGGCGGCTCCGACCGATCTCGGCATAGGGCTTGCCGTGTTCGACGAGGCCTTCAGCAAGATGGACGGCCCCAATCAGCGGACGCTACTCGACTTCTACCGCGAGATCGGTCTTCAGGTCGTCATTGCCGCGCCGACCGAGAAGCGCGCGGTGGTCTACGAGAATCTCGACTGCATCATCGACGTGTTCCGCAGCGGCGACGTGTCGCTCGCCGAATCCATCCGGATCAAGGACCGCGTCCGCCAGGAGATGCGCGCGGCCAATCCGCAGCACGCGACCGACGCGGAACTCGCGCAGCGCCTCGGCCTCGAGGAAAGCGCTGCCGAATGAGCCGGCGCGGCTTCTCGACCATCGCGTCGCTCGTCGACGGTCTTCTCGCGCGGCATGAGCGGTCGCCCGCGGCAAAGAACCTGACGGCCGCGATCGACGATGGCGGCTTCTCCACCGTGGATCTGCGGGACGGCTTCGACGAGGAGCTTTCGGCGCTGGAGCGGGAAGGCGGCATCGAGCTGATCCGAGCCGGCCCGAAGACGGAGCGTCGGGTCACCGGTGTCCGGCTGAAGGATGCCGGCGTGCTCTATCGGAAGGTCGACCGACGACCGTCCGCCGAACTCGCGCAGGCGTCCGTAGAGGAACTGCGGTCGCGGCCGGGGCTGCCGGCCGGCGCCGTCGGCCTGATCGACGACGCCGTCGCGGCCTGGGCGCGCGGCGTCTCCCACATCGGAATCCGCAGTGGCGACGGGCGAACGCTTCGCGACGTCATCGGCCTCGCCATGGCGCTACACGCCCGCCTGTCGGGCGATCCGCAGGCGGAGCAGGATTTCCGGACGTTCTCGCGGCTGACGGTCGGCGACAGCAAGGCGCTGGAGAGGAATGTCCGGCAGGTCGCCTTCGCGATGGGGCGAATCTTCGGGGGCTTGGAGGACCAGTCCCGCCTCGATCCGGAAGAACTGCTCGCCGGCGCCGGCATCCGGCGCCTGCCGCAGCCGATCCTTCTGCACGGCGAAATATCGCTCGACGGACGGGCCTTTCCGGCGATGCCCTATGTCGGGATACCGACCGACTGCGCAAGCGGGATCGGTCTCCTGTCCAGGCCCGACTACATCCTGACGATCGAGAACTTCACGTCGTTCGTCCGCCATGTCCGCGAGGTCGCGCGGCCCGGACGAGCCCTCGTCGTCTATGCCGGCGGCTTCCCCTCCCGCCCCACGCTCGGCACGATCACGAGGCTGGCGGCCGAGGCCCGGGTGCCGACATTCCACTGGGGCGACATGGATCCGGGAGGCGTGCGAATATTCCGCCACCTCGAAACCCACCTTGCCAGCGTCGGCGTTTCGCTTCGTCCCCACTTGATGACGGTCGAACTGCTTCGCCGACATGGACGGCCGGTCGAGGTGGGGGCGGAGTTCGCGGACGATATGAAGAGCAGCGCCGTCGCCGACCTGGCGTCGTTCATCGCCGGTCATGGACTTTCGCACGAACAGGAAGAGATCAGTCCGGAGATTCCGGCATGGTGAAGCGGACGAAGCCCCCGTCGCGTCATCGGGACGTCCGTGTCGATCCATAGGCGTCGACCGGCATCGCTGGCCGGCCCTCGATGCCGTCCCTACCGCTCCATCCCCCGCCGGACCCTCACGCGTGCCAGGGTGTCCGCGACGTCCTTCGCCAGGAGATCCGCGACGCGCGTGGCGATGCGCGGCAGCGTGCGGCGGGAGCTGATCGCCAGCGAGATGCTCTGCGGCACGACGTTGTCGCCCTTGACCGGAACCGCCACCAGCCGCCCGTCCAGCAGTTCCTGCGCCGTGTCGAGTTCGGAGGTCAGCGCCACGTGGGTGCCCGCGACCACCAGCTGCTTCAGCAGCTGCAGCGAATTCGTCACCACCGGCGGCCGGTCGCCGGCAAACATCCAGCCGTGCCGCGCCTCGAGAATCCGCCGGATGGCGAGTGCGGGGCTCTGCACCGCGATCGGATACTCGCGGACCTGCGACAGGCGAACCTCCTTCCGGGCGGCGAGGGGATGTCCCGGCGCCATGACGCACAGCAGCGGCAGTTCCTCGCTCCACATCACGTGGACGTCGCGCTGCGGACGCAGGTTGAAGGCGAGCGCCACGTCGGCGTCACCGGCGTCCAGCACCGCCACGGCGTCGTCCGGCGTCGCGATCTCCACGTCGATGCGCACCCTGGGATAGACGCTGGCGACGTGCTGCAGGAACCGCGGCAGCAGGCTGTTGACCAGGCTGTCCATGGTGACCAGCCGGATATGGCCGAGATCGACGCCCTGCATCTGCTTCACGTCCGACCAGATGCGGTTCTCATCCGCCTTCCAGCGGCGCGCCAGTACGATGAACATCTCGCCGACGGGTGACAGCGACATGCCCGTTGTCAGCCGGTCGAACAGCTGCACACCGAGACGCCCCTCCAGCAGCTTGATCTGCCGGTCGATCGCCGAGGCGGCGATGCCGACGGCGCGGGACGCCGCCTGGATCGAACCGTGCTCGGCGACCGCCTCAACATATTGCAGGCTGCGGGGCACGAGGTGGAGCGCCATGGATCCCATTCCAAAAATCAGTACGCAGAATTGTCGATAATGTCATGGATTGCAATGTCGCCCTGCCGTTAGCTTGCTCGCATCGACAGCCGGACGAACGGGCGAATGACCACACCTCTCGACATCCTCAACGCCGCGCCCCGCGACCGCGCCATCGCCATGATGGCGCCGCTCGTCGAATGCTCGCCCTGGGTGGTCGAGCGCGTTGTGGACGCCCGGCCCTTCGCAAGCGCGCAGGCGCTGTCGTCCGCGCTGGCCGGGACGATCGCTGCGGCCGATGTCGAGCGCCAGCGGGTCCTGTTTTCCGCCCATCCGGAACTCGCCGGGCGTGAGGCTGCCGAAGGCCGCATGACCGAGGCATCGACCGGCGAGCAGCACCGGCTCGGCCTGCTGGCCCTGCTGCCGGCCGATGCACGGCGTCTCGCCGACCTGAACCGCCGCTACCGCGCCCGCTTCGGCCATCCCTTCATCGTGGCCCTGCACCGTTTCGAAGACCTGCCGTCGCTGTTTGCGGCGTTCGAGCGCCGTCTCGCCGCCTCGCCGTCCGAGGAACACGCCGCCACCCTGGCCGAAATCGCCTCCGTCATCCGCGCCCGCACCGCCCGCGCCTTCGGGCCGGGTCCGGACGTCCAAGCCCATCCCGCCGCCGCAACCCTGGAGTAATGCCATGAAAGCCCTTCTGCCGCTTATCGCTTCATCTGCCATTGCCCTCTCCGTCGCCGCCGCCGACGCGAAGGATCTCGTCCGCGTCGCCGGCAATTTCGCCGCCGAGCACGCCTCGTCCCTGGCGATGGCGAAGTTCGAGGCGGAGCTCGAGCGCCTGTCGGGCGGCGAGATCGACGTCAACGTCTTCCCCGCCCAGCAGCTCGGCGGCGCGGCCGAGAACGTCCAGGCGGTCAAGATCGGCGCCATCGAGCTGATGTGGGTCGGCACCGCCTACCTGACCCGCACCGTTCCGGAACTCGAGGTCGTCGGGCTGCCCTTCCAGTTCCAGAGCCGCGAGCAGGCCTTCGCCATCGTCGACGGCCCGGTCGGCGCCGCACTCGACGCGAAGCTCGCCAACGAGGGCATGACCTCGATGGGCTACATGGAACTCGGCTTCCGCCACCTCACCAACAACGTCCGTCCGATCCGGACGATCGACGACATTGCCGGCCTCAAGATCCGCCTCCAGCCCAACGAGACGCACCTCGCCACCTTCCGCGCGCTCGGCGCCAACCCGGTGGCCATGGACGTGAAGGAGCTCTACTCGGCGCTGGAGCAGAACGTCATCGACGGCCAGGAGAACCCCTTCGCCATCATCAACGTCGCGGGCTATGCCGAGGTGCAGAAGAACATCTCCAACACCGGGCACTTCTTCGACTTCATCTCCGTGGCCGCCAACAGGACGTGGTTCGACGGCCTCGACGCGCACAAGCAGGCGATGGTCCGCGAGGCCATGGCGACCGCCGTCGCCTACCAGCGCGAACTGGCAGCAGAGCAGGACGCCGCGGGGCTGGCGACGCTGGTCGGCAAGGGCATGGTCTTCACCGAAGTCTTGCCCGAACTCGCCGCCGCCTTGCGCGAGAAGACCGCCGGCGTCGCGGCCGACACCAAGGCGCGGCTCGACCCGGACCTGGTGAAGCTGCTCGACGCCGAGACCGCAAAGCTCGGCATGTAGGCGATGGCGATCGACCGCATCCTCGCCATCATCCTGGCGCGCGCCGATACCGGCGCGCGTCTCATCGTCATGGCGGGCGCAGCCCTCATGGTCGTCGTGGTCGCGGCCCAGGTCGTGATGCGCTACGTCTTCAACGGTTCCTTCGACTGGGCCGACGAGGTCAGCCGGATCGCCTTCGTCTGGACGATCTTCCTGGCGATCCCGCTCGGCATCCGCGACGGCACGCATGTCGGCATCGAACTCCTCGTGTCGCGCCTGCCGGTGCAGCTGCGCCGGCTGGTCGCCAGGCTGACCAGCGCGCTCGCCGCTTTGATGATGGCGGTGGTGTCCTGGATCTCGATCGGCGTCGCATCGGCCACCTGGTCGGAGCGGCTGGGCGCGATCGACGTCACCTCGAGCGTCTTCTTCTTCCCCATCATCGCGGGCTCGCTGCATGCGGCGTTGCATCTTGCCCGTCTCGCTCTGTCCCCGCAGGTCACCGGCCCATGAGCCTCTTCGTCATCGTCCTGTTCCTGGTGCTGGCCTTCCTCGGCATGCCGCTGGCCTTCTCGCTCGGCGTCTCCGCGCTGGCGGGGCTGTGGCTGGCAGGTTTCGATGCGGCCGTGCTGGCGCCGCGCCTTCTCAACGCCGTCAACTCCTTCCCGCTGATGTCGATCCCGCTGTTCATGATCGCGGGCGAACTCATGCTCAAGGGCGGCATCATGGAGCGGCTGGTGGACTTCGCCAACGCCTTCATCGGCCGGGTCCGCGGCGGGCTGGCCCAGGTCACCATCATTTCGGGCGCCGGCCTCGCTTCGGTATCGGGCGCCGCCGTGGCCGATGCCTCCGCGCTCTCCTCCACCCTGGTCCCGTCGCTGCGCCAGCAATACGGCCTCGGATTCTCCACCGGCATCGTGGCGGCCGCCGCCAATCTCGGGCCGATCATTCCCCCGTCGGGCGCCATGATCGTCTACGCGTTCATGGCCGGGTCGAGCGTCTCGGTCGGCGGGCTGTTCATGTCCGGCGTCGTGCCGGGGCTGATCCTCTTCGTCAGCTTCATGGCGCTGTGCTGGTTCATCGCCTGGAAGCGGGACTATCCGCTCGCCGGCGCGCCGGTGTCGCTCTCCAACATCCTCCACCAGACGCGGCGCAGCTTCGTCGTCTTCCTGATGCCGGTGATCGTCATCGGCGGCATCGTCGGCGGTATCTTCACGCCGACCGAGGGCGCGGCGGTGGGCGTCTGCTACGCGCTCTTCCTCGGCTTCTTCGTCACCCGCAGACTGGAACTCGGTCACCTGCCGGAGGTGCTTCTGGGCGCGGCGAAGACCTCGGCGATGGTGGGCGCGATGATCGCCTTCGCCTCCACCGTGACGTTCCTGTTCACGATCGACCTGCTGCCGATGAAGCTCGCCGGGCTGCTGCAGGGGCTGACCGACGATCCGTTCCTGTTCCTGTGCCTGATCGCGGTGATGCTGCTGGTCGTCGGCATGTTCCTGGAATCCAACGCCGCCTACATCATGCTGGTGCCGCTGTTCCACCCGATCGCCATGCAGTACGGGCTCGACCCGCTGCACTTCGGCTTCCTCTTCGTCCTGAACCTCGTCATCGGCATGCTCACCCCGCCGGTCGGCGTGGTCCTGTTCGTCGTCTGCGGCATCACCGGCGTGAAGATGGGCGAACTCGTCCGCGAGAGCTGGCCCTTCATCGCGACCATGTATGGGGTGCTCGTGCTGTGCATGGTCTTCCCCGGCCTCGTCACCTGGCTGCCGGAAAGGCTCGGCTACTGATGCGCCTGCTGCTGTTCAATCCCAACACCGCCGCCGCGCTGACGCAGAGGCTGGTCGCGTCGGCGTCCCGCGTGCTGCCGGCCGACGTCGATCTCGTCCCGGTCACCGCCGGCACCGGCTTTCCCTACATCTCCTCGCGCGCGGAGGCGCAGATCGCCGGTGCCGGCGTCCTCGACGGGCTGGCGGAGAGGGCAGGGACCTTCGATGCGGCGGTCATCGCCGCCTTCGGCGATCCGGGGCTCCATGCGGCGCGCGAACTGTTCGACCTGCCGGTCACAGGCCTGTCCGAGGCGGCCATGATCATGTCGCTGTCGCTCGGCGAGCGCTTCGCCTTCGTCACCTTCGCGCGGCGCATGCGGCCCTGGTACGACGAGCAGGTGGCCCGCGCCGGGCTCGCCGCGCGCTTTGCCGGCACCTTCGCGCCGGAGGAGGGGTTCGGCTCGATCTCGAGCGTCGCGGAGGAGATGCGCGAGCCGCTTCTGCGCACCTGCCTGCGCGCGGCAGAAGCGGCCGACGTGCTCGTGCTTGCCGGCGCGCCGATCGCCGGCCTGGCGAATGACATCGCCGACGACGTCCCGGCGATCCTCGTCGATCCGATGCAGGCCGCCGTCGTCCACGCCGTCGCCCTGCATCGGCTGCGACCGCAGGGCGCCGACCGCGGCAGCTATGCGCGTCCGCCCGGCAAGCCTGCGACCGGACTGCCGGCCGCCATCGCCGCCCGGCTTGCGCGATGATGGCCGGCCGTCGCCCGATCATCCGGGCGGACCTCGTCGGTCAGAAGTTGACCTTGACGTTGAGGCCGAGAGTCCGTCGCTTGCCGAGCGTCGCGGCGGCGTCGTTGTCGTTGTAGACGAAGTAGCGCTCGTCGAGCAGGTTCTCGGCGAAGGCGTTGATTTCCCAGTCCTTCGTCTTGTAGCCGGCCTGCGCGTTGACGATCACGCGCGAGTCGATCACGTCGTGCGGCAGGCTGCCGAAACGGGCGAGGTAGCTCGACGTGTACTTGGCGTCGGCACCGAGATAGATCCCGTTGCGGAAGTCGTAGCGCCCGCCGAGCCCGATCGACCATTCCGGCGATTCGGGAAAGGACAGGCCCGCGAGGTCGCCATAGGTGACGTCGTTGAACTCCTCGAACCGGGAGTGGACGTAGCCGATCGAGGCGAAGGCCGTGAACTGCTCCGTCACGTCGAAGCTGGGCTCGATCTCGAAGCCGTAGGACTGAGACGACGCCGCGTTGACGATGCGGACGGCAAGCGAATCCAGCGGGTCGGTCTGCATCTCCACCTGCTGGTCGCTGAAGTCGGTGAAGAAGACGTTGGCGTTGAGCCGCAGCCGGTCGTTAAGGAAGCTGCCCTTGTAGAACAGCTCGTAGTTGGACGCCCACTCGGCCTCGTAGCTGTAGGTCGACATCGTCGAGCGGTCGAAGCCCGTTCCGCCGGTCCGGAAACCCTGCGAGAAGACGAAGCCGCCGCTGTGCCCGGGCGCGATCTCCTTGCTGATGCCGATCTTGGGCAGGAAGTTCAGCTCGTCGGTCTCGCTCGCATAGTCGGTGCTGACGGTCGTCGTGCCGCCGAGCGGCTGCTCGCGCGAGAAGAACTCGGTCCTCTCGACGCTGGTATAGTCGATGCGGCCGCCGAGGATCGCCGTCCAGCTCGGCACGAACTCGTAGCTGGCCTCGCCGAAGGCGGCCAGGTTGACGGTGTCTGCGGTCGACCGGCTGATGTCGTGCCGATAGCTGTAGCTCGTCCGCTCGTAGGCGGAGTCGAGTTCCTCGTAGGAGCCGTAGACGCCGCCGACCCAGGACAGCCGGTCGCCCTCGTAGTTCAGCCGGAACTCCTGCGTTCCCATCAGGTCGGTGCGGTCGCCCGTCATGACGTTGATCTCGCCGGCCGTGCCCTCGTTCACCGAGGGTCGGTCGAGATAGGTGTGCGTGAAGCCGCTCATCGAGGTGAAGCGAAGCGTGTCGGAGAGATCGTGCGTCAGTTCGAGCCCGACATTGTGCACGTCCGACGTCCTGACCTCCATGAAGACCGGGTCGTTGAAATCGCCGCGGTTCTCGGAGAAGTCATAGCCGAGGCCGGGGCCGGCGATGTCGTCGACGGTCGGGCGGTCGCGCGCGAAGGAATAGCTGAGCAGCGCCTGCGTGTCCTGCATTTCGGCCGGCGTGTAGAGGATCTTTCCGCGCAGATTGTAGTACTGGGCGGTCGTCAGTTCGTCGTAGCGGTCGAAGGCCTCGTAGGCGGGATAGGAGATGTCGGACTTCGACCGTTCGAACTCGGCCGCCACGCGGACCGCCAGCTCGTCCTTGATGACGGGGGCGTTGAACATGAAGGCGGTGCCGATGAGGTCGTCCGTCCCGACGGTGACGGAGGCCGAGGCCTCGCGCTCGAACACCGGATCCTTGGTCTTGATGTAGATCGCGCCGCCGAGGGCCGCGCGGCCGCTCAGCGTCGACTGCGGACCGCGGTAGACCTCGAGCTGCTCGACGTCCCACAGCCCGCGCGCGCCGCGGCGGGCGCCGTAGACAGTCTGCTGGACCCCGTCGACATAGACGGACGCCAGCGGCGCGCCGCCCGGCACGAAGCCTTCCGAATTGACGCCGCGGATGACGAAGCCGGCATCGGTCCAGTCGGCGTCCATCACGTTCGCCAGCCGGCGGAACGCGTCGCGGACGCTGCGGATGACGCTTTCGGCGATCGCCTCCTCGGTCACCACGCCGACGCTCGACGACGTGTCTTCCAGCGTATTGGCATCCTTGGCGCCGTAGATGGTCAGGCGGTCTAGCTCGGTCGGCGCGTCCGCGTCCTGCGCCCTGGTCGCCGTGCTGCCCATTGCCACGACGCAGAGCGCGAGCGCCGAGGTGGAGACCAGCCGGTTCATCCTGTCGAGTGTCATTCTTTCAAAGCCCCTTCGAAATGTGGAGGGACCCTATGCCCTATTACATGACAAAAGGAGTCATGATTTACTCCGGTGGCAGGTTCTCCGGGGATCGTTGCGAATCTGCAACAGGGGCCGCGGCCCGGGCAGGCTCAGCCGCGCTCGGCGCGGGTCAGGGGAATGCAGAGCGGGGTGTTCGAGACGGGGTCCGGGACGATGCGGCACGGCACGTCGAACACCTGCAGGATCGTCTCCTGCGTCAGCACCTCTGCCGGCACGCCCTCGGCGATGATCCGGCCGTCCTTGAGAAGCACGATCCAGTCTGCATAGCGCGCGGCCTGGTTGAGGTCGTGCAGGACGGCGACGACCGTTTTCCCGCGCTCGCGCACCAGGGCGACGACCAGGTCGAGCAGTTCGATCTGGTGCGCGAGGTCGAGGAAGGTCGTCGGCTCGTCGAGCAGCAGGATCTCGCTGTCCTGCGCCAGCGTCATGGCGATCCAGGCGCGCTGCCTCTGGCCGCCCGAGAGCGTCTCCAGCGGACGCTCGGCATGATCGTTCAGGCCGGTGAGGTCGAGCGCACGCGTCACCGCCCGGCCGTCGTCTTCGCCCCAGCGGCCGAACAGCGACCGATGCGGGTAGCGCCCCTGCTCGACCAGCCCGCGCACCGTGAGGCCTTCCGGGGTGGACGGCCCCTGCGGCAGCACCGCGATCCGGCGCGCCACGTCGCGCACCGGCCGGCGCGCGATCGGCCGGCCGTCGAGTTCGATGGAGCCGCCTGCGAGCCTCTGCATGCCGGCGAAGGCGCGCAGCAGGGTCGATTTCCCGCTTCCGTTCGGACCGAGGAGCGCCGTGAAAGCCTTGTCCCTGACCGTGAGGTCGGCTCCTCCGATGACTGGCGAGTGGCCGTAGGAGACGGCGACGTCGCGGGCTCGCAGGGTCGGGGCAGGGGGCAGGTCAGCCATTGCGGCGCTCCCACATGAGAAAGGCGAAGAATGGCGCGCCCAGCATCGCGATCGTCAGGCCGACGGGCAACTGGGCAGGCGCGATGACGGTGCGTCCGGCAAGGTCGGCCAGCACGACCAGCGCTGCGCCGCAGAGCGCGGTCACCGGGAGCAGCACCCGGTGCCGGGGGCCGACGAGGTGGCGGGCCAGATGTGGCGCGACGAGTCCGACGAAGGCGACCAGCCCGGCGGCCGCGACGGCTGCCCCCGACAGGAGCGTGCAGCAGGCCAGCAGCAGGATGCGCGCGAGGTTCACCCGCTGGCCGAGGCCCCGCGAGACGGTTTCGCCGAGAAGGGCCACGTCGAGATGGTGGGCCGACAGCCATGCGGCCAGCAATGCGGGGACCGTCCAGGCCGCCAGCGCCGCCAGACGTGTCCAGTTGCTCTCATACAGGCTGCCGGCCATCCAGACCATGGCGCGCTGCACGTCTCCGATGTCGCCGAGCGCCGCCAGGAACGTCGTCACGCCGCCGGCAGCCGCGCCGAGCCCGATCCCCACCAGGATGATCCGGATCGAGGACGTGCCGTCCCGCCAGGCCAGCGCCATGACGGCGGCCGCCATCAGGCTGGCGCCCAGGAATCCGGCGAGCGAGAGCAGGCCGGGGGAGAAGGCGCCGAACCCGACGATGACGACCATTGCCGCGACGGCCGCGCCGCTGTTGATGCCGATGATGCCCGGATCCGCCAGCGGATTGCGCAGGATCGCCTGCGCGATCGCGCCGGCGACCGAAAGCCCCATGCCCACCACCACCGCCGTAAGCACGCGCGGCATGCGCACCGACCAGACGATCGCCAGGACGTGTGGCGGCGTGTCGGGGACGCCGACCACGGCCCGGACGACCGCGCCGAGGGGAAGGCGCAGGTCCCCATGTGACAGCGCCGCGAGTGCCGCGGCCGCGAGGACGGCGAGGGCGAGGAACATGGCACGCATCAGCGGACGGCGCCGATGCGGCTGCGGGCGAGGTACACGAAGAAGGGCGCACCGATCAGCGCCATCGTCACCCCGACCGGCAGATCCTGCTCGGGCATGGCCAGCCGGACGGACGCGTCGGCAGCGACGACCAGCGTCGCTCCCCCCAGCATGCAGAACGGCAGGATGTCGCGGTAGTCCGTCCCGACGATCATCCGCGCGACGTGCGGCACGACCAGCCCGACGAAGCCGACCGGTCCCGCAAGCGCGACCGCGCTGCCGGCGAGGAGGACGACGAGAAGTGCCGCGACCGCCCGCCACTGCGCCTGGTTCTGCCCGACCGAACGAGCGATCTCGGCGCCGAGGCCGAGCGTGGTGATCTGGCGGCCGACGGCGAGCGTCGCGACGAGGCCGAAGGCGACGTACGGACCGACCGTCAGGAAGGTCCGAAGCGAGCGGCCCGAGAGGGTTCCGGCGGTCCAGAGACGGACATTGTCGAGCGTGCTCTGGTCGAAGACGAGCACCGCCGCGGTGATCGAACCGAGGAAGGACGTCACGATCGCGCCGGCGAGCGCCAGCCGGAGCGGCGTCGCACCCGCCCGTCCGGCCGAACCGAGGCCGTAGACGATCGCAGCCGACGCGGCCGCGCCGCCGAAGGCATACCAGACGAGGACGGAGTCCGGCTGCGCGCCGAGCGTCACGATCGCCATCACGACCGCGAAGGCCGCGCCGGCATTGACGCCGAGCAGCCCCGGCGATGCCAGGGGATTGTTGGTCACGGCCTGCATGATGGCGCCGGCGCAGGCCAGCGAGGCGCCGACGGCGCAGCCGATCAGCATCCGGGGCAGGCGCTGCGACACGACCACGACGTGCTCGCGCGAGCCGTCGGGCGCCAGGAGGGCATCGAGGATGACGGGAAGCGGGATCGTCGTCGTGCCGATGGCGAGCGAGGCGAGGCAGGCGCCGACGAGGGCGGCAGCGAGAAGGGCGTGCGTGGAGGGCGCTCCGCCGCGCAGGCCTGTGCGCCCCGGGGCCCTGTTCACGGCCGGCCGACGACGATGCGCTCGACGTCGTCGAGGATTTTCTCCGCCGAACGAAGGCCGCCGAACCCCATCCATGTCGTCACGTCGACCTTGTGGACCCTGCCTGCCGCCACCGCCGGAACGGTCCTCCAGAGCGGATTGGCCAGCGTGTCCGCCTCCAGGCTGGTCGCGCTGAGATCGTCGTAGGGATTTCCGACCATGTAGATCAGCACGTCCCCCGACAGCTGCGACAGCGCCTCCCAGTCGGGCCGCTTCAGGATGGTCGCGTCGTCGACGGTCTCGTAGGGCGCCCGTCTCACGCCCGCGTCGCGCAGCACGGCGAAAGGGGCATAGGCGGACGGCCCGTCGACATAGACCTGGAAGCCGAAGGGCGTGATCCGCAGCACCGACACCGTCACGTCCGGCATCCGTGAACGGATGGCCGCTGCGCGCTCCTCGTATCCGGCCAGCGCCGCCTCGGCCCGGGCGGCCGTACCGGTCGCTGCCGCGATCGTCCGGTAGAAGGTCTGCCAGTCCTGTGCGTCGACCAGGAGCGTCGGGGCGAACTGGCTCGCCAGTCCGTAGGCGGCGGCATGCATGGCGGCGTCGCCGAGGATGAGATCCGGCTGCAGCGCCGCTATCCGTTCGATGCTCGGTTCCGAGGCGGTCCCGATGTCCTGAACGCCGGACGCCTTCGCCAGGGCGAGGAGTGCCTCGTCCTTGACGTTGAACAGCGGCGCGCCCGCCACCGGCAGACCGAGTTCCAGGGCCATGGTCAGGCTGAAGGTCGGGTCGAGCGCAACGATCCGTTGCGGCTCTGCGGGTACGCAGACCGGGGCCGCATGGATGGAGACGCCGTCGGCAAGGCGTCCTTCGCAGGCCGCCGTCGCCGGTGTGCCGCAGAGGACCGCGGCCGCCGCGAAGGCATGTCGCAGCCAGCACCGGTTGAAGGTGAGTAGCGTAATCATGATTTTTGCCTACACGCCCGCCCCGGCCTTGGCAATCGGCTGCGGCGGCGCAAGGCCGAGCCGGCTGCGCAGGTGCGTTTCGATCTTCAGGTCCCGCACGGCGGGGTCCTGCAGGACGCAGGTCGTGCAGAGATGGCCGCCTTCGACCGTGTAGTAGCGGCAGCATCCGCCGCGGGCGCGGAACGTCATGCTCATGATCTCGCGCGACGGATCGCGGTCGTCGTGCACGGCGATGTCGAAGAAGTGCATCTGCCGGTTCGTCAGCGGCGAGCGGGCGTCCTTCAGCACCAGCAGAGCGGCGGCCGTCGCCCGGTCCAGGCAGCCGTAGGCACGGCCGGCATCGAGGAAGACCTGAGAGAAGGAGTCGCCGACCAGACGCCACAACGCCTGTCGTCCGAGCGCCGTCTGGCGGTGCACCGTCTCCACGAGAGGCGCGCAATGGTCTTCCACCAGGGTCCGGAACCGGTCGCACAGGGCCGTGAGATCGGCGCCCGTCGCGCCCGGGTCCGCGGCGGGGCTGCCTTCGCTTCCGGCTTCGACGTGATACCCGTCGGCCGGAACGGTGATCCGCCAGTTGCGGGTGTCGAGCAACCGCCCCGCGTGCTCGACCGGCTGGACGTCGTAGCCGATGGCGCAGGCCTCCGGCCGGAAGTCGGGCACGACGCGGAAGCCGACAAGCAGCGGAACCATGGCGCCGGCCAGCATGTGGCTGTACTCGCCGATCGTGTAGGCGCCCTGGCCCTTGCGGTCCAGATCCGGGGTGAACCTGCGCTGGTGGTCGAGGAACGCCGCCACGAAGCTCTCGTCCGTAAGGCAGTCGGCCGCCCGTCGCCAGTCGCGTCCGTCGACCGACAGCGTGACGCCGGGCGTCGGGAAGTCGCGTTCCCGCCCGGCGAGGCATGTCCGCAGGAAGTTCGACGTTGCCGATGGGGCGTCCATCCGTCTGCGATCCGATCAATGAGGCGCTCGCGATCGTCATACGCGGCACGGCGACAGACGCGCAAGGAATACTTGACGGAAAAAGTCCTGTTCTCCTCGGAAAGCCGCTTGCCATCCGGAGGATGTCGGCGGACAAGCGCTGCGCCGCCGGCGGTTGCGCCGCGGAGACGATGGCATGCGCCGGACCCGGATGATGATACGCCGCTTCTTCAGCTACTACGCGCCCTGGAAGGGGCTCTTCGCGCTCGACTTCTCCTGTGCCGTGCTCGCCGGCCTGCTCGAACTCGGCTTTCCGCTGGCGATCCGCTGGTTCATCGACGACCTGCTACCGACGGGCGACTGGCGGGCGATCCTGCTCGTCGCGCTGGGGCTTCTCCTGCTCTACGTCACCAGCACCGGCCTGATGGCGGTGGTGGTCTACTGGGGCCACATGCTCGGCATCAACATCGAGACGGAGATGCGGCGGCGCGCCTTCGACCATCTCCAGAAGCTGTCCTTCCGCTTCTACGACGACCAGAAGACCGGTCACCTGCTGGCCCGCGTCACCAAGGACCTCGAGGAGATCGGCGAGGTCGCCCATCACGGGCCGGAGGATCTCTTCATCGCCGTCATGACGCTCGCCGGCGCCTTCGGCCTCATGCTCTGGGTGCACGTCCCGCTCGCGCTCATCACCGCCGCGATCGTGCCGGCCATGGCCTGGCTGACGCTGCGCTACGGCGGCCGCATGACGCGCACCTGGCAGTCGCTCTACGCCCGCGTGGCCGACTTCAACGTCCGGCTGGAGGAGAACATCGGCGGCATCCGCGTGGTGAAGGCCTTCGCCAACGAGGATTTCGAGCGCGGCCTCTTCGCGCTGGACAACGCGCGCTACCGCTCCACCAAGCTCGACGCCTACCGCATCATGGCTGCCAGCACCTCCCTGTCCCACATGTCGATGCGCTTCATCCAGCTCGTGGTGATGATCGCGGGCAGCCACTACGTCATCGACGGCGACCTCTCGGCGGGCGGCTTCGTCGGCTTCCTGCTGCTCGTCGGCGTCTTCGTGCGGCCGATCGAGAAGATCAACGCCGTCATCGAGACCTATCCGAAGGGCATCGCCGGCTTCCGCCGTTATCTCGACCTCCTCGACGTCGAGCCGGACGTGGCCGACCGGCCGGGCGCACGGCCGGCACCCGAGCTGAAGGGCGAGATCCGCTATTCCGGCGTCCGCTTCGGCTACGCGCCCGACCGGCCGATCCTGCAGGGGCTCGACCTCGCCGTCCGCGCGGGCGAGACCGTCGCCTTCGTCGGCCCGTCGGGCGCCGGCAAGACCACGCTCTGCTCGCTGCTGCCGCGCTTCTACGACGTCGACGAGGGTGCGATCACCATTGACGGGATCGACATCCGCGACATGACGCTCGCTTCGCTGCGCGCCCGCATCGGCATCGTGCAGCAGGACGTGTTCCTCTTCGGCGGCAGCATCCGCGACAACATCGCCTATGGCCGGCTCGACGCCACGCCGCGCGAGATCGAGGACGCGGCGCGCCGCGCGCGGCTGGACGGACTGATCGCCTCGCTGCCGGCCGGCTACGACACCATCATCGGCGAGCGCGGCGTCAAGCTGTCGGGGGGGCAGAAGCAGCGCCTGTCGATCGCCCGCATCTTCCTGAAGAATCCGCCCATCATCATCCTCGACGAGGCGACCTCCTCGCTCGACACCGAGACGGAGCGCGAGATCCAGCAGTCGCTGGCCGAACTCGCCGAAGGGCGCACCACGCTGGTCATCGCCCACCGCCTGGCCACCATTCGCCATGCCGACCGCATCGTCGTCCTCGACCGCGGCCGCGTCGCGGAAGAAGGGTCGCATGGTCATCTGCTGGAGAGGAACGGCTTCTACAGCCGCCTGCACGGCGTCGGCTAGCGGACGCCGCGGCGGCCGCTCGCCTTCGGCCGGGCGCTACGACCGCCCCGGCGTCTCCGGCCGGTCCCAGTTCGCCACGCTGCGCGGCCGGTCGAGCTGCAGCGTCGAGGCGGGCGGGTTGGCCTGCGGGTGGACGTGGCGGAAGCCGAGCCAGTTGTTGGGGCGGGCACGGATGTAGGGCGGCGGGTAGGCGATGTCGGTGCCGAGTTCGGCCGCCGCATGGATGCCCCAGCGCGGATTGTCGAGCATCGGCCGCGCCAGCGCGACGAAATCGGCAGCACCCGACGCCACGATCGCCTCGGCCTGCCTCGCTTCCACGATCATCCCCACGGCCATCGCGGTAAGCCCGGTCGCCTCCTTGATCGCCTTCGCGAAGGGCACCTGGTGGCCGGGCGTCGCCGGCGGGATCGCGATGCCGGGCCGGATGTTGCCCGACGACATCACGACATAGTCGAGCCCCTCCGCTTCCAGCGCGCGGGCGAGCGCGACGGCGTCGGGAAGCGTCGAACCTTCCGGGGTCCAGTCGGTCGAATTCATCCGCAAGCCGAGCGCCCGCTCGCGCGGCCACGCCGCCCGCACCGCGCGCACCACCTCGACGGCGAAGCGATTGCGGTTTTCCACTGAGCCGCCCCAGCGGTCGGTGCGCCGGTTGGTGATCGGCGACAGGAACTGGTGGATCAGGTAGCCATGCGCGCCGTGCAGTTCGAGGAGATCGAAGCCGGCGCGGGCGGCGCGGCGCGCGCCGTCGGCGAAGGCGTCGACGATGCGGGAGATCCCCGCCTCGTCGAGTTCGTCCGGCACCTGCCAGCCTTCGTCATAGGCGATCGGGGAGGGCGCGACCGGCGTCCAGGCGCCTTCCTCGGCTGGCAGCGGCTCGCCGCGCCAGCGTTCCGGAATGGTGCGGGTGGCAGCCTTTCGGCCGCAATGGGTGAGCTGGAGACCGATCTTCGCCGGCGAGAGTCTCCGCAGCGCGCCGACCAGCCGCCCGAGCGCCGCCTCCTGCGCCTCGTCGTAGAGGCCGAGGCAGCCATGTGTGCCGCGCCCGGCCGCCTCGACCGCCGTGGCTTCGAGGATGACGAGGCCCGCGCCCGACATCATCAGCGAGCCGAGGTGGACGAGATGCCAGTCCTGCGCCATGCCGTCGACGGCGCTGTACTGGCACATCGGCGAGACGACGATACGGTTGTCGAGCACGAGCCCGCCGATACGGCCTTCGCTGAACAGGACGCTCATCCGGATCCTCCCTCGCAGATGTCTCGCTTCTCTCTCCACCACTCCGCCCGCACGAAGGCAAACCGTCTGCAGCGTGCCGTCAGGATTTCACAGGTGTGAAACGACGCTGCGCATCCGCGCAGTCGATTGACTTGCCCCGGTGCCCCGCAGATTTTGCGGCGCGCCGGTGGAGGCCGGCTCGACATCAGGGAGGACCGCCCATGCTGGGCTTGATGCAGGACAGGCAGCTGCTGATCTCGACGCTGATCGAGCATGCCGCCCGCTATCATCCGCACGTCGAGATCGTCAGCCGCACCTGCGAGGGCCCGATCGTGCGCACGAACTGGGCCGAAGTCCGGTCGCGTGCCGCGAAGCTCGCCAAGGCGCTCCTGCGCATGGGCATCGGGCCCGGCGACCGGGTCGCGACGCTCGCCTGGAACACGCACCGCCACGTCGAGCTCTATTTCGCGGTGTCGGGCATCGGCGCCGTGCTGCACACCGTCAATCCGCGGCTCTTTCCCGAGCAGATCGACTACATCCTCAACCACGCCGAAAGCCGCGTCCTCCTGTTCGACCTCACCTTCGCCGGCCTCGTGAAGGACCTGCGGCCGAAGCTCGGCAAGGTCGAGCGCTTCGTCGCGCTGACCGACGCCGGCCATCTGGCAGGCGATCTCGCCGGCTGCGACGCCTATGAGGATCTGGTCGCCGCCGAGGACGACGTCCTCGACTGGCCGCAGTTCGACGAGAGATCCGCCTCCTCGCTCTGCTACACCTCGGGCACCACCGGCAACCCGAAGGGCGTGCTCTATTCGCACCGCTCGACCGTGCTGCACTCCTTCACCGCCTGCGCGGCCGACGGCCTGCGCCTGTCCAGCGCCGACAGCGTGCTGCTCGCGGTGCCGCTGTTCCACGTCAACGCCTGGGGCATTCCCTATGCCGCCGCCATGTGCGGTGCCAAGCTCGTGCTGCCCGGCCCGCAGCTCGACGGGCGCAGCCTGTTCGACCTCGCGGTCGCCGAAGCCTGCAACTTCTCGCTCGGCGTGCCGACGGTCTGGCTCGGCTTCTTCAAGCATGTCGACGACACGCCGGGCATCGACCTGTCCGGCCTGAAGCTCGAGCGGGTGGTGATCGGCGGATCGGCGGCGCCGCGCGCCGTCATCGAGCGCTTCCGGCGCGATTTCGGCGTCTTCGTCATCCACGCCTGGGGCATGAGCGAGACGAGCCCGCTCGCCACCATCGGTAACCTCCTGCCGAAGCACAGGGCAGCGTCGGAGGACGAACAGGTCTCCGTCCAGGCGAAGCAGGGCCGCGCCATCTACGGCGTCGAACTGCGCATCCGCGGCGAGGACGGCCGGCCGTTGCCGCATGACGGCTCGGTCGCCGGAGACCTGATGGTGCGCGGCCCCTGGGTCGCGTCGGGCTATTTCCGCGGCGAGGGCGGCGACGTGCTCGACGCGGAGGGCTGGTTCGCCACCGGCGACGTCGCCAAGATCGATGCCGACGGCTATGTCCAGCTCACCGACCGCTCGAAGGACGTCATCAAGTCCGGCGGCGAGTGGATCTCCTCGATCGACCTGGAGAACGCCGCCGTGGCGCACCCGGGCGTCGCCGAGGCCGCCGTCATCGGCGTCCATCATCCGCGCTGGCAGGAACGGCCGTTGATGATCGTGGTGCCGAAGCCGGGCAGGGCGCCGACCCGGGAGGAACTCCTCGACTTCCTCTCCGGCCGCGTCGCCAGATGGTGGCTGCCCGACGACATCGCCTTCGTCGACGCGCTGCCGCATACCGCGACCGGAAAACTCCAGAAGACGAAGCTGCGCGAGCAGTTCCGCGACCACCGCCTGCCGACCTGAGGCGTGGACGCTCGACCACTTCACATTCATGAAACGACACTGCACCCGCCTGTTTCGTTTGTACGCCAGCGAAGCTTCGCCTACCGTATGGCAGGGTACGGCCGAGGCTGGATCCGGGAGGAATGATGCCGCAAACCATTTTTGACGACGCCGAGGGCACCCTCGCCATGCTGCGCGACAGCGTGGCCACGCTCGCCTCGCGGCAGCCTGGTCCCGCCTCGATCCGCCGGAAACGTTCGGCCGGCGCCGACACGGATGCGGCTCTGTGGGCCGCCATGGCGGAAGCCGGCTGGACCGGCATCCTCGTCCCGGAAGCGCTCGGCGGCGCGGGCCTTTCGCTCACCGAACAGGCCGTCGTCAGCGAGGCGCTCGGCCGCGCGCTGATCGCAGAGCCGATCGCCACGGCGGCCGTGTTCTCGTCGAGCCTTCTGTCCCGGGCGCCCGCATCGGCCGAGCGGGACCGCCTCGTCGCGGGTCTCGTCGACGGCAGCCTGGTCCTGGCCCCGGCATGGATGGACGCCGCGGGTCGTGCCGCCGCTGCGCGGATCGCGCAGGATGGCGGATACCTGATTTCGGGGGAGAAGCGTCACGTCGATCTGGCGCTCTCGGCCACCGACTTCCTCGTGGTCGCCGCCGTCGACGGTGGCGTCGGCCTGTTTTCCGTACCGACCGGCACTGCCGGTCTCGCCGTCGAGGCCGCCGCCGGCGTCGATGGCGCGGCCATCGGCAGGCTCCGCTTCGACCAGTGCCGGCTGCCCGACGCCGCCCTCATCGCGCAGGCGTCGACCGAGGCCGAACTGCTCGGCGAGGCGGTCGGCAACGCCCGCGTCGCGCTGGCGGCCGAACTCGCCGGCATCGCCGCGCGCGCCGTCGAGATCACCATCGACTACACGAAGGCGCGGGTCCAGTTCGGCAAGCCGATCGCCAGCTTCCAGGCCATCCAGCACCGCCTCGTCGAGATGTGGTCGGACGCCGAGTTCGCCTGTGCGGCCGTCGTCAACGCCGTCGAGACGCTCGAGGACGGCGATGCCCGCGCAGGCCGCCTGGCGGTGCTCGCCGCCAAGGCGCGGGCCGGCGACGCCGCCGTCTCGATCTGCCGCCGCGCCGTCCATCTGCACGGCGCGATGGGCTTCACCGACGAATGCGACATCGGCCTCTATCTGAAGCGCGCGATCAGCCTGAACGCGACGCTCGGTCAGCCGGAAGATCTGCGGCTCGAATTCGTCAAACTGGAACGTGCGGCCTGAGGCCGGGAGGAAACCATGCGCAATAATCTCATCAAGGTGACGGTCGAGGACCGCGTCGCGGTCGTCAAGATGGACAACGCGCCGGTCAACGCCTACTCGCGCGACTTCTCGGAGGAGATGATCGAGGTCTTCGACGAACTGAACGACACGCCGGAGGTCCGCTGCATCGTCATCACCGGCCGCGAGAAGATCTTCTCCGCCGGTGCCGACATCAAGAACCGCCAGGCCGTCGGCGACATCAAGGGCGAGACCTACCGCCATCTGCGCCGCACGCGCGAGGTGTCGAACTGCATCATGGAATGCGGCAAGGCCGTCATCGCCGCCGTCAACGGTCCGGCGCTCGGCGCCGGCATGGGGCCGGTCGTGGCCGCCGACATCATCCTGGCCTCCGACAACGCCGTCTTCGGTCTGCCCGAGATCGACATCGGCCTGATGGGCGGCGCGCGCCACACCATGTCGCTGTTCCCGAAGTCGCTCGCCCGCCGCATGATCCTGACCGGCTACCGCGTTCCGGCCGAGGAGGCCTATCGCCGCGGCATCATCGAGGCCTGCGTGCCGCTGGAGAACCTGATGGACGAGGCCATGAAGATGGCCCGCACCATCGCCTCGAAGAGCCCCAAGGCGCTCAGCCTCGCCAAGCGCGCCATCAACACGGTCGAGCACATGCCCTTGCGCGACGGCTACCGCTTCGAGCAGAATCTCACCGTCGAGATGACCCGTCACCCGGATTCCAAGGAAGCCATGCGCGCCTTCGTCGAGAAGCGGCCGGCCGTGTTCAAGGACGAGATCTGATGGCGCCCGCGACCGACTGGAACGCGATGTCCGACGAGGCCTTCCGTGAGGCCTTCCGCGACCTCGTCGCACGCCGGCTGCCACAGGAACTGCGCTTCATGCGCAAGCAGCGGCCGCTCTTCGACGAGGTCTCCGCCTGGTACCATGCGCTGGCGGAGGAAGGCTGGCTGGCACCCGTCTGGCCCGTCGAGCATGGCGGCATGGGCCTGACGCCCGCCAAGCACATGATCTACGTCGAGGAATGGGGCCGCCTCGGCTGCCCGCGCATTCCCGACCACGGCCTCGGCCTGATCGGCCCGCTGCTGCTCGAGCACGGCACCGAGGAACAGAAGGCGCACTACCTGCCGCGCATCCTGACCGGCGAGCACGTCTGGTGCCAGGGCTATTCGGAGCCGAACTCCGGTTCGGACCTCGCCAGCCTGCGCACCGCCGCGGTACGCGACGGCGACGTCTTCGTCGTCAACGGTCAGAAGATCTGGACCACGCTCGCGCACTGCGCCAACTGGATCTTCGCGCTGGTGCGCACCAGCCGCGACGAGAAGGTGCGCCAGAAGGGCATCACGGTGCTCCTCATCGACATGACGACGCCCGGCGTGCGCGTGCGCCCGATCGCCAATCTGCGCGGCGAGACCGATTTCTGCGAGGTCTTCTTCGACGACGTCCGGGTTCCCGTCGCCAATGTCGTCGGCGAGATCGACCAGGGCTGGGACGTCGCGAAGTCGGTGCTCGGCCACGAGCGCATCTTCCTCGGCGCGACGACCCGTCCCGAGATCGCGATCGAGCGGCTGGAGAAGCTCGCCCGCGCCCGCGGCGCCTTCGACGATCCGGCCTTCCTGTCGCGCTACGCGAAGCACCGTCTCGACATCTACGATCTCGGCTCGGCCTTCGAACGCTTCGCCAAGGTGCTGCGCGACGGCGGCGAACTCGGCGCCGACGTGTCGATGCTGAAGATCTTCACGACCGAGCTCTACCAGCGCATCACCGAGGAAACGCTGATGCTGGCGGGCGAGGACGCGCGCTTCTTCGACGACATCGAAGCGGGCAACGACGAGGTCGACGCGATGAACCTGTTCCTGGATTCCCGGGCGCCGGCCATCTTCGGCGGCTCCAACGAGATACAGAAGAACATCCTGGCGAAGGCCGTCCTGCGACTGCCGAGCTGATCGACTGCCGCGGGGTTCCCGCGTTCGAGGGAGGAGAACATGGTCACCATGGCTGAGGCCGTGCCGGCAGGGGCTGCCGCGACGGCTGCGAGCGGGGACTACGCGCTGGTCGGCGAAGGCCTGACGAAGGTCTTCGGCGGCTTCGCTGCCGTCAAGGACGTCGACCTTGCCGTGCGGCGGGGGTCGATCCACGCGCTGATCGGCCCCAACGGCGCCGGCAAGACGACCTGCTTCAACCTTCTGACCAAGACGCTGCAGCCGACGAAGGGCAGGATCCTCCTGAACGGCCAGGACATTTCGGGCCTGCGCACGGCCGAGGTGGCGCGCCGCGGCCTCGTCCGCTCGTTCCAGATCTCGGCGATCTTCCCGAACCTGACGGTGCTCGAGAACGTCCGCGTGGCGCTCCAGGCGCCCTACGGCACAGGCTATCACTTCTGGCGGTCGCTGCGCGCGGTGGCGCCGCTCAACCGGCGCGCCGAGGACCTGCTCGAACAGGTCGGCATCGTCGACAGCCGCGGCATCACCGCAGCCGAACTCTCCTACGGCAAGAAGCGCGCCCTGGAGATCGCCACCACGCTGGCGCTGGAGCCGCAGGTCATGCTTCTCGACGAACCGACCGCCGGCATGGGCCACGAGGACATCGAGCCGATCACCGACCTGATCCGCAAGGTGGCCGTCGGACGCACCGTGCTGCTCGTCGAGCACAACCTGTCCGTCGTCTCCACCCTGTGCGACCGCATCACGGTGCTCCAGCACGGCGAGGTGCTCGCGGAAGGAACGTATGACGAGGTCTCCGGCGACCAGCGCGTGGTCGAGGCCTACATGGGAGGGGTGGATGAATAGCCTGGCGCAGACGGCCGATCCGGCGGGCAGGGCGGTAGGCGCGCCGCTTCTCGAAGTCCGGGACCTCAGGGCCTGGTATGCCGAGTCCCGCGTCCTGCACGGCATCGGTTTCGAGGTCCGGGAGGGCGAACTGGTCACGCTCATCGGCCGCAACGGCGCCGGCAAGACGACGACGCTGCGCTCCATCGTCGGCCTGATGCAGAAGCGCACCGGCTCGATCCGCTTCGGCGGCGAGGAGACCATTTCGCGGCGGCCGTTCCAGATCGCGCGGCTGGGCATCGGCTACTGCCCCGAGGAGCGCGGCATCTTCGCGTCCCTCTCGGTGAAGGAGAACCTGTTCCTTCCGCCGGTCCTGCGTCCGGGCGGCCTGTCCGACGAGGCGCTCTACGAGACCTTCCCCAACCTCAAGGCCCGCGCCGGCAGCCCCGGCACCAAGCTCTCGGGCGGCGAGCAGCAGATGCTCGCGATCGCGCGCATCCTGCGCACGGGCGCCCGGCTGCTGCTGCTCGACGAGCCGAGCGAGGGGCTCGCGCCCGTCGTCGTCAAGGAGATCGGCGAGATCATCCGGCGGCTGAAGGCGCAGGGCTTCACGATCATCCTGGTCGAGCAGAATCTCCGCTTCGCCCGGCTCGTCGCCGACCGCCACGTCGTGGTCGAGAACGGCAACGTCGTCGACACGCTGACCAACGACGAACTCGCCGCCGACATGGGCCGCGTCAAGTCCTACCTGGGGGTATGAGCCGATGTTCGACGGAATCTCGACGCAGCTGCTCATGGGGCAGGTCCTGATCGGGCTGATCAACGGCTCCTTCTACGCCATGCTCTCCATGGGCCTCGTCATCATCTTCGGCATGATGCACGTCATCAACTTCACCCATGGCGCCCAGTACATGCTCGGCGCCTTCGTCGCCTGGCTGCTGCTCAACCACCTCGGCATCGGCTACTGGCCGGCGCTCGTCATCGCCCCGGTGCTCGTGGCGATCACCGGCATGATCCTCGAGCGCTTCCTGCTGCGGCCGCTGGCGGGCCTCGACCATCTCTACAGCCTGCTAGCCACCTATGCCGTCGCCCTCATCGTCGAGGGCCTCGTGCGCTACCAGTACGGCTCGACCGGCCTGCCGTACCAGAACCCCATTCCGGGCGGCGTCAATCTCGGCTTCATGTTCATGCCCTACTACCGGCTCTGGGTGGTGGTCTTCTCCGTCGTCACCTGCCTCGGCACCTGGATCCTGATCGAGCACACCAAGCTCGGCTCCTATCTGCGCGCCGCCAACGAGAAGCCGCAGCTGGTCCAGACCTTCGGCATCAACGTGCCGAAGATGATGACGCTGACCTACGGCTTCGGCGTCGGCCTCGCCGGGCTCTGCGGCGTGCTCGCCGCGCCGATCTACCAGGTCTCCCCGTCGATGGGGTCGAGCCTGATGATCGTCGTCTTCGCGGTGGTGGTGATCGGCGGCATGGGCTCGATCATCGGCGCCGTCGCCACCGGCTACATGCTGGGCGTCGTCGAGGGCCTGACCAAGGTCTTCTATCCGGAAGCCGCCAGCGTCGTCATCTTCCTGTTCATGACGGTCGCCCTCTACCTTCGGCCGGCCGGCATCTTCAGCGGCAAGGAGCAGAACTGATGGTCCGCCTTCTCCTGATCGCCGCGGCCGTCGCGCTGCTCGCCGTCGCGCCCGTCTATTTCTACTCGGTCACGCTGATGACGATCATGTGTTTCGTCGTCTTCGCCTGCTCGTTCAACCTGCTGCTCGGCTATTCGGGGCTCCTGTGCTTCGGACACGCCATGTTCTTCGGCGGTGCGGCCTACGTCACGGGCTATCTCCTCAAGTCGACCCCGCTCTCCATCGAACTGGCGATCCTCGCCGGCGCGGCCGTGAGCGGGCTGCTCGGCCTGCTCATCGGCCTGCTGACGATCCGCCGCCAGGGCATCCAGTTCGCCATGATCACGCTCGCCTTCTCGCAGTTCATCTATTTCATCCTGCTGCAGTCGCCGTTCACGGGCGGCGAGGACGGCATGCAGGCCATTCCGCGCAACCCGATGTTCGGCCTCTTCGACGTCGCCGACAACGCCACCTACTACTATGTCGTGATGGCGATCACGCTCGCCTGCGTCTTCGTCTACTACCGCGTGGTCCACTCTCCCTATGGCGAGATCCTGAAGGCGGTGCGCGACAACCAGCCCCGCGTGGAATCGCTGGGCTTCGATCCGGAGCGCATCAAGCTGCTCGCCTTCGTCATCTCCGCGGCCATGGCCGGCGTGGCCGGCGGCATGAAGGCGACGGTCTATCAGTTCGCGACCCTGACCGACGCCTCCTGGCCGATCTCGGCCGAAGTCATCCTGATGACCCTGCTCGGCGGCCTGGGCACGCTGCTCGGTCCGATCTTCGGCGCCGGCATCATCATCTGGCTCAACGATTATCTGGCCGGCTTCGGCGAGTGGGCGCTGATCAGCCAGGGCGTCATCCTGCTCCTCGTGATCGTCTTCTTCCGGCGCGGCTTCGTCGGCGAACTGACGGCGTTGTCCGCCTTCCTCGCCGGCCGCCGCAAGGGCGAGGCGAAGCCGGATGCAGGGAAGCCGGCCGCAGTCCGCTGAGACGTCCGGCCGCCCGGCCGGAGCGCCGGTCCGCCGGGACGGGTCAGAACCCGATGTCGATCGGCTGGTCGAACGGATCGGACGGCTGCACCGCCCGGGCCGCCCGCTGCAGCGCCGCCAGGTAGCGGTCGCGGTTCTGGCGGATCCGTTCCGCCGCCCCGCCGAGCCCCAGCACCACCGGCTGGTTCTGGATCGTCACCGGCAGGAGCACGCAGACCGTGCCGCCGCCGAGGAACGGCACGTTCTCCGTCCAGCAGAAGCCGGTCTTCCGGATCTCGCGCACCTTCTCCATCATGTCGGCGATCTTCACGCGGTCCGCCGCCTTTGGCGTCGCGATGTTGGCGCGGCGCACGATGTTGTCGATCTTGTCGTCGGGCAGGGTGGACAGGAGCATCCAGCCCACCGCCGACTGGGTCAGCGGCCGCAGCGTTCCCTCGTCGACGTGAAACCGCAGCGCATGCACCGACTGGATGATCTGGATGTATTGCAGATAGACGTCGTTGCGGATGCCGATCGACACCGTCTCGCCGGTCGCCGCATGCACGTCGCGCAGCGCGTCGAGCACCCGGCTGGTGCCGAACAGCGCGCGCGGGATCCAGTCCCCCAGCGACGTCACCTTGGGCGTCGGGAAATAGAGCCGGTCGCTGCGGTCGAAGTTCAGGTAGCCGAGCGTCACCAGCGTCTTCAGCAGGACTGTCGTGCTCGACTGCGGATAGCCGAGCGCCACCGCGATCTCCGACATCGCGCGGGGCTGCCTAACGCGCTTGAAATACTCGAGAATCTCGATCGCACGGGTGGCCGACTTGACCTGAGAGTTCTGCATCGGACGGTCCCCCTGGCGAGGCGGAGATTCAGAGATGTGAAACTGCCCGCCACGTACGAGTTTGTCTGGTTCCTGAGCACTGCGCATGACAATGTGTCGCTCGTCAAGGCCGGACACGCCCTGGCGCGGGAGGAGACGAGACGGACGCCCCCCGGGCATGGTCCGCGACGGGAGGAGGATGAGCCATGAAGCTCGGCGTCTTCAAGGAGCGCCGGTTGCCGCAGTCGTGGAACGGGGACGCCGGAGCAGGGCTCTCCGCCGACATGCGCGACCATGGCGGACGGATGGGCCGTCCGGGCTGCGGCCTCGTTGCGAAGATCGAGCGTGATGCCATTGGGGTCCCTTCGAACTCTTTCGCACAGACGATCTCCCTGGCGCGCCGGTCGGGCGCATGGCTGTCGGGCGCATGGCTGCCTCGTGGCCAAGGTCGCGGGCGGGGCCTGCGCCGGGTCGGCGAAGGCCGCCTGAATGAAACGGTACGTTGAGATGCAGGAAAGGACGACGATGGCAGGCAGGCTCGCAGGGCGCGTGGCGCTCGTGACCGGTGGCGGCCGCGGCATCGGCCGCGCGATCTCGGAGGCCTTCGCCCGCGAGGGCGCCGCGGTCGGCATCCTCGACCTGAAGCCCGAGATCGCCGGCGAGGCTGCCGACGCGATCACCGCG
>Ga0208243_1000188_pt1 | contig 45968 bp, 44 predicted proteins | sample Subbio2Aug_QV12A_FD_184826 | JGI IMG/M metagenome (GOLD analysis project Ga0208243, IMG submission 184826) | Serpentinite rock and fluid subsurface biosphere microbial communities from McLaughlin Reserve, California, USA - CR12Aug_QV12A (SPAdes) | ecosystem: Environmental > Terrestrial > Deep... | reverse complement strand
CCGATACCGACCTGACGCTGGCCTACCTGCGTACCTACGCCGGCATGGGTTCGCTGCTGGAATTCATGGGGCTGCAGAAACTGGACACCCATACGCCGACCGCTGCCGAACTGGCCGAAGTCGATGCAGCCTCGCTGTGTCCGGCCGATGCCGTCACCCAGCAAGCCTCGGCGCGTGAGGCGCTCGATGCCAAGGCGCGGGAGATGATGGTCGTACCGCGAGCGCCCATGGTCATGCAAGCCTCGTCAGGCCCGGTCGGCGACATCGAAAGCCGGGTACGCTCGTGGGCGGAAGCCTGGTCGGCGAAGGACTACTCGGCCTATGCCGCGTTCTATGCACCGACCTTCACGCCGGACGGCGGCCTGTCCCGCGAGGACTGGGACCAATTGCGCCGTGCCCGCATTCTGCCTAGAGAAGCGATCACGATAGGCATCGAAGCCATGAGGGTAAAAATGCAGGGCGAAGATCGCGCAATCGCGGAATTCGAACAGACCTACCGCTCGAACATCTACAACGACCGGGTCTTCAAGACGCTGGAGATGATCAAGGTCGACGACAGATGGCTGATCAACCGTGAAAGCTCTCGCCCCTGCGCCGGCAATACCGTTGGTGGATGCAGTGTCAGCGGGGGGACAGCGCCTCGCGCAGGGCATCGATAAATCTGGGCAAACGATCGGCCAGAGGCAGCAAGGCCAGTTCGGCTGCTGCCCGGTCGCCTTGCTTGAGGGCCTTATCCAGTTCGGTCACCAATTGGTGGATGGGTAAGGCCCCGATACTTCCTGCCGCGCCTTTGAGCTTGTGGGCGACTATCTCGGCAGCGAGCAGATCATTTTTCTCGATCAATTCCGCGAGTGTCTGCGCATCGGTCGCGTGATCGGCAACACACATTGCGAGAACCTTCCGGTAGCCGGCCAGCTTCCCACGCACCAATCGTAGGCCAGTCTCCAGATCGAGATCGGCGATTCCGGCAAGTCTTGCCCGCAACTCGCCATCGTCATCGACGACGGTTTCGGATGCCTGCTCTTCTGGCGCGGTGGCTCCCGCCTCGACAAATTCCCCCGTCACCGGCAACCATTTGAGCAAGGTGGCATAGAGCATGTCCGGATCAACCGGCTTGGCGACATGATCGTTCATGCCGGCAAGCATCGCGGCCAGGCGATCCTCATCGAAGGCGTTGGCGGTCATGGCCAGAATGGGAATGTTCTGCCAGCCGGCCAGAGCACGAATTGCCCGGGTCGCTTCGAGACCATCGAGATTCGGCATCTGAATATCCATCAGCACCAGGTCGTAGCGCTGTTTACGCGCAAGCTCCAAGGCCTCGACACCGTCCTCGGCAACATCGACCGCCAGATTGACCGCGTGCAACAGTTCAAGTGCGACTTCGCGGTTCACCGGATGATCCTCGGCCAGCAGCAAGCGGGCGCGCTGGTGCCGGGATCGCAGTTGAAACTCGGCGTCTGCGACCTGCATTGGTGTCGCCGGCAAGACGCCGTGGCCGCGCTGCAAACGGGCGGTGAACCAGAAAGTGCTTCCCTGACCGGCCACACTTTCTGCCCCGGCAGATCCGCCCATCATCTCCGCCAGTCGGCGGGTGATCGACAACCCCAGTCCGGTGCCGCCATATTGCCGTGTGGTTGATGCATCGGCCTGGGTAAAGGACTGGAACAATCCGGCCAGCTTTTCCGGCGCAATGCCAATCCCCGTATCGCTGACCGAAAAGCGGACAAACAACGCATCGCCATCCTCTTCCAGCAGTTCAGCAGCAAGCGTTACATGACCTTGCGCCGTGAACTTCAGGGCATTGCTGGCGTAATTGAGCAAGCATTGGCGAAGCCGCATGACATCACCGCGCAACCAGACCGGCACGGCGTCGGGATCGACACGGATTTCCAGCCCCAGCTCTCTGGCCGCATCGGCGATCATCGAGTGCACGTGGTCAAGTACCGCGGGCAACGCGAAGTCACTGTGTTCCAGCTGCAACTTGCCCGCTTCGATCTTGGAGATATCCAGGATGTCGTTGATGATCGATAGCAGATGCTTGCCGGCGGCGTCGATTTTTCCCAGTCGTTCAACCTGCTCAGGGCTGGCATCGCCGCGCAGCAGATGCGTCAGGCCAATAATGGCATTCATCGGTGTCCGGATTTCGTGCGACATATTGGCGAGAAAACTGCTCTTCGCCTGATTGGCAGCCTCCGCCGCACTTTTCGCCGCAGCCAGTTCAGCCGTGCGCGTGGCGACCTGCTCCTCAAGATGCTTGCGATAAGTGTTCAGCTCGGCTTCCGCCAGCAGGTGCCCGTCAATTTCACGCTGCAATGCTGCGTGCTGCTTGCCCAGCGTCGTGCGCATGGCATCGAAATCATGGACGAGTTCGCCCATGACATCCTGGCCGGCCACCGGCAAAGGCGTGTCGTACTTTCCCTGGGCGAGCTCCGATGCAGCCAGTGCCAGCCGTCGCAAGGGGCGATGGATCAGGGCCTCAACCATGAGCGCGATGGTCACGATCGCCAACACCAGCAAGGCCATCATCGCCAATCCGGAATTGATGACTTCAGCCCGCTGGTCGGTGAGATAGGAGGACAGGTCAACATGCGCCTCCATGATTGCCAGCGGGCGGCCACCAAATTTCAATTCCACCTTGAGGGACCGGACATCCGCTTGTTGCGTCGAGATCGCTGGCGCATCCCCGGTTAACAAGGGATAGAGTTGCCGCGCCCGGGTATCGATCAGGGAAATGAATAACCAATCGGGATTCTTGGCCATCAAGGCATCGAGGTTCTCGTTGATGATGTCGAGTTGCTGCCCCATCACCATCGGCACAAGGGTTTCGGCCATGCTCTCCAGATGGCGTTGCATGGACTGGAGGTGATCCCGTTCGATGCGCTCGAGCGAACGCGGCAGCCAATAGGCCTGGATGCTTACCCCGGCAAGGCCAAGCGCAAACAACAGCGGCAGGATCAACTTCCAGCGTAGCGACATCAGACCTCAATGACCCAGATAACTATCCAGCTTCAAAGCCTTCAGGACCTGATAGTCCTCGACGTGAGCCGGTACCGCCTCACGCATGGGGATCTCGGCGAGCAGTGCGCGTCCCTGCGGCTCGGCAGACATTTCCAGGAAAGCCCGCTGCACTTTCATGCGTACATCGGCAGGAACCCGTGGGTGCCCGGCAATCGGATGTGAAGGCACCTCGCGCGTCTGATGCAAGACCTTCAAGCTGCCCCGGATACGCTCACTTTCCTCGGCAAACGCTTTTTGCACGGAGCCCCCAGCATCGGCCAGACCGTTGACCACATGCAGGAACACCGAGCTGTGAGACTTGGCGATCACCGGACGGGTCTTGACGCCAAAATCCCGGTCGAGTTCGGCGCGCAACAGCAGACTCGCGCCCAACGCGGACATCGAGGGCACCGCCAGCGTCTTGTCTTGCAGATCCTCGACGCGTTGTACCGGGCTGTCCTTGCGCACCACCAGAATCCCGCGCAGCGGCGCGCCATCGCGAATCAAGGGCTGATAGCCGGGCTGCCGGTCAATCAGCGGCATCATGTACGGATTGACGTAAATGAAGTCGTAGCGCCCATTCTTCGCATCGCTATCGTACTCGCTGACAGACAAGGAAGTGACCAGCTCGAAGCGCAGCCCGGTACGTCGCTGTAATTCATCAATGATGGGCTGCCAGATACCGAACAACTTGCGCCGCTCGAACTGCGGGGCCACGGAAAAAGTGTAACTCTGCTCGCCAGCCGGAGTCGCAACAGCAGCAAAAGGTATCAGGCCAAACAGGCTGGCCAGACAGATCAGCAGGAGTTTTTTCATGGAAGGTCGCCAGAGAGCCACGTGCCCATTATCCACGCTTTACCCAGCGAACTGAGCATTGGTTTTTGTGGCTGGACGGGAAGCTGGCTACTCAACTTGGTCAGCGCACCAGATACGGTGCCCCACACGAGAGATCGAAGGTGCTCACGTCGGCCACGCTGAGCTGTATCCCCAGCAAGGAAAGCACCGGATTCAGGATCGCATCCAGCAGCGAAAACACCGGCGCCAACACCGAAAGAATCGCCGACAGTACGTCGCCTAGCGGCAACGTCAGACCCAGCAGCACCACATCGAGATCAAGATTCGACAGCAGCTGGGCAAACAGGCCGGTGGTCGACAGCCCGGATACCCGCTGCGTATTCTCGGCATTGAACGGTCCGGTGAACACCAGGGTATCGCCGCCACTGGGCACATCGACCACGGCACTGGCACGCACCTGCAGCAGCCCCAGCACATTGAGAATCGTGGCCGGGGTGACGCTCGCCGATGCGGCACGATTCGTCATCGCATCCGGATTCACATCGCCGACATACAGCCGGGCGGCGCTCGACGCTGCCCCGACCGTCACTTCGCTATCTTCGCGGGGCCAGCGACAATCGATCGCCTCGACCCATGCTTCCCCTGCCCCGACTTCGAGGTAAATCGGCAAACGCAGCAGGCCGCCGAGCACCTCGCCCACCAGCAGATCGAGCTTCACCCGCCATTGCGCGTTGTGCGCCGTCGTGCGCCAGGCACCCGAGGCATCCAGCCCGGCCGGCCCGACAGCGATCGACGGCTTTTCCAGCATGGTGAGTGCCAGATTCAGATCGACCAGGCCGGGCAGACTGACCCCCACGATCGGAAGATTGAGGAAGTGATCGCCGTTCGCCACCTGGGCGCTCAGGGTCAGCAATTGCAGCAGGTTGAGATCGACGCCGGCCGCCTGATGGCCCGACACCAACCCCAGATCGATCAGGTCGCCCAATTTCAGCCGCAGCGCCGGATCGACCTGCAGGGCCAGCACATTGAGCGTATCGACCACCGTCGCATCCAGGCCAAGCAGGCTCTTTTGCTGCAAAGCCTGAGCACTCAGGTCGAGCAATTCGCGCACCGAAAGATCGGCATCGAGCAGGCCTTCGACCGTACCGATGCTGGCGTGTGCCTTGACCAGGTCGAGCAGGCTGACTGCTGTTCCGAGCAGGCCTTCGTAGGCAATCGCGCTCAGATTCAGCGAGGTGTTGAGCAAACCACCAAGAATGGCGTTGAGCAGGACCGACATCTCGGTATTGACCGTCGCCACCGAAGCGGACACGCTGATGCCGGCGATATCCTGCCGCACTGCCGTGGCCGTGGCCGACATTTCGCGGCTGCCGAGAGCAAAGAAATACGGCTGCTGTTCGCTGACCGTGACTTGCACGGCATTCCAGAGTGCCGACGAGCCCCCCGGGGAAAACTCCCTGGCGCTGGTGTCGTAATACCCGGGAATGGCAATCAGCGAGCGACCCTTGCTACCGGGTAGCACATAGTCGTTACCAGCCGCGGCATCGAGCGCAATCGCCTGGGCGCTCGACGGATCGTTGACCGCAGAAAGTGCAGCAGTGTCCGCCACCGTCTGCAGGTAGCGGCGCTCATGAAAGAGACTGCCCAGATCGACAGCCAGCAAAGCAGCACCGATCGCCAGGGACATGGCGACGGCAGCCATGACCAGAATGGCACCGCGCTGCGCAGCTGAGTTCATCCGGTTCGGCCTGGCTTATTTTGTCGTGACTGCCGGCATGGACGAGCCCGCACCACCCGAATTGCCCGAAGTATCGGGCATCGGCCGGTTGAACGCGTCGAGGTAGCGCTGCTGCGCCCGGGCGGCGACCTCACCCTGCATTGGTCGAGGCTCACCCGCCACGGCACCCGAACGCTGCAAGTCCAGTATCGACTGCGTTGCCTGGCCAATGGCCGGCGGCGGTTCTGCGGGCGAACTGGCCGGCCGGGCGTCATCGGCCCAGGCGGCAAATCCGCACAGCAGCAGGCTAAGCGGCGCGAGACACCTGATATCCATTGCGTTTCTCCTGTAATGCCTTGTTGGCCAGGCAGGCCTTGATGTAGCCCTGCATCAATTCGAACGACAAGGGCTTGTGAAACACCGTGATTTCCGGCGGCAGGCCACCGCGCGCATCGATTTCGTGCGCCTCCATCCCGCTCACAACCACGATGTTGAGCGACGAAAGCGCATTATCAGCGCGCAGCACCTTGATGATCTCGAACCCGTCCACGCCCGAAATACGCAGGTCGGTCACCAGCAAATCGGGCGGCGCACGGCCAATTTCCACCAGGGCTTCAAATACGCTCTTCACAAAAACGAAGCGCACCGGCAAGCCCCAGGCTTCCATGGTCAGCCGGTACAGGTGCAGCATGTCTTCATCGTCTTCGAGCACCAGCACCGTGAAGCGGTTGTCCTGGGGAACGATCTCGGCGACCGGCTGCACCTCGGGCACCACAGCGTCCTCGCCCAGCCGCTCCTTGACCAGGGCCTGAACCGAACTCAGCGGCACACGCCGGTGCCCACCATCGGTTTTCCAGGCCTTGAGCACGCCCGCTTCAACCCACAATTGCACCGTACGCAGCGAGACATTCAGCATTTCCGCTGCCTCACGCGTTGTGCAATACACCTCACCACTGGGTACCGTCGTCTGTTTTCTCTTCATCTTGCTATCCGTTCCTTTTCCCTTATCAGAAAAGCCCTATTGAACTGCCCGACGGCCGGACAAACCGGCCGATTCCTCACGCAACTGAGCGCGCTGGGCATCCGTCATGCCCAAACGCTCCATCATTTTTTCTGCCAGCCCGGCCTCCCCAAGCAACAGGTAAAGCATGGCCAGATTGGCGCCCGCCTGCGCATTGCCGGCGTCCAGTTCAAAGGCCTTGGCCAGATTCGTTCTCGCAGGACCATAGCGCCCGGCCTGCATCTGCACATAACCCAGATCGTTCAAAATCCGGGTATCGATCGGCGCCAGGCGGTTGGCCTGGATCAGCAGCCGTTCGCCGGCCTCATGCTGGCCCTTGCTGACGGCAATCAGGCCCAGGCCATGCAGTGCCCGGGGCATGGGATTTTTCCCGGTCAGCCGCTCGTAAATGATCGCCGCTTCATCGAGCGAACCGGTCTGGCGCAAGGCATCGGCCCGTAGCAGCTGGGCTTGCCGGTTATCGGGCCATTTCTGGTCGAAAGCATCCAGATGCGCCAGGGCCGCGTAATGCATCCGGCGTTGCTGCAAGCCCTCGATCAACTGCAGGTAGAGCGCCGGATCGTTCATATCCTGCCGCAAGACCTGGCCGTCCTCGGCCACGGCGGCTGGCGCACCGGCACCTTGAGCCGCTGCCGACAACGGCAGGCCAAGCATCAAGGCCAGCCCTGCCGACAAGAATCGCACACGCCATGCCACCATCACGACATTCCTCCAAGCGCCTTGAATACGGCCACGAATCCCGGCCCCGCCGTCACCAGCATGAGGGCCGGCAACAGGAAGACCACCATCACCACGACCATTCTCGTGGCGAGCTTGCCGACGTACTCCTGCGCTTCGAACCGCCTGCGCTCGGTCAGACGCTGGGAAAACTTCCGCAGGGGTTCCTGAACCGCCGCCCCGTAATAATCGGTGTGGGTAATCAGGGCGACCAGTTCGGTCAAATCCTCGACGTCCATCTGCCGCGCCATGAGCTGCAGCGCCTCCGTTCGGCTGCGCCCGCTGCGGATCGCGCTGGCGACCACGGCAAGCTCGCTGGAAAGCACCGGCAACCCGAGTTTGGGATTCTCAGCAAACAGATTGATGGCCTGCTCGAAACTCACCCCGACGCTGTGCATCATGCGCAGGAAATCAATGAAGACGGGCAATTCGGCTTCCAGCTGACGATGCCGGCGATGGGCAAGAAAGCGCAGGACAAAGCGCGGCAGCAGGTAGGCCACGATCCCCGCCGCAACCATGCGCAAGGCGCCGTTGCCACTGTCGGACAGACTCGTGTAAGTCGCAGCCACCACCAGCACGAGCACCAGAAATACCCAACGAGCCGTCTGGAAGGCCATCGCCGGCTTCGTGCCGCGAATCCCGATCTTGGTCAGCAAGCGGCGTTCTTCGCCTTCTTCGTCGCCGGCCGCTGCCACCGGCAGCCGCCCGGAAATCCGCAACATGAACCGTTCAAGTTCGTTGAAGCGTTCGGGCACACCGGCGTCGGCGACCGCCGCGCCCGGATCGAGCATCCGGTTGATCGCCTCAAAACGCCGCTTCTGCTCCAGCTTGCGCAAGGCGTTCTGCAGGCTGGCAAACAGCAGGCTGCCGGCGCCGATCACGCCCAAGGCAACGCTGGCGGCGACCAGCCAGGGAAGTTGATCGATCATGATCGCAACCTCGCCATCCGGAACAGGAGAAGCATCCCGATGATCTGCAGGGCAAACGCGACGAGAAGCAGCTTGCGCCCCGTCGGATCGGTCCACATGCCCAGCAGGTAGCCTGGATTGCTGATCATGGTCATCGCCGCCACCACCACCGGCAGGGCGCTGAGAATCCAGGCACTCGCCCGCGTCTCGGCGGTCATCGCCTTCAGTTCCTGTTGCGAACGCAGGCGCTCCCGCATCGTCGTGGACAGACGCTCAAGTACGGCGTGGGCGTTCCCGCCGTAACGCATGCCCAGATGGAACACCGAAGCGACGAAACCGAGTTCCTTGATGCCATAGATTTCGGCAATCTGGCTCAATGCATCCTCAATGGACTGCCCGGCCTGGGTACGCAACACCACTTGCCGGCAGATCGACTGCAGCGGATCCTCGCACTCCTCGGTGGCATTGCGAAATGCCAGTTCAAGACCGCAGCCCACGCTCAGGATGCGCGAAATGCTCTCGAGAAAACTGGGCAGCTGATCGACCAGTTGATCCCGGAAGCGCTCAGCCCGAAAGCGCAGGAATAGCCAGACCAGCACCGGATAAACGAGCAGCAGCACGGTCAGCGCATAGACAAAACCAAGAAACAGTTCGGCAAACAGCACCAGCGGCAACGCCGGCGCCGCCAGGGAAAAATACATCCTGCGTGTACTTTGCAGACCCGCGCGCTGCAGCAGGCGATCCAGGAAATCGGGCGTCCACACCGATGGCGCTTCCTGAGGCGGCGCGACCAGACGATCGCTCTGCCGGCTCAGCACCTCGTTCAGGCGCTGGATACCGGCAAGATTGCGCTTCCTGCGCCCAGCCTCGCGGAGGAACAGCATGCCGGCAAGCAGCATCAAGGTGCTCGCCAGGAGGATCGCGAATAGCGCCTCAGTCACCGGCACTCCTTCCGATACCCTGTCCCAGCTTGGCGAGCTTGCGCGACTGCGGCTGGCAGGGTCGGGAAAACACGCCATCGCGGCCGTTCGGCCCCGGGTCGAAGCGATAGAGTTCCTGCATCGCCACCACATCGTCCTGCATGCCGGTAATCTCGCTGATCGACATGACGCGCCGGGCACCGCTGGGGAGTCTGGCCAACTGGACGATCAGATCCACGGCCCCGGCAATCTGCCGCCGGAGATTGAATTCGCTGCCCTGCCAACCGCCGAAATGCAGCAGCATTTCCAGGCGGTGCATGCACTCCCGCGGCGAGTTGGTGTGGATCGTGGACATCGAACCGTCGTGGCCGGTGTTCATCGCCTGCAACATGTCGACCGCCTCCCCGCCCCGGACTTCGCCGACGATGATGCGATCCGGGCGCATGCGCAGACTGTTGCGCAGGAGGTCGCGGGGCGTCACCTCGGCGACGTTTTCCAGACCGCCGGGACGCGACTCAAGACGGACCACATGCTCATGCAGCAACTGCAGCTCGGCGGCATCCTCGATGGTGATCACGCGCTCGCCGTCGGGAATGAACTGGGCCAGCATGTTCAGGAACGAGGTTTTGCCCGAACCGGTACCGCCGCTGATCAGGATGTTGCAGCGCATGCGGGTAGCCTGCGCGAGAAAGTCGAGCATCTCCTGATTGAGCGTGCCGTAAGCGAGCATGTCCGAAGCCTGCAAGGGCTTGGCGCGGAACTTGCGGATCGACAGCACCGGGCCGTTGAGCGAAACCGGCGGAATGATCACGTTCAGGCGCCCGCCATTGGGCAGGCGGGCATCGACCATCGGACTGCCTTCGTCAACACGCCGTCCCAGCGGCGCGATCATCCGCTGGATGATGCGCATCAGGTGACGGTTGTCGATGAAACGCACCCGGCTGCGCTGGAGCAGCCCGTTTTTCTCGATGAAAACTTCCTTGTAGCCATTGACCAGGATATCGGCCACGGCATCGTCGTCCATGAGTTCCTGCAACGGCCCCAGGCCGGTCAGTTCGTCGGTCAGTTCCTTGACGATGGCCTGGATGTCGCTCATGTTCAGCGGTGCCCGGTGATTGGCCACGAAATCTTCGACCTCCTGCTGGACGAAACGCTGGGTCACATGCGCCGGCCAACTGGCAAAGTCCACGCTCAGGTCTTCAATGCGCTCGACCAGGCGCTGGTGAATCACCCCCTTGATGTCCTGGAACTCGTCGGACTGGCGGAAATCCCCCTTGGGGTCGGAACCGAGCGTGAAATCGAAATCCATGATGGCTCCTAGTACCCCACCCACGACTGGAGCTTCTGCAGCCAGGCCGGACGATCACCCTCGCTGGCGATTGCACCGCCCTCGCCGCCTGCCTGCTGCCGCGCCAGCTTGCGCAGCACCTGCACATAAGGGTCGCCCGGCGCCAGATCGAGCAGCAAGCGCCCCTGATTGGCGCAGTCGATGAACTTGTCCGGCCGCGCCGGAAGCTCCAGCAAGAGACGCAGGCCCAGGTGTTGCGCCAACTGTTCGGGTTTGAGTTCGATCCGGCTGTCCACCTTGCCGGCGACCAGCCCGATGCGCTCCGTATTCACCCCGCGATCACGGAAGTTGGAAAGCATCAGTCGGGCCGAAAAAGTCGACGCCACGGTCTGTTCGCTGATCAGCAGGGTCTGGTCGCTGACCCCGAGCGCGTAGAGCAGCAGATCGGTACCGGCAAAGCCGCCCAGATCGACCACCACCACCTTGAAGTAGGACTTCAACAGGCTGAGCAGGGTCATCGCATCGGCCGGCGCGATGTCACGCAGCTCGGCGAGGTTCTGGGGCAGCGTCAGCAGCGCCAGGCCGCTCTTGTGATGGGCAAACGCCGTACTGAGCAAGGCCTGATCGAGACGGCGCAGACTGCGCACCGCATCGCAGAAGTTGAAATTGACCCGGGTATCGAGATAGAGGGCGGCATCCCCCGAGGGATAACCGAAATCGAGCAGCAACACCCGTTCGGCGGGCATGATTTCCTGCTTGAGCAACAGCGCGAGATGCGCTGCCGCTGTCGTGGTGCCGACACCGGGCCGCGCCCCCAGCAGGCTGATCATCTTGCCCGAGGATTGTGACGGCGAACCGGGCGTGCGCTCCATCACCAGTTTGAGCGAACGAATGATGTTTTCGGTCGGCGAAGCCAGTTCCACGAAGTCGCGCGCCCCCGAACGCATGGCTTCGACAATCAGTTCCGAATCCGCACGCGGCGCAAACCCGACGATCCACAGCCTGGGATAAACCGATAGCAGCTTGCCGGCCAGGGCCGAGGCATCCTGCAGACGCTCCCGGCTGTAGTCGATGAAGACGACGCTGGCCCCCATGGAACCGACCAGCTGTATCAGGACATCGCTGTTCCAGTGCAACCACACCGATACGCCAATCCCCTTGACCGCCTCGCTCAGTTGATTGAAGCGGCCTTCGTCCTCAGTCACCACGATGAAACGCGTTTCCATGCTCCGACTCCGATTACTGGGACAGGCCGGTGATGCTGCGGTTGAAATCGTCATCCGACATCAACCAGCTTTCCATCAGACCGGTACCTTGTTTGGCAAAGGCGGCGCCAGGCAGCTCGCCGAGTTCGGTACCCGCCGCCAACGGGCGAACCAGGCGGGGCGTGACGATGAACACCAGCTCCTTGTCTTCCCGGGCAAGGCTCACGCTCTTGAAGAAGGCGCCAAGCAGGGGCACATCCCCCAGGCCGGGCACCTTGTTGATGTTGCGCATGAGATTCTGGCTGACCAGCCCGCCAATGACGAAGCTCTCGCCGTTGCCCAACTCGACGCTGGTGGAAGCCCGGCGCGTCGTCAGGCTGGGAACCGAAACTCCATTGATCGTGATCCCGTTCTCGAAATCGAGATCGCTGACTTCCGGCGTCACGGTCAGGGCAATGCGGTTACTGGCCAGTACGGTCGGCGAGACCTGCAGGCGAATGCCATAGGGTTTGTACTGGATCGTCGTCTGCCCCAGCGCCTGCGGAACCGGCACGGGGAACTCGCCGCCGGCCAGGAAATCGGCATCCCGCCCGCTTTGCGCGACCAGCGTCGGTTGCGCCAGGGTGCGGGCAAAACCGTTGCCTTCGAGCAGGCTCACCACCCCCAGGAGATTGTTCTTCGACGAGCCGATCAGCAGATTCAAGGCCTGGGAAACCGGCAGGCTGGCCTCGGCGGTAATCGCACCATTGCTCAATTGCGCCTTGCTCAGGCTACCCGGCGCATAGGCGCCAAAACTGAAGCCCGACTTGTTCGACAGGAAGCTCATGCCGGCCCGGTTCATGACCTTGCGGCTGAACTCCACCACCCGCACATCGATCTGCACTTCACCGCCCAGATCGACGGTACTGCGATCAAGCAGGGGCGCCGCATCCTTGCCGGCGCTCAGGTGACGCGCACCTTCACGGGCAGCGACAAGCGTGGCGACATCCGGAGCGCTGCCGCTCAGTATCCGCAGATCGCCGGCCGCCTTGAGCGCCAGACCACCTTCGCTCCCATCGCCGACGGTCGGCACGCTGACCAGGATGCGCCGCTCTTCGGCCTTGGCCTGACCGCGCAACCAGATCAACAGGCTGGTGATGCCGGGCTCCTTGCCCTGAACGATGAACTGCCGGGGCGAAATCACCCGGATTGCCGCCACCGCTTCGTTACCGACCGCCACCCGGGCAATCGACTGGCGCATGTCGACGACTTCCTGCCCGCCCGCATCGACGCGCAGCAGATCGGCAGCCGACGTATCCGCCCAGACGGCGCCGCTGGCCGCAAGCAGGCTGGCCAGCATCACATTGCGCACCACCTGGCATCCCTTGATCCAGCGCCGCATCATTGCCTTGCTCCCTGAAAATGCACCGTGGTTTCGTTCAATCCATGCATGACCCGAACGGTCGAGCCGGCCGGCTTCGCACCTGGCGCCTGGCTGCCAGCCTGGGCACCGGGACGAGCGGCAGGGGTCGTCGTCCCCAGATCCTTGAGCCGGAAGGTCGTCATGACCGGCGCTTCGCCAGCCACCTGATCCGCAGGCGCACCGGGTTTCTGACGCGGATGCAGGGCCAGCAGCAGACGCCCGGCCTCGGCGGCCAGCGCCAGTTTTTCCACATCGCCTACCGGAATGGCGAGCACTGCCGTACGCGCCGTCTCGATCTTGCTTGCCCCCTTTTTGCCAGCCTCGGCGGCTTCCTGGCTGCCGAAGGCCACCACGCGCAGGCCGGGGAGTAACAGGCGGGCATGGGAATCGGCGATTTCCTCGTTGTTTCGCCGGAAGGTCGCGAACACATCGACACGATCCCCCGGGTGAATTCGATTGCCGACGGCAACCACCTCATCGACCTTGATCGCCACGGCACGTTCGCCGGGCTGCAGTTCATGGATCGCGGCCACCGGCGTCGGTGGCATGATGCGCTCGCTCAGCAGGGCTTCACCCGCTGCGATATCGACCGGCGTCACCGTGCCGACGAGGCGTGTCACATCGTCGAAGCTGCCGGCCGGTCGTTCCGGAAAATTCATCACGCGCAGATTTTCGGCAGTCAGGCGGGCACCCGCATCGATACGCGACGCGGCGACCACCACCGCGTAGGTTTTGGCTGTCTCCGGCATCATTTGCTTGCTGATGGTCCAGGCATAGACTGCCAGACCGATGGCCGCCGCCACCAGCATGATCCCGACGAGTCGTTGTGTTTTCCCCACCGTCTTTCTCCCCTGCCGGCCTCTGGCCGGTCAATACACTGCATCCAGTTGAACCTTGGCCCGTCCTTCCAGGCGCTCGGGCAGAACGATCCCCATGGCCGGCAACCCCGGCACCAGCGGATTCGCGGCATAGTCGTAACTGATCAGGACATCGACGCACATGTAAGGCGTCCCGGTGCAAGCTGCAGCCGTCACTTGCGGCGCGGGCGCCCTGGCGCCCAGCCAGGCCAGACTTTCCGCTGCGACGGTTTCCGCCAGCGCCATGCGCTCGGGCAAGCCCCCCACATCCCGCACCGCCGCCCGCGCGCCCTCGTTGGCCGACTGAACCAGCGAGTGCTTGATGGCGAACACCAGGCCATAAGCCACCATGGCGTACATGAGCATGAAGAACAGGACAAAGACGAGCGCGAACTCGATCACCACCGCCCCGCCCTGACGACGCCCCGCCCCCGTCATGCAAATCTCCCCTTGATCGTCGGCAACCATTCCGGATGTCCCAGCCAGACGACAGCCATGAAGGCAAGCGCCAGGCAGGCACCGTAAGGAACACGCATCGCCAGTCGATCGCTGAGCCAGTCGCCGCCGGCCAGTCGCCGCCAGGCCCGGGGGAATCCGCGGATGGCGACAGCCGCGACACCGGCGATCAATGAGCCGATCACGAATACGCTGGCCAGAATTTCGAAGCCCCCCAGCCAACCGATCACCGCCAGAAACTTGACATCACCAGCCCCCATCCAGCCCGCAAGATAGAACGGGACAAAACAGGCCAGCGCCAAGGCCAGCGCCAGCACTCCTTCGAGCAGCGCATGCCCGAACGGCAGGACGCCACGCCCCACCAGGACCACCACCCCGAGCGCCAGACCGGCCAGCAACCAGACATTGGGCAGCTTGCGACGACGCACGTCGCTTGCCGCCAGGGTCGCTGCCCAGAAGGTCAACATCACCTGAACCACCATGCTTGATTCAGCCAGCCGCCGATCCGTCGCGATCAGCGAACCGGCAAGCGATCAGGGCAAGGCGTTCTTGATGGTCTCGAAAACATCCTTGAGCTTGTCGCCCAAGTCCGTGATCGAAAGAATGATCGCGACGGCGATCAGCGCGGCAATCAAGCCATACTCAACCGCCGTTGCCCCTTCTTCATCGCGCAAAAAGCGCAGGAAAGCCTGTTTCATTGCCGCCCTCTCTTTCAAAAATGCTAGATTAATTCGTTTTATTCATTATGCACCAGCGCAGACGAAAGTCAATGCCGATAGCAATTCTGGACCGCCTCAAGAAGCGCCAGCGGACTGAATGGCTTGACGATGTACTGGTCCGCCCCGGCACGTTCTCCGGCCTCGATATCGGCCACCTGCCCCTTGGCGGTCAGCAGGAAAACCTTGGTAGCGGCGGTCAGGGGATCAAGCTTGATCGCCTGACAAAGTTGCAGGCCGTCGATACCGCCAGGCAGCATGATGTCGAGAATGACCAGATCAGGCTTGAAACTGCGTATTTCGGTCAGCGCATCGAGCGCATGCTCCAATTCGCGGATTTCTGCACCCAAAGGATCGAGCGCAAGCCGGATCAGAAAGCGCAGATCGCTTTCGTCATCGACAATCAGGATGCGCGGCGGACTCGCTGACGAGCTCATTGCACTTCCCTGGCAACCGGAAGCCACAGAATCACGGTCGTGCCCTCGCCCGGCTCGCTTTGCACCTCGACCTCACCGGCGAAGAACCGCATGTATTCCTTGACCAGCGCCATCCCCAGACCGGTTCCCTGAATGCCGGGATGACTGTTGGCACGGTAGAAGCGGTCGAAAATCCGGGCGGATTGTTCGGGCGTCATGCCTATCCCCTCATCGGTGACCGCGATCCCCACGAACGCCTGCTCATTGGCCGTCTTTTCCCGATACGAGACGATCACCTGGCCACCCGCCGGAGAGTATTTCACCGCATTGCTCAAGACGTTGATGATGCACTGCTGCAACTTGTCGCTATCGACACTGACCTTCTGCTGCAGCTTCGGCCAATCCATGACCAGACGATGCGTGGCCTCCGGAAAATGCTGGGAGGCAATGGCGTTGAGCAACACGGGAGTCACGTCCTGGACGCTCATCTTGAAGTTCTTGCCGCCCCGCGCCTCAATCCGCGACAGGTCGAGCAGTTCATTGACCAGATTGATGAGGTTCTTGGTCTGGCGGTGAATCCGCGTCAGCAGATCTTTCTGCATGGCCGGCTCGAACTCGCGCGACAAAAGCATTTCCGAGAAACCGAAAATGCTCGACATCGGCGTGCGCAGCTCATGCGCAGCCGTGGACAGGAAATCGCTCTTCATCTGATCGACCTCGCTCTCGCTGGTCACGTCGCGCAAATAGATGACATGGCCCCGCGCGCCCTCACCGGGCAGGGCGCGGCTCTGCCAGCGGATGACGACCTTGCGCGGCAGCTTCAGTTCGAACATCCCGTCCGACTGCGTCCCTTCATCGACAAACACCGGCCGGCGATCCCCGCGCTCTTCCAGTTGCCGTTCGAGCAGGTAAAGCTCGTGCCCGACGCAGGCAGACTCCGGCAAACCGGTCATGGTGACAAAGGCCGGATTGACGAAACTCACGGCCCCCTTGGGATCGACAAAGACAAAACCATCCGGCCCGAGATCGAGAATCGCATCGCGAATGCCGTTGCTGCGGGCCAGTTCGGCTTCGGCGGCCTTCCTGGCTTCGATGTCGGCCAGTACGCCCGCCAGAACCGTCTTGCCTTCAACGCGGGTGGTACGCACGCCAGCGGAAAACCAGCGGAACCAGCCGTCAGCGCCGCGAATGCGTAACTCGCAGTTCAGGCTTGCCTCGGGATTGCTCTTGATCTCCTGGAGGTAGCGGAAGAACGTCAAGCGGTCCTCTTCCTCAAGGTAATCCTGCAGTCGCTCACCCAGCGATTGGGCCACCGGATGCCCGGTCAATTCCTCCCAGGCCGCATTGATCATGACAAGGCGCCCGTCCGGGTCCGCCCGGAAGATCACTTGCGTCACGCCTTCAAGGACGGCACGGTAAGCCTCCTTGCTGCTCACCAGCGCCTGTTCGGCCTCACGACGGGCAGTGATATCGGTCAGCGCACCGATCATGCGCACCACCTCACCGCCCGGGTCGCGAATCGCCACCCCGCTCTGCTGCACCCAGCGGTAATTGCCGTCGGCGTGCCGCAGCCGATGCTCGGCGGCAAACAGGTTCGACTGACCGCCCATATGCGCCTCCAGCAGCCGCGTGACCATGCCCAGATCGTCCGGATGCACGCGCTGCAGCCAGGGCAAGCCATGAATGGCGGTATCGTCCTCGGCAAAACCCAGCAGGCTCTTCCAGCGCGGCGAGTAGTAGGTGATGCCGGCGCTCACGCGCCAATCCCAGACGCCGATATCGCAACCCTGCAGCGCCACCTTCAGCCGTTCTTCGCTTTCGGACAACTGGCGCCGGTCTTCACGCCAGACACTCAACACCCGGTCCAGCGTCATACCCAGGGCGCCAACCGCATCCGGCCCGCGCACCCCGCAACGAGCGCCACCATCCCCCTCCGCGAACCGCTCCAGGGCACGCGCCACGCGGCGTAGCCGAAAACGCGTGAAGGCAAACTGGAAGACCAGCAGGAAGAACAGGATTCCGATCAGGAACACCGACAACGATTCCCCCCAGGTATTCACCGGCACGGCACTAGCGGATGGCTCAGCAAATACACCGGTGCTTATCACCGCGCCTAGTACAGCCAACACCCCCTGCGTTGCATTTTTGTGGCTCATTATCATTTCCGTGCATTTATGCTTCGCTAATTTTGCACCTAACGACGTAAATCTGCCAATACTGCACTGCCTGCTTGAGGACTTTTCACGAAAATTATTTCAGATACGCCACAGTCATACCCACCCAGGCCGCTAATCCTCAGCCACGCTCAACTGATTGCACCCCGCTCGCTTGGCGGAATACATGGCGTTATCCGCCCGCCGCAGGATCGCCTCGACATCCTCGCCATCCGCTGAACCGAACAGGCACAGCCCGATACTGGGCGTGCTTTCGTAGCGATGCTCCTTGAGTGCGTAGGGTTCGCCCAAGGCACCGAGTATCTTCTCGCCGACCCGCCGCGCATCCATGCTCGCCGCCTCGCGATCCGACGGCAGATCGGCCAGGATAACGACAAACTCGTCGCCGCCCAGCCGCGCTACGGTATCGATGCCGCGCACCGTTGCCTGGAGCCTGCGCCCGACCTCGACCAGCAGCATGTCGCCGTAGTCATGGCCCAGCGTGTCGTTCAGCGCCTTGAAACGATCCATGTCGATGAACATCAACGCCCCCAGTGAGCCATGGCGCCGGTTGCCCGAAATCGCCTGGTGCATGCGGTCGATCAGCAGCCGTCGGTTTGGCAGTCCGGTCAAGGCATCGAAAAGCGCCAAGCGCCGGAACTCCTCCTCGATCATTTTCTTCTGCGAAATGTCCTGCAAGGCGCCCACCATCCGGCTCACCCGACCGTCGGCCATGCGCTCGACCACCTGGCCATGCAAGGCCACCCACAGCGCATGCCCGTCCTGATGCCTGATGCGGAACTCGACCGCCCAGGGATCATCGCCAGCCATCAGCGCTGCGCGCTTCCCCTCAAGCTCGGCAACATCTTCGGCGAGCACCAGACCGGCGAGCTGCGCCACGCCAACCGCGTCCGCCAGCGGCAAACCCAGCATGCGCAAGAAAGAGGAATTGGTGTGCAACACCGGCACACCGGCCGACCACTCCCAGATGCCCTCGCCCGTTGCATTCATCACGTTGCAATAGCGCGTCTCGCTCTGACGCAACTGAAGTTCCGCCAGTTTCCGGTCGTCGATGTTGCGGTAAGCCCCCATCAGCACCCCGTCCCCGGTGCGCTTGCCGCGCACGCTGAACCAGTGCCATTGGCCGTCCACGCAACGCAGCCTGACATCGGCATCGAAGGCCGGGCTGGTGCCGGCGAGGTAGTCTTCCAGCACGGTGTTCATCAACGGCGCGTCGTCGGGATGAGTAACAGGCGCCCAACCCGCGAATGCATTTCCCTTGGTCTGCCCGTCCTCGCTCAGCGCCAGCGACCAGTTCGACGCGACCCGAAGCTCGCCCTGCTCGTACAACCAGGCCCACAAGCCTTGCTCAGCGCCGGAGAGCGCCAGCGTCAGCATTCGCTGCAAGCGGACACGGTGCAGCAAATTGCCAATCCGGAGGCGGACGAGATTGGGCTTGAATGGTTTGGTGATGTAATCGTCGGCGCCCAGTTCCAGCGCGCTGCACTCGCTGGCCAGATCGTCCATGGCCGTGAGAAAGACCACCGGGGTTCCGGCAAAGCCGGGCAAACCCTGAAGCTGGCGCAGGGTCTCGAAGCCGTCCATGTCGGGCATCATCAAATCCAGCAGGACCAGATCGAATCGACGCGCCGAAAAAGCCGAAATGGCTGCCTGCCCCGATTCGACCGTAACCACCTCGTAGTCGCCTCCGAGCGAGATGGTCAGCAGGTCAAGAATCGCCGGCGTATCGTCAACGGCGAGCAAAGAGGCCCGCTGTCCTTCCAGCAACAATCCATCCAACGGCATGATGCATCACTCTTGGTTGATCACCTGCCCATGATAACGGAATCAGTGCCGCGCCAGCGCCATTGCCAAGGCATCGGACACCTGGCCGAACAGCCCCGAGACCGCCTCGCCATACACCGCCGGGATGAATTCCATGGCCAGCACCAGGCCAGCGCCCTGCATCAGCAGCGCCGGCACGACGACACGGAGAAAACGACCGCTCGAAGCAGGACGACGCGGCAGCGCGCGACGGGGAACCACATACAAAGGCGCGGGAGAGAGTGTGTGCTTGTTCATGATCTTTCCTTGAAACTGTTGGAAAGACCATCCTTGGAGCGCTCCGCCTGACCTGGCGGATTGTCTCGGCAGATGGCCGAGATCTAGGGCAACCCCGCTATCTGAATGAATTCAGACCGGAGGCTTTGCGTCCCTGTGTCGCCACAGGTTTGCCGTTGATCACGAGCGCACTCTAGCTATCCCGAGTACAACCGTCAACTATTGCTCCGATAGTCAAATCAAATCGACTGAACCACCCGCACCCCCGGCAGCCCCGCCTTGATCGCCGCAGCCAGCGCCTTTCTCGCCGGTGCGTCGCCGTGCACCAGGCGGACTTCGGCGGGATGGTGGCGCATGCGTTTGAGGAAGCGGACCAGGTCGCCCTGGTCGGCGTGCGCCGAATAACCGCCCAGCGTATGCACGGCGGCGCGGATGTCGTAGCGCTTGCCGTCGAGCTCCACATAACCGCCACGCGGGCCGTATTTCTGGATGGCGGCGCCCGGCGTGCCTGCCGCCTGGTAACCGATGAACACCACATCGTGGCGTGCGTCGCCGAGCATGGCCTTGAGGTAATTCACCACCCGGCCACCGGTACACATGCCGCCGGCGGCGATCACCAGCGCCGGCCGGGCCGTGCGCGTCAGGTAATCGACCGAGGCCAGGTGCTCGGCATGCGTATCGACCGTATACAACTGCTCGAAAGCCAGCGGGTGCCGGCCATGCGCCACGCGCCGGCGCGCCTCGGCGTCCCACAGGTGGCGCAGTTTGCGATACGACTCGGTCAAACGCGCCGCCAGCGGCGAATCGACGATCACCTCCAGCGACGACCAGTCAAAGCCATCGGCACTATCGCGTGCGGCAATGATCGCCTCCAGGTCGTACAGCAGCTCCTGCGTCCGGCCGATGCTGAAGGCCGGCACCAGCACCGTGCCGCGATTGCGCAAGGCCCGCTCGACCAGCAAACGCAACTGCCGGCGTCGATCCGAGCGCCCGGCATGCAGGCGGTCGCCGTAGGTACTCTCCAGCACCACCACATCGCCCCGCCACGGTGCCCGCGGCGCCGGCAGCAAGGCCGTGTAGGGCGCGCCCAGATCCCCGGAAAACACCACCCGCCACTCGCCATCCGGCGAAGACGGCGCCAGGCCGTCGTGCAACTGCACCTCGACATACGCCGAACCCAGGATATGCCCGGCCGGCTGCAGCTTCACCCGCCAACCCGGCGCCAGCGCATGCCATGTCTTGTACGGCAAAACCACCATCTGCCGCTCGATCTGCCCCAGCACCCGGGCAATCAACTGGCGATCACTGGTCGCGCCAACGGCCAGCGCGTCCTCCAGCATCAGCGGCAACAGCATCGCCGACGCCTCGCTGCACAGGATGGGCCCGCGAAACCCGGCCGCCAGCAAATAAGGAATGCGCCCCACATGATCGATATGCACATGGGTGACCACCAGCGCCATCACCCCGCCCACCGGAAAATCGATTTCCGGCGAACGCGCCGACGCCCCGTCGGCAGACAACTCCGCGCCCTGGAACAAACCGCAATCGACCAGCAAGGCACGCCCGTCCGCCAGCCGAAGCTCGTGGCAGGAACCGGTCACACCATCGGCGGCACCGTGATGAAGGATGGAAAAGTCGCGCATGCAGCCATGCTATACGCAATCAACATAATTGACAAACGCATGAATCAGGCGCTGAGCTCCGTGAAATAGGGGTCTGACCCCATTTTTCCCGTCTAATCGTGTTAGCGGAAAGCGACGGGGGGCTGTGCTAGACTTCTGTCAAGAAATTGCAGGAGGCAGTTGCCATGACGAAGCAAACCCAATCAATTCTGGACGAAGCGGTGAAGCTCCCTGCGGCGGAGAAACTGGTCTTGGTCGAAGGGATTCTGACTTCGCTTTCCACCCTTGACGAAGACTGGAACAAGGCATGGAGCCTGGAAGCCGCAGCTCGTATGGCTGAGTTCAATGCAGGCAAAGTTGAAGCTATCGATGCCGATGATGTTTTCGCGGAACTAGAAGCCAGCCTTCGGTGAAGTTACGCTTCCTCCCCTTGGCTCGAGTCGAATTGCGGGCCGCAACCGCCTACTACAAGGCGATTAACCCTGAACTGGCAGTCACCTTCAAAAACGAAGCCTTGGATGTTCGCAAGCTGATTGAACAGCATCCGGAGGCTTGGCACCCCGTTGAGCTTCCGTATCGGCAGTGCCGCTTCCATCGATTCCCCTACGCCTTTATCTACGAGGTGCTGGAAACCGAAATCATTGTTGTGGCGGTGCCGCACTTGATGCAGAAGCCCGGCTACTGGCATGACCGTCTCGGTCTTTAACCGACACCCGGTATGACGCCCGCAGCGAAATCGAAATGCCAGAAAAATAGGCAAGAAATAGGGATCTGACCCCATTTACCCCGCACCTTGGACTTTAGCGCTTCGCCTCGAACTGCCAGGCATGCGCCACGATGGTTGCCAGGTCGGCGTACTGCGGCTGCCAGCCCAGTTTCTCCCTGGCCTGGCGCGAATCGGCCACCAGCCGGGCCGGGTCGCCCTCGCGGCGCGGCGCATCGACCACCTTGATCTCGCGCCCGGTCACCTGACGCGCCGTATCGATCACCTGCTGCACCGAAAAACCGTTGCCGTTGCCCAGGTTGAACGACTGGCTCGCGCCGCCGTTCAGCAAGGACTGCACCGCCAGCCAGTGCGCCTCGCACAGGTCGGCGATATGGATGTAATCGCGGATGCATGTACCGTCCGGCGTATCGTAATCGCGTCCGAACACCGAAATATGCGGCCGACGGCCCGAAGCCGCCTGCAACACCAGCGGAATCAGGTGCGTTTCCGGATCATGCCGCTCCCCCAGCAGCCCCGAAGGGTCTGCCCCGGCAGCGTTGAAATAACGCAGACAGACCGATTTCAAGCCATAGGCCATCTCGTAATCCGCCAGCGCCTGCTCGATCATCAGCTTGGTCCGGCCATAAGGATTGATCGGCTGTTGCGGATGCGCCTCGTCGATCGGCGAATACGCCGGCTCGCCAAAAGTCGCCGCCGTCGACGAAAAGATGAACTTATCCACCCCGAAGGTACGCATCGCATCCAGCAGGTTCAAGGTATTGACCACGTTGTTCTGGTAATACCGGGCCGGCTGCTGCATCGACTCGCCCACCTGGATGAAGGACGCAAAATGCATCACCGCATCGAAATGCCGGCGCCGGAACAAGGCATCGAGCAATTGCCGGTCGGCAATGTCACCATGCACGAACTCGCCGGCCAGCACCGCATCGCGATGACCGCTGGAAAGATTGTCCAGGGTCGTCACCCCGCAACCGAGCTCGCCCAGGCGCTTGACCATGTGCGAACCGATATAGCCCGCGCCACCAACCACCAGAATATTCGGCAATGCCATCAAATGCTCCATGAAATCGGGGTCTGACCCTATTTTTCTGACCCTATTTTTCAAAATCGGGGTCTGACCCCATTTTCCCTCGAACACCATCCGCACGGCACGTTCCCGAACCTCGGGGGAAAACTTCGTCGATTTCTTCATCATGGCTCCATCTTCTCAAAGAAGGGAGCCTCCTCAAAACCCGGGGCGATTCAGAATCCACAAACAGCCAGCAGCGCGCATAACGGGGCGAGCCTACCGCCCGTAGCGATCCTCAAACCGCACGATGTCATCCTCGCCCAGGTAAGACCCGCTCTGCACCTCGATCATCTCCAGCGGCAGCTTGCCGGGGTTTTCCAGGCGGTGCGTGGTGCCCAGCGGGATATAGGTCGATTCGTTCTCCGACACTAGGAAAGTCTCGTCGCCCTTGGTCACCCGCGCCGTGCCGGAAACCACGATCCAGTGCTCGGCACGGTGGTGGTGCATCTGCAGCGACAGCACACCGCCCGGATTGACCACGATGCGCTTGACCTGGAAGCGCGAGCCGAAATCGATGCTGTCGTACCAGCCCCAGGGCCGGTGCACCTTGCGGTGCGCGTTGGTTTCCGAACGCCCCGCCGCCTTCAACTGGCCGACCACGTCCTTCACCTTCTGGATCTGATTGCGGTCCGCCACCAGGATGGCGTCGTCGGTTTCCACCACGACCACATCCTGCAGCCCCACCGTTGCCACCAGCCGGCTGCTCGCCATCACCAGCGAATTCGCGGTATCGACCGCCAGCACATCGCCCTTGAAGACGTTGCCGGCTTCGTCCTTGTCACCGATCTCCCACAACGCACTCCAGGCGCCGACATCCGACCAGCGGGCATCCAGCGGCACCACCGCCACCTCGCCGGTATTCTTGCCGGCCGCCGTCAGCGGCTCCATCACCGCATAGTCGATGGACTCCGACGGGCAAGCCGCAAACGCCGCCTTGTCCGGCCGCACAAAATCCATGTCCTGCTGCCGACCGGCAAACGCCGCCTCGCACGCCGCCAGAATATCCGGCCGGCACTGCGCCATCTTGGCCAGCCACACCGACGCCTTGATCACGAAGATGCCGCCATTCCACAGATACTGGCCGCTATCCAGATAACGCTGCGCCGTCGCCTGATCCGGCTTCTCGACAAACTGCTCGACCAGGCTCGCGCCCTCGCCCAGCGAATCGCCCACGCGGATATAGCCATAACCCGTTTCCGGCGCCGTCGGGCAAATACCGAAAGTTACCAGCTTGCCCGCATCCGCCAGCGGCAAAGCCAGCGCCACCGCCGCCCGGAAAGCCGCCTCGTCCTGGATCACGTGATCGGCCGGCATGATCACCAGCACCGGATCGTCACCGCCCGCCCGCGCCAACAAGGCGCCCAGCGTCAACGCCGGTGCCGTATTGCGCCCGCAAGGTTCCAGCATCATGCCACCATGCCGCACGCCAATCTGGCGCAACTGCTCGGCCATCAGAAAACGGTATTCCTCATTCCCGATCAAAATCGGCGCCGCCAACCCGGCCCCCGCCAGCGGCAAACCCTTCAGCCGCTGCACCGTGGCCTGCAGCATCGAACTCTCACCCGCCAGACTCAGCAACTGCTTGGGAAACTGCTCGCGCGACAGCGGCCACATCCGGGTGCCCGAACCACCGCACAGGATCAAGGGTTGAACGTTCATAAAAATTCTCATGTCTGTACAAAAACAAAAACCGCAGCATGCCCGACGACACGATGCGGTTATGTGAGGTTACGAAATAGGGGTCTGACCCCATTTACCACACAAACAAAGCATATCCACCAATGAGCAAGTAATCGACTTGTTGTCGGTTTAACGACTCAACTAGCGCCTTCAGGTCTTCCAGGGAAGCGGGTCGGCAATACTCATCCGTTGCGCCCATTAGCCCGCTCCAAAGCAAGCTTTGCCATTCCCTTGGCTAAGCAGTCAAGTTGATGCTGGTAGGCATCTTCATGGGTCTTGAATCGATACACACCTTTGGGAATGAATGTCGTATCCCCCGTGGGCAAGCGATGTATCTCATCATTGAATCGAGCGCCTTCAGCCAAGAGGGCGCCAGACACGAGAAGACCGATCGGGCGTTCTTTGCGCTGACCTACTGTTCTCATGCCTCCCTCCTTTCCGTAATCGTCCAGATGATACACCTTGGAATATGGCACTTCGACCCCACCAACCTCACCCCCGCGCATCACCCCAGCGGTACGGGCTGGCGTCTTCGCCCAGGTAGTGGGCGACGCCGTCGCGGCCGACGCAGTATTGGGGGGAGACGATCATTTCCTTCATCGTCTGGGCGTCGCCGATGCGCGTGTATTCGAACACGATGCAGCGCTCGATGCGCGTGCCCGAGCGGATGTGGCTGCCGTGGCCGATCCAGGCCGGGCCGATGATCGACACGCCGGGATCGATGCGCACGTTGGAACCGATGTAAATCGGCCCGACCAGCTTCGAGCTCTCCCAGGCAATCGACGTATTCAGGCCGACCCAGACGCCCGGCTGCACTTCCTTGCCCGGCATCTCCATCTGCGCCACCTCGCCGCGCAACACGCGCTGCGAGACTTCCCAGTAATCGTTCAGGCGGCCGATGTCGATCCAGTTGAAGAAACGCTTCTGCGCATAGAACGGCAGGCCCTTCTCCACCAGCATCGGGAACAGCTCGCTACCGATGTCGAACGGCACGCCCTGCGGAATCAGGTCCAGCACTTCCGGCTCGAAAATATAGATGCCGGTACTCGCCAGGCGCGACTTGGCCTCTTCCGGCTTAGGCTTTTCCTGGAAGGACAGCACCCTGCCCTCGTCATCCGCCACCACCACGCCATAGTTCTGCACCTGGTCCAGCGGCACCTCCAGCGTCACCACGCTGACCAGCGCCCCCTTGCTCTTGTGCTCGGCCAGCGCCGCGCCGAGATCGATGTCGACAATCGCATCGCCGCAAACCACCACCGTCGTCTCGTCGAAGAAACCGCCAAAATCCTGGATCTTGCGCATGCCGCCCGCCGACCCCATGGCCTTGGGCACGATCTCGCCATGCTCACGCGCGCCCTCGAAGGAATAACCGAGATTCACATCCCAGCGCCGACCGTCGCCAAAGTAGTTTTCGATCTTGTAATGGTTGAACGCCACATTGATCATGATGTCGCGCACCCCGTAGCGGGCCAGGTGCTCGATCAGGTACTCCAGTACCGGCTTGCCCAGGATGGGCACCATCGGCTTCGGCACGAACTTGGTCAGCGGACGCACGCGCGTGCCCTGGCCGGCGGCCAGAATCATTCCCTTTGCCATTCACTCACTCCCCATATCTTCCAACCAAAACCCGAAGCGATAGCGCACCAGGTAATAGCCCAGTTTCAAGACCTCAATGCCTGCAAACAAGGCGGCCTGTTCATTGTCCCACCAGCGCCACGCAGACCACCAAGGCGGCTCCGTCATGATCATCGTGAAATCAATCGACGTATCCCGCATAACGCTCGACCAAACATAATAGGCGCGCAGAATATGCGGCGGGTCGGTAACCACCAAAATACGCCTCACCCCTTCGCCTTGAGCCCATTCCCGGATTGCCTGCGCCTCATTCCAGGTACTGTCGGAATTATTGCTGGTGAATAACTCGAATCGTTCGGAATATCTGTGGGCATCCGCCAATTCACGTGCTTTGGGATGGCTGACCATCAGCTTTTGCGCATATCCCTGCAGGACCAGATCGCGACCATGAGGGTATCGAATCTCCCCCCCACCGAGGACAACCACGGCATCCGCCTGATGAGGAACACCAGCTGGCAGCACCAGTACCGAACCCAGGCTCAACCACGCAACCCAAAGCGCGGCCCCCCAAAGGAACAGTCTAGCTAGTACGACAAGGAAAAACTCCCCGAGGCCACGTGCCAGCCTCCCGGCAATCTGCCGGGGGGTCATGCAGCCGCAATCAATTCCTGGGTGCCCTGCAACTTGTTCGACACACCTGACTTGCAAACATCAGAAGCATTTGGTCGATAGCCAGAAACCCTGGTCAGCAAAATCTGCTGCAAAGCAACCCTGTCATTGTCCTCAATAGAGCGCTCCAAACTGTCAATCACAGGCTGAAACTCATCCCAAGCATAGCAATGCTCATCTGCCTTCATGATTTTTGGATGCTCGGTATCAGCAACGGCATCGCCAATCAATAATTCCTCGTAAAGTTTTTCGCCCGGACGCAAGCCTGTCACCCGAATTTCAATATCGCCATTCTGTTCCCCAGCTTCGCGAACTCGCCGACCACTCAGGCGGATCATACGTTTTGCGAGATCGTAAATACGAACCGGCTGCCCCATATCGAGCACAAAAACATCCCCTCCTTCAGCCATGGCACCGGCCTGAATAACAAGCTGAACCGCTTCTGGAATGGTCATGAAATAACGCGTTACATCCTGATGCGTCAGGGTCACAGGCCCGCCCAAAGCAATCTGGTTTCTGAACAACGGCACGACCGACCCCGACGAACCCAGCACATTACCGAAGCGCACCATGCTGAAGACTGTTTGAGCAGAATCCAAAGCGTATGCCTGAACGACCAGCTCCGCCATTCGTTTGCTGGCGCCCATAACGTTTGTTGGCCGTACTGCCTTATCAGTTGAAATAAGCACAAAATGACCAATCTGATGCGATTTGGCAGCAGCTGCAACCACCATCGTCCCAATGACGTTGTTGTGCACCCCGGCAAACGGATTCTCTTCAACGATCGGAACATGCTTATAGGCAGCCGCATGATAGACCGTCTGTGGCTGGTGAAACTGAAAGATCCGCTCGATCAACTTTTCGTCTGTCACAGACCCCAGAATTGCCGTGATCTCCGTCGAACACATTTGCTGCGCTGCGCACAGCGCGCGCAACTCCATTTCGATCTGGTACAGCGCAAACTCGGAGTGATCCAGCAAGACCAACTTACTGGCCCCCTCCCTCATGACTTGGCGACACAGCTCCGAACCAATCGACCCACCAGCCCCGGTAACCAGAACCACCTTACCCATGATGCATTTACCCAACAAACCCGGCAAAGGCGCAACTTGCTCGCGGCCTAACAAATCATCCACCGAAATCTCTTCCAGTTGATCCAGTCGGGCCTTGCCGGCAATGATGTCTTCCATGCTCGGCACAGTCCTGACCCGGAAAGCAAGCTTTTCCAGGCGATCAAGAATCGAAATACGCTGACTGCGCTCCAACCCCGGGATAGCCAGCAAAACCTCCTTGACCCCCAGGTCCGCAAGACAAGTTGCCAAGTCCTCCTGATAGGGATTCAGAACATTGAGCGAATCGATATTCCGGTCTTTCAATGCCGGATCGCGGTCCAGATAAACGACCGGCAAAAAATCCACGCCAAGCCGCAACGTCGAAACCAACTGGCGTCCCATTTCACCCGCGCCATAGACCGCCACGGGCTCCCCCTGCACCTGAGAGCGCCGCCCGCCAAGATAAAATGCCACCAGCAGACGGCTGACAATCAGGGCTGTAAACAAGACCATTCCGTAAATCAGAAAGGTCGAACGGGGAACAACCTGAGTCTCGGGGATCAGGTTCAGTGCCCCCAGCAATAACGCAGAGAACAACGAAGCCTTGGCCAGAGCAAACCAACCTCGCTCACCCAGATATCGAACCACAGCCCGGTACATGCCCAAGCGAACAAAAATGGGCAATGAACCCAGCCACAAAGCCGGCACCATGATCAAGAAACTTGCAGGAACTGACTCAAAACTACCAAACCGCAAGCTAATTGCCATCCACAGCGAAAATGGAATCAACACCATATCCGCAAGCAGCATCAGCATTTTCTTGGTTTTTAGCGGCAGCGATATCAGGAAATTCTTCAGAATCTTATTGCTCATAAGTCAAATTCCAACGAAATACTTCATTACATTGCCACATTATGACGATTCATTTTGCAGCGCAATGAAGAATTTTTGACAACACCATCACCGTTTTTTCGATCTGATCTTCCTCAAGCGTCGGATGTACCAAGAACATCAACGAGGTTTCTCCCAGTTCATGTGCCACCGGCAAAGGGGCCGCAGGGCGCCAGCCTGTGCCATCAAAAGCTTTTTCGAGATACACCTCGGAGCATGACCCCGAGTAGCACGGCACCCCGGCCACATTGGCCTCGTGCATGATGCGATCCCTGCTCCATCCGTCGGCCAGCATTTCCGGACGGACAAATGCATAGAATTTGTACCAAGCATGCGCCACCTCGGATGACGGAAATGGCATGCGAATTACCGGCAAGGTAGAGAAAGCACGAGCAAGCCTCTCTGCATTACGACAACGAGCCGCATGCCACTCAGGCATTCTCGCCAACTGAATACGACCGATCACCCCCTGAAGTTCGGTCATGCGCCAATTGGTACCAAACGACTCATGCAACCAGCGGAAACCCGGCGGATGCTGGCGTTCATACACCGCATTCCACGACTTGCCGTGATCCTTGTAAGACCAGGCCTTATCCCACCACACACGGGAATTTGTCGTCAGCATGCCACCCTCACCACCCGTGGTCATGATCTTGTCCTGACAGAATGACCAGGCACCAAAATGTCCAATCGAACCGACGGAGCGCCCCTTGTAACGCGCACCATGCGCCTGCGCACAATCCTCGATGACGTACAGCCCCTTTTCCTCGGCCAGCGCCATGATCGGATCCATGTCACAAGGCCAGCCTGCCAAATGAACACAAATGATCGCCTTGGTCCTTGGCGAAATCACGGCCTTGATCGTATCAACCGTCACATTCTGCGAATCTCGATCCACGTCGGCAAACACTGGCACCGCACCAGCAGTAACGATGGAAGAAGCGGAAGCAAGAAAAGTTCGCGACGTGACAATCACCTCGTCACCGGAACCTATCTCCAGCACCTTCAAAGCCAGGTCAAGCGCAAGAGTTCCATTCGCCAGCGCAATCGCATATTCACTGCCGCACCAGGCTGCAAACTCCTTTTCGAACTCGCGACACTCCTGTCCAGTCCAGTAATTGACCTTGTTGGAGAGCAGCACGCGCGAAACAGCATCAGCTTCTTCCTGCGTAAAGCTCGGCCAGGGGGAAAACGGGGTATTCAACATCATCAGTCCTTTATCAAGGGTCTGGCAGGGTTACCCACCACAGTCACACCCGGCGGCACATCCTTGGTTACGACCGCCCCCATGCCAACCACGGCCCCACGGCCAATGACCAGCGGCTTGCCGGGCTTGCCCTGACGCAGAATGGCCCCCGTGCCGATATAGGCATGGTCCTCGATAAGCACATTGCCATTGCACTTCACTGACGGGGCAAAGGTAACAAAATCGCCAATGACACAATCATGCGCGACATAGCTGTAGATATTGGCGTGAAAATAATCACCAACACGGATGTTCGAGGTTAGTGTGACGAAAGGAGAAATCAGCGCACCAACGCCCAGCGACACCTCATCCATAACAACCGTATTCGCAGCAGCCAACGACCAAGGCAGAACACCTGCGTTAGCGCACAACGTTGCCAACTTCTGCCGAATCACGCTGTTGGCGATAGCCAGGCTGACGTAACGCTCTGAAGCCTCCATCCCCAAAAACTGGGAAAACGTCAAAACGCGATGACCATTCACATGATCAGAGGGCGGATTGTCATCAACGAACACCAGGCGATCCGCTGCAATACCTTTGCCAAGCAGTTCGACACGCGCCAAAGGCATGACCTCGCGCCCAAAACCACTCGCCCCATAAACAGCATATAGCGGCTGCATCATTGCACTCCCCCATCCTTTGATCCCATAAACCTAGTCATGGTGGCCTCCCCCGCCGCGCTGATCCCCTCTCGCACCAGCACCTTCTTCACGGTCAAGAGGATGATTTTCAAATCCAGCCAGAAGCTCCGGTTTTCCACATACCAAACGTCCAGTTCGAATTTTTCTTCCCAGGACAGCGCATTTCGACCATTGATCTGCGCCCAGCCAGTCAATCCAGGACGCACATCGTGCCGCCTGGCCTGGCGCTCGCTGTAAAGCGGCAGGTATTCCATCAACAACGGACGCGGCCCCACCAGGCTCATATCTCCCTTGAAGATGTTGAACAGTTCAGGAAGCTCGTCCAGGCTTGCCGAACGAAGGAAGCGGCCAAATGGCGGCAAACGCTCAGCATCGGGCAATAAATTGCCGTCAGCATCACGGGCATCCGTCATGGTGCGGAACTTGATCATTTTGAACGGCCGACCATGCAAACCGGGGCGTTGCTGAGTAAAGAAAACCGGCGAACCCAATTTGCGACGAATCAGGAAAACAAGGACCAACAACAGCGGCGCGAACAACAAGAGCGCGGCTGCAGATGCCAACAAATCAAAGCTTCGTTTCACAGAAAACTCTTTCTAAACACGCAAATCACCCACGCGACACCAATTGCTTGAAAAGCTCGGCAAACCGTGCCACCCCCACAGCAAGGGACAACTCACGCTGGTAATAATCCTTGCCCCGTTGCCCCATGGCCTGCCTGTTAGCCGCCCCCATATCAAGCAAATTTTCAACAGCACCAACAATTGATGCAGCATTCTCAGGCTCGACACAGACACCGCAATCCGAAACCCTGACCAGATCGGCAGCATCACCGCGAACTGCCATCAGTACCGGTTTTCCGGTGGCCATATACGCTTGGGTTTTCGAGGGGATAGTGATGGTGAACAACGGGTCATCCTTGAGATGAACCAAGAGTGCATCAGCCGCTTGCAGCATCGCCCCGACCTCGGACATCGGTACACGAGGAATGAACACGACATTCACGAGTTGCCGCTCAAGGACAACGCGCTTCAAACGCTCAACTTCGACACCACCGCCCACAAACACAAAGCGAACCTCCGGACGGCTGCTAAGCAGCTGTGCCGCAGCCTCCATCACGGCATCGAGCGCCTGCGCCTTGCCCATCGTGCCGGCAAAGAGCACCCGAAAGTTCTCGGCACCAGGGAAAGCCGGCGGTAAGCCGCTCGCCACATCCGCCAACTGCGACTCATCACACCAGTTGTAAATCACGTCCAGCTTGCTTTCTGGTACGCCACGCTCAATCAACAAGCGGCGAAATCCGGGTGACAAAACGACAATGCGATCCATCCCCCGGTAAACCCAGTCACATGCCTTGCCGACAAAGCCCAGGGCTTTCTCGCTGTTCAACATACCAGTTGCTCGCAGCGTATCCGGCCACATGTCCTGAATGTCGTACACAACCGGAGTACGCCGGAACATCCGGATGAAGCGAGCGGCAATGCCAACGGTTAACGGTGGGTGATAGGCATAAATCACATCCGCACGTCGGGCGAGAAAAACGCCATAAAACAAAAGGGAAGCCGCAAAACTGCCGTAATTTGCAATCCGACGCAGCGCTGAAGAATCGTGACTCATGTAGAGCGGCAATCGAGTCACCTGAACGCCTTCGATCAACTCACGTTGAATGATCTGCATGCGATATCCGGGATACAACTTCCCCCCCGGATAATTCGGAAACCCGGTAACCACTTCCACTTCAAAACCTTGACGCACCAATTCACGGGCAAATGCCAAGCCCTTCGGCGTTGGCTCGGGGTCAAACCATTGGGTCAGAAGCAAAACACGCATGATGAATCGCTCAATATTGCTTCCAGACCACGCGCTTCACGTAGTCCGTGTAGCTGTGAATGATCCGCACCACCTTGTCCGACACGTTCGGCATGCTGTAATCCGCCACCAGGCGCAGGCTGCGCTCATCGCCGCGCAACTGGCTTTCCAGAATCGTCAGCCCCTGCATGACGCGGTCGACTTCCAGACCGACCATCATCACTGCCGCCTCTTCCATCCCCTCGGGGCGCTCGTGCGCCTCGCGCAGGTTAAGCGCCGGGAAGTTCATGATCGACGACTCTTCATTGATCGTGCCGCTATCCGACAGTACCGCCTTGGCGCAAAGCTGCAGCTTGTTGTAATCATGAAAGCCGAGTGGCTTCATCAAACGCACCAGCGGATGGAACTTGGCCCCGGTGGCATTCACCCGGTTTTGCGTGCGCGGGTGCGTCGAAACGATCACCGGTAGCTGGTAAGTCTCGGCCACCGAGTTGAGCACCGCCACCAGCTTGGTAAAAGTTTTTTCCGACTCGATGTTCTCTTCCCGGTGGGCGCTCACGACAAAATAACGGCCTGCCTGCACATCCAGCCGCGTCATCACATCCGACGCCTCGATCTGGCTGCGGTAATGATTCAGCACCTCAAACATCGGGCTACCGGTCTTGATCACCTGATCCGGCGGCAGGCCTTCGCGCAGCAGGTAATCGCGCGCAATCGTGCTGTAAGTGAGGTTGATATCGGCTGTGTGGTCGACAATGCGGCGGTTGGTTTCTTCTGGCACGCGCATGTCAAAACAACGATTGCCCGCCTCCATGTGGAAGATCGGAATCTTGCGGCGCTTGGCCGGAATCACCGACAAGCAGCTGTTCGTATCGCCCAGCACCAGCATGGCCTCGGGCTTTTCTTCCGCCAGAACACGATCGACAGCAATGATCAGATTGCCAATCGTATGCGCCGCCCCGGTGCTGCCTTCAGCACTGTTCAGGAAGTGATCCGGCTTGCGCACACCGAGATCATCGAAAAACACCTGATTCAACTCGTAATCGTAGTTTTGCCCGGTATGAACCAGCACATGCTCGCAATGCTCATCCAGTTTGGCCAACACGCGGGACAAGCGAATGATCTCTGGGCGCGTACCCACAACAGAGACAATTTTCAGTTTTTTCATGTTGATCCCAGCCTTACAACGCACACGCAAACGTATCCGGACGCTCGCGGTCGAAAATCTCGTTGGCCCACAGCATCACGATCATTTCATCGCTGCCGATGTTGGTAATGTCATGCGTCCAGCCCGGCACCGTTTCCACGATTTCGGCCTTGTCACCCCGCGTTACCAATTCATAAGACTCGCCAGAATCCATGTGGCGGAACTTGAAGCGGGCCTCGCCTTTGATGACCAGGAACTTTTCCGTCTTGGTATGGTGGTAATGCCCGCCGCGTGTGATGCCTGGATGCGCGGTGAAATACGAGAACTGCCCGGAATCCTGCGTTTTCAGCATCTCCACAAACACCCCGCGCGGGTCGCCGTGTTGCGGCACGGTGTAGGAAAACGCCTCCGTCGGCAGATAGCTCACATACGTTGAATACAAGGCGCGCAGAAAGCCCGTACCAACACGCTCGGTCAGCAGACTGGCGCGGCTGTCCTTGAAAGACTGAATCGCGCTGGCCAGCTCCCCCACCGTAGTCGAATACTGGGGAGAAACCGTCGCCAAGCCTTGGGCGTCCAGTTGCGCGTCTGCGCCATCCATCAACGCGATGAAACGCGCGACCACATCATCCACGTACACCAGCGTAACCGGCGCCGCCGGGTCATTGATCTGGATCGGCAGGCCGCGCGCGATGTTGTGGCAGAACGTTGCCACCGCCGAGTTGTAATTGGGCCGGCACCACTTACCAAAGACATTCGGCAAACGGAAGATGAACACCGGCACACCCTGCCCCTCCGACAAGGCACGCAAGGCCAACTCGGCCTTCAGCTTGCTCTGACCATAGGCGTTATCCCGATCCGCCTGAATTGACGAGGTGTAAATCACCGGGATCTTTCGACCGGAAGACACGCTGACCGCAGCGATGGCATTGCAAAGCCCCTGCGTCAAATCCGCATTGCCGGTAAAAAACTCCTGCGGGTCTTGCGGCCGATTCACCCCGGCCAGATGAAAGACAAAATCGGCCTCGGCAACCAGGGCCGGCAGTTCATCCGGGCTGTTGTCACGATCAAAACACAGCACCGAAACATCCTTGCGTTCCGCCAGATGCAGGCGCAGATTTTTACCCACAAAGCCATTGGCCCCGGTGATCAAGACACGCATGGCTTATTCCTCCGCATCGGCGTATTCACCGCGAGCAATCTTCTGCATGAAATCGAGCTTCAACAACAGTTGCTTCATGCCCTCCACATCCAGGCGACGGGTATTGTGCGAGTTGTATTCCTCGCCATGCAGCGCCTGGGTGATACGTTGCTCGCCCTGCTCCACGTATTTGGCGTAATTCAGATCGCGCCCGTCTGCCGGCACGCGGAAATAATCGCCCATATCTTCCGCACAGGCCCGCTCTTCCTTGCCCAGCAAGGACTCATAGAGCTTTTCACCATGGCGGGTACCGATGACATGAATGGGGTGATCCGGCTTGCCCATCATTTCAACAAGCGCTTGCGCCAAGGTCTGCACCGTTGCCGCCGGCGCCTTCTGCACAAAAATATCGCCGTTGTTGCCATGCTCGAAGGCATACAACACCAGATCAACCGCATCGGCCAGCGTCATCATGAAACGCGTCATGGCGGGATCGGTAATCGTGATCGGCTGACCTTCCCGCACCTGCTTCACAAACAAGGGAATCACTGAGCCACGCGAAGCCATCACGTTGCCATAGCGCGTACCGCAAATGACCGAATCGGTACCCTCCAGGTTACGGCTGGTGGCCACCATCACCTTTTCCATCATCGCCTTACTGATCCCCATGGCGTTGATGGGGTAACACGCCTTATCCGTACTCAGGCAGACCACGCGCTTCACCCCGGCATCGATTGCTGCGGTCAACACGTTCTCGGTGCCCAAAACGTTGGTACGCACCGCCTGCATGGGGTGGAATTCACACGATGGCACCTGTTTCAAGGCGGCGGCGTGGAAAACGTAATCCACACCGCGCATGGCCGAAGCCACCGAGCGCTCATCACGCACATCGCCAATGTAGAACTTCAGCTTGGCGTTGTTGTAACGCTTGCGCATGTCGTCCTGTTTTTTCTCGTCGCGGCTGAAGATGCGGATTTCTTGGATATCTGAGTCGAGAAAACGACGTAGGACGGCGTTACCAAATGAGCCTGTCCCACCAGTAATTAAAAGAACACCTTTTTCAAACATTGCTGACTCCGATCTTATTGGCATTTGCTTGCATCAAAAGCACATCAACCGTCTTAACCGCGCAATTTTTCCACGAAAAAACGGAAAGCCTGAGAGCAGTCTGTCCCATTTTATCGTTCAGGAAAAACTCGCGCGCACTATCCTCACGAAGGTATTTGTTGAGCAACGGTGCCAGAGAATTAACTTCACCTATCCTGTAATAGATAGCATAATCGCCGTAAATTTCAGGCATAGGCTCTTTATCACAACTAATCACGAAACACGAATTGTAAATACTTTCTAGGACAATATTTGGACAAGCTTCAGCCCGGCTGGTTTGGACAAAAACGTGACAATTCTCGTAACACCATCGCATTTCCTCACTGGAGACATTGCCTAACCAAACGAAACGGTCACTAACGCCCAAGCGATCCGATTCATCCGTGAGAAATTTGAAATATTTGTTTGTGACCGAGGCCGCCCCACCCGCCACCAGCACGACATAATCAAAGTTATCAACTGAAACAATCGACCTAATAACATCCTCGAAGCCACGATAATAAACAAGACTGCCAGCCATAAAAATAATCTTTTTATTACCCTGGATTAGTAAATCCTTTGGCTTGCGAGACAGGCCATCGGTACTAACACCGTGATACACCACATCGATTGCATCGCCGGATTTAAAACCCCTATCAACAAGCAGCTTTTTAGTATATTTACTTACCGCAATAATCCGATCACTAACCAGGCAAGAAAGATATATCTCTATTCTCAGGTATAACAACCGGAGAAACCAGAATAAATCAATGGAATAATCAACCTTTTGTAACGGCTCTACATTTTGCACAATTGTAACAAGGGGGCATTTCAATCCTCGAACAGGCCTTGCAATAATATTCAGCGCAACATCAAAACCGCCCGCATTCACAGCCGCAGAAATATCCGTAAAACCGAAGGCTAACTTACTACGCTTAACACGAACGAAGTCCTTAACGAAATCCAGTTCAGAAAGTGCGTCTTGATAGGTGAAAAGCACAAACTGAGTATCATCGCGGCTATCCAGTTCTGCAGCAATGTGCTTTAAATGCTTTATAGCCCCAAGGCTTAGCCCTATTTTTACGGGTGCAAGAATAGCAACTTTTAGCATTGATATTTCCTGCGGTGCGACAAAAAATATTTAAGATGAGAGAGTTTCCAGTGTGGTTCGTAGTGCCTCCTATTGATTACCGAGCCACCGAAGGATAGATAATTTTTGAAATCCGACCCGCTATAAACGTACTTGTGATGTGTAAGTGCAAGACTCAAAGAGTCATTATCGATATCATTCATTTGACCATAAGGCCATGCGAAATAATCAACATCTCTCCCCAGCATCATCTGTAGATAATTTTTTGAATCTACTATTTGGCGTGTTAAATCAGATTGTGAAACCGAAACCAGTCTCTTGTGATCAAACGTATGATTACCGATAACAAACCCCGTGTCGCTTAACTCTTTAACCTGCGCCCAAGTCATGGATTTTCTTCCTGGGGTGCAAACGACATTGTTAAGAAAATTACTCACATACTCTTCATCACCATCAACAAAACCAGGATTAACAAAGAAACACGCATTCACATTGAAGTGCGACAAACTGGGAGCGATATGGTCATAACAATCCAAAAACCCGTCGTCAAATGTGAAAGCCACACCCACCCCATCGAACTTATCAGCGTCACCTGACTTGACAATTGCCGAAGCCTCATCGATCCCCAAGAACTCAGCATTATTGCGCAATGACTTTAAGACATGAACGAAGTTAGAATTATCCGGAGTGTCATAGAAATGCCCATTTAAAATATGAACACCCTTAGTAGGTCTCGAAAAAAAACCAGCAGAATCCAAATACAAACTTCTCAGATAACTTCGCATTTAAAATATTTCCATAGTAATCGACGGGGCAGATTATCAAAATCAGCGAAACACAAAACCCCAAAATCCAAACAATTTCGAAAACTAAAACAATGGCCCAATTTTGTACAAAGGTATATCGATATCGCCATTTTGAATGTTTGTTACTCTAACAACCCCTCTGCCCATGTACCCTCTAGAAGAATAATGAAGAAGAAAAGGCAAATTAACCCTCTTTAGTTTTCGAGAGTTCTTTTCTGAGACCTCTGCAATCACTATATAGACACACCATTTTTTTTGTTGTATCAAGTAGTACTTTTTATTAAAAACAAAACAACCCAAATACTCAATATTTTTTATATTCGCATCACCAAGCAGCCAATCCAGATAACCCTCATCAATCTTTGGTATATCTTTAGCATCGGCAAATGGATTAAAAATTTTATATCTCTGTTTGCTATGGACAAACCACCCCATCTTCATGTAACTCGGCAGGGAATTATCATTTGGAAAGTTATAAAACAAACAATCATCTCCAATAAACTCTAGCCCTTTAGCATTCATTCTTGGAAAAATTCCATACCCTCTATATTTATTTACCACAGCCATTTCACAAGGCTGATATGCTTTTAGAGTATAAATATCATTTCTCCAAAACACCATTGCACCGACACACAACTGATCTACTTTAGCAAAAACAAAAAGTGAATCCCCATATATATTGCAAAGGAATTTCTTAGAAAACTTTTCCCCAGTATAGTCGATACCGAAGACTTCATTTTGTATAGCAGAATATTCTCGAAACTGAGAATAAGAAATGTCATTTGACCACACTGCATCAAAAAATATACTTATCTTCTCTTTCACCTGAATACCCCATTTAAAACCGTAGCACTCTTGACTGCCAAAAACCCAAAATACGAGAAAAATGCAAATAATTAATAAACAACTTATTTGACTTTTCGCATTTATTATCCAAATACCCGCCAGCGATTAGATCAGCACAGTGTGCAAGTGTTCGTCAGACCCGGCCAAAAAATCGCATGTGTTCATTTTTACCCTTTAAATTTGAAATAGGCATCGTCGATAGAAATTAAATATTCCGATATTACTTTCTTTGTATCAAATCTTTGAGAATAAATAACCTCTGAACAATCACCCATATCATCAAGTTGATTAGGCAGTGCTTTTGCCATACAGCTAACTGCATTGAGCACGGAATTGGCATCTAAAATATCAAATACAAATCCATTATTGATTGAATATACTTCATCTAAATTACCAACCCTATTTGAAATAAGCAAAGGCAACCCAGAACGAAGTGCTTCAATTGGAGATAGCGGGGAAGGGTCCGATATGCTGGGCAGCACAAAAACATCCGCCATATTGTAGTAATCAGCCATTGCAGATTCTTGAACGAAACCAATTAACTTGACGTCAATATTTTCTTTACTTACATAATCTTGAATTTCCAACTTCAATGGCCCATCACCGCAGATAAGAAGTTTTACATTCTCGACTGATTTAAATGCTTCCAGGAACTGTAGAATTCCCTTTTCCGGACTCAAGCGCGCTGGTAACAACCAAATTTTATCATTCAACCCAAAAGCGTACTCGGCACGCAAACGCGATTTTGCACTCGCAGCAACTCGATGAAAATTGCACTCATTAATTAGATTCGGCAATACAACGAAATTTTTATCGTGCCCACCAATAAAGTACTTGATGTATTCTTTTTGGCGATGCCCGGTAACTTGGAAAGCGTCAGCTTTTTTTAAAATCAACTCTTTTAGTCGTGCCGCAAAGCCACTTGTTCTTTTAACAGAGTCTAAATTAGATTCGATCGAGATAATCTTCAGCGCTCTCTTCGTGCAGAAAAAAGGAGCGAACATTAGAGTTGGATTCCCATAGCCGCCAATTACTACAATATCATAATCATCCCTAGCTAACCTAGCCAGCAAACCTGGGTTGAAATGAGCAAACATACCAAACAAAGTCGGCCTTAATCCCCAGTAAATCTTATAATCGAACTTAATACTATCGTAGTCAATCACCCAGCTTCTATTCGGCTCTATGTCAGACGTGAACAATACTTCGAAATGCCAGCCTTGCTTTCTTAGTTGCGCCGCAAGTTCATTGAAGCGAGGAATTCGATAAGGGGTTGGAATGTTTGTAACGTAGACTAATTTTTTCATGCAATATCCAAAATTTTCAATTTAAAAATCTAGCGCCCCGAACTCATTACGGCTCGACTATTGAAGAAGAACCAAGCGATCAGCATAAAAACAAAAGTCGTCAAAGTGGTAACTGGCGACCTAACAAAGAAAAAAACTAAAGGATATGCAATCGCACACAAATCTACGTATCTGGAAGAAGCCAATAAATTGGCTTCAACAATTGTCTGAATTTTCGCCAGAATAATTCCGTAAATAAAAACAATCAGGAAAGCAAAGTAACCAAAATCAACATAGGGATCACCAAAAAAGCCAACTGATGAGCTATGGCCTTCCGAAAATCCGTCTTCATAATGTCGAACAATCCAATAACCTGTCATTACGGGTTTATCACTCCACCAGCTTCTTGGCACCCAAAAGTAAAGAGGAAACCCCATTGCCTTACCGTAAGTGTGATCATTAATTTCAGTATATGTAATCAGGTTTGCCGTTTGACGTATAACGCCTTCTGGGCTCATCATTGAACCAATGCTAGTAAGGAGTGGCAAATTTACATCAGGATAGCTGGATTCACTCTGATATGAATGAACACCACCACCTCTCATTTCCTTTATTGCTCCTGCTGAATAAGCCACAATGCCTAAAACCAGGGCGAAAATCGCCATTCTTATACTAGACAAATTGAAAATATTATCTCGTGTTAACACAACCAAAAATCCGCCAACCCCAAATAAGAAATAGTACCTAGTGCCAGTGGCCAACAAAACAAACAGCAGTGATATCGCCAAAAAATACAAAGCCAAACTATTTTTTTGTTGCACATTGTTAGCAACTATCTGTTTAGCAATTATTGCCGGCAGGACCATTCCCAAACCAAACACAAAAGTCCTTAACAATGTCGCTGTTGAATCAGCATCAATAATATTTGTATCACGTCCCGATGATAGATTGGTTACTGCAAGGGGCAACATGAATACCATAACGAGAATAGTTGCTATAACAAAATACACCAGAAGCACATCATTAGAGCAAACTCGCCCAATGACAGTTGACTTGTAATGTTTATTTCTCATTAACATATAGCCAGAATAACCAGCAACTACGAGGGCATTTGCCATGAAAACATATTTTGCAGCAACATCTCCGTTCACCCAAATACTCAACAAGTCGTAATCAACCAACAACTCAGATACAATAATATACAAAAAAGCAAACTGCCAAACAGCCAATAGCGAGAGCCGTCGTAGTATAAAAGCCTCTGCCATGATAATTATTGAAGGGAAGGCCAGATAATAATATCCAAGCAGCCTCAAACTCTCTTCATTAGCAACAAACAAGGAGAATACGAAAACCAATGGGATATAAAGCACATAGACACGCAGGCTTGCCATATAAACCTCAAATAAACTAAGCACTAATATTTTTTTACTGCTACATATACAACCCGGACTGCGTATCCACCAAATCGAGCGACCGCAAACGCCAAGACAGCATTTAAATATGAGACAGATAGAATAAAAGCCAACAGGGTAATTAATGCCATCAGCATATTTGCAACAAGAATTATTATATTATTAAATTTAGCTAAAATGAAATTATTTTGCATTGCACTATAGGCAGCAAATACCGTAGAAAACACCATAACTAAGAAAGGCCAGTATCCATTTTGGAAAGAGTATTCACCATACAACTGAATAACATACTCCGCAAACAGAGAAAGAAGCACCGCAAAAAATACCGCTGGCAACACAATGTATCGTCCGCCATTTAAAACTGAATTGTTATTATTCGATATCAGATATGGCAACAATGCACTTCCTATGACACCAGGCAAAAAAACCAACAATGCAAACCACTGATTCAACGCATTAACCAACCCCATTGCTGCAACACCATCCGTAGCAACTATTGTTTTGTAAATATACCAGTTAATAGGGACGACAAATAAACCCGAAAGCCCAACCGGACCAGCGAGCTTAATAACATCAATTACACTATTTACATCACACCGTAAATTGCATAAAAGCCTACCCTTTACAACAAACCAATAAAGTGCCACAAATGTCAATAGCTCAATTGTCAAGATACTTAAGATCGCCCCCCTATAGCCATAGAACGCTATAAATAACCATGAACAGACAATTGAAACGCTAGTTGCTATAACGCTAGACTTGAAATAGCCAATGAAATTTTTAGCTCCAATGGATGCGCCAATTACAGCTGAATTAACAACCCCCAAAACGATGACAGTACTGGCAAGCTTAATTTCAAAAGAGATTCCAGAAGTGCCAATAAAAAGAACCGACAATGGCACCGAAGCAACAAATCCACCTAGCCCAACAGTCAAACCCGAAATTAAACAAAATCTTATAATTGCGGTTATATCTTTGGCATTCTGCTTTGCCACTATTTGTGTTGCAGCGGTTGATATCCCAAGGCCAGCAACAACATGAAACGTTAGCAACAGTGACTGAACCAAGCTGTACAAACCTAGCTCACTTGAATCCAGATAATAGGCGGCAAGTAACAATATCAACATAGCCTGACCTCTTAGCATTGCTCCGGATATTGCTGCCAATCCCGCACTTTTTAAAAACAAGCTTCACTCCAAAAATTGAACATTATTCGTATATAGCTGCGAGTAAGACGGCGTGGGAATTGCCAACATAGCCAGTGTCAGCGATTACAAGTTTTATAGTTATTCCACAGTAACGGATTTAGCGAGATTGCGGGGTTTGTCCACATCCGTCCCCTTCACCAGCGCCGCGTGGTATGAGAGCATTTGCAGCGGTACCACATGCAGGATGGGCGATAGCTGCCCGTAGTGCTCGGGCAGCTTGATGACATTCACGCCTTCGCTGCCTTCAATTTCCGAGTCGCCATCGGCAAACACATACAGTTCGCCACCCCGCGCCCTGACTTCCTGCAGGTTGGATTTGAGCTTTTCCAGCAGTTCGTCGTTGGGGGCCACGGCGATGACCGGCATGTTGGCATCGACCAGCGCCAGCGGGCCGTGCTTGAGTTCGCCGGCCGGGTAGGCTTCGGCGTGGATGTAGGAGATTTCCTTGAGCTTGAGCGCACCTTCCAGGGCAATCGGGTAGTGCCGGCCACGCCCCAGGAAAAGCGCGTCGCTCTTGTTGGCAAAGCGCTGTGCCCAGGCTTTGATTTCCGGCTCAAGCGCCAGCACCTTGTTGACTGCTACCGGCAGGTGGCGCAGTTGTTCCTGGTAGCTGGCTTCGTCGGCTTCGCTCAGCCGGCCTTTGACCTTGGCTACCACCAAGGTGAGCAGGAAGAGCGCCGCCAGTTGCGTGGTGAAGGCTTTGGTTGAGGCGACGCCAATTTCCGGCCCGGCACGGGTGATGAAGCGCAGTGCGCTTTCGCGCACGATGGCGGATTCGGGCACGTTGCAGATGGCCAGCGTTTTGGCCTGGCCGTTTGCCTTGGCGTGCTGCAATGCGGCCAGGGTGTCGGCCGTTTCTCCGGATTGCGAAATGACGACGATCAGCTGGCGCGGGTTGGGTACGGAGACGCGGTAGCGGTATTCGCTGGCGATTTCCACATTGCACGGCACACCGGCAATGGCTTCGAGCCAGTAGCGGGCAGTCAGCCCGGCGTGGCTGCTGGTGCCGCAGGCCAGGATCAGGATGGAATCGACATCGGCGAGGATGCTGGCGGCGTCGGCGCCAAAGATGCCGGGCTGGATGCTCTTGCTACCACCGATCATTTCCAGCGTATTGCCCAGCGCTTGCGGTTGCTCGAAGATTTCCTTCTGCATATAGTGCTGGTATTCGCCCAGTTCCACGGCGGCAGCGGAAAGTTCGGAAACATGCACCGGCCGCTCGACTGCCTGACCGGCGGCGTCGGCAATACGCAGGGTGTTGGCGCTGAGTTCGGCGATGTCACCGTTTTCCAGGTAGACCATGTTGCGCGTAACCTGGAGCAATGCCGAAGCATCGGAGGCCGCATAGTGGCCGGCTTCGCCCGCGCCCAGTAGCAGCGGCGATCCTTCGCGGGCAACGATGACCTTGCCCGGTTGGCGCTGGTCGATTACCGCAATGGCGTAGGCACCGATCAACCGGCGCGTGGCTTGCTGCACGGCCTTGAACAGATCCGGTTCGGTCTTCTGTACCGATTCGATCAGGTGAGCAATGCTTTCGGTATCGGTGTCCGAGGTAAAAACATAGCCCTGGGCGCTCAGTTCGGTACGCAGGGCTTCGTGGTTTTCAATGATGCCGTTATGAACAACGGCAATATGACCGGAAACATGCGGGTGGGCATTACGCTCGCAGGGCGCTCCGTGGGTCGCCCAACGGGTGTGGGCGATGCCGGTCGTGGATTGGGTGCCGGCAGCCCCCTTTTCCAGTTCCGCGACCCGGCCCACCGAGCGTACCCGTTCAATTTGCTGGCTGCCGATGACGGCCAGGCCGGCCGAGTCGTAACCCCGGTATTCGAGCTTCTTGAGCCCTTCGATCAGGACGCTGACGATATTGCTGCTGGCAGCAGCGGCGACGATTCCGCACATTTTTGATCACCTCATGCCGTCGAGGTACCAAGGCATTGCCATTGCAATACCTGCCTTCATGCTGGTTTCAGGCGCAAAACCCAAGAGGCGCTTCGCCTTGCTGACATCCGCTTGAGAGTGTCGAATATCCCCTGCACGAAAATCCCGATAGCTCGGCACCTTGTCGTAGATCGCACCATTTGCAGCAAGGGCAGAGCACAATGCCTCAAACAGTGTATTCAACGTTGTACGCTCGCCAAAGGCAACGTTGTATACCTCATTGATCGCTTCCGGGTTTTCACAACATGCAGCCAGCAGGTTAGCCTGAACCACGTTGCTGACATGGCAGAAATCCCGAGTAGTCTCGCCATCTCCATTAATGAAGACCGGATCGCCCAGAATCATTTCGCTGATCCACTTAGGAATGACTGCCGCGTAAGCACCTTGGGGATCCTGGCGTTTTCCGAAAATATTGAAGTAGCGCAGCCCGACAGTTTTCATGCCATAACAACGACCAAATACACCTGCGTAAAGCTCATTAACATGTTTTGTCACGGCATATGGTGAAAGTGCCCTACCAATCCCGTCTTCCGTCTTTGGCAAGCCCTCATGATCACCATAGGTTGCGCTGGAGGCGGCATAGGTGAACGAAGCGACTTCAGCATCGCGTGCTGCAACCAGCATGTTGAGAAAACCATCGACGTTGACCGCATGGCTGAGCAACGGGTCTTCCAATGAAACGGGAACGGACCCAAGCGCTGCGTGGTGGAGTACGTAATCCACCCCCTGGCAGGCTTGTCGACAAGTATCGAGGTCGCGAATATCCCCTTCGATAAACTTGAAGCTGTCCCACCGAGTGGCACTCACGCTACCCTGCACTTCATCGAGATTGCGTTGATGGCCCGTCGCGAAATTGTCTAGGCCAATAACGCGCTGGTTCAGTTCAAGCAGACTTTCGAGCAGATTGCTGCCGATAAATCCGGCCACGCCTGTAACCAACCAGGTTTTGGGTGCTGATTTCAGCTGAGCTTTGCAGGTTTCGTAGTCCATGTGGTTACATTGAGGTCAAATTGATAGGAAGAGCGGTTCGATGCAGCGATCAAGAATGAGCGTGTTTTTGGTCATAAGCGCACCGTAAGTCGCAGTCAAAGGGAACTGGTATTGGCTCATGCTCTCAGTCCCCCCCGAACAGGTCACGGGTGTAGACCTTGGCCGCCACATCGGCTAGGTCATCGGTGTTGCGGTTGGCAATGATGATGTCGGCTTCCTGCTTGAAGGCGGCAATGTCCTTGACCACCCGCGAACGGAAGAACTCGCTCTCGACAAGATTCGGTTCGTAGATGATGACTTCGATGCCCTTGGCCTTGAGCCGCTTCATGATCCCCTGGATGCTCGACGCCCGGAAGTTGTCCGAGCCGGCTTTCATCACCAGTCGATAGACGCCGACCACCTTGG
>Ga0208243_1000187_pt1 | contig 46055 bp, 55 predicted proteins | sample Subbio2Aug_QV12A_FD_184826 | JGI IMG/M metagenome (GOLD analysis project Ga0208243, IMG submission 184826) | Serpentinite rock and fluid subsurface biosphere microbial communities from McLaughlin Reserve, California, USA - CR12Aug_QV12A (SPAdes) | ecosystem: Environmental > Terrestrial > Deep... | reverse complement strand
CCTGCCGATCCCGCTGGTGGTGGGGCGCGACAAGTCGGACCGGGTGCTGGACGAACGTTTCCTGACCACCCCCATCCCCGCCAACGCCCTTCCCGGCGCGCGCGGCGTGGTGGAACTGGGCGACGTGGTCCAGGTCAGCGAAGAGGCCGCGAGCTTCCCGATCTTCCGCCACAACGGCCGCGATGCCGAGATGGTAACGGCGGAACTGGCCGGGGACTTCGAGGCCCCGCTATACGGGATGCTGGCCGTGGCCGAGCAGATCGAGAAGATGGACTGGCCCGAAGGCACCAAGCCCGAGATCGCGCTGCATGGCCAGCCCGAGGATGAAGGCAAGGTCACCCTCCTCTGGGATGGCGAGTGGGAAGTGACCTTCGTCACCTTCCGCGACATGGGGGCGGCCTTCGGGGTGGCACTGCTGGGCATCTACATCCTTGTCGTGGCGCAGTTCGGGTCGTTCAAGCTGCCGCTGGTGATCCTGACGCCGATCCCGCTGACCTTCCTGGGGATCATGTTCGGCCACTGGCTCTTCGGCGCGCCGTTCTCGGCCACGTCGATGATCGGCTTCATCGCGCTGGCGGGAATCATCGTCCGCAACTCGATCCTTCTGGTGGACTTCATCCGCCATGGCGCGACGGACCGCATCACCGTCGATCTCCTGATCGAGGCGGGCGCGATCCGGTTCAAGCCGATCCTCCTGACCGCCATCGCCGCCATGATCGGCGCCGTGGTGATCCTCGCCGACCCGATCTTTCAGGGTCTCGCGATCTCGCTCTTGTTCGGTCTGCTGACATCTACCCTGCTGACCGTGCTTGTCATCCCGGCGATCTACCGCGTGTTCCGGACCGGGTCGGACACCCTCGCCTGATCAGAAGAGGAGACTGAAATGGCACATGTCGTTGTTCTTGGGGCCGGATTGGGCGGCGCCATCATGGCTTACGAGGTGAAGGACCAGTTGCGGCCCGAGGACAAGGTGACGGTGGTCACCAAGGACCCGAAGTATCACTTCGTGCCCTCGAACCCCTGGATCGCGGTGGGCTGGCGTGACCGCGAGGACATCACCGTGGACCTCGCGCCGACCATGCAGAAGAAGGGGATCGATTTCATTCCGGTGGCGGCCGAGAAGTTGGTGCCGGAGGAAAACCGCATCCAGCTGGTCGACGGGAAGTCTGTCACCTACGACTACCTGGTGATCGCGACGGGGCCGGAGCTTGCCTTCGACGAAGTGCCGGGTCTCGGGCCACAGGGCTTTACCCAGTCGATCTGCCACATCGACCATGCCGAGGCTGCGAAGTCGGTGTTCGAGAAGCTGGTGGCAAACCCCGGTCCGGTCGTGATCGGGGCCGCACAGGGGGCAAGCTGCTTCGGCCCGGCCTACGAGTTCCTATTCATCCTGGAAACCGCGCTGCGCCGGGCCAAAATTCGTGACCGGGTGCCGATGACCTTCGTCACGCCCGAGCCCTATATCGGTCACCTGGGCCTCGACGGGGTGGGGGATACCAAGGGCCTCCTCGAAAGCCAGATGCGCGAGAAGCACATCAAGTGGATGACCAACACGCGCATCAAGCGGGTGGAGGAGGGCCACATGATCGTCGAGGAAGTCGGCGAGGATGGTGTGGCGAAACCCGAGAAGGATCTGCCCTTCGCCTTCTCGATGATGCTGCCTGCCTTCCGGGGGATCAAGCCGGTCTCCGGCATTGACGGCCTGAGCAATCCGCGCGGCTTCACCATCGTCGACAAGCACCAGCAGAACCCGAAGTACCCCAACATCTTCGCCGTGGGCGTCTGCGTGGCGATCCCGCCGATGGGGCCGACCCCCGTCCCCTGCGGCGTGCCCAAGACCGGGTTCATGATTGAAAGCATGGTCACCGCGACCGCGCACAACATCGGGAACCTCGTCCGCGGGAAAGAGCCCGACAGCGTCGGCACCTGGAACGCGGTCTGCCTGGCTGACTTCGGCGACGGGGGCATAGCCTTTGTCGCCCAACCCCAGATCCCTCCGCGCAACGTCAACTGGTCGTCGTCGGGCAAATGGGTGCATCTCGCGAAGGCGGGGTTCGAGAAGTACTTCCTCCGCAAGCTGCGGAAGGGGACGTCCGAGCCCTTCTACGAAAGCATGGCGCTGAAGGTGCTGGGGATCGACAAACTTAAGGAAACCACGAAAGGATAACGATATGTCACTTGATGCAGCAGTCCTGCGTTTTGCCGGGGTCATGGTGCTTCTCAGCGTCGTGCTGACCGCCTATGTCTCGCCCCTGTTCGTCTGGTTCACCGTCTTCATCGGGCTGAACCTTATGCAATCGTCGTTCACCGGCTTCTGTCCGGCGGCGATGGTGTTCCGGGCACTGGGCGTGAAGAAGGGCTGTGCCTTCGAATAGGGTGTGGCGATGGCAGTTCTCGAAGGCTTCGGGTCGTCAGAGCAGGCCGCAAGCGCGGTCGCGCTTCTGAAGTCGCTGTCGCATGAGGGGCGGCTGCACATCCTTTGCCTGCTCGTCGAAGGCGACCTGAACGTCACGCAGTTGGCCGAGGCAACCGGGGCCAGTCCCGTAACCGTTTCGCAGCAGTTGATGCGGCTCCGGGCCGAGGGAGTGGTTCAGCCCAGGCGTGAGGGCAAGAGCGTTTTCTACCACCTGGCACGCAAAGAGGTCGCGACCATAGTCACCGCTTTGCGTGAATCGTTCTGCAGGAAAAACTTGCTGTAGGACGTAGGTGAGGCATCCGGCAAGAGACCTCCTCGACCTTTTTGCGGGGGGGTCTCCACCCCACGCAAATCGGCCGCCCGGTCGTTACTTCGTCCCCTGCCGAACTAGCGGCGCGAGCTATCGGACTTCGCCGCGATGGCCGGGCATCCGGCCCGGACGGGGACGGAAGATCGGCAGGAACAGGTCGAAGCGAATGGCACAGGCCCGAAGGCAGAAACCCGCCGCGACGGCAATGGCGGTGGTCGCGGGCACAGGGACGCCGGCCGCGTCAAGCACAACGTAGGTGAAAGACCCCAGGACGGCGGCCGTGACATAGATATCCCGGCGGAGGAGGATCGACGGCTCCTGCCCCAGAAGATCGCGCAGGATGCCACCGACGGCAGCGGTGATGACGCCCATCCCCACGGCGACCAGCGGCCCGGTCCCCATGTCCAGCGCCTTCGCGGTGCCGACCGTGGTGACGAGCGCCATGCCGAAGGCATCCAGATAAAGCAGGAAGCGGTAGCGCGAGGCCACCAGGTGGGCCGAGAAGTGAACCAGCACCGCCGCGCAAAGACACAGCGCCAGCGGCGTCGGGTCCACCACCCAGAATACCGGCACATCCAGAAGAAGATCGCGAAGCGTGCCGCCGCCAACTCCGGTGATGACCCCCAGCCAGAGGAACCCGACGATGTCCATCTGCTTGCGCGAGGCGACCAGCGCACCGGTGATCGCGAACACGACCACCGATGCAAGGTCCAGGACGCGAAGGATCTCCGCGGCCTGGATTGTCACGTCAGACATGGCTCACGAGCCAGAGCGAGATCGCCGGGAAGGCCACCAGAAGTCCCAGCCGCACGATGTCGACCGCAATGAAGGGCACGAGGCCGCGGAAGATGCGCAGGACCGGCACGTTCGGCAGGACGGCCTTCAGCACGAAGACGTTCATCCCCACCGGTGGCGTGATCAGGGCGATTTCCGTCACCACCACGACGATGATCCCGAACCAGACCAGATCAAAGCCCTGCGCGGCCACCACGGGGGCGAAGAGCGGCACGAAGATCAGGATGATGGCCAGCGAATCCATCACGCAGCCAAGGATCAGGAAGATGATCAGGATCGCGAAGATCAGCTCGTACCCGCTCAGGCCGAAGCTGTTCACCAGATCCAGGATGCCGACCGACAGGCCCGACATGGTCAGGAGCTTCGAGAGCATCATCGCCCCGAACAGCACCACGTAGAGCGAGATCGAGGTATAGGCGGTCTCCAGGATCACGGTGCGCAGAAGCTTCAGCGTCAGGGTGCGCTGCAGGAAGCCCACGATAATCGACATGCCGGCCCCGATGCCCGCAGCCTCGGTCGCGGTGAAGAGGTTGGCATAAAGCCCGCCGATGATGACGCCGAACAGGAACAGGAAGGGCCAGATCCCGCGCAGCGAGGCGATACGCTCGCCCCAGCCCACAGGCTCGCCCTTAGGGGCCTCTTCCGGCCGGCGCCAGGCGACGAAAAGGATCGCCAGCATGTAGAGCCCCAGGCCCAGAAGGCCCGGCAGGACGCCCGCGATGAAGAGATCGCCGATGTTGGTCTGGGTGATGATGCCGTAGATCACCATGATGATCGACGGCGGAATCAGGATGCCCAGCGTGCCGCCGGCCGCGATGGTGGCCGAGGCGAGGCCGTCGGAATAGCCGTAGCGCCGCATGCTGGGATAGGCGACCTTGGCCATCGTGGCGGCAGTCGCGTAGCTGGATCCGCAGACCGAGCCGAATCCCGCGCAGGACACCATCGTGGCCAGCGACAGCCCGCCCCGGACGGACCCCAGATAGGCATAGGCCGCGCGAAACATGTCCTGGGCAATGCCGGTGCGCGAGATGACGTTCCCCATCAGGATGAACATCGGCACCACGGCCAGGTCATAGGACAGGACGGCCTCGGACACGGTCATCGGAAACAGCGTCAGCGCGGTCCCCGTGCTGGTGATATAGGCCAGCCCCGCCAGCGAGACCGCCATAAGCGAGATGCCCAGCGGCACCCGCAGGAAGGCCAGCAGGATCACTGCGGCCATGGAAATGAAGCCGACGGTCACAGCAGTTCCTCCTGGTCATGCGCGACCGAGATCGGGTCGGCGAAGACGGTGTAAAGCGCGGCAAGGGCGGACAGGGCGGCACAGAAGGCCATCCAGCCGTAAAGCGGCGCGCGGGGGATGTTCAGGCCCTGGCTGACTTCCGAGAAGCTGGCCGCATCCAGAGCCTTGCCCACCAGGGTCCAGGCCATCAGCGCGAAGATGGCGGCGGTCAGGACGACCGTGACCTTCAACCACCAGGCGAACCTTGGCTGCAGCAGCACCTTGTCGAAGAGGTCGACCTTCAGGTGCATGGCGGCCAGCGTCAGAAGCGGCAGGCCGGTGAAGACCAGAAGCGCCATCAGGTGCTCGGTCAGGTCATGCGCCCCGAAGACCGGCTTGCCGAACAGGCGGCGGCCCAGGACGTCCAGGAATGTCAGGATGACCATCAGGGTCATCAGGACGACGAGGATGAGTTCCACCACCCGTCTGATCTTGTTCGCGATTTCCATCTGATGGCCCCTCCCAGGCCCGAAGGCAGGCCCGGCGGCGAACCGCCAGGCCGTGGCTTCACTTGGCAAGCTCGGCATAGGTGGCCAGGTAGTCCGCGCGCATCGCTTCCGGGTCGGCGACGCCCGCGGCTTTCGCGGCCTCGACCCACTGGGCGATCATTGTGTCCGAGACAGCGGTGATCGCGGCCATCAGCTCGGCCGACGGTTCGTGGAACTGGTGGCCACCCTCGGCGAACAGCGCCATCGCCTTTTCGTGCTGGGCATTGAACTGCTGGCCCCAGAGTCGCGACAGCGCCTCGCCCGAGACGGCGGCGATGGAGGTACGGTCTGCCTCGTCCAGGCTTTGCCACTTCGCCTCGTTGATCACGATGAAGAAGCTGCTGTCGTAAAGCCCGTCCGGCACGATCGTGTGGTTCTTCAGCGACTCTTCCAGCCGGAAGTTCATCACCGATTCCACCGAATGCAGCGAGGCGTCGATCACCCCGCCTTCCAGAAGCTCATAAGCCTTGGTGGCCGGGGCGGCGACCGGGACGGCGCCGAGCGCTTCCATGATCTGCGTCTGGATCGGCCCGCCGATGCGGACCTTCTGGTTGGCGATATCCTCGGGCGTGATCACCGGCTTCGCACCGTGGTGGATCTGCCCACCGCCGAAGAGGCCCACACCCAGCATCTGCACGCCGTCGAAGACGGGGTTCTCGGCCAGGTGCTTTTCATAGGTCCGCCACAGCGCGACCGAGGAGGCCTCGGCATTGGTGCCGACGAAGGGGAATTCCGCGAACCACAGCGCGGTGAAACGCTCGGGCTCATAGGTGAAGTTGCCCCAGGTGATGTCGGCAACCCCGGTGCGGGCAAGCTCGAAATGCTGCGGCGGGGCGCCCAGCGGCGCGGGCATGATGTTCAGCGTCACCCGGCCCTCGGTCGCCTCGGCGACGCTTTCGGCATAGGGGACCAGGATGTCGGTGTAGATGAAGTGCGTCTGCGGTACCCAGCTGGACACGGTCAGGACGGTTTCGGCGTTCGCAGCCGTGGCGAAGCCAAGGGTTGCTGCAAGCAGTGCGGTCTTCAGTTTCATCGCGGGTTCCTCCCTAGAATGGCGATGTGGGGATGCCGTCAGCCGGAAAGGCCTCCGTCAGCGGCAAGGACAAGTTCGGTCAGAATGGCCGCCCCGACCGGGATGATCCGGGTGTCGAAGCGGTAGTCGGGGTGGTGGCAATAGGCGCCGTCCTGGCCCACGAAGGCGTAGGCGCCGGGGACGTGGCGCAGGTAGAGACTGAAATCCTCGGACGCCATCACCGGGCGCGGAGCGGGGATCAGGCGGTCGGGGCCAAGCTGGCGCAGGACGGCGGCGCGGACACGAGCAGCGCATGCCGGGTCGTTCATCAGGACCGGGACCTTGGCGTCGATCGTCAGGTCCACCGGCGTGCCGAAGGCGGCGGTGGTGCTGTCGGCGCTGGCCTGCAACAGGGCATGGACCGCGGCGCGCGCGGTTTCGGAATGGCAGCGCAGCGATCCCGCGATGGCCACCTGGTCGGGCAGTACGTTCGGTGCCATCCCGCCCGCGATCTGGCCGAAGGACAGCACCGCGCTGTCGCGGCAATCGGTGCGGCGGGTCAGCAGCTGCTGGGTCAGCCCCAGGAAATGCGCGGCGGCAAGGATGGCATCCTGCCCGGTCTGCGGGGCCGAGCCATGGGTGCCCTGTGCCCTTACAGTGACGCGGACCTCGTCGGACGAGGCCAGCGCTGCGCCCTCGGCAACTCCCACCGACCCGGTGGGCAGGCCCGGAATGTTGTGGAGCGCGTAGATGGCGGACAGGGGCACTCGGGTCAGCAGCCCGTCCGCCAGCATGGCTGCGGCGCCGGACAGCAGTTCTTCGGCCGGCTGGAAGATGAAGGCCACGTTCCGGACCAGGTCCGGCTGGCGGGACAGGAAGGCCGCGGCGGTCAGAAGAATCGCCATGTGCCCGTCATGGCCGCAACCATGATAGCGAGGGCCATCCGGCGTCTGGACCGTGCCGTCCACCGGCCCCTGCATCGGCAGCGCGTCCAGCTCGGCCCTCAGGCCCGTGAAAGGCGCATCGCCTGCCTTGCGCAGAAGACCCACCACTCCCGTGCCGCCGATGCCTTCAATGACCTCAAGCCCGAGGGCGCGCAGCTCCCCTGCGACAAAGGCCGCCGTCCGGGCTTCGCCAAAGCCCGTCTCGGGCATGGCATGAAGCTGGTCGAACCAACGCAGGCTTTCCGCCGTCTGGGTGGTGGTCCAGTCCTGGAACGAGAGGGTCATTTTGTTGCGCCAGAAAATAGTATCTCGACGCAACTAATCTTCGGGCTGCAGATTCGGAACAAGGTATCAGGCGATACTCTTTCGGCGTCGACCTATTCTGCGGCGGTGGGCGCCGTGAATTTCTCCAGCGCCAGCCGGTAGTCCTCCGAACGCACCCAGCGGCCCAGACGTTCGATCTGGTCGAACAGACGGACACGGTCCGCCGGGGGGAACGGGTCGAGCAGGAGCGCCTCCAGCGCGTCGGACATGACCCGGCCGCGCTGGCGGAGCGCCTGCCCCTTCGACGTGGTCGACAGGTGATACTTGCGCGCGTCCGTCCCCGATGAGGTCCGCAACAGAAGCCCGTCGCCGATCAGCTTCTGCAGGATGCGCGAGGTCAGGCTGCGTTCCAGCCCGCTCTTTTCCCAGATCTCGACGAAGGTGATTCCGGGGTTGTCGTCCACGATTCGCAGCACGCGGATCTCTCTGATCGAATAGCCCAGGTCACGCACGAACAGTGCGTCATTGCCGGCGATAGCTTCATCCGCGATGACTTCCAGCAGATAAGTCAATCGCTTGCTGGGAAAGCCGCTGTCAGGCATTGCCCACCTCCCTGGCCCTTGAAACCTTGCAAACTCATCTTGCGCGCAACCATTTCTGTGTGCAATAGTTGCTATGTAAGATTATCTCACGGCGCAACATGGAAACCCCGATGCCCGCAACTTTCCGCCCTTCGCTGATTGAAACGGCCCCGGCCGACTGCCGGCAGATGGCTGATTTTGCTGGGGATATCGGCTCCGGGTATCGCACCAGACCGCTTCGGTATTGGACCTCCGGCCCTACCCGGTGCCATCTTCGGGTCATCGAAGGACCAGAACCGAAGGCAAAAGCCGTGACCAAGATCGACCGCATAGACGCCATCATCATCGACGTGCCGACCGTGCGCGGCCATGTGCTGTCGATGACGACGATGCTGACCCAGTCGGTCGTGCTGGTCCGCGTGCGCTTCTCGGACGGGTCCGAGGGGCTAGGCGAAGGCGCCTCGATCGGCGGGCTGTCCTATGGGCCGGAAAGCGTGGAAAGCGTGAAGCTGGCCATTGATACCTACATCGCCCCGGCGCTGGTGGGCATGGATGCCGACGGGATCGCCGCCGCCAGCGCCCATATGGAAAAGGCCGTGAAGGGCAACCCCATCGCCCGCGCCGCCGCGGAATGTGCGCTGTGGGACGGCCTTGGCCGCCGCAGCGGTCTGTCCGTCGCGCAGCTGTTCGGCGGCCGGGTGCATGACCGCCTGCCGGTGGCCTGGACGCTCGCCAGTGGCAACAGCCAGACCGACATCGACGAGGCCGAGCGGATGCTGGACCTCCGCCGCCACCGCGATTTCAAGCTGAAGATCGGCAAGCGCCCGGTGAAGCAGGACATCGCCCATGTGGCCGCCATCGCCGCAGCCGTGGGCGACCGGGGCACGATCCGGGTGGACGTCAACCAGGCCTGGAGCCTGACCGACGCCCGCTATGGCGCACGCGGATTGCAGGAAATCGGCTGCGTGCTGATCGAACAGCCCGTGGCCCGCGACAAGCTGGCGGCGCTGAAGGCTCTGACGGATGGCTACGAGATCGCCATCATGGCCGACGAGGTGCTGCAAGGCCCCGCCGACGCGATGCGGGTCGCCGCCAACCGGTCGGCCGACGTCTTCGCGGTGAAGGTCTGCCAGTCGGGCGGGTTGAAGCCCGCCTCGGACGTGATCGCCATCGCCCGCGCCGCGGGGATCGACCTTTACGGCGGCACCATGCTGGAAAGCGGCCTCGGCACCGCCGCCGCGATCCAGCTGTTCGCGACCGTGCCGGAGTGGCAGTTCGGGACCGAGATGTTCGGGCCACTGCTCCTCAAGGACGAAATTCTGGCCGAACCGCTGGAATACAAGGATTTCTCGGTGACCGTGCCGCAGGGCCCGGGCATCGGGGTGACGCTCGACGATGACAAGGTGAACTTCTACCGCCGCGACCGCCAGGTCTCGGTGAAGGCCATCGCGGGCGAGTGACAGCCCCCACAGGGGGAAGGGAATGACCCGGAAAGCACGCTTTCCGGGACCGACGGAGCTTTGCCCCGCAAAGGGGCATCATGGAGGGAGAGAGCCATGTTTACCGACGCAGGTCTCGACGAGATCACCCGCCGCCTGGACGGCATCGTGCAGGACAAGCCGGAAGAAGGCATCTTCCGCGCCCGCCGCGACATGTTCACCGACCCCGAGCTTTTCGAGCTGGAGATGAAGCACATCTGGGAAGGCAACTGGATCTATTTGGCCCACGAATCCCGAATCCCGAACGTCAACGACACCTTCACCACCCATATCGGCCGCCAGCCGATCATGATCACCCGCGACAAGACCGGGACGCTGCACGCGCTGATCAACGCCTGTTCGCACCGGGGCGCGATGCTCTGCCGGCACAAGCGGCAGAACAAGGCGACCTTCACCTGCCCCTTCCACGGCTGGACCTTCAATAACACCGGCAAACTCTTGAAGGTGAAGGACCCCGAGGGCGCGGGCTACCCCGAGCAGTTCAACAAGAACGGCAGCCATGACCTGAAGCGCGTGGCCCGGTTCGAAAGCTACCGCGGCTTCCTTTTCGGCTCGCTTAACCCCGACGTGCAGCCGCTGTCGGATTACCTGGGCGAGGCCAAGGTGATGATCGACATGGTCGCTGACCAGTCCGACGAGGGGTTGGAGGTCCTGCGCGGCTCGTCCACCTACACCTACGCCGGAAACTGGAAGCTGCAGGCCGAGAACGGCGCCGACGGCTACCACGTCTCGGCCGTGCACTGGAACTACGTCGCCACCACCAGCCACCGCGCCGATGAGGGCAAGGACGAGGTGAAGTCGGTCGACGCCTCGAAATGGAACAAGCAGAAGGGTGGGTTCTATTCCTTCGACAACGGCCACCTGGTGCTCTGGACCAAATGGGCCGACCCGTCGAACCGCCCGCTTGCCCCGCGCCGGGACGAGCTGGTGGCCAAGTACGGCGAGGCAAAGGCCGACTGGATGATCGGCTACCTGCGGAACCTCTGCCTTTACCCGAACCTCTTCCTGATGGACCAGTTCTCCAGCCAGTTGCGCGTGTTCCGCCCGATCAGCGTCGACAAGACCGAAGTGACGATCTACTGCATCGCGCCGAAGGGTGAAGCCCAAGAGGCCCGCACCCGCCGCATCCGCCAGTACGAGGACTTCTTCAATGCCTCCGGCATGGCGACGCCGGACGACCTGGAGGAATTCCGCGCAACCCAGATGGGCTATGCCGCAGCCCCGACCGCGCAGTGGAACGACCTGACCCGTGGCGCGACCCAGTGGATCGAGGGCGCGGACGAAGAAGCCCAGCGGATCGGCCTGAAGCCCATCCTGTCGGGTGCCCGGACAGAGGACGAGGGTCTTTTCGTCATCCAGCACACGCAGTGGACCGAACGCATGGCCGCCGCCGTCGAGGCCGAACGCCAGACCGCAACCCAGATCGCAGCGGAGTGAGAGAGATGAACGCCGTGACCGATACCCAGCTTTCCTACGACGCGCTCTGCGCCTTCCTTTACGCCGAGGCCCGCGCTCTGGACGACCGTCGCTTTGACGACTGGATCCAGTTCTACCACCCCGATTGCCCGTTCTGGATGCCGGCCTGGGACGACTACGACACCCTGACCGAAGACCCCGCGAACGAGATGTCGCTGATCTACTACCCCAACCGGGGCGGGATCGAGGATCGCGTCTTCCGCATCAAGACCGACCGGTCCAGCGCCACCTCGCTGCCGGAACCGCGCACTGGGCACAACATCACCAATGTCGAGGTGCTGGGGCGTGAGGGGACAAAGACCCACCTGCGTTTCAACTGGATGACGCACAACTACCGCTACGCGACGACCGACACCTATTGGGGGACGTCCTTCTACACGGTGGATGTCGCCTCAGGCGCGCCACTTATCACCTCGAAGAAGGTGATCCTGAAGAACGACCGCATCCACCACGTGATCGACGTCTACCACATCTGACACCGCAAAGCCGGACCCCACACCGGCACCCCGGCGCGGCCCCTGAGGAGGAGGCCCGCCGGGGAGAGGAGGAGCCATGACCTACAAGATCGCCCTGAACTTCGAAGACGGCGTCACCCGCATCATCGATTGCGAGGCCGACGAGAAGGTCTCCGACGCCGCCTTCCGGCAGAAGATCAACGTGCCCATGGACTGCCGCGACGGCGTCTGCGGCACCTGCAAGTGCAAGGCGGAGCGGGGCGAGTATGAGCTTGGCTTCTACCTGGAAGACGCGATGACCGAGGAGGAAGCTGCGCAGGGCATGGTCCTGACCTGCCAGATGATGCCGAAGTCCGATTGCGTCGTGGCGATCCCGGCCTCGTCCCTCGCCTGCAAGACCGGCGCGCAAAGCGTGCAGGCCAGCGTGGCCGGGGTCGAGGCGCTGTCGGAAACCAGCTTCCGCCTGCGGGTGACGCTGCCTGCGGCGATGCCCTTCCTGCCGGGCCAGTATGTCAACGTGCAGGTCCCGGGGACCTCTGCGACCCGGGCCTATTCCTTCTCCAGCCACCCGGAGGCGACGGAGGCTTCGTTCCTGATCCGCAACATCCCCGGCGGGCTGATGTCGGGCTACCTCGCCCGCGCGAAGGCTGGGGACGCGATGGCGCTCACCGGCCCGATGGGCGCCTTCTACCTGCGCCCGGTCACGCGCCCGCAGGTCTTCCTCGCCGGCGGCACGGGCCTTGCGCCCTTCCTGTCGATGCTGGAGCAAATCGCCACCGCCGGCACCGACCACCCCATCCGCCTTTACTACGCCGTCACCCGCGACGCGGACCTGGTGGAGCTGGACCGGCTGGAGAGCCTTGCCAGTATGATCCCGTCTCTGGAGATCATCACCATCGTCGCCGATGCCGCCAGCGCGCACGCGAAGAAGGGCTTCGTCACCGACCACCTGACCGCCGCCGACCTCTGGGACGGTGCCGCCGATGTCTACCTCTGCGGCCCGCCGCCGATGGTCGAAGCGGTCCGGGCGCACATGGCCGGGCTGGGCGTCTCGCCCGCGTCCTTCCTGTTCGAGAAGTTCAACCCCTCGGAAACCAAGGCGGCGGCGTGATGCGCTTCAAGGGCAGGGTCTTTGCCATCACCGGGGCCGCGCAGGGCATCGGTCGTCGCGTGGCGGAACGGGCGGCGCTGGAAGGCGCGTCTGTCGCGGTAATCGACCGCTCGCCCATCGGCGCCGAGGTAGCGGATGCCATCAAGGCAGCGGGCGCGAAGGCGATCTACCTGCCCGCTGACCTGGAGACCCATGCCGGGGCCGTCGCCGCGATGGACGACGTCATCAAGGAATTCGGCCGCATCGACGTGTCTGTCCACAACGTCGGCGGCACGATCTGGGCCAAGCCGTTCGAGCATTACGAGGCCGACCAGATAGACGCCGAAGTGCGCCGATCGCTGTTCCCCACGCTCTACTCCTGCCACGCCGTGCTGCCGCACATGCTGGCCGCCGGGAAGGGCGTGATCGTTAATGTCTCAAGCATCGCCACCCGCAGCCTGAACCGCGTGCCCTATGCGGCGGCCAAGGGCGGGGTGAACGCGATCACCGCAAGCCTTGCCTGGGAAGTGGCCGAGCGCGGCATCCGCGTCGTTGCCACCGCTCCGGGCGGTACCGAGGCCCCGCCGCGCGCCGTGCCGAGGAATCCCAAAGAACAGACGGCTCAGGAAAAGGTCTGGTACCAACAAATCGTCGACCAGACGGTCCAGTCCAGCCTGATGCGCCGCTACGGAACCCTGGATGAACAGGCGGGCGTGATCCTCTTCCTGGCATCCGAAGATGCCTCCTACCTGACCGGGGTCACGATCCCGGTGGGCGGCGGCGACCTCGGCTGACGCCCTTCACATGACGGCACCGGGGAAAGGCGCCCAATCCACCTCACTGGCCGACGACATGGTCGTGGTATCCACGGGCAGCATTGTGTGGCAGGGTGGCGCCGGCGCAGTCCGTGCCGATACCGAGGCACAGCATCGCCGGCTGGGGGTCTGACATGACGACGACCGAGGCACGCCACGCGCATCTCTGGGGCCAGCGCACCCGCGACTGGTCCGAGGTGCAAGAGGCGATGGTGCGCCCGGTCTATCTTGCAGTCCTCAAGGCGCTTGACCCGGCTCCGGGGCAGCGGCTTCTGGACATGGGGTGCGGGTCGGGCATGTTCGCCAGCCTCGCGGCCGCAGCCGGACTGACCGTCGCCGGGATCGATGCCGCCCCGCAGTTGCTGGCCATTGCCTCCGAGCGCGTGCCCCGGGGCGACTTCCGCAAGGGTGATCTGGAAACGCTGCCCCATGCCGACGCCAGTTTCGATCTGGTCACCGGCTTCAACGCCTTCCAGTTCGCCGCCAGCCCCGCCCGCGCCCTGGTCGAGGCGGCGCGTGTCGTGGGTCCAGGTGGCGCCGTGGTGGTCGTCACCTGGGGCGAGCCGCAAAACATGCCCGCCGCCTCCGTCGTCACCGCGCTGCGCCCGTTTCTGCCGCCACCCCCGCCCAATGCCCCTGGCCCCTTTGCCCTGTCGGACAAGGCGGCGCTCACCGGCTTTGCCGAGGCGGCAGGGCTGCAGCCCGAGAACGTCTTCGACGTGGCCAGCCCCTTCACCTATCCGGACCTGCCCACCGCGCTTCGCGGGTTGAACTCCTCAGGCGTCGCGGCGGCGGCGATGGAGCGGGCGGGTGAGGAAGCAGTCAGTGCAGCCCATACGGCGGCCCTTGCGCCGTTCCAGCAGGCGGACGGCGGCTATCACGTTCCAGCGCACTTCCGCTGCCTGATCGCCCGGCGGGCGTAAGCCTCAGAACGTCTTCCGCGCGACCTTCTGGGCGATGGCCACGAAGTTGCGGACATGCACGCCCTGTTCGTCCAGCCGGTGGTTCACGGAAACCCCAGTCTTGGCCAGCGGGTTGACGATGTCATGGAACCGCACCCCCGTCCGCTGCACCGACCCCACCGACTGCGGAACGACCGCCACGCCTTCACCGACCGAAACCAGCGCGATTGCGGTCTGGAAGTCCATCGTGAAGACCCGCCGTTTCAGCTCTATCCCCAGCGCGGCGCAGGAATTCAGGACGAAATCCGCGAACGAGGGGCGCGGGAATTCGGGGTAAAGGACGAAGGTCTCGCCCGCCAGATTCCGCAAGTCCACCGCCCCTTTGGGCAGGTCCAGCGTGTCGGGAACGGCCAGCACGAGCGGCTCGTCGCCGAGCTTCCGCGTTGTGATCTCGGCATCGTCCAGAGCGGGGCGGGCGAAGGCGATGTCGATCTCGCGCCGGATCAGGCTGCGGTGCAGCTGCGCGTTGTTCAACGGGATCAGCGACAGGTTCACGTCCGGGTAGGACGCGCGGAAGCTTTTCAGGATCGTCGGCAGGATCCCATAGGTCGCCGACCCCACAAACCCCACCCGCAACCGCCCCTCGGCCCCCTGACCGATGCGCCGCACCTCCAGCTTGATGTCGTTGAACTCGGCCAGCATCGCCGTGCCGCGGGCATAAAGCCGCTCCCCCGCCTGCGTCAGGGTGATCGCGTTGCGACCCCGGTTGAACAGAAGCGCGCCAAGGTCATCCTCGATCTGCTTGATCTGGCGGCTGAGCGGCGGCTGCGCCATGCCCAGGCGCTCCGCCGCGCGGCCGAAATGCAGCTCCTCGGCCAAAGCAATGAAATATTCCAGCTGCTTGATGTTCATCCGCATCCCCCCGCGCAGAAACCTAACCCGCCAACGCGCCTTCCCCAAAGGAAAAAGCCGCACCCCGTTTCCAGGGCGCGGCAAGGGCCAACAGGGAGGGTCGTCAGGTCACTCGGCAGCCAGGGCCGAGGCAGCGGCTTCGGGCTTCAGCGTGAAGTCGAAGCGCAGGTACAGGTCGGTGCCATGCTCGGGCTTGCCCTTCTGGAAGTTGCCGACCAGGCTGTCCTTCACCGCAAAGACCGAGTCATTGTCGAGATAGGCCGACGAGCTGTCGTAGACCTGGCTCACCAGCGTCCGGTAGCCGTCCTTCGCCACGATGAAGTGCAGGTGGCCGGGGCGGTTCGGGTGGTGGCCCATGTAGCGCAGCAGTTCGCCCGCGGTTTCATCGGCCGGGATCGGATAGGGCACCGGCCGCAGCGCGCGCAGCGCGAAGTAGCCGTTTTCGTCGGTCTCGAACCGGCCGCGCAGGTTGTAGTCGGGCTGGTCGTGGTCGTGGTTCTCATAAAGGCCGTTCGGCGCGTCTTCCCAGATGTCCAGCGTCACGCCAGCCAGCGGGCGGCCCGAGGTGTCCTTGATGTAGCCTTCCATGAAGACGGTCTCTTCATTGTCGAAGTGCTTTTGCGCGGTCGAGGCGCCATGCGGCAGGACCGGCGGGTTTTCACGGTAGAAGGGGCCGAGGACGGTCGATTCCGATTCCGATCCGGTGACCGGGTTCGTCAGCATGTCGCACAGGACCTCGACGCCCAGGATGTCGCCCAGCAGGATGAATTCCTGCCGCTTGTCGCTGCAGACGGCGCCAGCGCGGCCGAGGAACATGCAGGCGTCGATGAACTCGGCGTGGGTCAGGTTCACGTCCTTGCAGAAGCCGTGCAGGTGGCGGATGGCCGCCGTCATGATCTCGCGCTGACGCTCGGTGATTGCGCCGTTCTGGCCAAGCGATGCGACGACCACATCGGTGACGTTGTCGATGGTAACCTTGCTCATGTGTCCCTCCTCCGGGCGTAGGTCTGATCTGGTGCGGGTTGCCGTGATGGCCACTCCCTCCCGCCAATGACCCGACTATCCACGCCGTCCGACCCCCCGCCAATGACCGCCCGGGTATGGCCCGATACTCCCACCCCGCGTCCGGCCCTGCCGTCCGGGAAAGGGTATCGCAGGATACCCTGCACGTCATTGCGGGAATGGGCCGCTGAGAGCTTTTTCGTCGTCAAGGCCCCTGTCGGGCCAAGGAGGAACCCCATGCGCGCCACACTGGACAGGATGCAGTCGCGGCTGAATGCGTCGTCCTATCTGCTCCGACTCGGTCGGCTGTTTTCCGAAACCGTGTTGTTGGAGGTGGACGGGGCGGAATACTACCTGACCTTCCGCGACGGGCGGCTTGAGCAGATCGCCGAAGGCCCCAGCCGCAAGACCCCTTGGCGTTTTGCCCTGCGCACCGATGGCGAGGCACTGGCGCAGTTCTGGCAGCCGCTGCCGAAGCCGGGTTTCCATGACATCTTCGGCCTGGTGAAGATCGGGCGCGGTCGGATCGACGGAGACATCCTCTGCCTCGTCAAGAACCTGCGCTTCTTCAAGGACTTCATGGCGCTGGCCCGCCCCGAACTCAAGACGGAGAAACTGGCATGAGCTTCGAGCCCATCACCGGCCGCTACCTGACCGTCACCGTCCAGGGCCGCCGCCAGCGCATCTTTGTCGAGATGGCAGGCGAGGGCACCCCGGTCCTCTGCCTTCATACCGCCGGGGCTGACACCCGCCAGTGGCGGCACATCCTGAACGACGCGGGCCTGACCAAGGACCACCGCTTCTACGCCTTCGACATGCCCTGGCACGGCAAAAGCCTGCCGCCCGAAGGCTTCCAGACCGAGGAATACCTGCTGACGACCGAGGCCTATATCGAGACCGTCCTCGCCGTCTCCCGCGCCCTCGGCCTCGACCGCCCCATCCTCGCGGGCTGCTCGATGGGCGGCCGCATCGCCCTGCAACTCGCCGCGCTCCACGGTGAGGCCTTCTCGGGCTTCATCGCCATCGAGGCGTCGGACTTCCAGCCCGCCTGGTACGACATCGACTGGTTCCACCGCCCCGACGCCCACGGCGGCGAGATGGGGGCGGCGCTCGTCTCCGCCAACATCAGCACCCACGCGCCCGAGGCGGAACGCTGGAATACGCTCTGGATGTTCATGCAGTCCGGCCCCGGCGTCTTCCGTGGCGACCTGTCCTTCTACACCCGCGACGACAGCCTGATCGGACGGCTTGCCCGCATCGAAACAGCGCGCACCCCCGTCCACATCCTCGTCGGCGCCTACGACCTGACCTGCACGCCAGAAGACGCCCGCCGCACCGCCGCAGCCATCCCGGGTGCCACCTGCACGGTGATGGAGGAACTCGGCCACTTCCCGATGTCCGAACACCCCGCCGCCTTCCGGCCCTTCTTCGCCGACGCGCTGGCCCGGATGAAGGTGCCCGCCGATGTGTGACCGCTGCGAGACCTGCAAGGGCGCCGACTGCCCCCGCCTTCCCGCCTTCCCCCTGCCGGAGAAAACCAAATGACCACCGGAAACCCCTGCATCATCTGCGTGGCCATCACCGGGTCCCTCCCAACCAAGGAGAACAACCCCGCCGTCCCGATCACCATCGCCGAACAGGTGGAATCGACGCAGGAGGCCTTCGAAGCCGGCGCCTCCATTGTCCACGCCCATGTCCGCGACGACGAGGGGAAGCCCACGTCCGACCCCGACCGCTTCGCACGGCTGATGGAGGGGATCCGGCAGCACTGCCCCGGCATGATCGTGCAGCTCTCGACCGGCGGCCGTTCCGGTGCGGGCCAGACGCGGGGCGGGATGCTGCCGCTCAGGCCCGACATGGCCTCGCTCTCCGTGGGCTCCAACAACTTCCCCACCCGCGTCTACGAGAACCCGCCATACCTGGTGGAGTGGCTCGCCTCCGAGATGAAGACCTACGGCGTCATGCCGGAAATCGAGGCCTTCGACCTGTCGCATATCCTGAAAGCGCACCAGATGTGGCAAGCCGGTCAGATCGCCCGGCGCCCATACGTGCAGTTCGTGATGGGCGTGAAGAACGCCATGCCCGCCGACCGTGAGGTGTTCGACTACTATATCCGAACCGTGAAACGCCTTTTCGGAGAAGATGCCCCCTGGTGCGCTGCGGGTATCGGCCAGAACCAGATCACCCTGAACGACTGGGCGGTGTCCTCGGGTGGCCACGCCCGTACGGGGCTCGAAGACAACGTCCGCCTCGACCGCGACCGCCTCGCCCCCTCCAACGCTGCGCTGGTGCGCCGCGTGGTGGACCTCTGCGACCGTTATGAACGCCCCGTCGCCGACTGGCGCACGGCACGTGCCATCCTCGGTCTCACCGAGACTGCGGCGCGGGACGCAGCCTGACCGACATCGGCACCAAAGTCCCCGGCGTCACCCGGATCAATCCTGGAACACGCGCGTCACCTCGAAGCGGCTGACGTCGATCAGCCCCTTGTCCGAGATGCGCAGTTCCGGGATCACCACCAGCGCCAGAAGCGAATGCTGCATGTAGGCGTTGTTCAGCGTGCAGCCGCAGTCCGCCATCGCCGCCACCAGGGCCTGGGCCTTGTCCGCCACCTCGCGCGCGGGGCGGTCGGACATGAGCCCTGCGATGGGAAGCTCGACCAGCGCCAGTTCCTGACCCTCGCGCCACAGCGTCACGCCACCGCCCACCTCGGCCAGACGGTTCGCGGCCCGCGCCATCTCCGTCCGGCAGGTCCCGACCACGATCATGTGGTGGCTGTCATGCGCCACGGTCGAAGCGATGGCGACCCGCCCCTTGTAACCGAAGCCCGAGACGAAGGCGTTCACCACCTGCCCGGTGGCGCGGTGCCGCTCGACCAGCGCAATCTGCGCGACCTCGCCCTGCGCCTCGACCAGACCACCTCTGACCTCAAGCTCTTCCAAAAGCGCGCGCGTGGGGGCCTGGTTCTCCACCACGCCGATCACCCGCGCCGTCACCCGGCCGGCCCCCGCCGGGGCGGGAATGGCAAAATCCGCCTCGGTCAGCGGGCGAGCCAGGTGCACGGTCTCGCGCGCCTGTGCGGGCCAGGGGTAATGCGGACAGCTGACCGTCATCCGCCCCTCCTCCGCCACCTTTACCCCCCGGGCAAAGACCATGTCTATCGGCAGCGACCGAAGATCGGGCGTCACGATCAGGTCCGCCCGCCGGCCGGGAGCAATCGAGCCAAGCTCGCGCTCCAGACCGAAATGGGTGGCCGTGTTGATCGTGGCCATCTGGATCGCGATCACCGGGTCGCAGCCGCAGGCAATGGCATGGCGCACCACCCGGTTCATATGGCCTTCGTGGACAAGCGTGCCGGAATGGCAGTCGTCGGTGCACAGGATGAAATTCCGCGGATCAAGGCCCTTCTCGGTGATCGCGGTGATCTGGCTTTCCACGTCATACCAGGCTGACCCCAGCCGCAGCATGGACCGCATCCCCTGCCGCACCCGGTCGATTGCATCGCTTTCCCGGGTGCCTTCGTGGTCGTCCGAGGGGCCCGCCGCCACATAGGCATGGAACGGGATGCCACGGTCGGGGCTTGCGTAATGTCCGCCCACGGTCTTGCCCGCCCGCAGGGTGGCCGAGATTTCCTCCAGCATCTGCTGGCTGCCGTTGATCACGCCCGGATAGTTCATCATCTCGCCCAGCCCGATGATCCCGGGCCAGCGCATCGCCTCGGCCACATCGTCGGGACCGATCTCGTAGCCCGTGGTCTCCAGGCCCGGAGCCGAGGGGGCGCAGGACGGCATCTGCGTGAAGATGTTCACCGGCTGCATCAGCGCCTCGTCATGCATCATCCGCACGCCGGTCAGCCCCAGCACGTTGGCGATCTCGTGCGGATCGTGGAACATCGTCGTGGTGCCATGCGGGATCACGGCCGCCGCAAACTCGGCCGGGGTCAGCATTCCCGATTCGATGTGCATGTGCCCGTCGCAGAGCCCAGGGATCAGATAGCGGCCATCCGCCTCCACGACCTCGGTCTGGGGACCGATGCAGTGGCTGGCGTCCGGCCCGACATAGGCAAAGCGTCCCCCCGCGACCGCAACCTCCCAGCCCGGAAGGATCTCTCGGCTTTGCACATTCACCAGGATCCCACCGCGGATAACCAGATCCGCAGGCCTCCGGCCGGCCGCCACCGCCACAAGCTGCGCTGCGGAATCCGCCCAGGAAAGTGGCGCGTTGTACTGCATGATCCGTTCCTTGCCGTGCCTTGGCCGCTGGCCGGCGCCGCGGGGTCAGTCCCGGGACAACCGCCAGAGCGATGGGCGCAGAGTGCTGCGCCGCCCCGGTCCGCGCAACCATCAATCTTGCGCCGGACGCCCCGCGGCGAGGGCTCTGCCTGCACCACGGGCACCTGATACCGGAACAAAGGCGGAAACGGGCTGTTGGAACTCCAACGGCCGCGTCGCGGTCCAGCCTTCCGTCATACCCCCAAGATATCAGGCCCGGATTTCCCATGACCAAGTTCAGCACTGACGCCCTGCGCACCGCGCGGGCCACGCTGCTCGCCAGCGGCAGCGCAGCCCTCTGCCTTGCCTCCGCCCTCCTCCCGGCAAGCGCGCAAGTCACCCCGGTCGAGATCGAGGCCGGCGACGCCACGAAGTTCGGTGCCCGCGTCCTGACCACCGGTCTCAGCAACCCCTGGGCCATGCGCTGGGGGCCGGACGGGATGATCTGGGTGACCGAACGGACCAGCGGCGAGGTCACCCGTGTCGATCCGGAAAGCGGCGCGCTGCAGGTCCTCCTGACGCTTGTCGACGTCTACACCGGACCGCAGCACGAGGGGCTTCTGGGGCTGGCGCTCCACCCGGATTTGATGCAGGACAAGGGCAGTGACTATGTCTACCTCGGCTACACCGTGAACAACGGCACGGCGGAAACCCCCGATCCCGCCGCGCGGATCGTCCGCTTCACCTATGACCCGGCGCAGCAGCTTCTGGTCGAGCCGACCATCCTGATCGACGATCTTCCTGCCTGGAACGACCACAACGCGGGCCGGGTGGTCTTTGGCCCGGATGGCAAGCTCTACTATTCCATCGGCGAGCAGGGTGCGAACTTCGGACGCAACCAGCGGCGACCGAACCTGGCCCTGGCGCTCCCAGACCAGGCCCAGATCGACAGCGGCGACTGGACCTCCTACTCCGGCAAGATCCTGCGCCTGAACCCCGACGGCTCAATCCCCGAGGACAACCCGGTGATCAACGGCGTGAAGAGCCACATCTACAGCTACGGCCACCGCAACCCGCAGGGTCTGGCCTTCGGCCCGGACGGCACGCTTTACGAGGCGGAACACGGCCCTGCCACCGACGACGAGGTCAACATCATCCAGCCCGGCGGCAACTACGGCTGGCCGCGCGTGGCCGGCAGGATCGACGACAAGGCCTACACCTACATCAACTGGAGCGAGGCACCTCCCGAGGCCGACCTCACCGTCGAACCTGTTCCAGAGGCGATCCCGCAATTCGAGGAAAGCTCGCTCACCGACCAGATGGTCGACCCCATCGCCACCTACTGGACGGTCGAGGATGACTACCCGATCGGCGAGATCTGCGGCTACACCTGCGACCCCACGATGGCACCGTCCTCGGTCCTGCATTACGAGGCGGGCGCGGACGGCATCACCGAATGGGACAATTCGCTCCTGATCCCGACGCTGAAGCATGGCACCCTCTACGTCCAGAAACTGTCCGAGGACGGGATGTCCGCCGAGGGTCCCCCGGTCGCCTGGCTCTCCACCCAGAACCGCTACCGCGACGTGATCGTGGCGCCCGACAACCGCACCGTCTTCATCGCCACGGACGCCTTCGGCTCGGCCGCTCAGAAGTTCGGCGAGGGGCTGAACACCTCGGTCCTCCACAACCCCGGCGCCATCCTTGTCTTCGCCTATGGCGCATCAGGCGGTGGGCTGGGCATGACCGCCCCGCCGACCCCGGTGGGTGAGGTGCAGGCGGCTGCGGCGGGCACTACCGAGTGGACCGACCCCGCCACCGGCAAGACCGCCGGCGGCGCCGAAGAAGAGCCGGCTTCGGTGACCGCGGAATCGAACATCTCGGACATCGCCGCCCTTGGCGCCCCGAAATATGCCGAGACCTGTGCCGTCTGCCACGGGCCCGCGGGCCGCAGCGAAAACGCCAAAGCGCTGGCCGCGAACCCGAAGCTTGCGGACAACATCTTCGTCGCCCGCACGATCCTGCACGGCTATGGCTACATGCCCGCGTTCAAGGACCGGCTCAGCGACAACGACATCGCCGAGATCTCGACCTTCATCCGCAACAGCTGGGGCAACGACTTCGGCGTCCTGACGACGCAGGAGGTCGAAGACGAGCGTCAGTGACCCAGGATCTGGCTCAGGAACAGCTTGGTCCGGTCGCTCTTCGGGTTGTTGAAGAACTCCCGCGGCTCATTCTGCTCGACGATCTGGCCCTGGTCCATGAAGATCACCCGGTTCGCCACGGCCTGGGCAAAGCCCATCTCGTGGGTGACGCAGATCATCGTCATCCCCTCCTCGGCCAGCTGGATCATCGTATCCAGCACCTCCTTGATCATTTCCGGATCAAGGGCCGAGGTCGGTTCGTCAAACAGCATGATGCGCGGCTTCATGCACAGCGACCGCGCGATGGCCACGCGCTGCTGCTGACCGCCTGACAGCTGACCGGGATACTTGTGCGCCTGTTCGGGGATCTTCACCTTGGACAGGAAGTACATGGCGGTCTCTTCCGCCTCGCGCTTCGGCACCTTCCGCACCCAGATCGGGGCCAGAGTCAGGTTCTCCAGGATCGTCAGATGCGGGAACAGGTTGAAGTGCTGGAACACCATCCCGACCTCGGAGCGCACCTTGTCGATGTTCTTCAGGTCGTTCGTCAGTTCCGTCCCATCGACGATGATCTGGCCCTGCTGATGTTCCTCCAGCCGGTTGATGCAGCGGATCAGCGTCGACTTCCCCGACCCCGACGGCCCGCAGATCACGATCCGCTCGCCCCGCTGCACCGTCATGTTGATGTCCCGCAGAACGTGGAACTGGCCGTACCACTTGTTCATGCCGGTGATCTGGATCGCGACTTCGTCCGAGACCTGCATCTTTGCTGCGTCTGCCATGTCTGTGCCCTTAACGATGATCGGTCTTCAGCTTCTGTTCGAGGTACATCGAGTACCGCGACATGCCGAAGCAGATGAGGAAGAAGATCGCGCCGACGAAGATGTAGGGCTCCCAGTAGATGCCCTTCCAGTCGATGTCGGCACGGACGATCTGGGTGACGCCCTTCAAGGGGTCCATGAGGCCGACGAAGGCGACCAGCGTGGTATCCTTGAACAGGCCGATGAAGGTCGACACGATCGCGGGGATCGAGATCTTCAGCGCCTGCGGCAGGATGATGAGCCGCTGCGCCCGCCAGTAGTCCAGCCCCAGCGCATCCGCCGCTTCGTACTGGCCGCGCGGCAGCGCCGCCAGACCGCCCCGGATCACCTCGGCCAGGTAGGCGGCCGCGAAGAAGGTCACCAGGATGATCACCCGCAGGATGATGTCGAAGTTCGTCCCCGGCGGCAGGAAGTACTGCAGGAGGAGCGACGCGGTGAAGAGCAGCGTGATCAGCGGCACGCCCCGGATGAATTCGATGAAGCCCACCGACAGCGTCTTGACGATCAGCATGTCCGACTGACGGCCCAGCGCCAGGAGGATGCCGATGGGCAACGAGAAGCTGATCCCCGTCACCCCGATGACGATGGCCAGGAGGAAGCCGCCGAACTGGTCCGAAGCCACGGCCTGGATCCCAAGGGGAAGGGCCGATTGCAGCAGGTTCACGACGGGGATGTCGATGTAAAGCCACCACAGTACCGCCGCCACGACGCCGGCCCCCGCCGCCGGTGCCAGACCGATCAGCGGCGAGGCGAAGCGGAAGACGCCGTAGAGGACGGCGAATCCCGCCATGGCCACGATGGGCGACCAGATCGATCCGCCCCACAGCAGCCAGAAGGTCAGTGCCGGATAGATCAGCGTGAACCACAGAAGCTTGCCGGGTTGAACCTGGGCCAGGGCGATCATGCCCACCACCAGAAGGACCGCCAGCCCGAACGCAAAGCCCGGAGCCGACGCGAGATAAAGCGTCAGCAACAGGTAGGCCAGCACGCAGCCGAGCAGGATCGTCAGATTGCGCTTCTGACCCGAATAGAGCACCGGTGCCAGAGCCGCGAACAAAAGCCCGAAGGCCGTCACTGGCCGCCAGTATTCCGCCGGCGGATAGAAGCCGAACAGGAACTGGTGCCAGCGTTCCCGGATCATGGCCCAGCAGGCCCCGGTCGCATCGGGCCCCGCACTTGCGGCCACGATCTCGCGGCACTGCGACAGGCTCTCGGCGTTCCAGACCGAATTGAGCCACCAGGGCAGCGCGGATGCGGCGATGGCATAAAGCGCCAGCACGCCAAGAAGCGTAAGCGCGATGTTCAACGGCGTTGAGAACAGGTTTTCCCGCATCCACTTCACGGCCCCCCGCTCGCTCACCGGGGGCGGCGCGGGCGGCAGCATGGTATCGCGGACGAAGTTCACGGTTTGGGCGTGCGTCTCACTCATCTCAGCGCGCCTTCAGTTGAACGGACTTGTTGTACATGTTCATCACCGCCGAGATCATCAGGCTGATGGACAGATAGATCAGCATCATCAGAAGCATGCATTCCAGCTCGCGCCCGGTCTGGTTCAGCGTGATGCCGCCCAGCGTGCCGCGCAGGTCAAGATAGCTGACCGCGATCCCAAGCGAGGTGTTCTTGGTCAGGTTCAGATACTGGCTGATCAGGGGCGGGATAATGACCCGCAAGGCCTGCGGCAGGATGATAAGGTTCATCGTCCGGTTCGGCCTCAGGCCCAGCGCAAAGGCCGCCTCGCTTTGCCCCCGGCTGATCGCCTGGATACCGGCGCGCACGATTTCGGCGATGAAGGCGGCAGTGTAGAGGGTCAGCGCAATGAGCAGCGCCGTGAAACTGTGCGCGACGAGGATGCCGCCTTGGAAGTTGAAGCCCTTCAGCTCCGGGATTTCCAGGTGGAAGCCCATCGCAACGAGCAGGGCGATCACCGGCGCGAACAGGACCAGGATCGACTTCCACCATGTCACCGGCCGGATTCCCGTGGCTTCCTGCGTCGCGCGGGCGCTGCGAAGAATGCGCCGGTTCACGAAGATCGAACCTGCGATTACGGCCAGGATGGCCCAGAAATCCAGGTTCAGCGTCATGAACCCAATGTCGACCGTTCCCAGACCGCGCTCGAACAGCGCCGAGGGGATGTTGGTCCCGCGGTTGGTCACCGCAACGGTATCGAAGAACATCATCGAGGCCGCAGGCTCCTCTCCGGCGGCGATCATCTCGTCTGTAACCCGGAAATCGCGCGGCTGGGGCGTCACTTCGGACAGGATGACGTAGGACAGAAGGATCCACAGCAGCAGCGGCACGTTGCGGAACATCTCGACGTAGACGGTCATCAGCCGGCTTACCAGCCAGTTCCCCGAAAGCCGCAACACGCCGATGATCACGCCCAGGATGGTGGCGAAGACGCAGCCCAGGACGGCCACGACCAGCGTGTTCAGAAGACCGATCAGCAGGGCGCGGAAGTGGGTGGAGTCATTGGTATAGGGGATCAGCTGCTGGCCGATGTCATAGCCCGCGCGCTGCCAGAGGAAGCCGAAGTTGAACTCCTTCCCGCGCGCCGCAAGGTTCTGGACCGTGTTGTTCAGCAGCCAAGCGACCGCCAGCGCGAACAGGACCAGCACCACGATCTGGATCGTGTAGGACCGGTACCGCGTATCGTAGATAAGCATCGAGAGCCGAAAGCTGTCCTTCGGCACGTCCGTTGCCATTGCCATGGCTACCCCCTGTTTCCCGCTGGCAGTCCCGAGTTTCCGGTGACGGCGAGGTCAAGCCTCAGGCCATACGGTCGTATTGTCTGGAAGAAGAACGGGGGTGCCCGAAGGCACCCCCGGATGACCCAATGATCAACGGAAGGGCGGAGCGTACTGCAGGCCGCCCTGGGTCCACAGCGCGTTCAGGCCGCGGGCCAGGTTGATGGTCGTGCCTTCGCCGATGTTGCGCGAGAAGACTTCGCCGTAGTTGCCGACGGCAGCGATGGCGCGCTTGAACGCGTCATTGTCGAGGCCGAACTTGGCACCCATCTCGCCCGAGGCACCGAGGAGACGCTTGACTTCCTCGTCGGTGGTCGAGGCCAGCACTTCCTCGACGTTGGCCGAGGTCACGCCCTTCTCTTCCGCGATCAGCAGTGCGTAGTAGGTCCAGCGCACCACGTCACCCCAGGCCGAGTCGCCGTGACGGACGACCGGGCCGAGCGGCTCCTTCGAGATGATCTCCGGAAGGATGATGTGGTTCTCGGCATCCGGCATGGTCGCGCGGCTGGCGGCCAGGCCCGAGGCGTCCGTGGTGTAGGCGTCGCAGGCGCCGGCCAGATACTGGCGCTGCGCTTCCGAGTCGTCGGCCACGGTGACCGGCTGGTAGCTGATGTTGTTCTGCTTGAAGAAGTCAGCGAGGTTCAGTTCGGTCGTGGTGCCGGTCTGGATGCAGACGGTGGCGCCATCAAGCTCCTTGGCGGACGAGACGCCAAGGTCCTTCTTCACCATGAAGCCCTGGCCGTCGTAGTAGTTCACGGCCACGAAATCCAAGGCCAGTTCGCTGTCGCGCGACGAGGTCCAGGTCGAGTTGCGGACCAGGAGGTCCACTTCGCCCGACTGCAGCGCAGTAAAGCGGGTCTCGCCGGTGGTGGGCACGAACTTCACCTTGTTCGGGTCGCCAAGGACGGCCGCAGCCACGGCACGGCACAGGTCGACGTCGAAGCCGGCCCAGTTGCCGCTTGCATCGGGCGCACCGAAGCCGGTCAGACCGGTGTTCGACCCGCACAGCAGCTCGCCCCGCGCCTTGACGTCATCCAGGGTGGCGGCAACAGCCATCCCCGAGACAAGAGCGGTGGCCGCGAGCGTGCCGAAGAATACGGATTTTTTCATTCTTACCTCTTCCTGAGTAAGTGGCCTTCCAGGGCCAGTTCTTTTGTGCGCGAGCAGATCGCGCCTTGGTTCATGCAGGAGGTTTTCCCCCCGCTGTGATCTAGTTTCCACGAAAGCGCTTTTCCAGGTCAAGCGCACACTCTCACATTCGGGAAAAATGCTTGTTTCCCAAGACTTGCAAAGGCGTTCCGCCTTCGCAGCCCGGCTTGCACAGTTTTCGGGCAGAAGTGTTACCGGCACAATCTCAAGAATCGGTCCGCCAGCAGCAGCGCATCGCGTTTGCGCGCCGCGACTTCGGCGGCTTCCTCATCCTCGCCCCAAAGCGAGATCTGCCAGTCCTCGTCCACCCGCGACAGTGTCCAGGCCTCTTCGGCACTGATCCGGTCCCGCGCAACCGCCAGGGCCAGCACCAGCGAGCCGCTGATCGACACCAGGTCGTGAAAGGCCGCCAGCTCGAAAGGACCGAATGCGTGGACAAGGCTCCGAAGCGCCGCAAGGCTTGCCTCGGACTGGGCCACCGGCATCACGCCCGTCGTGGACCGCAAGGCCGCGCCAAGCTCCTGCCGCGCCCAGTCCAGCAGCGGATCCCAGCTTTGCGCCTGGCGCGCGACCAGGTCGGCCGGGCCCTCGGCGCGGTAGCACAGAAGGTCACTGCCACCATACTCCGCCAACAGGTCGGCAACCGCCGCGAACTGCGGCTGCACCTTGTCGATGGCCGAGTTGGCCATGCGCGTGAAGGGCATCGTCTCGGGCTTGACCGTGCCCTCCTGTGCCTGCCATTCCGCTGCCACCGCTTCAGCCAGCGCCAGCGTCGGCAGGATCAGCGGTGCCTTCAGCGGCGTGCGGACCGGGCGACCGTCCAGATGCACGGTGAAGCCGCCCTCGACCGGGACGGCGCTTGCGGTGGTCCAGAACCTGCGGGCCGCCCAGACGCTCACCGGATCACCTCGAACGGATCGGCGGGGACATCGTCCTCTTTCCAGTCCAGAAGCTTCCAGGTCCGGGCCATGTGTTCGGGCAAGGGGGCTACGAAGGTCATTTCCTTCTTCGTGATCGGGTGTTCGATGGTCAGGCTGCGCGCGTGGAGGTGCAGCTTCTTCGACAGGTCGCCCCCTGCCCCAGCGCCCCAGCCATCGCCGAGGTTCTCCGTCTCGCCACCGCCATACTTGCCGTCGCCCAGGATCGGATGCCCGATCTCGGCCATATGCGCGCGCAGCTGGTGGGTGCGGCCCGTCACCGGCTCCAGCGCCATCCACGACAACCGCGTGCCCAGGAACCAGAGCGTGAAGTAATCCGTATGCGCCCGCTTGGCGTCAGGATGGTCCGCCATCTTCGCCGGATGGACGCAAAGCATCTTCTCGCCCTCGCCCCCCCTGCCCCGACCCGGAGCCTTCTCCAGTGCGAACTTGATCGACCCCTTGCGCGGATGCGGCACCCCCGCGACGACGGCCCAATAGATCTTGCGGGCATTCCGGTGCCGCAGCGCCTCGGACAGCGCCCGCGCGACCCGGTCCGTCCGCGCCAGCATCAGGACGCCCGAGGTGTCCTTGTCCAGCCGGTGCACCAGCTTGGGCTTTTCCTTGTAGCCGAACTTCAGCGCCTCGGCCAAACCGTCGACGTGCCGGTCGCCCTGCCCCGACCCGCCCTGCGACGGCAGCCCCGCCGGCTTGTTCAGGACGATCATGTGCTCGTCCTTCCACAACACCGCCGCCTGGATCATCCGCGCATCCGCAGCCGACACGCCCTGCACCCGCGCCTCGGTCCTGGGCGCCGCATCGGGAAGCGGAGGCACCCGCACGGTCTGCCCTGGCATCACCCGGTCGGACGCTTTCACCCGGCCGGAATCCACCCGGATCTGCCCGGTGCGGCAGAGCTTCTCCACCGCCACCTGGTTCAGCTGCGGAAACCGCCGCCGAAGCCACTTGTCCAGGCGCTGTTCGCCCTCGTCCTCGGTCACGGTCAGCATCTGGACGGTCATGTCAGGCTCCGGGCAATGGCCACGCCAAGCGCGACGGCAATCAGGGACAGGGCCACCGACCCCAGAACGTAGGCGGCGGCCTGCAGGGGTTGCCCGGCTTCCACCAGCTTCAGAGTATCCAGCGAAAAGGCCGAGAACGTCGTGAACCCGCCAAGGAGGCCGGTCATCAGCAGCACCTGCCAACCTTCGCGGCTTCCCAGCACGACGAACAGGATGCCGATGGCAAAGCAACCGACCACGTTGACCAGCACCGTGCCCAAGGGCGCGCCGATGGCCGAGACCATCAGGTAACGCAGGACGGAACCCGCAGCGCCGCCAAGCGCAATCAGAGGAAGGGTCAGGGACATGGGCCTGCTTTGCGGCGGGCAGGCGGTTTTGTCAATGCGGGGACCGTGCCGCCCCTCACTCCGATTCGCCAAGCCTGGTTAATGGCTTTCCGGCCATACGCGCGTATGGCCGGTTTCCATACCGATCCCGGACGCTTTCCAGACGGTCGAAATGTTCGAAACGGACAAGGATTAACCCGGCGATTCAAGGGATTTCAACACGCCGGCCCGTGGTGTTGCATCCCCCGTTGCGCCAATGGCCTTCACTCTTCGCTGACCAAGGGCTCACCCATCCTGCCGCTTTGCCCGCAGCTTGGCGAAATACTCGACGCGCTTCTTCAGTTCGCGCTCAAAGCCGCGTTCGGGGGGCAGGTACCAGACCGGCCGCCTCATCCCTTCGGGAAAGTAGTTCTGACCCGAGAACCCGTCTTCGGCATCATGGTCATAGGCATAGCCTGCGCCGTAGCCGATTTCCTTCATCATCTTCGTCGGCGCATTCAGGATATGCTTCGGGGGCATGAGGCTCCCCGTCTCGCGCGCGGCTGCCCTAGCCGCCTTGTAGGCGGTGTAGACCGCGTTCGATTTCGGTGCGAGTGCAAGATAAACAACAGCTTGAGCCAGGGCGAGCTCACCTTCCGGGCTTCCGAGACGCTCGTAGGTCTGCCAGCCATCCAGGCAAACCGTCTCGGCCTGCGGGTCGGCCAGGCCGATGTCCTCCACGGCCATCCGGGTGAGCCGCCGCGCCAGGAACCGGGGGTCCTCACCCCCTTCCAGCATCCGGGCGAACCAGTACAGCGCCGCATCCGGGTCCGACCCCCGCACCGATTTGTGCAGGGCGGAGATCAGGTTGTAGTGCTCCTCCCCCGACTTGTCGTACTTCGCCGCCCGGCGCATCAATCTTTGGGAAAGCTGGTCGCGGGTAAGGTTCTCGTCGACCTTCCAGGCCGCCACCTGCTCGATGAGGTTCAGCAGCGCCCGCCCGTCGCCATCCGCCATCTCCAGCATCGCTTCCCGCGCCTCGCCCTTCAGCGGCAGCGCCCGGCCCAGTTCCTTTTCCGCCCTCTGCGCCAGCCTCTCCAGGTCCACCAAAGAAAGTCTCTCCAGAACAATTACTTGGCTGCGAGACAACAGTGCCGCGTTCAGCTCAAACGACGGGTTCTCGGTCGTCGCCCCGACCAGAAGGATCGTCCCGTCCTCCATGTGCGGCAGGAAGCCATCCTGCTGCGCCTTGTTGAAGCGGTGGATCTCATCCACGAACAGCAGTGTCCCCTTACCGTTCCCCCGCCGCAGCTTCGCCGCCTCGAACACCTTCCGCAGTTCCGGAACTCCGGTGAAGATCGCGGAGATCTGCACGAAGTGTAGGTCCGTCTCATCCGCCAAGAGCCGCGCGATGGTGGTCTTTCCCACTCCCGGCGGACCCCAGAGGATCAAGGACGACAAGGACCCCGCCGCCAGCATCGAACCCAAAGGGCCATCCCGCGACAGGACCTTCTCCTGCCCGATCACCTCGGACAGCGACTTCGGGCGCAGCTGGTCGGCCAGCGGACGGGGACCGCTGTCAGGCTGCGCTGGCATGTCGAAGAGATCGGCCATAAGACCACCTTAGCGGCGTGTCGCGGCGGACTAAAGTCGGAAGCGCAGCGGTCTGCTACCTGTCGACCACCCGCTTACAGCAGCCGCTGATCCCGCGCGCGCCGGATCGCCTCCGCCGTGGTGCGGGCCGACAATCGCTCTCGCGCCGAGACGATCCGCGCCTTGAAGGCGCTTTCGGAAATCCCCAGGCGAACCGCCGCATCGGAATGCCGGTCGCCGTCAGCGAGGCAGCGCAGAGCCTCCAGTTGTGCGGCAGTCAGGCTGGCGGGCTGGGTGAACCGGTCGTGCATCCGCTCGACGCAAGCCCGGACCATATGGACCTCCTGCGTGGTGAATTCCCGATCCGATCGAGCAAACCCCGCGATGCTGCGCGAACTGCTGGGGCCACAGGCAATCGTCAGGCCATACCGCAGTCCGAAGGTGGCCGCTTCGGGAAGGATGCCATGCGGGTCCGCAAAGGCCGGATCACTCCACCGGATCACGCCGATGTTTGCCATGCCCCAGATCGTCGCCGGATCACGCAGTACGTAGGCATTGACGGTGTAGTGGTTCACCCAGTTCTGGTTGTAGGTCTGGTAGATCATCAGAGGAGAAGCGAAGCGGATATGCAGCCCGATGAAGTAGCCCGCCGGAGCGAGCAGCCGCAGTTCTTCCAGATCATCATCCGTCGTGGGATTCACGCACACCTGCATTCAGCAACCCTTTAACACACATGCAAACAGGCTGGCGCGACTGCGCACAGCAGGGGGCCGGACGGCCCCGAACAAGAGGCAGAAGCCGCGGGTCAATGCAGCTTTGTCGCCATGCTGATCGTGACGCAAACCGAGCGAACACCGCCCGTGTCCATCACCGGACCCGACGGAATGCAGTCAAGGCCGACCCGACGGGCCAGACGCGGCGAATTCTCGGGGATGATGCCCAGGAGCGTGGTCGCCCCAAGCTGACGTGCCGAAACCACCATCTCGTGGATCAGCTGCATCTGGACCCGAAGCCTCTCCGATGCCGGCACTTCGTTCGAAACAAAGACCCGGCTCGATTCCCAGATATTCGGATCGACCGGAGCTTCGAAGTTCAGAAGGTCGCGCGGGATCGTCTCCAGGAGGCCACGCTGTGCGTCCCGGATCATGTAGGTGTAGATCCCGCAACGGTGCGTCGTGGGCGTCAGCCGGACCCCCGCCATAACCTCACCGGCCTTGTGGACACAGACCCAGCGGCTGGCCGGCGTGTCGTACTGGTCGAATTCCATCCCGTTGGCTTCGGGCAGATCCCACTTGGCATTCTGGATGAACGTCCGGTGCCGCGCCCGGAACATGTTCGCAAACAGCTCGCCATGATTGTGGAGGTTGTCGTAAGACAACGTGGTGGCTTCCATTCTTCATTCTCCTTCTTCTGGTCGTTCAAAACCTTGGAAGGGACAGTCTGAATCAAAGCAGCCGATATTCCCGGGCCTTGCGGATCGCTTCCGAGGCAGTCCGCGCCTCCAGCCGGATTCTTGCCGACTGGACACGCGCCTTGAACGCGCTTTCCGTGATGCCTAGTTTTTCCGCCGCCGCAGCATGCCTGTCCCCGTTGGCAAGGCATTGCAACGCTTCGATCTGCGCTTTCGTCAGCTCGGAGGGTGGCTTTGCCTCTATGTGCAGCTGGATAGTCACTTCCTTCAGTTGTCCCATCTCGGCGTCGGTGAACTCGCGGTCCGAGCGGCTGATGCCGACGATCGACCGCGAGGTGATGGGCCCATAAGAAGAAACAGCGCCATATTTCAGGCCGTGGCTGGCGGCCTTCTTCATGACACCAAACGGGTCTGGAAGCGGGATTGCGCTCCATCGCGTCGTCCCCTCGACGCCGACGCCCCAGAACACCAGTGGATCGCGGAGATAGTAGGAATGGCTGTTGTAATGCTCGGTCCAGGCGGCAGGATAAGAACTTTTGTAGATAAGCGGCGTGGCAAAACGGATATGCAGCCCGACCGTGTAGCCCATCGGGGCCAGCCGATCCAGCTGCTCAAGCAACACAGTTATTGCCTTCCGTTCGGACATTCCCGATCACTTTCCCGACTCGCACTTTGATTCTACTGAAAATTGATCTTGGCCCTAACGGCTACCTTTTCAAGATAGCCAATGCATGGCGGAATAAAGTTAGGAATTCAACCTTTTCAATGCAAAAGGCCCACCTTAAGGCGGGCCTTCCACAATTTCGACGCAAGGTAACGGATCAGGCTTCAGCTGCCTCGACCCGGGCGCGGTCGGCGGCACCCTTAGCAGAGGTGTCGCGGTCGACGAATTCGACGATTGCCATCGGGGCCATGTCGCCATAGCGGAAGCCGGCCTTCAGGATCCGGACGTAGCCGCCCTGACGATCCTTGTAGCGCGGGCCGAGGATGGCGAAGAGCCGCTCGACATACTGGTCCTGCTTCAACTGCGAAGCCGCCTGACGGCGCGCATGCAGGTCACCGCGCTTGGCCAGCGTCACCAGCTTCTCGATGATCGGGCGCAGTTCCTTGGCCTTGGGCAGCGTGGTCTTGATCTGCTCGTGCTCGATCAGCGAGCCGGCCATGTTGGCGAACAGCGCCTTGCGGTGTTCGTGGGTACGGTTCAGACGGCGGTAGCCGCGGGCGTGACGCATGATGGTCTCCTAACGTCTCTTTTGCTTTGTGTTGTTGCCCGTGCGTGCGGACAACGTCGTTGGGGCGGGATTGCCCGGGTAGAAGGTCGGGCGCGGATCAAGCCGCGCCCTTCCGAAATCAGAACTGGTCCTCAAAGCGCTTGGCCAGGTCCTCGATGTTCTCCGGCGGCCAGCTTTCGACGTCCATGCCAAGATGCAGGCCCATGCCCGAAAGCACTTCCTTGATCTCGTTCAGCGACTTGCGGCCGAAGTTCGGGGTGCGAAGCATTTCCGCTTCGGTCTTCTGGATCAGGTCGCCGATGTAGACGATGTTGTCGTTCTTCAGGCAGTTGGCCGAACGGACCGAAAGCTCCAGTTCGTCCACCTTCTTCAGAAGGAGCGGGTTGAACTCGAGGCCCGAGTCGATCTCGCCGACCTTGGCCGATTCCGGCTCTTCGAAGTTCACGAAGATCGACAGCTGGTCCTGCAGGATGCGTGCGGCATAGGCCACGGCGTCGTCCGGCGTCAGCGAGCCGTCGGTCTCGATCTTCATCGTCAGCTTGTCATAGTCCAGCACCTGGCCCTCACGGGTCGGGGTGACTTCGTAAGACACCTTCTTTACGGGCGAATAGATCGCGTCGATCGGGATCAGGCCGATCGGTGCATCTTCCGGACGGTTCTTGTCGGCCGAGACATAGCCCTTGCCGGTGTTGACCGTCAGTTCCATGAACACGTCCGCACCGTCGTCGAGATGGCAGATCACGTGATCCTTGTTCAGGACCTCGATGCCGTTCGATTCCGAGATGTCGCCAGCGGTCACGACGCCCGGCCCCTTGGCCGAGATCGACAGGCGCTTCGGCCCCTCGACTTCCATCTTCAGGCTGACGCCCTTCAGGTTCAGGACGATGTCCGTCACGTCCTCGCGGACGCCTGCGACCGAGGAGAACTCGTGCAGGACGTTGTCGATCTGGACGGAGGTGATGGCGCCCCCCTGCAGCGAAGACATCAGCACACGGCGCAGCGCGTTGCCCAGCGTCAGGCCGAAGCCCCGCTCCAGCGGCTCGGCGATCACCGTCGCGACGCGGGCGGCATCGGCCCCCGGCTTCACGACCAGCTGCGTCGGCTTGATGAGTTCCTGCCAGTTCTTGTGGATCATTCTGAAGCCCCTATTCTTGTCCGCTGCCGATGTCCGAAAGCAGGCGGACGCCCGAGGATCGTAAACGACGAAAACCGGGCCGCGAGGGGTGATCCCCCCACGGCCCGGCAGAATTCAATGCCTTAGACGCGGCGACGCTTCGGCGGGCGGCAGCCGTTGTGCGCCAGCGGGGTCACGTCGCGGATCGAGGTGATCTGGAAGCCGACAGCGGCCAGAGCACGGAGCGCCGATTCACGGCCCGAACCCGGACCCTGCACTTCGACTTCCAGCGTGCGGACGCCATGTTCCTGCGCCTTGCGGCCCGCGTCTTCGGCGGCCATCTGGGCGGCATAGGGGGTCGACTTCCGCGAGCCCTTGAAGCCCATGGTGCCCGAGGACGACCACGAGATAGCGTTGCCCTGGACGTCCGAGATCAGGATCTTGGTGTTGTTGAACGACGAATTCACATGCGCCACGCCAGCGGCGATGTTCTTGCGTTCTTTCTTCTTGCCGCGGACGGCTTTGGTATCGCGTGCCATCTGTCAGCCCCTTATTTCTTCTTGCCGGCAATGGCCTTCGCGGGGCCTTTGCGGGTGCGAGCGTTGGTGTGGGTGCGCTGGCCACGGACCGGCAGGCCCTTGCGGTGACGCAGGCCACGGTAGCAGCCGAGGTCCATCAGACGCTTGATGTTCATCGTGACTTCGCGGCGCAGGTCGCCTTCGACGGTCAGGTTGGCGTCGATGTATTCGCGGATCGCCAGAACTTCAGCGTCGGTCAGCTGGTTCACGCGGCGAGCCTGATCGATCTTTAGCGCTTCGCAGATGGTCTGGGCGGTCGCGGGGCCGATCCCAGTGATGTAGGTGAGCGCGATCGGAACCCGTTTCGCGGTCGGAATGTTGACGCCAGCAATACGTGCCAAACGTGTCGTCCTTCTTCTGTTGCGGTTCCGTAGTGCCAGAACCTTTTTTCACAACACCGCACGGGCAGTTAACCCGGCGATACGAACTTCCAATAAGGAAGGCCCGCAAGGCGATTCCACCGCGGGACGCCGTGCCATATGGGGTTTTCCCGGGGCCGTCAAGGCCGCGAGAGGGGTTTTTCAGGCTTTGTCAAGAACGGATGCGATCTGGTCGGCAACGGCCTGCATCTCGGCCATCCCATCGATCTGCCGAAGGTCGCCCTTGGCCCAGTAATAGCCGATCAGGGGCGCGGTGTTTTTGTAGTATTCCTGCAGTCGGACCTGGAAGACTTCCGGCGTGTCGTCCTTGCGGACAGGCTGTCCCGCGGCCTTGGCATCCTCGGCCCGCTTGACGATCCGTCCCACGAGGGCAGTGTCGTCCACCACCAGCTCGATCACCGCATCCAGAGTAAGCCCCGTCCGGGTCAGAAGCGCCCCCAGCGCGTCCGCCTGCCGCAGGGTACGCGGGAAGCCGTCGAAGATGAACCCTCCGTGGCCGTCCTGCGCGAGCTTCTCCTCGATCAGGCCGATGACAATCTCGTCCGTCACCAGCCCGCCCGCGTCGAGGACCGCCGCGACCTTGCGACCAATCTCGGTCCCGCTGGTGCGGGCGGCGCGCAGCATGTCGCCGGTCGAGAGCTGGACCATGTTCCGGGCCTCGACCAGCCGTGCGGCCTGCGTGCCCTTCCCCGCTCCGGGCGGCCCCAGAAGAATGATGTTCTTCATGGGATCAGCGCCGTGCAGGGGCCTTGGGAGCACCTGTCTTCTTCTTGCCGCGCAGTTGCGATTTCTCGATCAGCGCTTCGTACTGGTGGGCCAGAAGGTGCGACTGGACCTGCTGGATCGTGTCCATCGTGACCGAGACCACGATCAGCACCGAGGTGCCACCGAAGTAGAAGGGAATGCCAAGTTCGGCGATCAGCACCTCGGGCAGAAGGCAGACGGCCGCCAGGTAGGCCGAGCCGAGGACGAGGATGCGGTTGACCACGTATTCCAGATACTCTTCGGTCTTCTTGCCGGGACGGATCCCGGGAACCGAGGCGTTCTGGTTCTTCAGGTTCTCGGCAACCTCGTCGACCTTGAACGACACGTTCAGGGTGTAGAAGTAGGCGAAGAAGACGATCATCGCCGCCAGGAACAGAAGGTGCAGCGGCTGGCCGTAGCCCAGGTTCGCGGAAAGCCAGGACAGGACCGGGTTGGTCGAGCCCCCCGAGAAGGTGCTGACCGTCGTGGGCAGGAGAAGGATCGACGATGCGAAGATCGCCGGGATCACGCCCGCGGGGTTCACCTTGATCGGCAGGTGCGACGAACCGCCCTCATAGACCTTCATGCCCACCTGACGACGCGGATACAGGATCGAGATCTTGCGCAGCGCGCGCTCCATGAAGACGACGAAGGTGATGACCGCGACGACCATCACCAGGATGCCCAGGATCACCGGGGTCGAGAGGGCACCCGACCGGCCTTGCGCGAAGAACTGGGCGATGGCGGCCGGAATCTCGGCCACGATGCCCACGAAAATGATCAGCGAAATGCCGTTGCCGATGCCGCGGGCGGTGATCTGCTCACCCAGCCACATCAGGAACATGGTGCCGCCGACCAGCGTGATGACGCAGGAGGCGATGAAGAAGAGACCCGGGTTGTGCGCCAGCCCGCCGGTCTGGATCGACATTGCGATGCCGTAGCCCTGCAGGATCGCCAGCGCCACGGTGCCGTAGCGGGTGTACTGGTTCAGCTTCTTGCGGCCCTGCTCGCCCTCTTTCTTCAGCTGCTGCCAAGGCCCGTACATCGTGCCCAGAAGCTGAACGATGATCGAAGCGGAGATGTAGGGCATGATGCCAAGCGCGAAGATCCCCATCCGCGACAGCGCGCCACCGGTGAAGAGGTTCAGCATCCCGCCAACGCCTTGCGAGGCCTGCTGCATGAACTCGCGCAGAGCCTCGCCGTCGATGCCCGGGACCGGGATGAAGGTACCCAGGCGGTAGACGATCAGGAGGCCGATCGTGAAGAAGATGCGTTGGCGCAGGTCGGTCGCCTTGCCGAGCATGCCCCAGCTGAGGTTCGCGGCCATTTGTTCGGCAGCAGATGCCATGTCAGGTCTCTTTCAAGCCAAGCGCCGCCGGACCGTTTTCCGGTTCGGCGGCGCGGGAAAACTAGACGGTGATGTAAGCGACCTGCGGGCCGCTCACAACCATTATTCAGCCGCTGCCGCGACCGGTGCCAGGAGCGTGACCTTGCCGCCGGCCTTTTCCACGGCTTCGACGGCCGAGGCCGATGCGCCGGTGACGGTCAGGTTGACCTTGGATTTCAGCTCGCCCTTGGCCAGCACCCGGATGCCGTCGCGCTTGTTCGAGGTCACGCCAGCCGCGACCAGCGCGTCCTCGGTGATCTCTTCCTTGGCGTTCAGCTTGCCGGCGGCGATGAACTTCTCGATCAGGCCCAGGTTGACCACCGAGTAGTGCAGCTTGTTCGGCTTGGTGAAGCCGCGCTTCGGCAGGCGGCGGTAGAGCGGCATCTGGCCGCCTTCGTAGCCACCGAGGGCGACGCCCGAGCGGGACGACTGGCCCTTGATACCACGGCCGGCGGTCTTGCCCTTGCCCGAGCCCGGGCCGCGCGCAACGCGCTTCTTCTTCTTCGCCGCGCCTTCGTTGTCGGCGAGTTCATGCAGTTTCATGTCGCTTCTCCTTGCCGGAAACGCCCCCGAAGCGAGAACGGGACGACCACGGCTTTTCTTGATTCTCATGGCCGGACTTGGCCACCGGGGGGCGATACAGCACGGGACCCCGAAAAGCAAGGGCGAGGCTGTCCACGGTGGACAGTCTCGCCTTCTGCAATCATTCCAACGGCTTGTGATTTTCCGTTAGGGTGGTGTTAACCGTTTGAAACGGCCGTGTCAGTGCCCCTGAGGCCAGACGAAACTGGGCTGGAGGCCCGAGTAGACCGGGCGGCCGTCCTGCGGGGCGGGATAGCCCTTCGTCTCGTCCCAGAAGGCGTGGTAGGTGGCCTTGGGGAACCTGGCGTCGTCGTAGCCCATCACATTCGGCACGGCGACGCGGATGCGGTGCTGCTTGTCGTCCAGCATCAGGACCGCGCCACAGTCGGAGCAAAGGCAGATCTCCAAGGGACCGTTCGGATTGTCCTTGTTGAAGGGGACGCGCTTCATCTTCTCGGGGTGGTCGGCCTGGATGTCGCCGTGGTTGAAGAAGGCGACATGGGTCGTGTGCTGGCCCGTCACCGACTTGCAGACGTTGCAGTGACATTCATGGTTGTCGATGGGCTCGGCCGTGGCGGTTACGTGGACGTGTTGGCAACCCCCGGCATAATGCGTGGTCATGGGTGTCCTCCCTGATCGCGACCCCCTGCCCCTCCCCGGGCAGAGTTGAGTCGCTGGATGAAGCCTAGCACCGCGCGGGTGACGCTGGGTAAGCTTTTCCGCCATGCCGACCAGAGGGGCGGATTGACAGCGGCGTGCACTCTTCCGACGCTGGCACGTGGGGAGGGACCAGAAGATGAGCGCTTACACGATCGAAAACCCGGTCTTCCTGACCTGGATCATCGCCACGGCCCTGACGGTGCTCAAGGTGATGGGTCAGGGCTGGATGACCGTCTATCGGATGATGAAGGTGGGCGGAGGCTACGCCGCGCCCGAGGATCTGCGCCCCGGCCTGATCAACCAGGCCCCGGACCCGAAGCAGCTGGAGGTCAACGACTACGTCGACCGCTCGCGCCGGATGCACAGGAACGACCTGGAGAACATCCCGGCCTTCTGGGCGGCGGGGCTGGTCTTCGTGGCGGCCTCCCCGCCCCTCTGGCTCGCGCAGGTGCTGATGTACGGGTTCGTCGCGGCCCGGGCGGCCCATGCGGTGGCCTACGGGACGGCGCAGTCACATGAGGTGCGGGCGACCTTCTACACGCTGGGATCGCTGATCGTGATTGTGATGGCCGTCTATGCCTTGATCGCGGTGGTTTGACGCCGCCCCCGGGACCGGACCTCTCTTTGTCAGGAACAGGGGCCCGCACCGCTTGTTGTCCCTGTATGCCCGTCGGATCTCCTGACGGGTAAGCAGCGGAGATCTAGGAAATGGCGAACAACCAGAACCAGTCGGGCGGACAGTCGGGTGGCAAGTCCGGTGGGCAATCGGGCGGCCAGTCGGCGCGCAGCGATGTCGGCCAGGGTGACGTGAAGAACCCGGAAACCGATGGCCGTCTGAAGGAGAACGGTGGCGGCCAGCAGGGCCAGGGCGAAGTCCAGAGCTCGGACGACGGGCGCCTGAAGGAAAACGGCGGCGGGCAGCAGAACCGCGGCCAGGGCGGCAGCGGTGGCCAGGGCGGCCGCAGCGGAAGCTGACCTGCCGGTCCGGAAACGGGAAACGCCCCGCCAGTCTGGCGGGGCGCTTTTTGTTTCAGCGGGCGATGGGCAGCTTGCCCACCCTACGCGAGCGCGAAGCTTAGCCGCGCTCTTCGACGATGACGACCAGGTGGCTGATCGAGTTCACCATGCCGCGGACGGAAGGGGTATCTTCCAGCTCGCGGGTGCGGTTCAGCTTGTTCAGGCCCAGGCCCTTGAGGGTCGCGGTCTGCACGGCCGGACGGCGGGCGGCCGAACGGATCTGCTTCACGACGATGGTTTTCTTGGCAGCCATGTTCAGGCCTCCACGGTTTCGGCTTCGGGCTTCCGAAGGATTTCGGCGACCTTCTTGCCACGACGCGCGGCGACCGAACGGGGCGAGGCTTCGTGCTTCAGCCCGTCGATGGTGGCGCGGATCATGTTGTAGGGGTTCTGCGAGCCGATCGACTTGGCGACGACGTCCTGGATCCCCAGCATCTCGAACACGGCGCGCATCGGGCCGCCGGCGATGATGCCGGTACCGGCCACGGCGGTCCGCATCACGACGCGGCCGGCACCGTGGCGGCCTTCCATGTCGTGGTGCAGCGTGCGGCTGTCTTTCAGAGCGACGCGGATCATCGAGCGCTTGGCCTGTTCGGTGGCCTTGCGGATCGCTTCCGGCACTTCCTTGGCCTTGCCTTTGCCGAAGCCGACGCGACCGCGCTGGTCACCGACGACGACGAGTGCGGCGAAGCCGAAGCGCTTGCCACCCTTGACGGTTTTCGAGACGCGGTTGATCGCGACCAGACGGTCGGCGAATTCCGGGGTTTCTTCCGGGCGGTTGTCGCGGCGGTCGTTGCCACGCTCCCGGCGGTTCTCACGTTCTGCCATATGGCAATTCCTTCGTGGTGGCACGCTGTGCCGTTAGAGCCAATCCTGGTGGGCGCCGCAGGGGCGCCCCCGGATCATCGGGGCAGCGTTGCCGCTGCCCGCCTGATTAGAACTTCAGACCGCCTTCGCGGGCTGCATCGGCAAGCGCCTTGATCTTGCCGTGGAACAGGAAGCCGCCGCGGTCGAAGTAGCACTCTTCGACGCCCGCCTTCTTGGCCCGCTCGGCAATCGCCGCGCCCACCTTGGCCGAAGCCTCGATGTTGTTCTTGCCGACCACGCCGAGATCCTTCTCGAGCGAGGAGGCCGAAGCGATCGTCACACCCTTCACGTCGTCGATCAGCTGGACGCTGATGTTCTTCGAGGAACGGTGCACCGACAGCCGCAGACGGCCATGCGAGGTCGCCTTGATCTTGTTCCGGACGCGCAGGCGGCGCTTGAGGAACAACTCTCTCTTGTTGTTTGCCATTTTCGCCACCCTTACTTCTTCTTGCCTTCCTTGCGGAAGATGTACTCATCCTTGTAGCGGATGCCTTTGCCCTTGTAGGGCTCGGGCGCGCGCCATTCGCGGATGTTCGCTGCCACCTGGCCGACCTGCTGCTGATCGATGCCTTCCACGGTGATTTCGGTCTGCTTCGGGACGGTGATGGTCACCCCCTTCGGCACGTCGAAGTTCACTTCGTGGGAATAGCCCAGCGACAGTTTCAGCACGTTGCCGGCCATCGCTGCGCGGTAGCCGACGCCCTGGATTTCCAGATCCTGCTTGAAGCCGGTGGAGACGCCAGTGACGAGGTTCGCGATCATCGAGCGGGTCATGCCCCACTGCTGGCGTGCACGCTTCGACAGACCACGCGGGGTCACCTTGATGGCCTCCCCTTCGATGGTCAGCGTGACGTCGTCGCCCGCGGTGAAGGAACGGGTCCCTTTCGGGCCCTTCACTTCGATGGTCTGGCCGCTGATCGAGGCGGAGGTGCCTTTGACCAGGGTTACGGGTTTCTTGCCGATACGAGACATTCCACCCTCCTCAGAACACGGTGCAAAGCACTTCGCCGCCGACATTGGCAGCGCGTGCATTTGCATCCGACAGAACGCCCTTCGGGGTCGAGACGATGGCGACACCGAGTCCGTTCCGGACCGAGGGAAGCTCGCTCACACCCATGTACACGCGACGGCCGGGCTTCGAGACACGCTTCACTTCGCGGATCACGGGCTCGCCTTCGTAGTACTTCAGGCTGATGGTGAATTCGCCCTGGCCGTTCGCGGTGTCTGCCTTTTCATAGCCACGGATGTAGCCTTCGGACAGAAGCACGTCGAGCACGCGGGCGCGCAGCGTCGAGGCGGGGGTCGTCACGGTGGACTTGCCGCGCATCTGGGCGTTGCGGATACGGGTCAGCATATCGCCGAGAGGATCGTTCATGGACATGTGATGCCTCCCTTACCAGCTGGACTTGACCATGCCGGGGATCTGGCCGAACGAGGCCAGGTCACGCAGCATGATGCGCGAGAGTTTGAGCTTGCGGTAGAACGCATGCGGACGGCCCGTCAGCTGGCAGCGGTTGTGCAGCCGGACGGCGGACGAGTTGCGGGGCATCTCGGCCAGTTTCAGAGTCGCCTTGAAACGCTCTTCCATCGGCTTCGACTGGTCGTTGATCACCGCCTTGAGGCCGGCGCGCTTGGAAGCATGCTGCTTCACCAGCTTCGCCCGCTTCACTTCGCGGTTCACCATGGATTTCTTTGCCATATCTCAGGTTCCTCGCGCTTACGACGTGAAGGGCATGTTGAAATGCTTCAACAGCGCCTTGGCTTCCGCGTCGGTTTTCGCGGTGGTGCAGATGATGATGTCCATCCCCAGAACCTCGTCGACCTTGTCGAAGTTGATTTCGGGGAACACGATGTGCTCTTTCAGGCCCATGGCGTAGTTGCCGCGACCATCGAAGCTGGTGCCTTTCACGCCGCGGAAGTCGCGGACGCGGGGCAGAGCCACGTTGATGAGCCGGTCGAGGAATTCGTACATCCGGTCGCCACGAAGGGTGACCTTGCAGCCGAGCGGCATCTCTTCACGGACGCGGAAGCCGGCGATCGACTTCTTGGCCTTGGTGATGACGGCCTTCTGACCGGCGATCTGGCCCAGTTCCTCGGAGGCCTGCTTGACCTTCTTGGTGTCCTTGACCGCTTCGCCGACACCCATGTTCAGGACGATCTTGTCCAGACGCGGGATCTGCATGTCGTTCTTGTAGGCGAATTCCGATTTCATCGCGGCGCGGATCTTGCCCTTGTATTCGGCTTTCAGGCGCGGCGTGTAGGTGGCTTGGTCGAGCATCAGATCGCCTCCCCGGTGGTCTTGGCGAAACGGACCTTCTTGTCGCCTTCCATGCGGAAGCCAACGCGGGTCGCTTTGCCGTTCTTGTCCACGATGGCAAGGTTCGACAGGTCGATCGGCATCGCCTTCGGCTGACGGCCGCCCTGCGAGGCTGCCGACTGCTTGGTGTGACGGATCGCGACGTTCACGCCGTCGACGATGGCCTTGTTCTCGGTCGGCATGACGGCGGAAATCTCGCCCTTCTTGCCCTTGTCCTTGCCGGTGAGCACGACGACCGTATCACCCTTTTTCAGCTTGGCAGCCATCAGAGCACCTCCGGAGCCAGCGAGATGATCTTCATGAAGTTCTTGGCACGCAGCTCGCGCACGACCGGCCCGAAGATACGGGTGCCGACCGGTTCGCCCTGGTTGTTCAGGATGACGGCGGCGTTGCGGTCGAAACGGATCGAGGTGCCGTCTTCACGGCGGACTTCCTTGGCGGTGCGAACGACGACGGCCTTGCGGACGTCCCCCTTCTTCACGCGGCCCTTCGGAATCGCCTCCTTGACCGACACCACGATGATGTCGCCGACGGAAGCATAACGGCGGTGCGAACCGCCAAGAACCTTGATGCACTGAACCCGGCGCGCGCCGGAGTTGTCAGCCACATCCAGATTCGTCTGCATCTGGATCATTTGAAAGTCTCCCGACCTTCAGGGCACAGCCCTGGGGTTTCGTTCGGGACGAAGGGGTTTACGGCTTACGCCTCGACCACCACCGTCCAGCGTTTCGTCTTCGAGATCGGCGCGCACTCTTCGATACGGACAGTATCGCCGACCTTGAACTTGTTCTCCGCGTCATGGGCGCGGTACTTCTTCGACTTGCGGACGGTCTTCTGCAGCAGCGGGTGCTTGAAGCGACGTTCCACGAGAACGGTGATCGTCTGCTCGTTCTTGTCCGAGGTGACGACGCCTTGCAGGATGCGTTTCGGCATTGGTTTTCCCCTTACTTCGCAGCTTCAGCGGCTTTTTGGCCGAGAACGGTCTTGATGCGGGCGACGTCGCGGCGGACGGCACGCATGCGGGCAGTGTTCTCAAGCTGGTTGGTCGCTTGCTGGAAGCGCAGGTTGAAGGCTTCCTTCTTCAGCTGAACCAGGCTGTCACGCAGCTGGTCCGGCGTCTTCGAACGCAGTTCTTCGGCTTTCATGCCGGTCTTTCCTTTTCACAATCGCCAGTCGGCCCCTTGTGGGGTCACCGAGGACCTGGCGGATCAATGACAATCCGCCGACTCCGAGTCACCCCGGAATCGCGGATGCGCCCGTATAGGGGGGAAGGCGGCGGGGGGCAAGGGGGAAGTTGGGGGGTGACACAGGCGGGTGGCTATAGTTACCAATGTGCTAGCTCTGCAATCACGGAGGTTCTCCACCTTGCTTAAGACCGCTTCCGGCAGAGCCCAGGCTCAGATTCTAGCTTTCTGGACTGTGGCCGATGCGCTGATCGCTTTCTGCATCGCGTATCTCTTCTTCGCGGACCACATTTTGTTTGCCTTCTTGGTCACGCTGGGCGTCATGTGGCTCGTTCCGCTCGTGCTTAAGGCCAAGAATATAGCGCTGTTTTCAGTTTGGGGATTTCTGAACAAAACAACCATTCGGAGTCAGTTGGTGCGGGATTTTCGGAAGAATGAGCTACCGTTACTGTCCGGTACCGACTTCAATGATCCTGCCGATCTATATTTTCAGGAGGTCGCGGACGACGACACACTTCCAAAATCCGCCAGACTGTTTGCGGCGATGTCTCTCGGACAGCTGTCTATTGTCGCCCGGTACTCGCTAGCGGAAGCAATCTTCGCACGTTCCAATTTGGATGCTGCTCTTGCAATCTACTTCGATGAGCTTCGACGGGACGGCGCTAAACAACACAAGGCATTAAAGACCGACGACGACGATTTGTGACGTCTCACGCCCACCCATAATTGAAGCTGACCGAGATCCGTTCCTCCTCGGACATGTTCATCGGCACCTCGTGGCGCAGCCAGCTTTCCCAGAGGAGGACCTCCCCCACCGCCGGCTTGACGTAGACGAAGCGCTGCAGCTCGGGCAGTGCGGTTTTCAGGGGTACGGGGGCCAGCATCATCATGGGCAGGCGGGGGTCTTCCAGTTTCAGCGCCGACGTCCCCTCTGGCATCGCGACATAGGTCGTGCCCGAGATCACCGAATGCGGGTGGATGTGGCTGGCGTGGGTGCCGCCTTCGGGCAGGATGTTGATCCAGAGCGAGTTGCACTTCAGCTTCTTGTCGCCCAGGTCGAAGCCCAGGTCCTGGCAGAAGGCGGCGACGTGACGGTCCAGCGCCTTTTCCAGATCGCCGAAGATCGGCATCCGCCAGGGAAGGTCGTTCAGCGAGGCATAGGAGGTGTAGCCGGGATAGCCGTTCGCCTCGCACCACTCCTGCCCGGCCTCGTCATCCTCGGCGATGGTTTCGCAGGTGACGCGCAGCTCGTCGTAGTCGACCTTCTTCTTGGCGAGTTCATTTAGCTTCGCGCGGTAGAGGCGGGGGTCGTGTCTCGGAAGTGGTAGAAATTGTCTGGCGGCGTAATCTCCGGGTGAACCAACACCCACCCAACCGGCGGCGGCAACCGCCAGGGAGATCACGCCATGAAGCAGAATACCGATAGCTCGTCC
>Ga0208243_1000186_pt1 | contig 46249 bp, 43 predicted proteins | sample Subbio2Aug_QV12A_FD_184826 | JGI IMG/M metagenome (GOLD analysis project Ga0208243, IMG submission 184826) | Serpentinite rock and fluid subsurface biosphere microbial communities from McLaughlin Reserve, California, USA - CR12Aug_QV12A (SPAdes) | ecosystem: Environmental > Terrestrial > Deep... | reverse complement strand
CCGCCAAACCCTCGAGACCCGCCCATGCTTCTCGCCATCGACTGCGGCAACACCAACACCGTCTTCTCGATCTGGGACGGGACCCGCTTCCTTGCCACCTGGCGCATCGCCACCGACCACAAGCGCACGGCGGATGAGTATTTCGTCTGGCTCTCCAGCCTGATGGCACTGACGAAGACCGAGGCGACTGTTACCGAGGCGATCATCTCTTCCACCGTACCCCGCGTCGTGTTCAACCTGCGCGTCCTCTGCGACCGCTACTTCGGCTGCCGCCCCCTGGTGGTGGGCAAGCCGGACTGCAGGCTGCCGGTCGCCCCAAGGGTCGACCAGGGGACCACGGTCGGGCCCGATCGCCTGGTCAACACCGTCGCGGGCTTTGACCGGCATGGTGGCGACCTGATCGTGGTGGACTTCGGCACTGCGACCACCTTCGACGTGGTGGACACAGATGGCGCCTATATCGGCGGGGTCATCGCGCCCGGCGTGAACCTGTCGCTGGAAGCCCTGCACATGGCGGCCGCGGCGCTGCCCCATGTCGATGTGGCCAAACCCCTGAAAGCGATCGGCACGAATACGGTGGCCTGCATGCAGTCGGGCGTGTATTGGGGGTATGTCGGCCTTATCGAAGGCATCGTGCGCGAGGTGCGCCGCGAGCGCGACCGGCCGATGAAAGTGATTGCAACCGGTGGGCTTGCCTCCCTGTTCGCTCAGGGAACCGAGCTATTTCACTCCATCGAGGACGACCTGACCATGCACGGCCTCGTCCTGATCAACGGCTACAACAAGGATACCCCATGAGCGCCAACCGCCTGATCTACCTTCCCCTCGGTGGCGCCGGCGAGATCGGCATGAACTCCTATGTCTTCGGCTACGGGCCGGCGGGAAAGGAGCGGCTGATCCTCGTCGACCTGGGCGTGACCTTCCCGGACATGGACACCTCGCCCGGGGTGGACCTGATCCTCCCGGACGTCAGCTGGCTGCACGACAAGCTTGACCGGCTGGAGGCGATCTTCATCACCCACGCGCATGAGGACCACATCGGCGCCCTTGCGCCGCTTTGGCCAGAGCTTGGCAAGAAGGTCTATGCCCGGAAGTTCACCGCCACCATCGGTCGGCTGAAATTCGAGGAGGCGGGCCTGCCCGTCGACCAGATCGTCACCGTGGAACCTCGCCCCGCAGTGGTCGAGGCCGGGCCGTTCAAGGTGCAGTTCGTCCCCGTTTCGCATTCCATCCCCGAAAGCTCGGCCCTGGTGATCGACACGCCGGCCGGTCGCATCTTCCATTCGGCCGACTTCAAGATCGACCATACCCCGGTGGTGGGCGAGGGCTGGGATGACGCCCGCTTTGCCGAGGTCGTGGCCGAACGTCCGGTCAAGGTGATGACCTGCGATTCCACCAACGTCTTCTCGACGCATGAAGGCCGGTCCGAGGCGACGCTGGCCGAACCGCTGACCGAGTTGATCCGCAGCTGTGCGGGCATGGTCGTGGCCACCACCTTCGGATCGAACGTCGCGCGCCTGAAGACGCTGGCCGAGGCTGCACGCGCCGCGGACCGCACGATCTGCGTGCTGGGCCGGTCAATGAAGCGGATGCTCTCGGCGGCCGAGGAAACCGGCGTCTTGTCGGGCTTCCCGAAGACCGTCACGCCGGAAGAAGCGCTGGAGGTTCCGCGCCGCAACCTGATGCTTCTGGTCACCGGCAGCCAAGGTGAACGCCGCGCGGCCAGCGCGCAACTTAGCCGCGGCAAGTACCTGGGGCTGGAGATGAAGGAGGGCGACACCTTCCTCTTCTCGTCGCGCACCATCCCGGGCAACGAACGCGACGTGATCCGGGTCTGGAATGCGTTCTCCGAGATCGGCGTGCAGGTGCTGGACGACCAGAACGGCAAGTACCACGTCTCGGGCCACGCGAACCGACCCGACCTGGAACATGTCCACCGCCTGATCCTGCCCGACATGCTGATCCCGATGCATGGCGAACACCGGCATCTGTCAGAGCACGTGCGCATCGCCACCGAAAGCGGCATCGCCGCCGCCGTGGCCGTGAACGGCACCATGCTGAACCTGACCGGCGATGTCCCGGACGTGGTCGAATACATCGAGACGGGCCGCATCTACCTTGACGGGACGGCGATGGTCGGCGCGCTGGACGGGGTGATCCGCGACCGCATCCGGATGGCGCTGAATGGCCACGTCACGGTTACGGTGATCCTGGACGAGACCGACAGCCCGATGGGCGAGCCCTGGGTCGAGCTCATGGGCCTCTCCGCGACGGGCCGGGGCGAACGCCCGCTGGCCGAGACGATGGAGTCCGACCTTGACGAGGTGATCGGGCGGCTTGGCCGCAAGATCATGGCCGACGATGCCAAGCTGGAAGAGGAAATCCGCCGCGTCGTCCGCCAGGTCGCGATGGAGGAAATCGGCAAGAAGCCCGAGGTGAATGTGGTCATCAGCCGGCTCGTGGCCGAGTAAGGTCAAGTGGCCCAAATGAGAAAGGCCCCGTCGTCTACGGGGCCTTTTGCATTTCCGTCGGCGATCAGCCTTCGGTGCCGGTGGCCGGGGCTTCCTCGACGTCTTCGACCGGCGCGGCCTTCAGGGCGAAGCTGCGCAGGATGAAGTCCGGAACATGGTCGCCCATGCCGATCACGGCGGGGCCAAGATCGCGGTCGCGGCGATAGTCCCGACGGTCATCGCGGCGCTCTTCGCGCGGTTCACGACGGTCGTCCCGACGCTCTTCCCGCGGCTCGCGGCGGTCGCTGCGCTCGCCCCGGTCGTCACGGCGACGGTCGGCATTGCGCTCGGGCCGATCTCCGCGGGGCTCACGCTCGCGTCGGTCTTCCCGGCGTTCGTCACGACGCTCTTCGCGGACAGGCTCTTCTGCCACTTCTGGCTTGGGCGTAGCGACCAGCGGTTCCATCGCGGCCACCTCGTCATGCGCCTTGACCGGGCGGTCGCGGTCACGGCCGCGGCCACCACGTTCGCGGCCCTTGCGATCCTCGCGCGGGGCGCGGTCCGGCTTGCCTTCGCGGGTGTCGGGCTCGAACCCTTCGGGCAAGGACCCGCGCGGGATCTCGGCCTTGATCAGGCTTTCGATGGCTTTCAGGTACTTGTCGTCCGACGGCACCGCGATGGTGTAGGCCTTGCCCAGACGGCCGGCCCGGCCGGTGCGGCCGATGCGGTGGACATAGTCCTCGGGGTGCGAGGGTACATCGAAGTTGAACACATGGCTCACGGCCGGGATGTCCAGGCCCCGGGCCGCCACGTCGGACGCGACCAAAAGGTGCAGCGTCCCGTCGCGGAAGGCGTCGAGCGTCTTCATCCGCTGCGACTGCTCAAGGTCGCCGTGGATCGGAGCCGCGTTGAAGCCGTGCGATTTCAGGGACTTCGCCACCACGTCCACGTCCATCTTCCGATTGCAGAAGATGATCGCGTTGGTGCAGGCCTCGCCCTCGGCGCGGATCAGTGCCCGCAGGACGGCGCGCTTGTCGCCGAAGCTGCGGTCCTTGCGGACGGGCTTCACCTCGATCAGGCTTTGCGTGATCGTGGTCGAGGTCGTCGCCTGGCGCGCCACCTCGATCTTGGCCGGGTCCTTCAGGAAGGTCTTGGTGATCCGCTCGATCTCGGGTGCCATCGTGGCCGAGTAGAACATCGTCTGCCGCTTCGGCGGGGTCAGCGTGAAGATCCGCTCGATGTCCGGGATGAAGCCCATGTCGAGCATCCGGTCGGCCTCGTCGACGACCATGATCTGCACGCCGGTCAGCAGGAGCTTGCCACGTTCGAAATGGTCGAGAAGTCGGCCCGGGGTGGCGATCAGCACGTCCACGCCACGGTCGATCAGCTTGTCCTGTTCGCCGAAGGCGACGCCGCCGATGAGGAGCGCCTTGGTCAGCTTGGTGTGCTTGGCATAGACGTCGAAGTTCTCGGCCACCTGGGCAGCGAGTTCGCGCGTCGGCGCCAGCACCAGCGATCGCGGCATCCGGGCGCGGGCGCGGCCCTGGCCCAGAAGCGTGATCATCGGCAGCGTGAAACTGGCGGTCTTGCCGGTCCCGGTCTGCGCGATCCCCAGCACGTCGCGGCCTGTAAGGGCCTCGGGGATAGCCTGCGCCTGGATGGGTGTGGGAGTCTCGTAGCCCGCTTCCGCGATGGCTTGCAGCACGCGCGGATCCAGCGCGAGGTCGGAAAATTTGGTCATTAGCGTCCTATGGATGCGGTATCGGACCGCATGAATGATGGGACGCAAGTTTCCGGGCGCCCCGGCGTCTCGGCCCCGTTTGGCCGCCGAAGGCGCATAGCGGAATTCCGCCGCAGGGTCAAGTCAGCCGAGGTCCACTCGGGATTTCGGCGCTTTTCCTGCAAGCTTCGGACCATTCCGCACGACCAAAGTTCTTTCATCATGGTGTATTATGTCCAAGTCCCTGCTTGCAGCCGGGCTCGTCCTGGCCCTGTCCCTACCGCTTGCGGCCGAACCAGCGACCTGTGACCGGAATGCCTGCCCCATTGCCATAACCCTTGCTTCGGCTTCCGAACACCGGAGTTATGGGCTGCTGCTGGCCGCGCCGGAAACGGGCTGCCGCCGCGTACGCTTCCGGATCGAGGAGGCGGGGGTGGTGCTTGGCCAGACGCCACCGCTTGCTCCGGGAGAACTTGCCGTCGTCCATCTGGGTCGCGGCTTTCCTGCGGGCCGCGTCCAGCTTCGGATCGCCGCCATCGGCTGCAACCGCCCGCCGGCGGCGATGCGGCGGGTGACGCTGGCCAAGATGTCGCCCGACCACGGTTGGCGCGCGGCGGGGGACTAGGCGTCGGACGCCGGATCCGCAGGCGGACTTGCGCGGTCCATCTGCGCCAGGTGCTTGTCCGCGCGCATCATCCCGATCCGACGGAACAGGGTTCCGGGGTCCTCGTTCAGCCGCTGCAACAGGTGGCAGGCCAGCGGCCCGACCACCGGCACCTGCCGCGCCTCGTTCCAGACCTGCGCCAGAAGGTTGATGTCCAGCCCCCCCGAAGCCAGGTTGAAATGGGGCATGTCGAGCGGCAGCCGCCGCCGCCGGACATGGCGGATGGGGAAGGGTGTGTCCGCGGCAAGGCCGGAATGGAAGCGCTCGAACTCGTAAAGCTTCATCAGCGAGAAGATCATGTTGATCGACAGGCCGACGCGGCGTTGTGCCTCGGTCTCGCCGTGGTCGCCGAAGGTGATGGCCGAGGAGATCAGCCAGCGTCCCGGCAGTTCGGACATGAGCTCCGACCCGGCCTCGGTCCAGATGCGGCGGAAAAGGGCGGGTGCATGTGCGGGGAAGCGCTTCTTGCGCAGATGGGCGATGAGGATCGCGTTCACCGCGGCCAGCTCGGGCCTGCCGGACAACTCGACCCGCATCTGGTGCAGCTTCTTGGCGTGCAGCGTCTGCCGACCTTCCAGAGGCGGAAGGTCGGCCGGGATCCGCGCGGCAAGAAGGGGCGCCAGGTCAAGGTCGGCCGGGGGAAACCAGTCCCGCGTGGCCAGCTTGAGGCGGCGCCGACGCTGGTTCCAGATCTCGATCAGGCTGTCCGGGGCACCGGCATAGGTTTCGGTCGGCTCGTCGGAGAAGCCCTCAGGATCGTCCGTCATGCTGTCTCACCCGCCCTGCACCCGCGCGAGGCTAGGGGTCCGGTCCCGGCCGGTCAAGCGGACCTCAGACCATCATCTCCTTCGTCGCGGTCAGCTTCACGCCGGGATAGTCGCGCACCACGCGGTCGATGTCCCATTGCAGGCGGGTGAGGAACACGAGGTCCCCGTCGCTGTCATGCGCGATATGGCCCTTGTTGACGTTCACGAGCTTCTCGATCTCGGCCTTGTCGCCGGAGATCCAGCGGGCCGAGGTGAAGTTGGATCCTTCAAAGCGGACGGGCAGCGAGTATTCCTGCTCGATCCGGCTGGCCAGCACGTCGAACTGCAGGGCCCCCACGACGCCGACGATGTAGCCTGAGCCGATCATCGGCTTGAAGACCTTGGCCGCGCCTTCCTCGGCGAACTGGGTCAGGGCCTTTTCCAGGTGCTTGGCCTTCATCGGGTCGAGCGCCCGGATGGACTGCAGAAGTTCCGGCGCAAAGCTCGGGATGCCGGTGAAGCGCAGGCTTTCTCCCTCGGTCAGCGCGTCGCCGATGCGGAGCTGGCCGTGGTTCGGGATGCCGATGATGTCGCCGGCCCAGGCTTCCTCGGCCAGTTCCCGGTCGGCGGCGAGGAAGAGGACGGGATTGGTGATCGACATCGGCTTCTTCGACCGGACGTGGTGCAGCTTCATGCCCCGTTCGAAATGGCCCGAGGCGAGGCGGACGAACGCCACCCGGTCGCGGTGTTTCGGGTCCATGTTGGCCTGGACCTTGAAGACGAAGCCCGTGACCGCAGCCTCGGACGGGTCGATCTGGCGCTCGGCGGCCTTCTGCGGCTCGGGCTCTGGCCCGTATTCGCCGATCCCGTCCATCAGCTCCTTCACGCCGAAGGAGTTGATGGCTGAGCCGAACCAGATCGGGGTCATGGACCCGTTGAGGAAGGCCGTGCGGTCGAAGGCGGGAAGAAGTTCGCGCGCCATTTCCAGTTCTTCGCGGAACTTCGCCAGCAGCTCTGCCGGGATGTGTTCGGCGAGCTTCGGGTCGTCGACACCGCTGATCTGGATCGATTCCGCCACCTTGTTGCGGTCGGCCCGGTCCATGATCTCCAGCCGGTCGTGCAGAAGGTCATAGGCGCCGATGAAGTCGCGCCCCATGCCGATGGGCCAGGACGCCGGGGTCACGTCGATGGCCAGGTTTTCCTGGATCTCGTCGATGATCTCGAACACGTCCCGGCTTTCGCGGTCCATCTTGTTGCAGAAGGTCAGGATCGGCAGGTCGCGCAGGCGGCAGACCTCGAAGAGCTTCCGCGTCTGGCTTTCGACGCCCTTGGCCCCGTCGATCACCATGATCGCTGCGTCGACGGCGGTCAGCGTGCGGTAGGTGTCTTCCGAGAAATCGCTGTGACCGGGCGTGTCGACCAGGTTGAAGCGGTAGGTGCGATAGTCGAAGGACATCGCCGAGGCGGAAACCGAAATTCCCCGCTCCTGCTCCAGCTTCATGAAGTCCGACCGCGTGCGCCGCGCGTCACCCTTGGCGCGGACCTGGCCCGCCATCTGGATCGCGCCCCCGAACAGCAGGAACTTTTCGGTCAGCGTCGTTTTCCCGGCGTCGGGGTGCGAAATGATCGCAAAGGTCCGGCGGCGGGCGATTTCGGGCGGAAGGGGGGCACGGTTCGACATGGGCAGCGACATATCCTGCGACGGCCTGCGCCGCAACAGATGCGCGTCTTGCCCTTGCGGCCTTGGCTGCTAGGGTTCACCGCGAAAGCAGGAGGGTTTGCGCATGGATCTGGGAATTGCGGGAAAGCGGGCGCTGGTCTGTGCCTCGTCCAAGGGATTGGGCCGGGGCTGTGCCGAGGCGCTGGCGGAGGCGGGCGTGGAGCTTGTCATAAATGCCCGCGGCGCCGAAGCGCTTGAGGCGGCGGCCGCAGACATCCGCGCACGCCACCAGGTGAACGTGAAGTCAGTCGCAGCCGACATCACGACCGAGGCCGGACGCGCAGCGGTGCTGGCGCATGGGCCGTTCGACATCCTTGTCACCAACGCGGGTGGCCCGCCTCCCGGCATGTGGTCGGACTGGGCGCGCGAGGATTTCATCAAGGCGCTTGACGCCAACATGCTGACCCCCATCGCGCTGATGCAGGCGGTCCTTCCCGGGATGATGGCCAAGGGCTGGGGGCGGGTGGTCAACATCACCAGCGTGTCGGTGAAATCTCCGGTCGCGGTGCTGGGGCTGTCCAACTCGGCCCGCGCGGGGCTGACCGGGTTTGTCGCGGGCACGTCGCGGCAGGTGGCGGGAAAGGGGGTCACGATCAACAACCTTCTCCCCGGCATCCACGCGACCGACCGGGCCATTGCGCTGGACACGGCGGTGGTGAAGACCAAGGGCATCAGCATGGAAGAGGCGATTGAGGAACGCGCCGCCACGATCCCGGCTGGTCGCTACGGCACGCCTGCCGAATTCGGCGCGGCTTGCGCCTTCCTGTGTTCGCAGCACGCGGGCTTCATCGTCGGGCAGAACATCCTGCTCGACGGCGGGGCTACCAACGCGACGCTGTAGCCGCGCGGGGTTTCGCCCGACCGGGGTCGAAGACGCCCAGCAGAAGAAGCAGCGCGCCGCCGCCGATCCAGGCCCAGCCGCCCGTGCCAAGCGCGGCGTTGGCGAGGTCGAACAGGCGGTTGGCTTCCTCCATCGTCCACTGCGGCTCGACGAGCCCGAGGGTTTCGCGCACGCGCCAAACCAGGACACCCGCGAGCCCCACGACGCTGACCCCTGTCAGGAAGGCCAGCGAGCGCTTCTCAAGGCCCACCAGCGACAGAAGGACAAACAGCGCCGCCAGCACGAAGGAGAAGAGGAACATCCGCACTTCGGTCGGGGCCTCGGTCAGGTAGGTCTCGACCGAGGCGCGGTCGAAGGCGGGAAGCGCATCCCAGGGCGCAATGTTCGCGCCAAGGGGCGTCGTGACCCAGGGAAGAAAAAGCGCTGCAAGGATGGCAATGGCGCACAGAAGCGCAAGCGGACGAAACAGCATGGCCGGACCTTCCTGTCCAGAAACGAAAGACAGTTTCGCGCTAGCAGCCCATTCTGTGCAAAACGTGGACAGTTTACGCCATTTTTGCGGTCATCCGTCGCGGGGCGGGCGGTTGTCGCGGCGGCGGGGCGCTGGTAGAGAAACCTGAGCGAAATTCTAGGACAGCATGCCCGACAGCGCCCCACTTCGTCTCGAGGTCCGTCATCTGGTCCGCTCCTTCGGCGGGCGGAGGGTGGTCGACGACGTGTCGCTGGCCGTCGCGGCGGGGCAGGTGACCTGTCTCCTCGGCCCGTCGGGCTGCGGGAAATCCACCACTTTGCGGATGATCGCCGGGGTGGAGCGGGCCGATGCGGGCGAGGTTCTGCTGGACGGGCAGGTCATGGCCGGTCCGGGGGTGCATGTGCCGCCCGAGCGGCGGTCGGTGGGCCTGATGTTTCAGGACTTTGCGCTGTTCCCGCACCTGACAGTGGCCGAGAATGTTGGGTTCGGCCTGCGGGTGGACCGGGCCGAGAAGGCGCGGCGCGTGGGTGAGCTTCTGGAGAAGGTGGACCTCACCGGCTTTGGTCCGAAGCATCCGCATGAGCTTTCCGGAGGCGAGCAGCAGCGCGTGGCACTGGCGCGAGCGCTGGCGCCTCGACCGAAGGTAATGCTGATGGACGAGCCCTTCTCGGGCCTCGACAACCGCCTGCGCGACGGCATCCGCGACCGGACCTTGGAGCTTCTCAAGGAAGAAGGCGCGGCGGTCCTTCTTGTCACGCACGAGCCGGACGAAGCGATGCGCATGGCCGACGAGATTGCGCTGATGCGGCAGGGGCGCGTGGTGCAGAAGGGCGCGCCCTACAACGTCTACAACGCGCCCGTGGACAAGGCGGCGGCGGCGTTCTTCAGCGATATCAACGTGATCCGGGGCGTGTCCAGGGGCGCGCTGACCGAAACGCCCTTCGGCGCTTTCCTTACCCCCGGCCATGCGGATGGCGGCGAGGTGGAAATCGTGATCCGTCCGCAGCACCTGCGGATCGACTTCGACCGGGCGGGCCGGGGGCCGAACCCGACGCCCGAGGACGGCGTGCCCGCGCGGGGCACCGTTGTCCGCAGCCGGTATCTGGGCCGCGAAAGCCTGGTGGACTTCGCGATGGATTTCGAGGGCGCGAAACTGACGGCCAGCGTGCCGGGGGTGTTTCTGCCGAAGCCCGGGACGGTGCTCTGGCTGATGATCCGCCGCGACCGCTGTTTCGTGTTCGGCGTCTAGCCGGCGCTCACCCGCCGCCAATCGGCCAGCGTGGTGCCGGGTTCTGCCGGGAAGGTCTCGCCGGTAGGGGTCAGCGTGTCGATCCGGTCGACGCGAAAGCTGCGGAAATCACCGCGTGTCTCGCACCAGGTGGCAAGCGTCCAGACCCTTCCCCAGAACTCCAGCACCAGGGGGCGGACAGGGCGGCTTGATCCGGTGCCCTCGCCGTCGACGTAGTGGATCACCACCCGCTCGTGCAGGCGGATGGCCCGGCGAAGCGCGGGAAGGTGGCGGGCGGCCGCCAGCGCCTCGGCCCCGGGAAAGACCCAGGTCTCCGCCCCCATCCCGTCCAGAAGCCGTGCGGGCAGGACGGCGGTAACCTTGCCAAGAAGGCTGTCCGCCGCCCGGGTGAGCGAGGGGTCGGCGCCCCGTGTGACAAGCTGCAGGCCCAGCGTCAGGGCCTGAACTTCGTCCGGGGTCAGGGTCAGGGGCGGCAGGGTCACGGGCTCGCGCAGGATGTAGCCCACCCCGCGCTCGCCCTCGACCGGCAGGCCCGAGGCGATGAGCGTCGCCATGTCCCGCCAGAGCGTCCGCACCGAGACCTCCAGCCGCTCCGCCATGTCGCGGGCGGTGTGGAGGCGACCGTCGCGCAGGATCTGGATCAGTTCGAACAGGCGGTCGGTGCGGCGCATGGGTGGCAGGGTGGTCCGGAGATCAGTCCATCGTCAAGGCCAGGGTCTCATGGCGCATCTGGGCGGAGGGCCCGTCGATCAGCGCCATGAAGGGGTGGAAGTCGGGGTCGGCCATGACTACGAGCGGCGCGGCCTCGGCCTCGGCCAGGCTGGCCCAGGTCACCGCGTCGGTCCACCGCCCGTCCGACCCCTGCGACAGGCGGCGGGAGACGAATCCGGGCTGGCGGCGGACCAGCGCCTCGGTGCCCTTTGCGGCCGCAAGAAGGGCGGCCTCGGTCGCGCCGGGGACGAGAGAGAAGGTGACATATTCGATCACGCGCATCGGAAACTCCATCAGTTGCGATGCGCGGGGTATGGCAGGTGCCAACTGACAGGGTCTGTCAGCTATCTACTGGATCGAGAGATCGATGTTGAACCCCGAGGTCTTCCCGGTGTCTGCGTCATTGCCCATCTGGTAGACCCGGATCGTGTAGGTGCCCTTCTTCGGCAACTTGACCGTCGCGGTATTGCCGTTGATCGAGCTGTTGTAGATCGCCTCGCCGGTGCTGCCGGGCGGAAGGATGTTGAAATAGACGGTGCCCGAGCCGTTCGAGTCGACGACGGCCAGGTCCACGAACATCTGCTGGCCAGCCCCAGCACCCAGCGTGTAGTCGATGTATTCGTCGCCGATGATGGTGCCGCTGACCATCGTTCCGTAGTTTCCGGGCTGGAACTTCACCTCGGATGTCATCTGGGCCAGCGAGGCCATCGGGGCGCTGGCAAGCAGCGCGACGAGAAGGCTGGTGGCGGTGAGGGACTTCAAGCGCATGGCACCATCTCCTGGAAAGCTGCGCGGCTTCGGCAATCGTCACTGGGGCGACCCGTCGCGCAGGTCCGGGACCCGGGGTAATCCTACTGCTCGATCCCCGATTGCGGCAACAGGGTCGCCACCTTGAAAAGCAGGCTTTTCGCCGCCTTGGCGCGTGGGTTCCCCTCTTGCCCGACGTGCCGCAGCCCCTCGACCAGCGCTTCAAGTTCTTCGGGTGTCAGCATGGTCGGTGGCAACATGAGCGGCGAGCGAAGGATGTAGCCCAGTCCCCGCTCGCCCTCGACCGGAAGCCCCGTTGCGGCAAGCATCTCCATGTCCCGCCAGATCGTCCGGGTGGACACACCGAGTCGCTGGGCCAGTTCGGAGGCCGTGTGCAGCCGCCCGTCGCGCAGGGACTGGACGATGTCGTAAAGCCGGGCGTCGCGTTTCATGGTCCGATCCGGGGCAGAAGGGGCATGATTGCCCGACTTACTGACAAAATACTGTCAGTTGACTGCCCACCGCAAGCGGCTTTGGTCTTGGAAGCGGCCGGGAGGCGGGCGTAATCAGGGCGCAGAGACGGGACATGGCCCCGCGCCGGGGCCGCAAACGGAGGTTATCATGTTCAACAACATCGGTCTGCCGGGACTTCTGCTGATCGCGGTCGTCGTCCTGGTGCTGTTCGGCAAGGGCAAGGTTTCAAGCCTCATGGGCGAGGTCGGCAAGGGCATCACCGCCTTCAAGAAGGGCGTGAACGACGGTACCAAGGAGATCGACGAGGCCAAGGCCGCCGAAGCCAAGGACGTGACCCCGGCCGAGAAGGAAAAGGTCTGATCCCGGACCGGCCAAGGTAACGCAAGATGGAACTCAGCTGGTCCGAACTTCTGATCGTGGGCATCGTCGCGCTGATCATCATCGGCCCGAAGGACCTGCCCGGCATGTTCCGCGAGCTGGGTCGCTTCACGGCGAAGATCCGGTCGATGGGGCGCGAATTCAGCCGGGCCATGGAACAGGCGGCGAAGGAATCCGGCGTCAAGGACGTGGCTGACGACCTGAAGAAGGTCGCCTCGCCCAAGGCGATGGGCCTGGAAGCGGTGAAGTCCGCCGCGGACAAGTTCGAGAAGTGGGACCCGATGAAGAACGCCGCGGTGCCCACGAAGCCGCTGACCCCGCCGCCGATGCCTGCGGCGATGACACCGGCTGCCGCTGCGCCTGCTGCGCCTGCCGCTCCGGCCGCCGTGGCGGAAGCTGCGCCCGCCGCGACCCCGGTCGGACCGGCAACCGCGGCGCTTTACGAACAGAAGGCGGCGCGCAAGGCCGTGGTGGATGAGGCGTCGGCGAAGCTGCGTTCGCTTTCGCAGCCGGCGACCGCGGCCCCTGCAGCATCTGCCGGGCGGACTCCGGGCCGCCGCCGCAAGAAGCCGGAAAGCCCGGCCGGGGACGAAGAATGACTGCCAAGGACGACATCGAGGACAGCTCGGCCCCCCTGGTCGAGCACCTGATCGAACTGCGCAACCGGATCATCTGGTCGGTCGGGGCCTTCCTCGTCGCGATGATCCTGTGCTTCGTCGTGGCCGAGCCGATCCTGAACTTCATGCTCGAACCCATCGAACGGTCGATGCGCGAACTGGGCGATCCGAACCCGGTGATGCAGTACACCGCGCCGCAGGAATACTTCTTCACCCTGGTCCATATCTCGGTCGTGGCCGGCCTCATGGTCAGCTTCCCGGTGATTGCGTATCAGCTGTGGCGCTTTGTGGCGCCAGGGCTGTACCGCAGCGAAAAGCAGGCGTTCCTGCCCTTCCTGATCGCCTCGCCGGTGCTGTTCCTGACCGGCGCGGCCTTTGCGCATTATGTGGTCACGCCCATCGCGATGACTTTCTTCCTGGGTTTTGCGGATGCCTTTTCCGTCGTCACTGCCCTGATCCCGGGCCTGGCCGATGGCACCGGGGCGGTTGTGGACGAAGCAGCACCCGCGGCGGACACCGGCATCGACATCGTCTTCCAGGGCAAGGTGAACGAAACCCTGGACATCAGCCTGAAGCTGATCCTGGCCTTTGGCCTGTGCTTCCAGCTGCCCGTTCTGCTGACCCTGATGGGCAAGGCGGGACTTGCGACTTCGGCGGGTCTCGCCAACATGCGCCGCTATGCGATCGTCATCATCCTGATCGTGGCGGCCCTGGTGACGCCGCCCGACGTGATGAGCCAGATGATCCTCTTCTTCGCGGTCTATCCGCTCTACGAGGTATCGATCTTCCTGATCCGCCGGATCGAAAAGCGTCGTGAGGCGGAACTGCGGGCTGCAGGGCTGTGGGACGATGAGGAAGAGAAGCCCTCCGAGAACCTGCCGGAGACCAAGGCGTGACCAACCCGCTTGACCGGATCGCGGCGGCGCTGGAGCGGTTGGCCCCGGCGCCGATGCCTGCGCCCGACTTCACCGCCGAGGCTTTCGTCTGGCACACCGCGCCCGACCGGCTGGAGCCGGTGGCCCATGTGTCCCGCGTGGACCTGACGCTTCTGGTCGGGGTGAACCGCTCGCGCGACACGCTTCTGGAGAACACTCGCCATTTCGCTGCCGGGCTGCCTGCGAACAACGCGCTGCTCTGGGGCGCGCGGGGGATGGGGAAGTCCAGCCTTGTGAAGGCGGTCCATGCGCAAGTCCGGGCCGAGGGGCATGACCTGAAGATCGTGGAACTCAGCCGCGAGGACCTGCCGTCGGTCCAGCGGCTGCTTGCCCACCTCCGGGCGGCGCCGCACCGGTTCGTCCTTTTCTGCGACGACCTGTCGTTCAGCCATGACGACCAGCATTACAAGTCGCTGAAAGCCGTCCTCGACGGCGGGATCGAGGGGCGGCCGGAGAACGTGCTGTTCTACGCCACCTCGAACCGTCGCCACCTGATGCCGCGCGACATGATCGAGAACGAACGCTCCACCGCGATCAACCCTGGCGAGGCGGTGGAGGAGAAGGTCTCCTTGTCCGACCGCTTCGGGCTGTGGCTGGGCTTCCATCCCTGCACTCAGGACGAATACCTGGAGATGATCCGTGGCTACTGCGCGGCGCATGGGGTGAAGGTGCCGGAAGAGCGGCTTTACGCCGAGGCCATCGAATGGCAGGCGACGCGGGGCGGTCGGTCGGGCCGGGTGGCCTGGCAGTTCTTCTGCGACCTTGCCGCGCGGGAGGGAGTGCGAATCCGCCTCTGACCTGCCTTCGGGCTTGCGGGGGGGCGCAACTCGCCTTAGCCCTGATCATATGCTTACCGAAATTCTGGTCATCCTGGCCCTGATCGTGCTGAACGGCGTCCTCGCGATGTCCGAACTGGCCATCGTCAGCGCGCGTCCCGGCCGCCTGAAAGCCCTTGAAGGCAAAAGCCGCGGTGCGCGCATGGCCCTGCGGCTGGCCGAGCATCCCGGCCGGTTCCTGTCCACCGTGCAGATCGGCATCACGGCCGTCGGTGTCCTGTCGGGCGCGCTGTCCGGGGCGACGCTGGGCCTACGCCTCCAGCAATGGCTGCAGTCGCGGGGAATGGACCCCGATTGGGCCGCGACCCTCGGTGTCGGCGGGGTGGTCGTGGCGATCACCTATGTCAGCCTGATCGTGGGCGAACTGGTGCCGAAGCAGATGGCGCTGCGCAATGCGGAAGGCGTGGCGATCCGCATGGCCCCTGCGATGACCTTCCTGTCGGTCATCGGCGCGCCGCTCGTGTGGTTCCTCGACAAGTCGGGCAAGGTGCTGCTCTGGCTTCTTGGCCAGCGCGGCGAAAGCGAGAACCGGGTGACCGAGGAAGAGGTCCATGTGCTTCTGGCCGAAGCGCATGAGGGCGGGGTCCTGGAAACCGAAGAGCGCGAGATGATCACCGGCGTCATGCGCCTGTCGGACCGCACGGCCCGCGCCCTTATGACCCCGCGGCACGAGGTCGAGATGCTGCCGCTTGACGCCACCGGCGTCGAGGCGGTGGCCGCGCTTCGCAAGATCGCCCGCCCCCGGATGCCCGTCGCCAATGCCGAGGGCGAGGTGGTGGGGATCGTCCTTTTGACCGAGGCCTTCCAGGTCGTCTCCCGCCGCGAGACCCTGTCGATCAAGGCGCTGGTGCACGAGGTCCCCGTCGTGTCTGACCGGGCCGAGGCTCTGGACGTGCTGGAGATCCTGCAGAAGTCCGAACACCATTTCGCGCTGGTCTACGACGAATACGGCCATTTCGAAGGGATCCTCACCACCGGCGACGTGCTGGAGGCGATCACCGGGTCGGTCGCGGCCTCGGAACCGGACGAGCCTGCCATCGTGGAACGCGCCGACGGCAGCCTTCTGGTCGCGGGCTGGATGCCCGTGGACGAATTCTGCGACCGCCTGGGCCTCCCGCGAGAGATGGCGGGGGAATACGACACTGTCGCCGGTCTGGTCCTCCACCAGCTGGGCCACATCCCAGACCTGGGCGCCAGCTTCAACGCCGAAGGTTACTGCTTCGAGGTGATCGACCTTGACGGCCGCCGCATCGACAAGGTGCTTGTGGCCCAGATCGCGGACTGACGGGGGTCTACTGCAGGTACCCTACCGGGTCGAAGCTCTGCTTCGAAGTATTGCGCACCTCGAAGTGGACAAAGGCCGGATTGCCGGGGGCGACCTTGCCGATCTCCTGGCCCCGCTTCACCTTGTCGCCCTTCTTCACGACCATGCCCGAGACGCCGACATAGACCGTGAGCAGGTCTCCGGCATGGCGGATGATCACGATCCCCTTGCCGCTGGTGTCCGAGGACAGGACCGTCACCGTCCCGGCCTCGGCGGCCTTCACCGAACTCCCTGCAGCGGCCGCGATGTCGATCCCCTGGTTCTTCTTCGCGTCATAGCCCCGGATGATCTTGCCGGACACCGGCATCACCATCTTCGACGAGGTCGTCTTCTCGGCTCCCAGGTCGGGAGAGGGCGGCGTTCCCTTGGGCTTCTCGGCCGCAGCGACGGTCTCTTCGTCCGGCAGCGGCTTCTTGGCCGAGGGCGGCTCGGGCGTGGGCGAGCCTGCGCCCGGCGCGGTCGGCACCGGCTCGGGGTCCGGGGCGGCGGCGGTGGCGATCGGGATGATGAGCGTCTGCCCCTCACGGACGGCCATGTCGGGGCCAAGCTGGTTCCAGTCCGCCAGCGCCTTTGCCGAGACATTGTAGGCCCGCGCGATGGTGAAGGCCGTCTCGCCCCGCGCGACGCGGTGGGTGGCGGGCTGGCCCGAGACGGGTTTCGACGCGACGGGCGCGGCGGCGACCGGCGTAGGCCCGGCCTCGTCCAGCGCTGTGGTCGCGATCGAGGTGATGTCCACCCCTCCGGTGGCTGGCAGCGTCGATCCCGCGATCATCGTGGGCTGCGGCGTGGCCGAGACCCGCTTCGGCAGAAGAAGCATTTCTCCTTCGCGCAACGGGTCGGTCGAGCGCAGGGCATTGGTACGCGCCAGTTCCTCGGGCGGCATCCCGAGCCGTCCGGCCATCGAGGCGACGGTCTCGCCGCGCCGGGCTGTGGCAAGCTGGTAGTCCGGATAGGAAATGATCCCGTTCGCGTCGGGAGTGGGAGCCGCCGCCGTTGCCTGCCGCGCGGCCTCAGAGGTGTCGCCCCGGCCCTGCCGCAGGTCCCAGTCCAGGTTGCCCGTGTCCATGCACCCCGCGAGCGCCAGCGCACTTGCGCCCAGCACCAGGGTTGCCCGAAGTCTGCTGCCCGATCTAACCATGTGGTCCCGCCTGATGATCGCCTGTCCGGGTTAGGCCCGGTTATCGACGCAGTCTACTCGGAGCCGATGCCTTCGACCAGTGGGACAAATCGCACCGGGCGAAGTTCTTCGTAATCGAAGCCTTCGGACGTGCGCGTGACCTTGATCAGGGCCTGCACCGCGTCGGACTGGCCCACCGGCACGACCATGATGCCGCCGGGCTTCAGTTGCTCGAGAAGCGGCCCTGGCGGGTCCTCGGCCGCAGCCGTCACCAGGATGCGGTCGAACGGTGCCTGGTCCGGCAGCCCGTGCGAACCGTCGGCGGTGATCGCGGTGATGTTCACCAGGTCAAGCTGGCGGAAAAGCTCGGAAGCCTCCCGCACCAGGCGGCGGTAGCGGTCCACCGTGTAGACGCGACGCGCAAGCTGCGAAAGCACCGCGGCCTGGTAGCCCGAACCCGTGCCCACCTCCAGCACCGTGTCGCGCGGGTTCACCTGCAGGGCCTGGGTCATCAGCCCCACCACCGATGGCTGGCTGATCGTCTGACCGCAGGCAATGGGAAGGGGCATGTCCTCGTAGGCGCGGTCGGCAAAGACGTTGCGCACGAAAAGGCCGCGGTCGATCTTTTCCATCGCGGTCAGGACACGGGTGTCGGTCACGCCGCGCGAACGAAGGGCAAAGAGAAAGCGCATCTTGCGTTCGGCAAGCTCGGAGGCGGTATTGTCCTCCGGTCCCTTGGTCATGCGAGGCTCGCCTGAAGGTCGGCGAGAAGGTCATGTGCCGTGAGGTCCGCGCGCATCGGCGTGATCGAGATGTAGCCGTCGAGGTTCACCGCAGCATCGCTGCCGGGCAGCGTGGGTGTGTGCTGCGGCCCGCCCTTGATCCAAAGGAACTTGCGGCCCGAGGGCGAAATATGCGGCTCGACCGAGAAGGCCGTGTCGCGGCGAAAGCCCTGGGCGGCGACCATCATCCCCTTCGTCGTCGCAGCGGGCAGCGGCGGGAAGTTGACGTTGTAGAAGCTGCGGTAGTCGCCCGTGGTCCAGATACCCTTGTCCAGAAGCGCCCGGACGACGCCGGCGCCGTGGACACGGGCACTTTCGAACGGATCGACAAGCTTCGCGTTCTCCGGTCCGAAGAACTGCGACAGGGCGATGGCGGGGACGCCCTGCAGCGCTGCCTCCATCGCTCCGCCGATGGTGCCGGAGTAAAGCACGTTCTCGGCCGCGTTGTTGCCCCGGTTGACGCCGGACAGCACGAGGTCGGGCCGGGCGCCGTCCAGGACGTCGTAGATCGCGGCCAGCACGCAGTCGGCCGGCGAGCCTTCGGCGGCAAAGCGGCGGGGCCCAAGTTCGGCGATCATCATCGGGTGGGTGTAGCTGATGCAGTGCCCGACGCCTGACTGTTCGAAGGCGGGCGCGACGGTCCAGACTTCACCTTGGGGCCCGGCGATTTCAGTGGCGATCTGGGTCAGAACTTCCAGCCCCGGCGCGTTGATGCCGTCGTCGTTGGTGATCAGGATGCGCATGGTCTGGGGAGTTCCTTCGGGCTTGCCCCTGATTAGACGAGGCGGGGGGGCGCTTCAAGGCAAAGGACCGCTCGTCGATGACTTCGTCACTCCTCGCTGGACGTTTGTCCCCGGCGAGGAGAAGTCGAAGACGCACGAGGAGCCCATCCGTTGAAGGTCAGTCCGCGAAGCTTGACCAGACCAGCTGCAGCCGCGCGTCCTCGGCCACCGCCTGCGGCGTGACCAGCGGTTCGTCCCGGATCACGGCGAGGCAGCTCTCCGCGTCCTGCGCCTGGCCATCCGCGCAGGCCGGATGCGACTGCCAGCGATCCTCGATCAATCCGCGCACGGCAGCGCTGTCGAGGTCCAGCTCCCCCAACCGCTGCACGCGCCCAAGTGCCGCGCCCATCCCGTCGCGGAAGGCGACATTCACCAGCTCGCTGCAGTAGAGTGCGTCCTCGGTCTTGTAGAAATACGGGTCATAGCCCTTGCCGAAATGGCTGCGGGCGGCTTCGGTGACGGCAAGCGCCTGTGCTTCGCTAAGCCCGTCAAAGCGGTAGATCGCGACGGCGCTGTCCTTGCCTTGCTCCACCCAATCCTGAAGCGGCGTGGCCCGGGTGGTCTTCACTGCCTCGAGGACGACGGGCATCCCGTCCGCGTCGAAGTCCACAATGCCGACATGGGTGAAAGGGCTGTCCGTCGCGAGGAGTATGGCAAGCGATTGGGCCGACCGCGAGTTCTGGAAGATGACGTCGCCGCGCTTCAGCTCGGGCAGGTCCTGTGCATGGGCGGGAAGGAGGGTGGCAAGCGCAAGTGCTAAAGCGACCAGAAAGCGACGCGCGACCATAGGCAACCCCTCGAATGACTGTCGCTAGCCTAGCCCTAATCGTGCCGCAGGTCCAAGTCGAACGAGCTTTGGAAGCAGGGTGAAGGCCAGGTAAACGCGAACGGCCAACCCGTTGAAAGGATTGGCCGCCAATGTCCGGTCCTGCGTGGACAGATCACGCGTCGCGCTGGGCGATCCAGTCGTGGTCCGGATCGTTCTTGAACCGCCATTTCCGGATCGGCCCGGCCATCACGTTCAGATAGTACATCTCGTACCCATAGGGCGCCCCGCAGGGATGGTGCCCTTTCGGGACCAGCACGACATCGTGGCTCTTCACCGCCATCGTCTCGTCCAGCGAGCCATCCTCGCTATAGACCCGCTGGATCCCGAACCCCTGCCCGGGGTTCAGCCGGTGATAGTAGGTCTCCTCCAGGTAGGTCATGTTCGGGAAGTCGTCCTCGTCATGCCGGTGGCTGGGGTAAGACGACCAGTGCCCGGCCGGAGTGAACACCTCAGTCACGAGAAGCGAGTCCGCGACGTCCCGCGCCTCCATCGCGATGTTGTTGACGTAACGGGTGTTGGTCCCCTTGCCGCGTGGGGTGAGGGTGATCCCCTCCGGCCCCAGCCGTTGCGCCGGGTAGCCGCCCTTGCCGGGGGCCGTGCAGACCCCGATGGTGCAGGCGGTGGTGGCCACGGCCTTCCACTGGCTGCCGTTCGGGACATAGAGGCAATGCGGCGGGGTTTTCTCGAAGACGTCCATCCGGTCGCCCATCTCGCCCCAGTCCTGGCCCGCCGCCTGAACCTTCGCCTTGCCCTCGACAATCACCAGGATCACCTCGCGGTCGCCCGTCACGTCCTCGGCCACGTCGCCCGGTTCCAGCCGGTAGAGCGAGAAGCCGACATAGCCCCAGCCGGCGCTTTCGGCGGTGATCTCGTGCACCTTGCCGCGGGTGCCGGTCGGGTGGCGGAGGAGGTTGGGCATCGGGTTACCTCAGGGGCGGGAGTTGTCGATGGTCAGCCCCGCCTGGGCGCAGACCTTCTGGATGTGCTCGTAGCCGAGCATGGAATACTCATAGGGCGGGGCCTTGGCCGGGTCCTGCTCGGCCTCGACCACGATCCAGCCGTGGTAATCCATGGCGCGCAGCTTGTCCGCCACCGCCTGGAAGTCGATGCAGCCGTCGCCCGGCACAGTGAAGGCCCCGGCGATTACCGCGTCGAGGAAGCTGCGGTTGTTCTTCCGCACATCCGCTACGACCTCGGGCCGGATGTCCTTGAAGTGGACGTGGTGCACCCGGTCAGCCCAGGTGTTCAACACGCGCATCACGTCCGCCCCACCGAACAGCAGATGCCCGGTGTCGAAGAGGAGCTTCACGTCCGGGGTGGAGCCTTCCATCAGCGCGTTCACGTCGTCCTCGGATTCGATGAATGAGCCCATGTGGTGATGGTAGGCCAGCGTCACGCCCTGATCCGCCATCCACTTCGCCAGATCCGACAGCTTCGCTCCATAGGCCCGCACGTCCGAAGCCGAGAATTTCGGGCGGTTGTTCACCGGCACGGCGATGTTGCCCTGCACGGTGTTCGAGCATTCCGCATAGACGATGCAGGGGGCCTTCAGCGCCGCGAACTGCTCCACCTGCTGGCGGACCGCCTCGATTTCCGTCTTCACGTCGTTTGTGAGAAGATTGCCGGAACACCACCCACCGCAAAGGAAAAGTCCGTTCGTGTTCAGGTAGGACCGCAGCCCCTCGGTGTCCGCGGGCATCCGTCGGCCGCGTTCGACGCCGGTATAGCCGATCTGCCGCGCCTCGCTCAGCGCCTGCTCCATCGTGTAGGCGGCGGTCAGGTCCGGCAGGTCGTCGTTCTGCCAGGAGATGGGAGAAATCCCGATCTTCACGCTCATTCGTCTGTCCTCAGTTCACAAGCCATTGGGCGCGGATGCCCTGTTCATAGCCCTTGCGGGCCTCGTTCACTTCTGCCCGGTCCGAGACTTCGGGAACGGCCACGTCCCACCAGGTTCCGCCTGCACCGGTGCCCGGCATCGGGTCGGTGTCGATGACGATGACCGTCGGGATCGTCGCCGTCTTGGCTTCCTGCATGGCGGCTTCCAACTCGGCGATGCTGGCCACCTTCACCGCATTGGCGCCCATGGATCGGGCATGGGCGACAAAATCGAGGTTGGCCTCGTTGATGTGGTAGCTGTCCTTCAGAAGGTTGTTGAAGGGCGCCCCGCCGGTCGCGGCTTGCAGTCGGTTGATGCAGCCGTAGCCGCGGTTGTCGGTCAGGACCACGGTGAAGGGGATGCCCATCATCACGGCCGTTGCCAGTTCCGAGTTGGCCATCATGTAGCTGCCGTCGCCGACCATGCAGATCACGTCGCGCTGGGGCTGCGCCATCTTGATGCCCATCGCGCCCGCAATCTCGTACCCCATGCAGGAATAGCCGTATTCCATGTGGTAGCCGCCCTGCGCGGCGCGCCAGAGGACATGGAGCGCGCCCGGCATGGTGCCCGCGGCGCACATGATGAGGCTCTGCTTGCCAGCGTTCCGGTCCACCGCGCCGATCACCTGGGCGTCGGTCGGCAACTCGTTGCCCTTGGGCGCGGCGAAGAGGGCGTCGGTGGTCTGGAACCACTTGCTGCGGGCCGAGAAGTCCGGGTCGGCGCAGCGGTGACTGCCCAGAGCGGCACTGATCTTCTCCAGCGCGACTTTCGCATCCGCGACAAGGGGTTGCGCGGCGCGTTTATGGGCGTCGTACCCGTGGATGTTGATCGACAGGAGCTTCCGGCCGGGGGCGGAGAACACGGTCCAGGAGCCCGTGGTGAAGTCCTGGAAGCGGGTGCCGACGCCGATCACGAGGTCGGCTTTTGCCGCCAGCTCGTTGCCGCAGCCGGTGCCTGTCACGCCAGGGGAGCCGAAGTGCAAGGGCTCTTCCCAGTCCACCGCGCCTTTACCGGCTTGGGTTTCGACCAGGGGGATGTTGTGCGTTTTGGCGAAGTCGAGAAGCGTCTGTTCCGCGCCGGAGTAAAGGACACCGCCTCCGGCCACGATCAGCGGGTTTTTCGCGGCCTTGATGGCGGCAACGGCGGCCTCAAGTTCGCGCTGGTCGGGTTCGGGGCGACGGATGTGCCAGGTGCGTGGCTCGAAGAACTCCACCGGGTAGTCATAGGCTTCCGCCTGGGTGTCCTGGCAGAAGGCAAGGCAGACCGGCCCGCAGTTCGCCGGGTCGGTCATCACGCGGAGCGCGCGGGGCAGGGCGGTGAGGATGTGTTCGGGGCGCGTGATGCGGTCGAAGTAGCGGACGACGGGGCGGAAGCAGTCGTTTGCACTGACGGTGGCGTCGTCGAAATCCTCGATCTGCTGCAGGACCGGGTCAGGCGCGCGGTTGGCGAAGACGTCGCCGGGGATGAGGAGGACGGGCAGGCGGTTCACATGGGCGAGCGCAGCTGCGGTGACCATGTTGGTCGCGCCCGGTCCGATGGAGGAGGTGACGGCCATGGCCTTCCGCCGGTGGTGCGCCTTGGCATAGGCGATGGCGGCGTGGGCCATCGTCTGCTCGTTCTGGCCGCGCCAGGTAGGCAGCACGTCGCGGTGGGCGTGCAGCGCCTCGCCCAGACCGGCGACGTTGCCGTGGCCGAAGATCGCCCAGACGCCCTCGATGAAACGAGTGCCATCCTCGGCCTTCTGGGCAGAGAGCCAGCGGACCAGGGCTTGGGCGGCGGTCAGGCGGATCGTGGTCATGCTTTCGCTCCTTCGCGGGCCTTGTCCCAAAGCTGGGAAAGACGGGCGTATCGTTCGGACATCATCTGGACGGCGGCACCATCGGTCAGCTCGCCCTTCAGCCACGCCCGGGCGGCGTCGCCAAAGATCGTGCGGCCGATGGCGAAGCCTTTCACCAGGTCATGCCGCGCCGCAAGGGCCAGCGAGGCGGCAAGGTCCTCTTCACTGGCATCAAGGCCAAGGACGACGATGCCGCGGACATGTGGGTCATTCCGGGTGATGGCGGCACAGGCATTCGCCCAGGCGGTGTCGGTGGTGAAGGGTTCCAGCTTCCACCAGTCGGGATAAACTCCGAGGTCGTAGAAGCGCTGGATCACCTGTGCGGAGGTGTCGTCGGAGACGGGACCGACCTTGGAGGGGATGATCTCCAGCAGCATCTCCAGCCGGTTGCGGCGGCAGGCGTGGAAGAGGCGGCGGACGGTGTCTTCCTGGTCGGCCTTCGTCGCGGCATCGTCGTCCGGGTGGTAGAAGCAGAGGACCTTGACCACGTGCTCCAAGGGCCATTCCTGCAACCCGCCGAAGTCGGGGCCGAGTTCCGGTTCCAGCGTAAGGGGGCGCGAGCCGGGCCATTCGACGGGGCGGCCGATCCAGAGGCCAGTGCCGGCTGCCTGGAAGAGGGCGTCACGGCCGAGGCGGCTGTCGCAGAGGATGCCGTAGCCAGGCTTCCCGTCAGCCACCTTGAGCGCGGCCTGCAGACAAAGCTGCTTGAATGCGCCGATCTTTGCAGGGCTTGCGCCTTCCATCTGCTCCAGCTGCATCCGGTGGTCGAAGGCGAAGACGCGCATGGTCGACCAGTCCTTGTGGCGGTTGGTCGCCCAGTGGACCTGTTCCAGCGCCGCGTCCTTGCGCAGGGCCTTTTCGACGACACCCCGCTTCAGGAAGAACTGCAGCTCATCCCAGGACGGGTAGGCGGGAGTGCAGCCGTGGCGGGAGACCGCGAAGGCGCCGCAGGCGTTGGCATATTTCAGGGCGATGGGCCAGGGTTCGCCGTCGAGCCAGCCCTTCAGGAGCCCCGACATGAACCCGTCGCCCGCGCCGAGGACGTTGAAGACTTCGATCGGAAAACCGGGGCCGGACTCGCCCTCGTCAAGGCTGTCGGGGACTGCGCCGGTGAAGGCGACCGCGCCCATCGGCCCGCGTTTGCAGACGAGCGTGGCCTTGGAGACCGCCCGTACCGCACGGAGTGCGGCAATGGTGTCGGTCGTCCCGCCGGCAATGTGGAACTCTTCCTCGGTACCGACGATCAGGTCGAAGAGGTGCAGGGTGGATTGCAGTTTGGCGGTGACCTTGGCGGATTCAATGAACCGGCTTTCCCCGTCGCCATGCCCCGCCAGACCCCAGAGGTTCGGGCGGTAGTCGATGTCGAGCGCAGTCTGCAGCCCGTGCTTCCGCGCGAGGGTGAGCGCCTTCAGCACCGCCGCCTCGGTCCGGGGGTTGGACAGATGGGTCCCCGTCGCGACGACCGACCGGGCCTCGCGGATGAAACCCTCGTCGATGTCATCTTCGCACAGTGCCATGTCGGCGCAGTTTTCCCGGTAGAAGATCAACGGAAACTGCTTGTCGTCGCGGATACCAAGAAGCACGAGCGCGGTCAGACGCTCGGGGTCGGTCTTCACGCCGCGGACATCGACGCCTTCCTTGGCGAGCTCTTCGCGGATGAAGCGGCCCATGTGTTCGTCGCCGACCCGGGTTATCAGCGCCGACTTCAGACCCAGCCGCGCGGTGCCGGCCGCCATGTTGGTGGGCGATCCGCCGATGTATTTCTGGAACGACCCCATGTCTTCAAGCCGGCCACCGACCTGCGCGCCGTAAAGGTCGACCGAAGACCGTCCGATCGTGATCACGTCAAGTTTCTTGGACACTGACATGGACTGCTCCGACTCGGGATTGGGATTATGGAACGGATATTCCATTTTCCCGGAACGTGGAAGAGCTAAGTTTCCCGCCGGGCGGCGACGGCCACGGCCAGCGCGAGCGCCAGCGCAATGACGGCCGACAGCGACCGGAAGGCACCGAAGTCGATTTCGGTCACGGTCAGGGTCGTATCCGCAAGGCCGGACAACTGGCTGGCGGGCGGGTCCGTGAGGGCGACGACCTGCAGCCCGCGGTCCCGCGCCTGGGAGACAAGTGACAGCGTCTCTTCGGAATAGGGGGAGAAGGTGATGGCCAGAAGCGCGTCCCCAGGCTGCAGGCTGGACCGGTGAGCAAGCCCCGCGACCCCGTCATGCAGGATGGCCGAAACTCCAAGCTTGTCGAAGACATAGGCGAGGTAAGAGGCCACCGGAAATGACCGCCGGAAACCCGCAAGATGGATGGTTCGTGCCCGAGACAGTGTTTCAACTGCTTGATTCAAGGCAGTTTCATTCAGATCGCGGGCCAAGGCTTCCATCGACTGGCGTCCGGCTTCCACGAATTCGGCGACAAGGGTCGCAGGCTGGCCAGCGCCACCGGCCTTCAGGTTGGCCAGTCGCGTCGCATAGTCTGGCGCCGCGCGGGACAGGGCCTCGCGGAACAGGCGCTGCATCTCGGCGTACCCGGTGAAACCCATGATCTGGCAGAACCGCATCACGGCCGAGGGCGGCACGCCCGCGCCCTGCGCCACTTGCGCTACAGTCGACAGCGCGATCCGGTCGAGATGCGTCGCGAGGTGATCGGCGCATTGCTGCAGCCGCCGCGGCAACTGGCCGTTCAGCGCGTGAAGCCGGTCGCGGAACTCCTCGATCGTTTGCGGCGGCACGCGGGTCTCGGATGGGGCTTCGCCTTTTGGCATCGGGCTCTTCCGGCTAAATGCGGGCAGCATAGCACACGGAATGAATGTTCCAAGCCTTGAATGACCGCAAAGCGAAAGCCCCGCGCCGGGGGCGGCGCGGGGCTTCGTGCAAGCCGGCTGCAGTGAGGGCTACTGCTGCTTCAGCTTGTTGTGCTCGTCCAGGCCGGTGGCCACGATGTCGTACCATTCGCCCGACTCGCGCATCTCGGTGATGCCGCGGTTCAGCATGGCGATGTAGACCCGGCCGCGCGGATTGCTCTTGGCGGTGAGGAAGTGGTACGAGATGAAGGTCGCAAGCGCAGGGTTGGTCGAGATCTTGTCGGTCGCGCCAAGCTCGGTGAAGTTCGCGACGGACGTCTCGGTCTCGATCGAGTAGATGTCGACCTCGCCCTTGAGCAACAGCTCCGCGCAGTCCAGCGGGTTCTTCGGCTGGACGAATTCCACCACTGGCGGGACCAGACCCTGGACTTCCAGGTCACCCAGCGGCCAGGCTTCCGGCCGGCAGATCTTTGCTCCGGAGTATTCCTCGAAGGAACGGGCGTTCGTGTACTTGCTGTCGGGCAGCGTGTTGAAGGTGTAGGCCGCCTCGTAGATCGGGAGCGAGAAGTCGAACTCGGTGCACATGCGGGCCGAGAATTCGCCCAGCATGTCAAGCTTCGAGCAATCCGGCGCTTCCCAGGCGATCGAGACGTCGAAGGCACCCGAGGGCAGGAGCACGTCGATGTGCGACATCCAGTCGTCGACGTAGGACACCTCGTAGCCGCGGTCGTTGCCCCCGCGCTGCATCGCCGTCGTTGCCATCCGGACGAAGATGCCACCGCCGGTCAGCGATTCATCCGTGAAGGGCATCCAGTTGTTCGACGTCACGAACTTGAGCGGCGGCTCGTAGACGTTGGACTTGACGCGGTTGGCTTCCTGCTCCTGCGTCTCGGTTTCGATGACGGTGCTGAGCTCCTGGTCGGGGGTCAGGCGGCCGTCTTCGCAAGGCAGGATCAGCTGCAGGCCGGCGGGCAGGTTTGAGGGGTTCGCGGCCAGCGCGTCACGGTTTGCGTTGAAGATCATCTGGTAGTCGAAGGTGCCGTAGGCGGCCTGGGCGATCGAACCAAGTGTGTCGCCGTCCTTGACAGTGTAGGTGGTGCAGGCTTCCTGTGCCGACGCGATGGCGGGCAGCGCGATCATCGTCGCCGTCAGGACGGCCAGCCTTTTTGCATTCTTAGCGGTTCTCATGGGCGAAATCCTCCTGAAGGCCGTGTACGCTGCAAGAAACCAGCAGATACCGAAACAATACACACAGATGCTGCACCATATGGTTGTAGTGATGGCATCAATGTGGCGAAGCCGTGATCAATCCCGTTGCGGCCAACAACCTCTGCTTGGGCACAAAAACTAGGCGCGCGCGCCGCGACAACGGAGTCCCCGCTGGCCGTGGCCAAGGCCGGGCAGGCCGACATGGGGATGGGTGAAATCGAGGGGTGTGTTTCCTGCATGGAAACGCTAGTCCTGCCGGTCCAGGGCCAGAGCGGTCGAGACGATCTCGTACCACTCGCCGGATTGATACATCTCGATCAGCCCGGCATCGAGCTGGCCGATCATGTCCACGGCGCGGGCGTTGGACTTGTGGGCGATCACATGCAGGCTGAGCAGCGTCGAGAGGTGCGGGTTCTGCTCCACAAGCGCGGTCAGGCCAAGCGCGGCGACCGCCGAGTCGCCGACTTCCGCGTCGATTGCGACAAGGTCCACCTCGCCCGCGGCCAGCGCCCGGAAGCAGTCCGTCGCAAGCGTCGGCCGGACCAGTGTCACGGTCGAGGCGGTCAGTCCCGCCGCATCGAGAACGCCCGTGGTGTAGCCTTCGGGACGGCAGATGCGTTTGCCCGTGAAGTCGGCATGGTTCGTGACCGCGCCGAGACCGCTTTCGCGCAGGGCAAAGAAACCATCGACGATCTCGTAGAAGGGGCCCGAGAATACGAAGTCTGCGCAGCGCGTCTGATCAGCGGGAGACAGGGTCGCGGGCGCTTCGCAGTCGGGGCGTATCCACGGAAAGCTCAGGTCGTACGCCCCGGAGGGAAGCAGCGCGTCAATGTGCGCCTGCCAATCGTTGATGAACGTCATCGTGTAGGGAATGCCCGGGTCCGCGCGAAAGACCGCCATTTCCGCAAGCTGCGTCATCATCCCGCCGCCGGGCAGCGTCTCGTCGGCGAAGGGAGCATAGCCATTCCCGGTGACGAAGGAGATCGGCCGCGCTGCCGGGGCAGGGGCTTCGGCTTCGGGTGACGCGGCGACCGGGGTGACCTCGGCTTCGGGTTCCTCGACGGGGGACACGGCGGGCTCTGCGGCAGCGAGGGGCGCGGTCGGGTTATTCGGATCGCAGGGAATGACGAGTTCTGTCCCGATTTCGATCAGGTCTGCCTTCTCGCCGATGGTGGCGACGTTTGCCTCGTAGATCACGCGGTAGAGGTCAGAGTCGCCATAGGCGGCTCGTGCAATGAAGCGCAGGTTGTCCCCGGTGGCGACCGTGTAGGTGGAACATGCCTCCTGCGCCAGGGCTGCCGCGCTGGTCAGAAGCACCGCCGAGCAACCGAGTGTGAAGGTCCGCGCAATTGCCATCTTTCTGCTCCTTTGTCCGGTCGGTTCGGTGGCTTGTGGTGCGCCACCCTTGGTTGCCGGGTGAATGTCTTTCTATTTCCGGGCCGAGGGTCTCAGCCCGGAGCCTTGGAAGGGGGGTCGTGAAGCAACGCCCGGTTCGACCGATCTGCCGCCCGGGACAGCACCGCGATCAGCGGATCAAGCGGCATGTCGCCGGTGGTGCTGGCCACCGGAGAAGGGACGGCGGGCGGAAGGTCCGGCCCGGTCGGTTCCTTCCGGGCGACCTGCGTCCCCATTACTTGCCTCCGTCCAACGCGAGTTGCATCGTCGCGGAGACAACCTTGTCGTCACGGATGATCGAGAACTCGGTGCTGCTGACGTTCTGCTCGACCAGTGCGCCGAGGATGTTTTCCAGCGAATTGGCCGCGTCCAGCGGGGTTGTCGTCGTCTTGTCCCGGAAAAGCGTGTCGCCGGCCTGGAGGCTGGTCGTCTCGGGCCGTGCGACGCCCGTAACGGTGGTCTTCCAGTCGCCATCGACGACCTGGGTTTGTGCGGAGATGCCGTTCTGAAGCGTCAGAAGCCGGATCGCGTCCACAGTCAAAAGACCGGTCTTCACCTGACGGGCGGTGTCACTGAACTCGACCACGACGCGGGCGCGGCCATCGGGATCGACGGCCATCGCGTTCATGACGGCGGCGGTCAGAGAGCCCGCCGCTTCGATCGACATGCCATTGACCGAACGGATCGCCACGCCCGGAGCAAGCCAGTCGCCCGCGGACTGGATATCGACTCCGGGGCGGAACCGGGTCACCACGGCGACACGGCGGCCGTCGATCATGCGGTCGTCATAGCTGAAGGGCATCGCCACGTCCCAGACCGCGAAGGCCACCTGGGTTGCGGCGGGTTTCGGACCGGCCACGGCGACAGGCTCGGCTGTGGGTTCGGCGCTGGCCGTATCGGTCGCAGGAGCGGGTTCTACCGCGACTTCCACTGCGAGTTCTGCCACGGGTTCCGGGGCGGGAGCGGCGGCGACAAGCGCCTCGACCGGCTCCGCCGGAGGCTCGGCAGCGGCTTCGGCCGTTGGCTCGGTCTCGGTGGGGGCTGTGGCCACCTCGCTGTCCTCGACCGACGTGGCGTCCTCGGTTTCCACCGCAGGCGCAGGATCCAGGGTGGCGACGTCAGTCGGTTGCGGCTCGGCGCCGGGCTCGTCAGCTGCCGGTGCGACGGCCGCAGTTTCGGTGGCTGCTTCCGGTTCTGCCGTATCCGCGGCCGCTGGTTCGGTCGGGGCCGGAGAGACCAGCGCCGCCGTCGCGGCTGCCGAAGCGGCGGTTTCTGCCCCTGCCTCGGGTGCAGCCGCTGCGTCCGCGACCTCTCCCGCGGGCACATCGGGCTTGCCGAGCATGACATATCCGCCCGCAACGACCACAAGTGCCACCGCTATGCCCGCCACCAGCTGGACGGGGCTTTTCCCGCGCGCCGTAGGCACAGGCGCTGCCGTTCCGGTCGGTTCCGATTGCCGAGACATAGCCTTGGCTGCGGGAGCCAGGTCTTCCGCGACGGGGTTGCTCTGGAACTCGGTCACCAGGCGATGCACGGCATCATCCACCGACCCTGCCGTCGCCGGGACACCGCGATACATCGCGACCCATTCCGCCGCTGTTTGCAGCCGCTGCTTCGGAAGCGCGCTCATCGCGCGGTCGATTGCTTCCAGGTAGCCAGCAGGATAGCCCGCGAACCGGCCCGTCAGAGGGACGTAGGGGTCGGGCCGCTCTTCGGCCAACGCCGCAAGCCGCGCCTGGCCATTGACCGGGGCTTCGCCCGAGATCAGGTGGTAAAGCGTGGCCCCAAGGGCGTAAAGATCGCTCCACGGGCCCTGTTCGGACCCTGCGATGTAGAATTCCTGCGGCGAATAGCCGTCCTTCACCACCCGCAGCGCGGACATGGCCCGCGTGGTTTTCGATGCATGTTCCCGTGCCGCGCCGAAGTCGATCAGGATCGGCTCGCCCGCCTTGTTGATCAGCACGTTGTCCGGCGAGATGTCCCGGTGGAGCATGTCGTGGTCATGGATGAAGCCCACTGCCGCCAGAAGCTTGTCGGTGATCCGGACGATATGGTCCGGCGTCAGCATCTCGCCTTCGCCGTCGATGACCTGCTGAAGGTCAAGGCCGTCGATGAAGTCGAGGGCCATGTAGGCGGTGCCGTTGTCCTCGAACACCTGGTGGACGGCCACGATGTTCGGATGGACGATCTTGGCCAGGTTCCGCGCCTCGCGCACGAAAAGCTGCACGATGGACCGCAGTTCTGCCGTGTGCGCGCGCGACCGGGCGGCGACCATGACCTTGGACCGCCGGCAGACCGACGACGGGAAGCATTCCTTGATCACCACGTCGCGGTCGAGGCTGTCCTTGGCCAGGTAGGTGATGCCGAAGCCACCCGAGTTGATGTAGCGGGTGATCGTGTACTGACCCTTAAGAAGCTTTGCGCCGGGCTGCAGTTCGTCGATGAGGTCTTCGGCCTCGTCAACGGGTTCGGCCACCTTCTGCTGTGCCATGTCGCTCACCCTTTCCGCACATGTGCGGCATACAATCAGCTTCTGCCAACGCTTTCACGGCACGCCTGACGAACCTTCCTGCCACGCAGGGTCCATCGTCCACGCAGGCGCACCAATCCTTCGCTTCCGTGATGGTTGTGGATGAGGGCGAAAATGGGGCGATTAATAGGAGATTTGAAGGTCGGCCCGCCTCAACCTTTGCGGGAACTTGTATGAATCTGTCCAAGAAACAAGGGCCGACAGTGGTTTCATCGGTCCCAGGACCGGATGCTTATAATTGTGGCAGGTCAAGTTCTTGGCGGTAACCGGCGGCGGACAGTCCCCGGGCGATCCGGCAAGGTGAGTCGGGCGTCATTGCGGCAACGTTCCGACGCGACCCTGCCTTTCGACACAACCAAAAGGCGATCCGGGCGCAGCCGCAGTGCCTCGGTCGGGTTGCCTGCGTCCAGCACCACCAGGCTCGCCACGCAGCCGGGACGAAGGCCGTAGTCCGCCAGCCCCATGACCTGGGCATTCACCTCGGTCACCATCGTGAAACAGCGGGCCATTTCAGCAGGATGGGTCATCTGGGCCACGTGCAGCCCCATGAAGGCCACGTCCAGCATGTCGGCAGTTCCAAGGGAATACCACGGGTCCAGCACACAATCCTGCCCCCAGCCGACCGGGATCCCCATCGCCTGCATCTCCTTCACCCGCGTCAGGCCGCGCCGTTTCGGGTAGGTGTCGTGGCGACCCTGAAGCGTGATGTTGATCAATGGGTTGGGGATTGCAGCCATGCCGGATTCCGCGATCAGCGGCAGCAGTTTCGAGACATAGTAGTTGTCCATCGAATGCATGGAGGTCAGGTGGCTGCCCGCCGCGCGGATGCCCAGCCCGTGCCGCGTCACCTCGCGCGCCATTGTTTCCACATGGCGGCTCATCGGGTCGTCGGTCTCGTCGCAATGGACGTCCCACATCAGGCCCCGTTCCGCCGCGATGCGCGCCAGGTCACGCAGGCTTTCCGCACCCTCTTCCATCGTGCGTTCGAAATGGGGGATGCCCCCCACCACATCGACGCCCATGTCCAGGGCGCGCAGCACGTTTTCGCGGCCCGTCTTGGTGCGATAGAGCCCGTCCTGCGGGAAGGCCACCAGCTGCAGGTCCAGGTAGGGCGCAACCCGGCGCTTGACTTCCAGCATGGCCTCGACCGTCCGCAGATGGTCCGGCGTGGTGTCGACATGGGTGCGGATCGCAAGAAGGCCCATCGACACGGCCCAGTCGCAATAGGTGATGGCGCGGTCGACCATTTCGTCCACCGTTGCCATCTCGCGAAGTTCGCCCCACAGGCTGATCCCTTCCAGGAGCGTTCCAGACGCGTTCACGCGGGGCAGGCCGTAGGACAGGGTCGCGTCCATGTGGAAATGCGGGTCCACGAAAGGCGGCGACACGAGGTCGCCGGTCGCGTCAATGACCCGGACAGCTTCGGCTTCCAGTTTTCCAACGGCAGCAATGCGATCGCCGGTGATCCCGATGTCCGCGACCGTCCCGTCGGGCAGCGTGCCGCCCTTCACCAGAAGATCGAACATCAGCGTTCCCCCTTGTTGTAGGGCACCATCAGCGCAGCCGGCACTTCCGCGCGCCGGGACATGAGGATAAGAGCCAGGATCGACAGGATGAAGGGCAGCGCGAGGAAAAGCTGGTAGGGCAGGACTGCGCCCAGCTCGGTCTGCTGCAGACGGATCTGCAACGCGTCGAACCCGGCAAACAGGATCGCACCCAGTAGCGCCTTGCCGGGCTTCCAGGCCCCGAACACGACCAGCGCGATGCAGATCCAGCCGCGCCCGTTGACCATTTCGAAGAAGAAGCTGGAGAAGGCGGACAGCGTCAGGAACGCGCCGCCCACCGCCATCAGGCCCGAACCCACGATCACCGCTCCCATCCGAAGCCCGGTGACCGAAAGCCCCTGCGCCTCGACCGCAGCCGGGTTTTCGCCGACCGCGCGTATCGCAAGGCCAAGCGGAGTGCGGTAAAGCGTGAAGGCAACCATAGCCACCACACCGAAGGCGGCCCATGTCAGCGCCGTCTGGGAAAAGAGTGCCTCGCCAAGCCAGGGCAGCTCGCTCAGGACCGGGATGTCCAAGGGCTGGAACGGCTCGATCTTGGGCGGGCTCGTCACCTCGGGCAGCATCAGCCGATAGGCGAAAGAGGCCGAGGCCGTGGCGAAGAGGGTCACTCCCAGCCCGACAACATGCTGCGACAGGCCGAAGGGCACCGTCAGCGTCGAGTGCAGCAGACCGAAGAGCATCCCCGCGCCCATCGCGACCGCGACCCCGCCCCAGAGGGGCATCCCCTGGTAGACCGCCATCCAGCCGGTGAAGGCGCCGATGACCATGATCCCCTCGATCCCCAGGTTCAGGACGCCCGCGCGTTCGCAGATGAGTTCGCCCATCGTGGCAAGGATCAGCGGCGTCGCGATGCGGATCACCGCCGCCCAGAAGCTGGCCGATACGAGGATGTCGAAGATTTCGCTCATCCCCGTACCACTCGAACGCGTGTCAGCAGGATCGCCAGCACCATGAACAGCAGGGCGGTCGCCATCAGCATGTCGGCGATATAGGTCGGCACACCGGCCGCCCGGCTCATTGCGTCCGAACCAACGAAGATGCCCGCCACGAAAATCGCCGTCAGGATCACCCCCAAAGGATGCAACAAGGCCAGCATCGCCACGATGATTCCGGTGTAGCCGAACCCGGGCGACAGGTCCTGGCTGAGATGCCCCTTCAGCCCCGCCACCTCGGACCACCCAGCCAGTGCGGCGAGGCCCCCCGACAGGAGCGCCGTCTTAACCATCACCGCATTGACCGGCATCCCGGCGAAGCGGGCGGCTTCGGGGTTCTGCCCGACGGCGCGGATTTCGAAGCCCAGAGTCGTCCGGGTCTGGATCACCCAGACCACCACGGCGGCGATGATCGCCAGAGCAAAGCCCCAATGGAGCCGCAGCCCCTCGACGATCCGCGGCAGGCGCGCCTCGGGGATCAGCGCAGGGGACTTCGGCCAGCCCATGCCCATCGGGTCCTTCATCGGGCCTTCCAGAAGGTAGCTGACAAACAGCAGCATGATGAAGTTGAGAAGGAGCGTTGTGACGACCTCGTCCACCCCAAGCCGGGTCTTCAGAAGCACCGGCCCAAGGAGCAGGATCGCCCCTGCCAGCATCGCGGCCAGCGCCGAGAGTGGCAGGACCAGCGGGCTGGCAAGCATTCCGGTTCCCAGCACGACCGCAAGGATGGCCCCTGCATAAAGCTGCGCCTCGGCCCCGATGTTCCAAAGCTTGGCGCGGAAGGCGACGGCCACGGCAAGGCCAGTGAAGATCAATGGCGTCGCACGGTTCAGCGTCTCGAGGATGGCGAGGCGCGATCCCAGCGCGCCCGTCGCAATCTGGCCCAGCACCGCGAAGGGGTTCGCCCCGGCGATCATCGCAAGGGTCATCGCCACGCCCAGTGTGGCAAGCAGAGCCAGCACGGGAAGGCCAAGCTGCCGCGCCGCCGAAGGGTTGGCGATCGGTTCAAGCCGCATCCGCTTCCCCGAACTTCTGGCCAGCCATCCACAGTCCCAGATCAGCCGCCGTCATCGTGCCGCGTGCGAAGGCAGGCGACAGACGGCCCTGAGACATAACATGAATGACGTCCGACAAGCCCATGATTTCGTCCAGATCTTCGGAGATCAACAGCACCGCCGCACCACGGTCCCGCGCGGCGATCAGTTGGGACTGCACATAAGCGATCGCACCAACGTCGAGCCCGCGCACGGGCTGGTTCGCCAGGATGATTTCGGGTCCGGGAGCCATTGCCCGGCCCAGGATCAGCTTCTGCATGTTTCCCCCGGACAGAAGCCGGATGCGCGTCGAGGGTCCCGGACAGCGCACGTCGTAGTTCTTAATGATACCTTCCGCGAATTCCCGCGCCGCGCGCCAGTTCATCCAGCCGCGACGGGAGAAGCGGGCGCGGTATCCTTCAAGGACCGCGTTTTCGGTCAGGGTGAAATCGGCGATGCTGCCCTGGTGATGCCGGTCTTCCGGAATTCGCGCGACCCTGCGCGCCAGCGCCTCGCCCGGAGACCAGCGGGCGACGGCAGCATCCTTCAGCTTGATCCGCCCGGAGGAGGGCAAGGTCAGCCCGCCCACAATCTCGGCCAGCGCGGCCTGACCGTTGCCCGACACTCCGGCAAGGCCCGTGATCTGCCCCGCCCGCAGTTCCAGCGTCACCGCCTTCAGTCCAGGAGCCGCTCCCCGGTCAGGTGTCGAGACGGCGTCGAGCTTCATCAGCACCGCCCCCGCAGCACGCACCTCGGCCCGGGGCAAGGAGAGTTCTCCGCCCACCATCAGCGCCGCCAGCGCGCCCTTGTCGGTAACGTGGGTGTCGACCTCGCCCACCACGCGCCCATGCCGGAGGACGACACAGCGGTCGGCGATGGCCATTACCTCATGCAGCTTGTGGCTGATGAAGATCACCGACAGCCCCAGCGCCGTGGCCTTGCGCAGAGTAGCGAAAAGCGCCTCGGATTCCTGCGGGGTCAGCACCGCCGTCGGTTCGTCCAGGATCAGGATGCGCGCATCGCGGTAGAGCGCCTTCAGGATCTCGACCCGCTGGCGCTCGCCGACCGATAGCCGGCCAACCTTGGCGTCGGGATGCACCGCCAGGCCGAAGTCGCGCGACAGCCTCTCCACCTTTTCCCGAGCGCCGCCATGCGCGCGGGACCAGAGGCTTTCGGTTCCCAGAGTGATGTTCTCCAGGACCGTCAGGTTCCCGGCCAGCGTGAAATGCTGGTGCACCATCCCCACCCCTGCCGCGAGCGCCGCGCGGGGGGTTCCGGGGGGCAGGGGCTCACCAAAGACCTGAACCACACCTTCGTCGGCCACGTAGTGACCAAAGAGGATGTTCATCAAGGTGGTCTTGCCCGCCCCGTTTTCGCCTAGGAGCGCAACGACTTCCCCCCGCCGCAGGGTCAGTGACACCGCGTCGTTGGCCTTGAGCGCGCCGAACTGCTTGGAAATGCGGTCGAGGCGGAGGACGACCTCCGCCTCCTGTGCCTTGCTCACGACGATTTCGGCTCTTCGTCGTTGATTTCGACCACGAACGATCCGTCCTTGATCGCCTTCTCCTTCTCGGCCACCAGCGCCATGACCTCGGCCGGAACCTTGCCCTCGAAGGTCCCCAAGGGGGCGAGCGAGCAGCCGCCGGCGTTCATGTAGGAATAAACCCCGTAGTTGTCGGCCTTGAAGGTCCCGCCCTGGATCGCCGCGACGGCTGCGTTCAGGGTGGGTTCAAAGTGCCAAAGGGCCGAGGTCACCACCGTTTCCGGATAGTCTGGCTGCGTGTCGATGACGTTGCCGATGGCCAGGACGCCCCGCTCCTTCGCTGCGTCCGAGACGCCAAAGCGTTCGGCATACATCAGGTCCGCCCCGCCATCGATCATCGCGAAGGCGGTTTCCTTCGCCTTCGGCGGGTCGAACCAGGACCCGATGAACGACACCTGGAACTTGGCATCCGGCTTGACCTCGCGGACGCCCGCCATGAAGGCATGCATCAGCCGGTTTACCTCGGGGATCGGGAAACCGCCAACCATGCCGATGTTGCCCTTGGTCATGCCGCCCGCGACGATGCCCGAAAGGTAGGCCGCGTCCTGGATGTAATTGTCGAAGACCGCAAGGTTCGGGTTCGCGGCCTCGTCCGGCATGAAGGACGACCCAAGGAGGAAGGCCACATCGGGATATTCCGCGCAGACTTCGCGGGCTTCCTGTTCGGCCCCGAAGATCTCGCCCACGATCAGCTTGACGCCCGCCTCGCAGTATTCGCGCATGACGCGGGGGTAGTCGGTGTTGGCGACGTTCTCGGTGAAGGTGTATTCCACGGTGCCCGCGGCCTTCAGTGCCTCGGCCGCGATGTGGATGCGGCTCACCCACTGCTGCTCCACGGGCACCGTGTAGATGCCCGCCATCTTGATGGGCTCCTGCGCCCATGCGGCCAGGGGCAGGTTTGCCGCCGCCGTTGCGGCCACACCGCCCAAGAGCAGTCCGCGCCGTGATACCGTGAAGGTTCCCGTGGTCATAGCTTCTCCCATCCCTGTTGTTGCAAGCCGATTTTTACCAAGAGGTAAAACTCATTCCCGATTCGGCACAAGCGGCAGGCTGCAGGACGGGTGAAACCAGTTGTCGGCTGCCCCTCTTTACGGCAGGAGCGCTGCGCGATGCTTCGGAAGTCGGCAGAACGATATGCCAATGGTGCCTTCCGTCCGATCGGACTCGGCGCCTATGCTTGTCCAATGATCGACACACTCTCTCTCCTCCTGAGCGAAGCGGGCCGCGAGGCGCTTGGCTATTTCGATACGCTCCGCCAGCGCGCGGTAGAGGCGAAGGCACCCGAGGACCTCGTATCCGATGCCGACCACGCAGTGGAGGTGACGCTGCGCCGTATTCTGGTGCGGCATTTTCCCGGTGACGGTATTCTGGGTGAGGAAATGGGCGGCACCGCGGAGGGCAGGTTCTGGGCGGTCGATCCCATCGACGGAACCACGAACTTCCTGTCGGGCCTGCCGTTCTGGACCATTTCGCTGGGCCTGATCGACAAGGGCGAGCCCGTTGCGGGCGCTGTCATCGCCCCGGCGCTGGGGATCATGGCGGTGGGACTTGCCAGTGGTCCACTGCAGGTCACCGGGCTTTCCCCGGGCTCGCAAGCCAGCGATCCGCGCTGCATCGGTATCGGTCGCAACGCGCGCTGGGCCGCGACCGACCGCCACGCGGTAGAGGCAGCGATCGAGGCGTCGAGCCATGCGCCGCGCCTTTTCGGATCCTGCGCTCTGTCCTTGATGCTTGTCGCGACCGGTCGGCTTGCGGGTTACATCGAGCCCAGGGTCGGCGGCCTCTGGGACTGCGCGGGCGGCCTTGCCCTGTGCCGCGCTGCAGGGCTACCGACCGCGTTCACGGCCCACCCGGACGGGACGGTGGATGTCCTTGCCGGAGATGTCTTCGACATTCTCGAAGGCGTGGACTGGGTTGCCAATCTCCGCGCCCAGCTGCCCGCGTCAAGCTGATCGGGATAAATAATTCAAACTTGAAACATCTTGAGGCGCCCTTGGAATTCCCCTATCGTTTGGCTGCCCCAACCGGGCGGGAAGGACGGGATACCTTGGCCAGCAACACGACGACGGGGGGCTATTTCCTCTATCATTCCATCGGCATCTATCCCGGCAAGGAAGAAGACCTCACCCGCGCGATGGCCGAGTTTTCGGAAGTCTGGTCGGCTCCGAACGACAAGCAATGGGGATATGTTCTGCGCAAGCGGCAGGACTTCATCGACCGCTGGCGGCGGCTGATCAACGTTCCGAAGGGGAGCCTGACCACAGTCGACAACGTGACCGAGGGCCTGCAGAAGATCCTGCGCGCCCTGCCGGAAGGAATGCTGAAGGGCAAGCGCGTTCTCGTCGCCGCCGACTGCTTCCCGTCGCTCCATTTTCTGCTTCAGGGCCTTGCCCCGAAGATGGGCTTCACCCTCGGCACCGTGCCCCTGTCCGAAGGCCTCCCCCTCGTCACGACCGATGACTTCCTCGCCCACTGGGGCCCCGACGTGGGTCTCGCGCTTCTCACTTGGGTGACCTCCATCGGCTCCTCCAAGATGGACTATGAGGCGCTTGTCGCCCACGGCCGACAGATGGGCAGCCTGATGGTCGCCGACATCACGCAAGGCGCGGGGCTGATGCCCTTCGACGCCCTTAACCCGAGGATCGATTTCGTCGTCTCCACGAGCCTGAAATGGCTCTGCGGCACGCCGGGGGCGGGTATCCTTTATGCTGACAAGGACCTGATCCCGATGCTGACGCCCGAGGGGCGCGGCTGGTTCTCTCAGAACAACCCCTTCTCCTGGGACCTGGACAAGTTCGAATATGCGCCGGACGTCCGCCGCTTCGATACCGGTACGCCCGGGTCTGTGGCCGCCATCGCGTCGCTTCCCGCGATGGAATGGTTCTCGAAACAGGACCTGAACGACGTCGCCGCCCACAACCGCCGCCTCGTCGACCGGGTCATCGAGCGGGCCGACCGGCTGAACCTCCCCCTCCACTCCCCGCGCGACGCGACCAAGCGCGGCGGCGCGGTGATGATCCGCATGCCTGACAAGGCCGAGGCCGCGGCCTGTGTTGGTGCGCTCGGGGTCGAGGGCTATTCCGTCGACTTCCGCGGACCTATCCTCCGCATGTCGCCCGGCTTCGTGACCGAGGAACGCGCCGTGGACGCCGTCTTCGACATGGTGGAAGAGGTGATGATCCGCCGCCGCCGGCGGTTCGCGGGGCAGGGGGAAAAGACGGGCAACCCGGCCGAGGTTCTGACCGCGCTGGCCACCGGCCTCGCTTCGGGCGGAGTGAAGGTCGTAGACCTGACTGCCCAGCTCGGCCCCGAGACGCCGATCCTGCGGCTGCCAACGGACCTTGCGAAGAACACGCCCAAGGTCGCCATCCACCGGATCAGCGAATATGACACGGACGGCCCGTTCTGGGCCTGGAACTGGCTGGAACTCGGCGAACACTCCGGCACCCATTTCGACGCGCCGCACCATTGGCTCTCGGGCAAGGACCACCCGGACGGTTTCACCGACACCCTCTCGGTCCAGCGGCTGATCGCTCCCGCCAACGTGATCGACTGCTCAGCCGAGGCTGCAGCCGACCCCGACTTCCTCCTCACCGCCGCTCATGTGAAGGCCTGGGAAGCCAGGCACGGCGAGATCGGACCCGGCGAATGGGTTCTGATGCGTACCGATTGGGACAAGCGCTCGCACGATGAAGAGCTGTTCCTGAACGAAGACCCTGATCCTTACGAGGACGGCTCGCATTCCCCCGGGCCCTCCACGGACTGCATCGACTACCTCCTGGGAAAGGGCATCGTGGGCTGGGGCACCCAGTGCATCGGCACCGACGCCGGGATGGCCGGCAAGTTCAGCCCGCCGTTCCCGGCGCACAACTTCCTGCACCGGGACAACTGCTTTGGCCTCGCCAGCCTCTGCAACCTCGACCAGCTGCCGCCCAAAGGCGCGGTGCTGATCGTGACGCCTTTGAAGATCAAGGACGGCACCGGCTCGCCGATCCGGGCGCTGGCGCTCGTCTGACCGCTCGTCATTCCCTCCGGTTCTCCTCGCTGCCGCCGAGGAGAAGCTGAAGGCGCGACGCCGGAGCCCTACCTGAACTGCCGCGCCCGCGCCCGCATCGCCTCGACGAACGTCAGCACGTCGATCCCCACGCCGATGAAGCGCGCACCTGCCGCCTTGCATTCGGCCAGGAAGGCATCCTCGGTCGACAAGACCCCCGCCGCCTTTCCCGAACCCGAAATTCGCCGGATCGCATCCATTACTGCCGCACGCACCTCGGGGTGGGCGGCGTTGCCGAGATGTCCCATGTCGGCGGCAAGGTCCGCCGGTCCGATGAACACGCAGTCGACCTCCGAAATTGCCAGAATCGCGTCCAGCGCCGCCAGCCCCGCCCGGCTTTCGATCTGCAGCATCAGGCAGATCTGCGCGTTCGCCGTTGCCAGATAATCCGGCACCGCCGAGAAGCGCGACGCCCGCGCCAGCGAGGACCCCACGCCACGGATGCCGTCAGGCGGATATCGCGTCGCCGCCACCGCCCGCCGCGCCTGGTCGGCACTCTCGATCATCGGGATCAGAAGGCTCTGCGCGCCCGCATCCAGCATCTGCTTGATCCGCGCCGGGTCGTCGTCGCGCAACCGGACCACTGGCAGACTGGGCGAAGGCTCGATCACCGCCAGCTGCGCCATCGTGGACCGCAGGTCGTTCGGCGCATGTTCCCCGTCGACCAGAAGCCAGTCGAAGCCGCAGGTCGCAGCCATCTCCGCCGCGTAGGGGTCGGCCATGCCAAGCCAGCAGCCGTGTAGCGTTTCGCCGGCGGCCAGACGGTGTTTCAAATGGTTGAGTGGGGCGGGCATCGGTGCCTTCGTCATCAGGGGTTCCTGGGCCGAGCATAGTGGGCAGTACGGCAGATGCCAGTCCCGGCGACCTTTCTCCGGCACGGCGCCGCAAATTGCCGTTGACTCGTTTTGGATCGTTCCAGTAGAAATCTTGGAACGATCCAAAAGGACGGAAGGGAATCATGCGCTGGGGATTGATCGGGGCAAGCACCATTGCCGAACAGCACATGATCGGCGCGATCCGCACCACCGGGGGCGAAGTCGCGGCGGTGGTCAGCAGCACGCTGGCCCGTGCCCGGGACTATGCGGCCCAGCATCGCATTCCTGCGGCGGGCGACAGCCTTTCGCTGGTGCTGGAGGACCCGTCCATTGGCGCGGTCTACATCTCCTCGACCAACGAAAAGCACCGTGAGCAGGCCTTGGCCGCCATCGAAGCAGGCAAGCATGTGCTTTGTGAAAAGCCGCTTGCGATGACCGTGGCCGAGGCCGCCGAGATGGTCCGCACAGCAGAAGCCGCAGGCGTCACCTTCGCCACCAACCACCACCTCCGTTGCTCGGGCAGCCACCGTGCCATCCGCGATCTGATCCGCGACGGCCGCATCGGCCGCGTCCTGTCGCTGCGCATCTTCCACGCCGTCCACCTGCCGCCGCATCTGCAGGGCTGGCGGATCAACGACCCGGCAGTCGGCGGCGGGGTAATCCCCGACATCACCGTCCACGACGCCGACGTGGCGCGCTTCCTTCTGGGCGAGGACCCGGTCTCGGTCGTCGCCCAGATGGGCGCCAGCGGCATGGGGCAGGGGGTCGAGGATTCCGCCATGTCTGTCTGGACCATGCCATCGGGCGCGATGGTCATGTCCCACGAAAGCTTCACCCACCCTTTCGCCGGGTCGGGGCTAGAGGTGCATGGCACGCTCGGCTCGATCTTCGCGCGGGGCGTGATGACGCAGCAGCCGGTGGGCGATGTGGAGCTGGTGACCAAGGCGGGCCGCGAGCCGGTGCCGTTCTCGTCGCACAACCTTTACGTCCAGGGCCTGATCGACTTCCTTGCCGCCACCGAGGGCAAGGGCCAACCCGCCGCGACCGGCTGGGACGGCGTCGCCTCGCTGGACGTGGCCCTCGCCGTGCGCGAGGCCGCCCGGACCGGCCAACGCCAGAACATCGACTACGGGAGAGCGGCATGACCAAGCTCGTCGCAGCATCGGACGCCGTCGCCCGCATTGCGGACGGCGCTGTCGTCACCGTCTCCTCCTCCTCGGCCTTGGGCTGCCCCGACCTGGTCCTGAAGGCGCTGGGCGACCGTTTCCGCACTGAAGGGCATCCGCGGAACATCACCACGCTCCACCCCATTGCCGCAGGGGACATGTACGGCGTCAAGGGCATGGACTGGATCGCGCAGGACGGCCTTCTGGCCCGCGTCCTGGCCGGGTCCTATCCCTCCGGCTCCTCGAACCTGCCGATGCCCGAGATCTGGAAGATGATCGTCGAGGACCGCGTCGCCGCCTACAACGTCCCCTCCGGCATCCTTTTCGACATGCACCGCGAGGCCGCCGCCCGCCGCCCCGGGGTTCTGACCAAAGTGGGGATGGAGACCTTTGCCGACCCGATCCGCGAGGGCTGCGCGATGAACGCCCGCGGCATGGCCGCCCCTATCGTGAAGCGGGTGGAGTTCAACGGCGACACCTGGCTCCACTTCCCCAACATCCAGCCCGACGTCTGCATCCTGCGCGCCACTACGGCGGATGAAAACGGCAACCTCACCTACGAACACGAAGGCGCCTACTTGGGCGGGCTGGAGCAAGCCATCGCCGCCCGCAACAACGGCGGCCTCGTCATCGCCCAGGTCTCGCGCCTGACCGCCGCCGGGTCCTTGCGTCCCCACGACGTCCGCGTCCCCGGCCACCTCGTCGACCTCATCGTCCTCGACCCCGACCAGAAACAGACCTGCGAAACTCCTTACGACCCGGCCATCTCCGGCCAGATCATGCGCCCGTGGTCCAGCTTCACTCTGGCCGAACACGGCGTTGAAAAGGTCATCGCCCGCCGCGCCGCGATGGAGCTGCGGAAGGGCCAGACCGCCAACCTCGGCTTCGGCATCAGCGCCATGGTCCCCCGCATCCTCCTCGAAGAAGGCCACCCCGAAGCCGTCACCTGGGCCATCGAACAGGGTGCCGTCGGCGGCATGCCCCTGACCGGCTTCGCCTTCGGCTGTGCCTCGAACGCATGGGGCTACGTCCCCTCGCCGCAGCAGTTCATCTACTTCCAGGGCGCTGGCTTCGACCTGTCGTTCCTCTCGTTCCTGGAGATCGACACCGAAGGCAACGTCAACGTCTCGAAACTCGGGAAAAAGCCTTATCTCACAGCGGGTTGCGGCGGGTTCGTCGACATCACCTCCCACGCCCGCAAGATTGTCTTCTCCGGCTGGTTCGAGGCCGGGGCAGGTGTCTCGCTCTCCCCGAAAGGCCTTACCGTCACCACGCCGGGCAAGTTCTGCAAGATGGTCGACCGCGTCGAGCACGTCACCTTCTCCGGCACCCGCGCCCGCGCCACGGGGCAAGAGGTCCTCTACATCACCGAACGCTGCGTGATCCGCCTGACCGACAAGGGCCTTGTCGCGACCGAGGTCATGCCCGGCATCGACCCCGCCCGCGACATCGTCGCCGCCTCCCAGGGCCGCGTCTCCATTGCCGAGAACGCCACCACCATGCCGCTCAAGCTCCTGACCGAAGGCCCGATGGGGTGGCAACCATGAGCGTCCGTCTTCATATCGCAGGCCCCGTCGCCACCCTGACGCTGGACAACCCCGCGAAGCTCAACTGCTTCACGACCGACATGCTGGCCCAACTTGTCAGCCATCTGGAGGTCGTCGAGGGCCGCCCCGAAGTCCGGGCCGTGATCGTGACCGGGGAAGGGGAGAAGGCCTTCTGCTCCGGCGCCGACATCAACGCCTGGGGCGGCCTTTCCCCCGCCGACTTCGCCCGGAACTGGGTTCGCGGCGGCCACCGCATCTTCGACCGCCTCGCACGGCTGTCGAAACCCACCATCGCGGCGTTGAACGGCCATGCCTTCGGCGGCGGCCTTGAACTCGCCGCCGCCTGCGACATCCGCCTGATCACCCCCAAAGCCACCATCGCGCTCCCCGAAGCGGGCGTCGGCATCGTCCCCGGCTGGTCCGGATCGCAACGCCTTGCGCGGCTGATCCCGGAAGGCATCATGAAGGAAATGGCCCTTTTCGGCCGCCGCATCCCGGCTGACCGCCTTCTCTCCTGTGGCTTCGTCGCTGAGGTCACCGAAGACGCCCGAGCCGAGGCGCAGGAGATTGCCGAGAAGGCCGCCTCCCTCTCCCCCCGCGCAACGGAAATCACCAAGGCGATGATCCATGCGGGGCAGGGCGAGGACAGCGCCGCCCTGATCGAGGCCCTCGGCTCCGCCGCCATCGCCGCCAGCGCCGACCGGCAGGAGGGCGTCGCGGCCTTCCAGGAAAAGCGCAAACCAGAATTTCCGGGGACCTGACATGCTCGACCTCACCCTCATCCCCGCGATCCAGACGACCCTTCCGCCGGTATTAGAAGCGCGCCACCTGATCGATGGCCAATGGTGCGCCAGCGCCGACCAGGCGACCTCGGAACGCCTCTCGCCCTCGCACGGCACCGTCGTCAGCCGCGCCGCGAAGGGAGCCAAGGCCGAGGCGGAGGCAGCCATCGCCGCCGCCCGCCGCGCCTTCGACGACGGCCGGTGGAGCCAGCTCTCCGGCAAGGCCCGCGCCACGGTCCTGTTGAAAGTCGCCGACCTGATCGAGGCCAATGTGGAACGCATGGCCCTGATCGAGACGCTGGAATCCGGCAAGCCGATCTCCCAGGCCCGGGGAGAGGTTCAGGGCGCCGCCGACCTCTGGCGCTATGCCGCCTCGCTGGCGCGCACCCTGCACGGCGACAGCCACAACTCGCTGGGATCGGACATGCTGGCCGTGGTCCTGAAGGAACCCATCGGCGTCGTCTCCGTCATCACGCCCTGGAACTTCCCCTTCTGGATTCTGTCCCAGAAACTCCCCTTCGCCCTCGCCGCGGGCTGCACCTGCGTGGTCAAACCCTCGGAACTCACCCCTTCCACCACCGTCATCCTCGGTGAACTCCTGATCGAGGCGGGGCTCCCAGCGGGAGTCGTCAACATCGTCCTGGGCTACGGCCAGCCGGTCGGCGCAACCCTCGCCAGCCACCCGGACGTCGACATGGTGACCTTCACCGGTTCGACAGCCGTGGGCCGGGGCATCGCCGCCGCCGCCTCCAGTACGCTGAAGAAAGTCGCCCTCGAACTCGGCGGGAAGAACCCGCAGGTGATCTTCCCGGATGCCGACCTGGAAAGCGCCGCCGATGCCGTTGTCTTCGGCGTCTACTTCAACGTCGGCCAGTGCTGCAACTCGGGCAGCCGCATCATCGTCCACCAGGACATCGCGAACGCGTTCACCGCCCGCGTCGTCGAACTTTCCCGGCAAGTGGCCTTCGGAGACCCCCTGGACCCCGCCACGCAGGTCGGTGCGATCGTCAGTCGTGAACATGGAGCGAAAATCGACGCCTATGTCACGGCAGCCCGGAAGGCCGGCGCGCATGTCGCACTTGGCGGCGAGGCGCTGGAGGTTCCGGGCCTCGGTCAGCAATTCTATCAGCCCACTGTGGTGACCAACGTCACCTCCGACATGGCGATCGCCCGGGAAGAGGTCTTCGGCCCGGTCCTGACCGTCCTGACCTTCCGCACTATGGAACAGGCCCTGAGCCTGGTGAACGACGCCGAGTACGGCCTTTCGGCCGGGGTCTGGAGCGAGAACGTGCACACCTGTCTTGCCTTCGCCCGCAAGGCGCAGGCGGGCACGGTCTGGACCAACACCTGGATGGACGGCTTTCCTGAAGTGACCTTTGGCGGCGTCAAGCAATCGGGCCTCGGGCGCGAGATCGGCCGCTATGGCCTCGACGAATTCATGGAGATCAAGTCGCTGGTGATGCGGATCGGCCGCACGCGGGCGCCTTGGGTAAGACCCCGGCAAGCCGGGTAAACGAAGCGCAAAACGGGAGGAAACCATGCGCCTTTTCGGAAAGACGATGACCGCCGCGGCGGCTCTGGTGATGTCGACCTCGATCGCGATGGCCGAAGATGTGGAGGTCCTGCACTGGTGGACCAGCGGTGGTGAAGCTGCCGCGCTGAACGTGCTGAAGGAAGACCTTGGCACCAAGTCGATCGGCTGGGTCGACATGCCCGTCGCCGGCGGCGGCGGTGAGGCGGCGATGACCGCGCTCCGCGCCC
>Ga0208243_1000185_pt1 | contig 46408 bp, 44 predicted proteins | sample Subbio2Aug_QV12A_FD_184826 | JGI IMG/M metagenome (GOLD analysis project Ga0208243, IMG submission 184826) | Serpentinite rock and fluid subsurface biosphere microbial communities from McLaughlin Reserve, California, USA - CR12Aug_QV12A (SPAdes) | ecosystem: Environmental > Terrestrial > Deep... | reverse complement strand
CTCCTTTTGCACCACCGTAAGGTAAACCGGCCAGCGACGTCTTCCAAGTCATCCACATGGCTAAGGCCTTTGCATCATTGATATCCAAAGTTGGATGATAACGTAATCCCCCTTTATAAGGCCCTAGTGCGTTGTTGTGTTGAACTCGGTAACCTGTAAAAACCTTAACGTCACCATTATCTAATTTGACTGGAAAATGCACCACTATCTCATTAGTAGTAGCTTCTAAAATTTTTCTGATATTTTTGTCTAGTTTGATACTATCCGCGATACTGTTAAATTGTCGCATAACGTTATCATACATACTGCTTTTTACAACTGTTGCATTCATAAGAATTAATAATAATGTTCACAAAATAGTTTATGGTTTTCTTTCCAGTGACACTCACGCCACTGATCACAATTACTACACAATCCTAAAAGTGGAATATTGATAGGGGTAATTCTTGTAGTAATTGTAACATTCATAGGGACTTCTTCAATCTCCTCCGCTTCCCTATTCGAACTTGAATAGACTACTGTTGTGTGTCTTTTAACGGCGGATAATTTTTCGGACTTAATCATATAACAATGTTTTAATTGCCCTCTAAAAGACAAAGGGCATGCCATAAGCATTTTTAAAACACAAAGCTAACATTATCAGCTTGTTACAAAAACAAAAGACTTAGACTGAGGAAAAAAGACTGAGGAAAAAGAGACCGGATGGGGAAAAAATACCCAAAAAAAAAGAGTATTATAATAATTTTTGACGCAAGGTTTTTCGATCAATTTGAAGAATACTGGCTGCCTTACTTTTATTGCCATCAACTGCCTCCAAAACTTTTAGAATATACGCCTTTTCGACCTCTTTTAAAGGTAATAGTTCCGTTTCCAATTCAGGCAATTCATATTTCAAATAAGCAGGAACATCGGGTAAATCCAAATGAGTACTTCCCAAAATAAGCATTCGTTGTATCACATTTTCAAGCTCTCTTACATTACCCGGCCAACTGTAGCGCGTTAAAACCGATGCCACTTTATCAGATAAGGTTACACCCGGCTTATTGTATTCTACTCCGTATTTCTGTAAAAACTGATTCGCAATAGGAAGAATATCTGCTTTGCGCTCGCGTAATGGAGTAGTTTCCAGTTGAACCACATTCAATCGGTAATACAAATCCTCCCTAAAAATTCCGTTCTGGCATAAAGTGACCAAATCAGCATTGGTTGCCGATATGATACGAACATCTGTCTTTACAGGCTTTTGTGCTCCAATCATAGTCACCTCTCGCTCTTGCAAAGCCCTTAGTAATCGGGTTTGTACAGCCGGAGAAGCAGTACCTATCTCATCTAAAAACAAAGTGCCTCCATGAGCCGCTTGGAACAACCCTATTCGGTTTTCAGTGGCTCCGGTAAATGCTCCTTTTACATAACCAAAAAGTTCGGACTCCATCAAATGTTCCGGAATAGCGCCACAATTAACCGGTATAAAAGGTCGGTTAGCTCTGTTACCTTGGTAGTGAATAGCACGAGCAACCAACTCCTTACCGGTTCCGCTTTCTCCATGTATCAAAACTGTGGCTGTTAAGTCTTTTACCCTCTCTATCACATCGGTCATTTTCAAAAAAGAATCTGAAGTACCCACCATACCGGCATAATGGTGGGCTGTCGTCCTTTTTATATCAATCTCCCTTGTAGTTGATGGCACCATACTATCGGAAGACTTTTGTAAGGTCTGCTTGAGTGCTTTCTCAAACTCTGTATAAGTAAAGGGCTTAACCAAATAATCTTCGGCACCTGCCTTTACTGCTTTTAAAGCACTCTCCACTGAAGGGAAACCGGTAATCACTAATTTAGGAATCGTTGGATAGTGCTCCGATGCAAATTTCAACAATTCGATACCATTCATGCCGGGCATCTGTAAATCAGTAATCAACAAGTCTATGGTAGTCTCTTCCAAAACACTGATGGCTTCAGTCACAGACGAGGCCTTGTACGCATGATAGTCTAATGCATGTAAATGACGGCGTAACAACTCCAACATATCGAAGTTGTCATCTACTATCAATACATTTTCTTTTTTTAATTTCATAATGAAGTAGCTAAAGGAAAATTAATCGTAAACACTGTCCCTTTCGGTTGGTTGTCTTTGATGACTATACTACCATGATGACTTTTCACTATGCCATGTACCACACTTAACCCCAAACCGGTACCTTCACCTAAAGGTTTTGTAGTAAAAAAAGGTTCAAAGACTTTAGATTTGATTGCGTTGGGAATGCCGGGACCTTCATCGGATATGGAAATAGTAAAAAAGTGCTTGTCATGAGTGACTTTTATTTCTAAAGTGCTGTGCTCAGGGGAAACATAGAGTGCGTTGAGTAATAAGTTAAATAAAATTTGAGTGAATTGCACCGAATCCAAGCGTGCCTTCAAATGGTCATTATCAAACAACAATCGGTAAGTAACAGCTGCCTTGGCAAACTTATGCTCTAAAAAGGACAATACTTGGAGCACTGTAGGCTTTATTTCAACCCAATCCGAACTGGAAGGCATCTCACATGAAAAAAACATCAGTTTCTTTACAATCTCCCTGGAATAGATGGCAGCACTTCTTATTTTGGCAACATCTTTTGTGCTCTCGTTATCTAATTGTTTCTTAGCTAGTAATTCAGCATACCCCAAAATATTTCCCAAAGGTGTATTAATCTCATGGGCTATTCCGGCTGTAATTTCAGCTAAAATCGTCAATCTGTCCACAAGTTGTGCATTCTTACGTACAACGGCTTCACGCTCTCTGTTCAAATGCCTCTCATAAAAAGCCCCAACGCTGCTGGCGATTTCATTTATTAAAAGCAATTCCTCTTTCAAAAAATGATTCTTGGTATATATCGGCTTAGGATAATGCACTTTGATGTAACCAAAATAACTTCCATCTAAAGCATCAAGGCGAGATTCTAAAAAAACAGTTTCTTTGGGTAAAGCATTTGTTAATGTATGATAGCCATCCAATCTAAGTTCTACTATAGCATCACCCGGGTGGCGTAGCGCCCTGCGAATACTCAAACCCACCGAACCAAGGATAGAATCCACCGAACAGTCTTGCTGGTACAACAAATTGGAAACTTCATACAAACATTCCAATTCTTTTATTCGCTCCTTTAATTTTTCCTTTAAAGTGTTTGGATACATATCGTATGGATTTTTAGGGAAAGGCTCATACAACCATCAAAGGTAAGATTAAAAATAATAATTTGCTTTCTTTTATAATTTCTTTATTAAACATGTTGAATTGAAGAAAAACTCAAAATAAACACAAATCGGATCTAAGCTAAACAATTGAATTAGAAGAAAAAGGGGTTAACTTTTCAGCGTATTTTTTATAATAAATTACAATATTAAACCTAAGCAAATGACAATAAAAAACTTAAAAGCATAAAGGAATGTTTTTTAAGCATAGTATAAAAATGAAAGGAACATTATTTTCATAACTTTTTTTGTGGCCAACTTTATCAAAAAGAAAATTTTGCCACAATTCTGTGGCCAATTTTTTCTAAATGATTTTTTTGGCCACAACTTGCACCAAACATAGCATTTATGGAAGTTTAATTATATCCCTCGCTACCCTGGATTCTAAATGATTTCTACTCCCGTCAGTTCGAGTAGCTCGCAGAGCGTATCGAGAACTTTTTAGTGACCAAACCTTCTCGATACAATTTATAACTACAAAAACTAACGTTTTTATACTTATAAATCACTCGAAGTGACGTGATGAGGAAGTTCTGATTATATAGGGCGCTAATACTACTCCCGTCAGTTCGAGTAGCTCGCAGAGCGTATCGAGAACCGTTGTTCATGAAAAAGTTTCCGGCTAACACTCAGTTCGCTGCACACAAGTTGAAACAATTTCATAAAGCGTAAGTAGCAAAAAAACATCAATGCTAAACCTATTTATTTTGCTATTTTTGTAAGCAACACTTGATAAATTAATAATACCGCTCAATTAATAGGTAACTAACAAATACCCGTGATAAAAAGACAATCCCTACTCATACTTTTCATAACCTTGCTATTAACCCACAGTAGCATGGCGCAAGCCCCTGTAATCCAATGGCAACAATCCTATGGAGGAAGCGGTAATGACTATGCTAACGACATCCAACCCACTCCGGACGGTGGCTACATCATGGTGGGCAGCAGTACCTCTAATAACGGAAACCTTACTGTCAATCAGGGTAATGCCGATTGCTGGGTAGTCAAACTCAATGCAACCGGAACCCTACAGTGGCAAAAATCTCTGGGCGGCAGTGCTAACGATATAGCGCGCAGCGTAGCTAACACAGCAGATGGCGGTTTCATTATAGCCGGAAGCACCGGATCAAACAACGGCGATGTAACCGGAAACCAGGGCGGACTCAACGACTATTGGGTGGTAAAACTCAATGCCGAAGGCAACATACAATGGCAAAAAACATTCGGTGGTTCAAGTAATGAACAAGCCGAAGTCATACAAGCTACTGCTGACGGCGGTTATATCATAGCCGGCGCCAGCAATTCCAACAATGGGGACGTAACCGGAAACCACGGAAACTACGACGCTTGGATAATAAAAACAGATGGAACCGGGAACCTGCTATGGCAGAAATCATTGGGAGGCACCGGTACCGACGAGGCTGAAGCTCTTGTGGCTACTGCTGATGGAGGCTTTATCATGGCAGCCTTAAGCAGTTCCGCCAATGGCGACGTTACAGCTAACCAAGGTAGCTTTGATTATTGGATAGTAAAACTCGATGCAACGGGCCATATCCAATGGCAACAATCCTACGGAGGATCCGGTGGCGACGAACCAACCTGCATCCAAACTACCGCTGATGGTGGCTATATAGTGGGCGGAATCACCGCCTCTAACAATGGTAACGTGACCGGCAATAACGGACTCTATGATTATTGGGTCCTAAAGTTAAACAGCAATGGCAACTTACAGTGGCAAACCGCACTGGGCGGCTCAAGTATGGAAATTGCTAATGGCATACAACCCACACCGGACGGCGGCTATATTGTAGCAGGAAACAGCGGCTCTACCAATGGCCAAGTTACGGGAAATCATGGTGGTTATGATGGTTGGGTGGCAAAACTCAATGCCAACGGTATTTTACAATGGCAAAAATCAATAGGAAGCACCGCTGCCGACGGTATGGCTGCCCTACTCAATGCCAACGATAACGGCTATGTTGTAGTGGGCTACAACAGTGCCGCCAACGGTGATGTTACCACCAACCAAGGAGGTGCCGATTGTTGGGTCGTCAAATTATCCCGTGACTCTTTAAGCAACCCTTCCTTTAAAAATCAAGCAATTACCATCAGTCAAAATCCTGTAAACGAAGTGTTGCAATGGCAAACCTCAGGAGACAATCCGATTACTAAAATCAAAATAACCGATACCAATGGCAAAACCGTATTGGAACAATACAACAATACCAACACGCTGAACATTGCCATGCTGGCCAATGGCATGTATATTTTGGAAGCCTATGCTGAAAATGAAAAAATGACCGCCAAGTTTATTAAAAAATAACACCGCTACCACCTAAAAAAAAACATGGACACCGAAAAATATTTCACTCTCGCCAAAACAGCCTTGATCATTCCCTTTATAGCCGGGTTACTTACTTTAGCCGAACAGTTTTTACCGCTCCAAAAAATGGAAACAGTGGTCGAGTACAAACACACCAGCCGCAGTGCCAAACTAGGCAATACCACCTACTCCATCGATTTTGTGAACAACAACGACCAATTCACCGAAGCCATCTACAACAAAGTAAACGAAGGCGACGAGGTTACTTTACAGGTGCTTTTTTTTACCAAAGAAGTCAAAACCATCCAACTGCCTAACGGACAAGTACTGGAAAACGATACGGCTGAAATCTATTTCTTACTAGGCTTAACACTCGTCTTTTTGGGTTTTAGTATCTTCTTTTGGCGTAAAAAATATTATACAATAAAACAATACCGTTACATTGTCATTCTTTGTTTGATGGGGCTTTTTAGCCTAATTAGAATCATTAACGTAAATACCTAATCTATGAACCTAAGCAAAAAAGAATGGTTAGTGGTACTAACCCTAATCATCATCTGTTTCTCTATAGACCCCGTATATGCAGGACCCGGAGGCACCGTAGCCAAAGCCTTTTTCAGAACTTGGTGGGGCAAATTAATTTTGATACTGCTCACGGTAATCTTCCTACCGCTCATCATCTACATGCGATTGATTGCATACCGCAAAGCGCGTGAGATAAAAAAAATACTGTCGCAGCTGAGTAAAGAACACAAGGCCTTTCATTGGTTACAATTGCAAAAAGAGTTTCACAACATTATCAGAAGGGTGTATCAGGCTTGGCAAGAAGAAGACTTGAGTATGGTAAAACAATACGTTAACCATTGGTACTGGCAAAACCAACAGGAAGTGTATTTAGACCGATGGAAAAAGGAAAACCTCCAAAATATTTCCCGTCTCAAAGACATCACCAAAGTGAGACCGTTGTATTTGGAAATCAGCGAAGAGCCCAACTTTGAAAACTCGCGCATCGCCATAGCGATAACCGTAGTAGCTGAAGATTACCTCATTGACCGCGATACCCAAAAAGTGGTGGAAGGCAAAAAAGGCTATGACGAATTAGACTATGTATGGTTCTTGGAATACAGCGAAGGCCAATGGTTGCTCGACGACATCCAAGAAGGCAGCATGGCGCTGGAAATAGCCAAAATGCCCAACGAAGTGCCGGAGTACTTGGTGGCAAAAGCTTAACATCACTAACCTAGACTCAAAGGCCTATCGCTTAAACAGCAATTTTACAATGCTTTATAATGGCTAATCAAAAAATGAAAATCATCCTCTTAACCCCTATGGATATTGAGCAAGAAAAAGCACTCAATGCTTTGGCTCGAATGTCCAACTTGCAAAATGACTATGAGGTAATCGTATCCGGTATAGGGCGAGAAAGTACCGCTAAAGCCCTGATGCAGTTACCCCAACACGATTTGTGTGTTTTATTGGTTTTGCCGCCATCGTAGGTAACGAAAGTACCTTGCCCAATTACTTGGGATTTGGAAAAACAATCGAAATAAAGCATGCTACTTTGTATGGTTATGAAGGCGGTTTATTTGAAAATGGCAAACCTTTGATGTCTGAGCCGAAAACTAAACTCCCAAAATTGGCTTCATTAACCTCAGATAAATTTGTTAGAACCACCGATTTGGCGGAACAAACCGTAATCAATATGGAGGACTACACCTTCATGTACTTAAAAAAACCACAAGACTTTATCCTACGCATCATCTCGGATTTCCTGCCGCATGAAACCGAAATAGACTTTTTTGAAGCAGTGAAAAGCATTGACTTTTTGGAGGCAATTAAGGTGATTGAGGAAGCTTAGTTTGAAAACAACTTGAAGAGATTAAACAAGGACGTACTCTTTTAACAAACCATATAACCTATTAACAAATCACCTAACGCAACATAGAAAAATGCGAGCGGAAAGTTTGCCACACTCTTTCTCCTTTGGCATTGTAATCGTTAAACTCAACCATAAACCAATAGTCGGTTGACGGCATCATCTTACCGTTATAAGTACCATCCCAACCCGGGCTTTGTGGGCTTAATACAGTTAACAGTTTGCTGTAACGATCAAAAATATAAACCCTTGCGTTAGGCTGTGTATCAAAATAATAAATATTCCAAAAATCATTAACACCATCTCCGTTAGGGGTAAAGAAATTGGGATAACCTAACACCATCACATTTTTTGTAACATCGGTACAATTGTCAATATCGGTGAGCGATACATGATGTATCCCGGGTGTCAAATTATAAAAAATATTAGATTCTTGAAATGGGCCGTTGTCTACTGCATACAAATATGGTCCTGTTCCTCCATTCACTACTACAGTCATACTGTTGTTTTGGTTAAAAGTATCGGTTACATAAGTGTAAAAATCTTCCACCGTAACCGTTGTAGTAACCGTTGAGGAAACCGAGGGTGCCACACATCCGGTTAAATTATTGGTCACAAGCACCGAATAAGTGCCGGGAGCAGCTACCGTGTTTATATTTGAAGTAACAGGTGGTGTCACCGGTGCGCTATTCAAAAACCATTGACAAGTGTAAAGTGAATCACTTAATCCTGTATTCAATATAGCCGGACGGAATACTTGTCCTCTCGGATCTTCACAGATAGCAAAATTAGCCAATTGAGGTGTCGGTAAAGGATCTATTCTAACGGTGGTGGAAACAGGTGCCGGTGTACAACCGCCAACAGTAGGCATTGTATAAGTTATGGTATGTAACCCTGCTATACTCGAACTTGGTGTAATGCCTCCGTTGCTGCTATTGATGGTTACACCGCTCGGTGCAGTATAAGTACCACCCGTATAAGCTGCAGTACCTGAAAGGGTAACCGCTTGCGGACTATTCAAAGACATACAAAAAGGGTCGGCATAACTAATGGCTGCTGTAGGCATTTCAGTAATAGTAACTGTTGCGTACTCATTTACTGCCGGACAACCTCCTGCCGCCGGAATGAGATAAGCAATGGTGTAATTACCAACTACTGACTGGTTGGGAACTATAGCACCCGTATTGGGATTGAGCGATAAGCCCGAAGGAGTCGCGGAAAAAGTACCAGAAGCGTAACTTCCTGTTCCTGTAACTGTAACCGACTGTGGCACAGCAATCGAATTACAAAAAGGCGTGGCATATTGCAACACTGCCGTAGACAAAGCAATAATGGTTACTTGTGTAGTGGCCACAACGGCACTACAAACACCGCCGACCGGTGGCGTGGTATAAGTAACCTGATAAACCCCGGCCACACTACTGGATGGTATTATTTCACCATTGGTGGCATTAAGAGTTAAACCTGCGGGTGTAGCGGTATAAATCCCACCTCCTATTTGCCCTACACCGGTTAGAAAAATCGATTGTGGCCAATTGAATGATTTACAATAAGCAGCAGATGCATATTGTATAGTGGCAGAAGGTGACTCATATATGGTAATGGTAATGGTAACCGGTGGTACTGTACAGTTGTTGCTGGTAGGAATGGTATAGGTAACTTCATAGGTTCCCGGGGCGCTGGTACTGGGGGTAAATTCGGCCGTGACCGGATCAAAGCTCAAACCGGTGGCCGGAGATACACTATAGGTTCCGCCTGTATACAAATCGGTTCCGGTTAAAGTTATCGTTTTGACCGCAGTATCTGAAGTACAAAAATTAGCTTGCCCGTAAGAAATTTGGGCCGTAGGCGCCATATATACCGTAACAGCTTGTGTTTTGGTTACCGAGCAGCCAAAAGCATTAAAAGTGGTAAACGTAACATTATATGTTCCTGTAGAAGGAAAAGCATGCGTCGGGTTATGCTCTGTGGAAGTCGTACCATCTCCAAAATCCCATAAATAGCTGTCAAGCAAAGTACTATTTACCAACACCGTAGTATCTTCAAAAACGGCATTGTTGTAACAAGTATTGGTTATTGCGAAATCCGCAATGGGGTCTTCCAACTGCAAGACCGTTGAAATATCAACCGTACAACCGGTAACTGAGGTTAAGGTGCAGGTGTATGTTAGTCCGCCGTTCGGATTGGTTACTACGATAGATTGTGTTGTTTCCCCGGTATTCCAAAGATAGGTAAAACCTATAGGTGCTGTTAACTGTGCCGCAAATGAAGTACTACAATACGTGGCGCCAATTTGCAAAGGGGAACAATAGGCATCTACATAAGCATACCCAAAATGCGCTCCGGGAGAACAATCGCCGGTTTCAAATTCAACAGTAATACTCTGCCCCATGTAGGCACTTAAATTAAGTCCGACCGTTGTCCAATTTCTATAACGAACTTCTCCGCCGGCTACAGGATTGGAACAAGTTTGAAATCCATCCAAACCATCCGCAGCTACTACTGTGTAAACACCGCATAACGGATCAATTAATTGCCCGGCAGCATTGAGAACCCTTACTTGAAAACGAGGCTGCTCTGAAGGACTATGACCGGGATCTTCCAATACAACAGCATATTTATAGATAAACAATGAAGAGGATGGTGTTACCGTCATAGTATAAGACAAGGTTTCGGCTTCTGCACCGGAATCTGAATTTCCAACACGGGCTGAATACAATCCGCCGGGAGCTACAACAGGAACTACATCACAAGTATTTGGATCGGTAGCGGTGCCAGACATTATGGTATGTCTTCCGTTAACAATCCCTGAAGGAGTTGTAAATATCGGGCAGCAATTACCGGTTTTTCCTTGCCAACCGGATAAATCGCCTAATTCAAAATCGGAGTTGGGACAAGAACTTTGGGCAGAAGTTTGTAATGCACTAAAACCTACTAAAACCAGTAGTAATAATCTAAATGTCTTCAAGGGTAATATTTTTTTTACTAAAATAAAAATTAAATACTAAATTCCTACAATATATTAATTTATTTATTTTTTTCGATTTTACCTCTGAAATGATACTAACGATTCAACCTCATGAATGTTAAAAAAAGTTTCGCCTAATGCCATTATTTCACCACCGATACAAGGATAAAATCTCAATTTATTTTTGTAACAATCAGCTTCATATGGCTACTTATACTCCGAAACTTAAGGCTGTGACATGTTGGTAAACAAAAAAATATTTACAGATACACAGGGAAACGAATTGCGTTTGTCCTTGGTCAACCAAATTGAACAAGAGGTGAAGTTTAGCGGATTTTCGGCTAAATATGTAGTCTCCGGCAGTGAACTTTACACCTTAAACCACAAAAAAATTAATGTCAACACCGGTGAATATGTGATTGGCAATTACAATACCGCCTCTAAAGTACTCATCGACAGTACAACATCTGTAAAGGGTATTTGTATTGATGTGGCCAAAACACTACTCACCGATGTAATGGCATACAAGTTTGAAAACCCCAATGCTTTTTCCGGCTTTTTATTTGAACAGGAATGGATGGTTCAAAAATACAATGGTCAAAACACTACTCTAGGCTATGCCCTGCAAAAACTATCGGACAATTTTGAAAATTTATACCACGGAAATGCTGCCATCAGTAACGAACTCTTTTATGCGGTAGCCGAATGCATTGTAAACGATCAAAGCGAAATCTTCCAACGCTTTAATCGACTAAAAGCGGTAAAACAAGAAACCAATGGGCGACTGTTTAACTTTGTTTACGATGCTAAAAACTACATCGACCAAGCCTTCCTGGAAAAAATAAACCTCGAAAGCATTGCACGGGAAGCCAAACTATCGGAATACCATTTTTTGCGTTTGTTTAAAACCGTATTCAACATAACGCCTTACCAATACATCCTAAAAAAACGATTGGAGTATTCTAAAATACTATTGCAGCAAAGCTACCCTATTCAAGACATTGCGCTTCTAACCTCTTTTGCCGACAGTGCTGCTTACAGCAAAGCTTTTAAAAGCGCTTTCGGTTGCACGCCTAAACAGTTTGCCGATAAAAATTAGCAATTTTTGACAATAGCGTTTTTCTTTTAGTCGATAATTTTGACTAACTAAAAAAACTAAGCTATGACAAAAATTGTAATCAAAGCTTCGATACTGATCATCTCTTTGATCAGCGCAGCTGTAGCACAGGAAAACAATTGGAAAAAACTCAATACAGAGGCCTATCCGGGCAAACAAGACGACATAGTGTTTGTGGATGAAAACACCGGCTGGTATGTTAATGGCTATGGGAAGATATACCATACCAAAGACGGTGGTACCCATTGGGAGAAACAATGTGAACAAAAAGGGACTTTTTTCAGAACTATTGCTTTTGTTGATAAAAACGTTGGCTTTGCCGGTACAGTAGGTACCGATTACTTCCCGAATGTTACCGATACCATTCCGCTTTATGGCACCAAAGACGGAGGCAAAACTTGGAAGCCCGTTCCTTATAAAGGTCCCTATGTAAAAGGGTTGTGTGCGATAGATGTAGTAAAAGAACAATACATTAACCACGGAAAAATTGATTACAAGACCCATTTGTTTGCCGTAGGTCGTGTGGGAAGTCCGGCCAATCTTATGATATCGCACGATGGTGGTACAACTTGGATATCTCGCAGTATGAACAACGATTGCAAAATGCTGTTCGATATTAAAATGTTTGATAAAAACAATGGCATTGTATGTGCCGCCAGCAGTGAAGACATTACCCAATCTAACGCCTTAATCCTAACCACTGCCGATGGCGGACAAACTTGGCAGAAAGTGTACCAATCAGCCCGTCCATTTGAAACCACTTGGAAGGCTTCATTTCCAACACGAGACGTAGGTTATGTGACCATTCAATCGTATAACCCCGATACCAATGTGAAACAACAAAGGGTAGCCAAAACTATCGATGGTGGTAAAACATGGACAGAAATCAACTTGGTGGAAGAGTCCGGTGCGCGCGAATTCGGGATTGGTTTTATAGATGCCAATCATGGCTTTGTAGGCACCATGAACTCGGGTTACGAAACCAAAGACGGCGGTACTACTTGGACGAAAATTGATTTGGGCCGAGCCTGCAACAAAATCAGAATTTACAAAGACGAAAAAGGCAAAACCTATGGGTATGCCATTGGAGTTAATGTTTTCAAACTTTAAATCAAACAATATGAAAACACCTTATACCAAATACATCTATGCAGGTTTTGTTTTATTGGCAGTGTATTACACTTTAGTCCAAAAAGATTATTCTTCTGCAGCAGTACAATTGGGTATTGCTTTAGCTTTTGATCCGTTTGACCAAGACCAAAAATGGAACGACAGACCCTTGTGGCAAAGGGCTTGGCTTATTATACATTTGGGCTTAACAGCAGCTTTATTCGGATTGGCTGTGGGTTTGGGAGATAAAATATAGTGTAGTACTCAACAAGCTTTTTTTGCTTTTGAATACCACTTCGTCAGTTCGAGTGGTTTTCACAGAGTGTAACGGAATAAAAATTGATACGAGGTGAAGCCGACTGCCGAAGGAAATCGACTCGAGCGCAGCGAACTGAGCGTAAGCTAGAACCGGTACCGAAACAACGTAGCTCATTTTCAATCCCTTTTTATATCTTAGCCTAATCAATTTTAAGAAAATGATTCGCAAAATAGTTTTAGGCTTATCTGCCTTGTTTGTGTTGAGTTGCCAAAACAAAGGTAATGAACTCCCTCCAAAACCACCCAAAAATGCTTGTGGTTGTACCCTAACCGATGAGGAAATGATTACCAAACTTCCCATTACAGCTAAGGGCGACAGTATAGTGGTGTGCAAAGTAGGCACCATTTCAGTACCCGGAAGTAACTTGGGCACTATGAATTGGCTTCAGTATTTGCAAAGTGAATACAACGGTGGCGAAGGGGAAATATACGATTGCGTAATCAACCAACCTCTAAAATCATTGTATCCGTCGCGCGTTTTAAAATACAAAGACAAAAAATTGGTATTGGATTACCGTTTTCCGATGGATGTATATGACGCTTACAACAAGGCTTGGTTAGATTTAGAGATTCCTGTTTACCGACAAACCATTTATGCCAAAAACAATCGGATTTATTATTCTGCTGTTACCGTTAATTTTGACATTCCCCAACAAAAGCAAGCTGCCTTTGCTGCTGCCGATAAAGCTTACCTGGAAGAAAGCCAACGACCGAATCATTACATGATTTCGGGGGTAGTTAAAAAATTGTTTACCGCTGCTCTCAACGGAGATCCGGTTGCTAAAACACGCTTTGAAAATATCACTATAGATTTTAAAGATTACTACAAAGACCACGATGACTCTTATAAAATTTACCAACAATACCGCAAATTATACGACGATTACAACCAATATTTGGCCAAAGGCGGTGAGGTAAACTACTATGATTTATCCATCTTTCCGTATTTCAAAAATTTAACCGATAGCGGAAAGTCTTATTTGTAATGCATCTCATGGAATCCTTGACTTTCAGAAAACTGACATTTCCCGAATTTGAAACCTTAGTGAGCTGGGCAGCCCGCGAAGGCTGGAATCCGGGTCTACATGATGCGGAACTGTTTTATGAAACTGATCCGGAAGGATTTTACGGCTACTTTGAGCAAAACACCATGATTGGAGGCGGCTCTATTGTTTCCTATAATGGCGAACTGGGATTTATGGGCTTTTTTATAGTACATCCGGAGTATCGGGCAAAAGGCATTGGCAATGATCTTTGGTTGCTTCGAAGGGATACACTTTTAAAACGATTACAACCCAACGCTGCCATAGGAATGGATGGCGTAGTGGCCATGCAACCCTTTTATCAAAAAGGCGGATTTTCCATCGCTTACCGAGATGAACGCTACGAAAAAAAAGGAGAACACTTTCCAGCAAATCCATTGATACAATTAGCTACTGCAAAAGACGAAGCTGCGCTATTTGCACTCGATTTGGAATGCTTTGGCGTGGAAAGAAAAAAATTCCTGAAACTTTGGCTTAACCCAACCAAATCCAAAACCTTTACCTATACTGAAAAAGATACGTTATTGGGATTTGCAGTATTGAGAAAATGCCAAACCGGTTTTAAAATCGGTCCGCTGTTTGCCGAAAACGAAAAGGTAGCAGAAGCACTCTACGAACGCTGTCTGACGGAAGCCATTGAGGAACCCGTATATCTCGATATTCCTTTAAATAATAAAGCGGCTTTGAGTATGGTAAATAAGTACAAAGCCGGCTATGTATTTGAATGTGCGCGAATGTATTATAACATACCGCCCAAAACAGCCACAGCCAAAGTGTTTGGCATTACCAGCTTTGAATTAGGCTAAAGCTTCTAAAGACAATTTGTTAGTTTACATGTATTTAATACTGTAAAATTCTTAATTTTTTAAGATATAATCATATTTTTAAGCAATACAGGTTGGTTTTTTTTATAATTCGCAAAAATACTCTCGGGATTATTTTTGGTTTTTTCTGACAAGTATTTATTCTATATTTGGTCATTTCAACCTATTACTACAAAATGAAACGTCTCTTTATCTCGTTGGCTTTCATGGCCACAGCTTACTTAAGCGCACAAACCGATTACTCAGCCGTGTACAACGGTAAACTATTTGTACAAAACGGAATTCAATTGTACGAAGAAGAAAAATACGATGCCGCAATAGCAGAATTCCAAAAGGTGGATGCACTCGACCCGGAATACGGCACTGCGTTGTATGAAATAGCGTTAACACTTTCAGCTCAAGAAAAAAAAGAAGAATTAAAAGCGCATTTCGAAAAGGTGTATAAAACCAAATGGATGAAAAAACTCCCTACTCTTTATACTTTATACGGCAGCTTTTTGAGTGATGCAGAGAAATATGAGGAGTCTGAAAAAATATTCAAAGAAGGATTACAATTTATCCCGAACAATACCAACCACCAATACAACTTGGCCATTTTATATTACCGCGCCAAGAAAGTACAAGAATGTATTGATATCCTGAAAAAAATTATAGCCAATAATCCTAACAGTGCTTCATCTCACTATTTATTGGGCGCAGTGGCACTTGAAAACGGTAAAATTGCCGAAGGAAGTATGGCGCTTCTATCCTACTTAATGATTGCTCCTACCGGTAAATTTTCCAAAAATGCAGTGTACAAACTCAACGCTAAAATGGGCGAAAACTATTTGGAAAAAAGCAAACTGGTTTTCTCTAAAACCGGTGATAATTTTGAAGAATTGGAAACCATCCTTCGCAACCAATTGCCTTTGCGCAGTGCCTACAAAATAGAATCAAAGATTGACGATGTTGTTACCCGACAAGTTCAAGCCATTTTAGAATATACCCAAACCCATAAAATGGGCGATGGCTTTTTCGAAACCACTTACTTGCCTTGGCTAAAATCGGTAGCCGATAAAAAACAAATCGAAGGTTTCAGTTATTACATCTTAATGGGATTGGAAGAAGAACTGGGAAAAACTTTATTGGCACAGAAAAAGAAAATCCTGCAATTCAGCGAAGACTACATCGGTAAAGACTTTTGGAACGTATTTGCCCGCAGAAAGATGAACTTGTTTGGAGAAGATAAAGAAGTAATCATTTACTTAGATGAAGGCTTGCCTAACTTGATTGGAAGTGTAGTAAACGGTAAAAAAGAAGGTAAATTCAAACTCTTAAATGAATTTGAAAACCTTGATGGTGAATTGCAATTTGTGAATGACGAACTTAATGGCTTGCAAAAATATTACAACGAAGAAGGTAAAGTATATGAAGAAAAAAACTTTGCTAATGGCAAACTTCACGGCAAACGCACTGTATATTATCCGAGCGGTAGTTTGAGCTTAGAGGAAAATTACAAAGACGGCGAACTCGACGGTAAATCGACTTCTTACCACATAGCCGGTGGTATCAATTGTGACGGTACTTTTACCAATGGAGAAATCAACGGGACTTTAACCTGCTACTACCCAACAGGTACTAAGAAAAACGAAAGTTCTTATGTGAACGGAAAATTAAACGGGGTGTACAACACTTACAATAAGATGGGCGACTTGACTTCAACCGAAACTTACAAAGACGGTGAATTGGAAGGTAAATACACCAAATACTACGGTGGCAAAACCATACAAGAAGAAGCCGAATACAAAGCCGGCAAAGTGGTTGGATCTTTCAAAAAATACTACACCAACGGAAAGTTGGAAGAAGAATTTGTGTACAAAGACGGTAAAGTAAGTACCTCATCGGAATACTATGCAACGGGAGTAAAATCGGGTGAATCCACTTATAATGAAAAAGGCGAATTGATGGCCACCACCTACTTCAACCCTTCCGGAGAAAAATATTATGACGAGGTTTTTAATTCGAAAGAAATCAAACTCATCAGACAATACAGCCGCGATAATGGCAAACCTACCGAAATTAACTTAGCCCGAAAATCATTTGAAATCAAAACCTTAGACGGCAAAGTGGTAGCTACCGGTGCTTTTGAAAAAGGCAGAAGAAACGGTCAGTGGAAATTCCAAACGGCCTCTGGCAAACCGGAAACGGAAACGGCATTTGTAAAAGGCGAAAGAGAAGGCATTACTAAAAATTATTCCAAAAACGGTTTAATCAACTCTATCAGTTATTATTCAAAAGACACGCTGCAAGGCCGCAATGAAGTTTATACAGACAGAGGTTTGAAAAGAATTTACAATTACCGCAAAGGTAACTTAAACGGTCCGTATAAGGTGTTTTATTCTGATGGCAGTATCTTAAATGAAGGGTTTTATGATGAAGACGAATTGGAAGGCGAACGCAAAACATTCTCTCAATCCGGACAAATAGTAATGATTGACCACATATTCAGAAACATTACCTTATCGAGTGACTACTATAATAGCAAAGGTGAAATAGCTTCTACTGTTGAGTACGACCACAAATCGGGTTCGGTAAACCAAACCATGAACAATGGTGCTTACACTTCGGTATTTGACCTTAAAAATGGTTACTTAGACGGCAAATACATCCGCAAAGACAAGTTCAGCCAACCGATGATTGAAGGAGAATACAAATGTGGTTCGCCGGTAAACTTGTACAAAGAATATGGTCCGAATAACACTATTTTATTGGAACAAACTTACTACAACGGCTTAATCAACGGTGTGTCTAAAAACTACGATTTAACCGGACATTTAAAGATTACTTCCGAATACAACTTTGGGGTAGAAAACGGCAAAACCATTCGCTATTACCACAACAAATCGAAGATGTATGAGTACAGCCAACAAAACGATGTTAAAGAAGGTGACTTTACCTACTACAACTTAAAAGGAGAACCTTTAATGACCATTTTCTTCCTGAATGATGCGCCGCAGTACTATATCAAAAAATCGAAAACAGGCGAACTGAGCGAAAAAGTGATGATAGTGAATGAAACAGGAACGCTAACTTCTAATTATCCTAACGGCAAAATTGCTTTGCAAATCACCTTCAATAAAGGCAATAAAGAAGGCGAGTTTTTCATCAATAATGAACAAGGCAAACCGGAGTACAAAGCATTTTACAAAGACGATGTAGTGCACAACGACCGTATTGAATATTACGCTAATGGCAACATTTACCTGAAAGAGCACTTTGTAAGCAACGATTACGAAGGGGTTCAGGAATATTTTAAAGAAGACGGAAAACCTTGGATTAAAGCCGAATACAAAAACGATGAATTACACGGTAAAACACAAATCTTTACCAATGGTGTATTAACATTAACTAAAAAATATGACTCAGACTATTTGGTGGAAGTTATCAAGTAAGGCAATAGTTAGCCTTGCTGTTGGGCTGAGTGCAATGGCCACAAACGCCCAAAGTAATTTCGAAACGTATAAAAAACAGTATCCCGACTTTAATGAGTTGATTGTTAACAATACTACTTCTTATACCATCAGTATAGTAGATAAGAAGTTAAAGGTAATTCAGGACAACCAATACGAAGCAATGATACTGTCCGACAACGGTATTCAAAACAACAAAGAAAGTTTTTCGTATTCCGATTTTGTCAAACTGATTTCTTATGATGCTTATACCGTAGTGTCGAATGGCGGTAAAGAAAAGAAAATCAAAGTAACCCAAGCTTTGGAAAAACAATCACGTGGCGGTTCGGTTTTTCATGACGACGTAAAAGTGAAACAAATGTCGTTCCCGAACTTAGAAGCCGGCGCCAAAAAAGTGTATGAATACACCACCGAATTCACAGATCCGAATTTGTTGCACAAGTTCATCTTCGGTGAAGTGTTGCCGGTAAAAAACTCAACCTTGGAAATCAAAGTCGATAAAAATGTCAATATAGGTTTCAAATTGTTCAACGATCCGAACAATCAAATTGTATTTAACAAAATTGAAAAGAAGGATTACAACTTGTACCAATGGACATTAACCGACGGTAAACCCTTTAAATTTGAAGGAAATTCACCAAGCATTTTGTACAGTGTACCGCATATCATTTTTTACATTGAAGATTACACCGCCGATAAAAACAAAGTAACTTTATTGGGCGATATCCAACGCATGTACACTTACTACAGTAGTTTTGTAGAAAACCTGAACACTAAAGAAGATGCTGCTTTAAAAGAAATATCGCAAAACATCACGGCAGACAAAACTACGGAAGAGGAAAAAGTGAAAGCCATTTTTTATTGGGTAAAAGACAACATCAAATATATTGCCTTTGAAAACGGTTACGAAGGTTTTATACCTCGTGAAGCGGCCTTGGTCAACGAGCGCAAGTTTGGCGATTGTAAAGACATGGCTAGTATCATTTCGGCTATGGCCAAGTATGCAGGCGTTTCCAATGTGTATTTGGCTTGGATAGGCACCCGCAACATTCCGTATTCGTTTAGTGAAGTGGCTACGCCTTCTACCACCGATCACATGATAGCGGTGTACAAAAAAGGAGCTGAATACATTTTTTTAGATGCTACCGACCAAGAAACAGCCTATGGTTTGCCTTCTGCCTTTATACAAGACAAAGAGGCGCTGTTGTACAACGGTGACAAATACCAAATTGTAAAAGTTCCGATTACACCTCCTGCCAAAAACTCGATCAATGATTCGGTTGTAATCAACATCAATAACGAAAAAATTACCGGTTCGGGTTGGTTGCAAATCACCGGATACAACCGTACCAATACTTTAGGGCAATTGGGCGATGCTACCAACAAAACCCGCTTTGAAATGATTAAGAGTTTGGTGCTGAAAGGCAACAACAAGTTTACCTTAAACGATTATTGCGAGGCGAATTTGAAAGATCGTGACAAAGCCTATGAAGTAGGTTACGATTTTGATATCGATAATTATATTGTTAAGGTGGATAAAGAGTTGTACCTCAATTTGGCTTTCGACAAATACTATGAAAAATCCAATTTGGAAAAAGACCGTGAGGCTAACTATGATTTCGATTACTTGAACCAATACATTTCTTCCGTAAGTTGTGTAATTCCAAAAGGCTACGAAGTAAAATATGTGCCGAAGAATTTTGAGATAGACAATGAACTCATCAAAGTGCAATTGGTTTACCAACTACAAGGCAATACAGTATCAATGAAAGCCACTTTAGAAACCAAAAAAATCATGTTGGAAAAAAAAGATTTTGCCTTGTGGAACGAAACGGTTAAAAAACTCAAATCGGGCTATTCTGAAACCATCATTTTAAAAGAAAAATAAAATTCCTAAATACGAATCCATGAAATTTAACATTGCCCACAGGCTTACAGCATTAGTTGCAGTATTGTTTTCAATGTCAATCAACGCACAAGATTTCAGCTTCCAAAATTACCATTGGGACGATAAAAATACCGTAATCGATATACCGGCTCAGTATAAAAACGAACCTGAAGTAGTACTCTCTCGCGTAACCAAAATTGAGTTAGCCTCAAAAGGAAAAGGGGCAGCCCAATATTATTTGGTTCACGAACGCACTTACATCAATTCCAACGATGCTGTGGAACGCAACAATAAAGTGTATATTCCGTTTAAAATGAATGAAAGCGTAATCGAAACGAAAGTGCGCGTTATCCAACAAAACGGCAAAATAACGTTGTTTGACAAAAAAGACATCAAAGAAGAAGTAGATGAAGAAAAACAGCTCAAGTACAACTACTTCGCTATTACCGGTTTGGAAAAAGGCAGCGTAATCGAAAAAATATTCATGTTGGAAGAATTCCCGGAATTAGACGGAAAAACGATGCGTATGCAATCGAGTGTTCCTATAGTGAGCAACGAATTCCAATTGATTTATCCGCGCCATTTGAAGTTCAAAACCAAATCGTCTAACGGTTTACCGGAAGCTGTTGAAGAAACGGCAGCAGATACTTTGAAAAAAACATTAACCGTGAAGGATACTAACATTGCGGCTTTGGAAGACGATGAAAAATACTCCAACCGCGATGTACACTTGAAATTATTCCGATACAAATTGGATGAAAACTTTTATACCGGTGCTAAAAACATCAACAGCTACGCTAAATTTACTTCCAACTTTTACGACAGAATCAATCCGCCATTGGATAAAAAACAACAAAAATCGGTAGAAGATTTTTGCAGTCAAATACCAAAATCCAATGACTTACAGGAGCAAATTTGGAACATCGAAAACAAGGTCAAAAAAACCATTACATTCAATTTGTATGCAGACAATGCTGAAAGCATAACCGATATCATCAAAAGCAAACAGGCTAACAGAATCGACATGCTCAAATTGTACTCGGCGGTTTTCCGTCATTTTAAAATTGAAAACAAAGTGGTACTAACCTCCAATCGTTTCGAAATACCGTTTGAAAAAGATTTTGAAAGTTATGAGAACTTAGATGAAGCTTTATTGTACTTCCCGGCCATCAAAAAATACCTGACACCCAGTGAAATTGAATACCGCATTCCTTTGTTTCCTGATGGTTTAGGAAACAACAACGGTTTGTTCATCAGTGAAAAAATCTTTGGTGGCGTTGGTATGGGCGTGAGTGAAATTAATTTTATCGAATTGCCCGGAGTGGAATTAACCACCGATTATATGGTGATTACAGCCGATTTTACAGAAGATATAGAAAATCCTAAAATAACCACTGCTATCGATTTTGGTGGGTATACCGCTATGAACTTCCAACCGATTAAGGATTTCACTTCGGCAGAACAATACCAAACTATATTAAAGAACATAGCTGAAAACTACACTATTAATACCGAATATTCTTCTCTTAAAACCGAAAATGACGGTGTGGAAAATATTGGTAAAAAACCTTTTGTAATGAAGCTAACCTTTGACGGAAAAGACCTGATTCAGAATGCCGGAGGCAATTATTTGTTCTCTGTTGGAAAATTAATCGGCTCTCAAATGGAATTGTATCAGGAAAATAAAAGAACACTTCCGGTTGAAATAGACCATCCGCACGCCTACCAAAGAACCTTAAAAATCATATTGCCCAAAGGTGTTACCGCTAAAAACTTGGAGAAGTTCAATATGAATTTTAAAACCGACCTCAACAATAAAACGGAAGCCGGATTCGTAAGCAGCTACACCGAAAAAGACGGTGTGATTACTGTAACCAATACCGAATTCTATAATGTGGTGAACTATCCTTTAGAAAAGTTCAACGATTATAAAAACGTAATTAATGCAGCAGCCGATTTTAATAAAATTGTCATCATGCTGTCCAAAATATAACCAATTTCGTTTTTCGCAACAAACCTCTTCCCTAACCCGAAGAGGTTTTTTTATGCCTATATGACAATTGTCATTTTAATTGGGCCGCTGTCGTTATACATTTGCTATTGAAAAATTGCATCATGACAGTTTCATTAGTCCAAAAATATAACGTTCCGGGGCCGAGATACACCAGTTATCCGACAGTTCCTTATTGGGACGAGAGTTCATTTTCTAAGGAAAAATGGAATAAAACAGTATTGAAAAGTTTTGCCGAAAGCAATGCTTCAGAAGGCATCAGCTTGTACATTCATTTGCCTTTTTGCGAAAGTTTGTGCACCTTTTGCGGTTGCCACAAACGCATTACAAAGCGTCATGAAGTAGAGCATCCCTATATACAAGCAGTTTTAAAAGAATGGAATTTGTACTGCAATACCTTTCCGGAAAAACCCGTCATAAAAGAAATTCACTTAGGTGGTGGAACGCCTACTTTTTTTGCGCCCGAAAATTTGGAACAACTCATCAACGGTATCTTTGAACGAGCCGTGAAAGCCAAAGAACACGAGTTTAGTTTTGAAGGTCATCCTAACAATACTACCAAAGTGCATTTACAAAAATTGTATGACTTAGGTTTCCGAAGGGTTAGTTTTGGAGTACAAGACTACTCTGAAAAAGTACAAACCGCCATTCATCGCCTACAACCATTTCACAATGTGGCTAAAGTTACTTTTTGGGCCAGAGAAATCGGTTACACTTCCATTTCACACGATTTGGTCTTCGGATTGCCATTTCAAACCTTAGACAATGTGATTGATACCATTGAAAAAACTAATTCGTTAGCACCCGATAGGATTGCCTTTTACAGTTATGCCCATGTGCCGTGGATTAAAGGAAACGGGCAACGCGGTTTTAAAGACGAAGATGTTCCTAAAGATGACGAAAAACGCAAACTTTACGAAGTGGGAAAAGCTTTGTTGGCTGAGCGTGGTTATCATGAAATTGGAATGGATCACTTTGCGCTGAAAGAAGACAGTATGTACCAATCGTTTGAAGAAGGAAAATTACACCGCAATTTTATGGGCTATACAGCCTCCAAAACCCAGTTGATGATTGGGCTGGGTGTTTCTTCTATAAGTGACAGTTGGTATGGTTTTGCCCAAAATGAAAAAGAACTTGAAGCTTATTATGATAGGGTGAATCGTGATGAGTTGCCTGTTTTCAGAGGCCATATCTTAACGGAGGAAGATTTGATCATTCGCCAACACATCCTTAATTTAATGTGTCAATTCAAAACCACTTGGCATTACAACAACGGTAATTTTAAGGAACTGCACGAGGTACTCGACAGCTTACAAGAAATGAGCCATGATGGTTTATTGATCATCAAACCGAATAGTTTGGTTGTAACCGAGAAAGGGAAACCTTTTGTGCGTAACATTTGCATGGCATTCGACTTGCGATTAAAACGCAGAACCCCTCAAAATCAGTTGTTCTCCATGACTGTTTGATACCATTACCCATAGCAAATTCTTCTTGCAAAACTATTCCGTTTACTACCTAATTTTTTACCACTTAACCGAAAAATTAGGTACGAATAAATTTATTTTTTAAATTTTTAAAAAACATTTTATCTTAAATTTCAATCCGTTTAAATAATTATTTGTACCTTTTAACTTATTTAAAAAACCGTTTGTCTAATTTTAACATTTCACCTTTCATATTCCTTTATTTTTGAGTAGTACTTAAACCTAAAAATTTGTATGAAAAAAATACTTCAAATATTGCTGATAGAAGATGATACTATAGAGGTCATGAAATTTGTGAAGGTAACGGAGAATACAGGTTTAAAGCATCAAATCATAGAAACTCGAAATGGTGAAGAAGCCTTGAAATTTTTAAACAATACAAAGCAATTACCTGATATTATTGTATTGGATTTAAATATGCCTAAAATTAACGGTATAGAGTTTTTGAGTACTTTGAAAAAGAGCAAACATTTAAAACACATACCCGCCATTGTTTTAACAACATCCAATAATCCTAAAGATATTATTGAATGTTACAAAATAGGCATAGCAGGTTATATTATTAAGCCTTTGAAATATGAAGACTATGTGGTTCGTGTAGAAAGAACCTTAGAGTATTGGAGCTACAACGAGTTGATTAAGATTTAAAGGATGTACGGGATAGTTAATAAGGCCATAGAAGATTTGGTTACTACCAATTATGGCGCTGAGCAATGGGATATAATCTTGAAAAAAAGCGGTATTGAGGAAAATTTCTTCATCAGTAACGAATCTTATGATGATGCCATCACGTTTAAATTGGCCCAAACTATATCTGAGGAGTTGCATATTGATTTGGAGGAGGTTCTGATTTCTTTCGGGAAATGGTGGGTTTTAAAAACCACTAAAGACAAATATGCAGGCTTGATTGAAGCCGGCGGCAATAACTTAAGAGAGTTTTTAATCAATTTGCCGGTTTTTCACAACAGAGTGATTTTAATGTATCCGAAACTAACACCTCCGGAATTTAAAATCAGTCATTTGAAAGAGAATAGCCTTCATCTTCATTATATCTCTAAAAGAGAAGGTTTGCAAGAATTTGTGAGAGGTTTGATTATGGGGTTAGGTGAATTATTTGAAACAGAAACGACTATTGAGTTGATTGCCTCAAGAAACCAAGGCGATAACAACGAAATATTCAAAATTAAATGGATATAGTTTAATATATGCACAAGGATCAGTTTACATTTAGCGAGGCTTTTTTTAATAAAATATTCCCGTTCTATATTTTATTAGATCACAACCTACAAGTTAAATATTATGGAAAAAGCATAGCTAAACTGGTTCCTAACCTGAAAGAAGGCGCTAATTTTGACGATATTTTTAAAATCATTCGGCCATATGTAGAAACGTTGAATCCGGAGACTTTTCGCAATAATTTAGACCAATTGGTCATTATAACAGTCAATGAACCAACTGAGATTACCTTAAGGGGCCAATTTGAAACTATAGATGAAGGTTTCTTATTTTTAGGTTCCCCTTGGTTCGTTTCTATTAATGATTTAATAGACAACAACTTAACCTTAAATGATTTTGCTTTTCACGACCCGCTATTAGACATTTTACACATTTCTAAAAATCAGGAAATTAACTACAAAGAACTCAAAGAGCTTTTAGAAACGGTTAACCAACAGAGAAATGCCTTAAAGAGAGACAAAGAAGAACTCAATAAATTATCCTTAGTGGCCAGTGCCAATAAAAACGGAGTGGTACTGTTCTCCCCTGACGGAACCATTTTGTGGTGTAACAATGCCTATTTGGATATTGTATTACTCAAGAAAGAAGACATCATTGGCAAATTTGTACTCGATTTCGGGCCTTGTAAAATAACCGATAAAGATAAAATCCAAGAAGTTCTTGAAGGCTTCAGACAAGGGCAAATTTTTGAAGGCGAAAAAGCCAATTTGATCCTCAACAATAAAACCCATTGGTACAAAACCACCAAACAACCGGTGCGAAATGAAGCCAATGAAATCATTTATTATTTTGCCATCATTGAAGATGTTACCTTAGAGAAGGAACAAGAGGAAAAACTGCGATTGCTTTCTTCCATAGCCGAAAAAAATACCGCGGCGGTAATTATATGCGACAATAAAGGGCGAATTGAATGGATCAACCAAAGTTTTACCGACATCACCGAATACACGCTTGAAGAAGTGATTGGCAAACAAATTAAAGACGTACTGCAAGGTCCTGAAACCGATAAAAAAACAGTAGCGTTTTTGTCCAAACAAATGGAAAATGGTCTTCCTTTTAATTGTGATATCATCAATTACAAAAAATCGAAAACCAAATATTGGTCTAATGTACAAGGCCGTTCTTTGAACGACGAAGACGGAAATGTTCTGAAATATTTTACCATACAACAAGACATTTCCAAGGAAAAAGCGTTCAACCAACAAATTATTGAATCCGAAAACCGATTGTACTCCTTAATCATCAATCTGCAATCGGGTATTCTTTTAGAAGATGTCAATCGAAAAATATTAATTGTCAATAAAAAGTTTTGTGAACTTTTCGGTATTCCTGTGGATCCGGAACTGTTAACCGGCTTAGACTGTGCTGAAACAGCCGAACAATCAAAAGTTTTATTCAAAGATCAAGAGAATTTCTTGAAACGAATTGACGAAATATTAGCCCAAAAAGCCACCGTTATAGCCGAAAACATTGAAATGGCAGACGGGAGAATAGTGGAACGCAGTTTTATCCCCATATACCATGGCGATAAATATGACGGCCATTTATGGAGTTATGAAGACGTTACCATCAAGAAAAAATACGAGCAAAGCTTAGAAGCCGAAAGAGAAAAATACAGTAATATCATTGCCAATATGAACATGGGATTATTGGAAGTAGATTTGAATGACCGCATTCAGTTCATCAACCAATCTTTCTGTGAACTGAGCGGTTATACCCCGGACGAACTTATAGGGAAAAGAGCTTCCGAAATCTTCTTAGATAAAGAAAATAAAGAGATCCTCAATTCCAAAGTAGCGGTACGAAAAGACGGCATCTCCGATTCTTATCAGATCAAAGCCAAGATGAAGTCCAACGAAGAAAAATATTGGCTCATTAGTGGCGCACCGAACTACAACCTTAATGGTGAATTAGTAGGTAGTATTGGGATTCACCTCGATATTACCGAGCTCAAAAAACTGGAGATTCAAAAAGAAGAACTACTCAAAAGTTTAGAGAGACAAAACGAAAGTTTGAATGAATATGCCCAAATTGTATCTCACGATTTAAAATCACCGTTAAGAAGTATTCATACTTTAGTTACATGGATTAAAGGGGAAAAGGAAAATGTTCTTAATGAACAAACCCAAAAATATATTGGTCTGATTGAAGAAAAAGTAGAAAAGATGGATTACCTCATTGAAGGCATTTTAACCTTTTCTAAAATTGACTCCTACGAGACTACTAACGAATGGGTTGACCTAAACGAAATTATTGAAAACATTATTCGCATTATTGATATCCCGCAACATATTGAAGTAACTATTGCCAAAAAGCTTCCGGTAAAAAACACCAATCGCTTCAGGATGCAACAGTTGTTTCAAAATTTAATCAGCAATGCGGTTATTCATAACGACAAAGAAAAAGGAACGGTAGTTATCGACTGTACTGAAGACGAAGCTTTTTACACCTTTTCGGTCCAAGATAACGGCCCGGGAATCTCAAAAAAATTCAGGAATAAAATTTTCCACTTGTTCGAATCGTATTCCTCCGACAATAAATCAACCGGTATAGGTTTATCTATAGTGAAAAAGATAGTAGAAAAATACAATGGTAAAATTTGGATTGAGAGTGAAAAGGGAATTGGAACCACGTTTTACATAAAAATGCCTAAAGAACATGGAACAACCTAACTTAGACTATTTTGAAAAATTATCGAATAATAATTTGAATTTTAAACAAAAATTAATCGATATTGTTAAGTATGAATTTCCGTTAGAACTTTCAGATTATCAGAATTTTATGCTTAAAAACAATTTAAAAGAAGCCTCAGAAACGGTTCATAAGCTCAAACATAAAATTGGGGTTTTCGGTATGTATAGCTGTTATAACGATGCAGAGACTTATGAACATAGTTTAAGAGAAGGACAAAAAGAGAAGCAAATCGAATTTGAAGCTACTATCAAGACCGTAAAAAAATTTATAGACCAATTATGACTACAAAGATGAAAAAGTGCATAATCATTGACGACGAATTGATGTCGAGAACCGTAATGACCGAACTGATCAGTACCAAACCTGACCTTCATTTAGTAGGAGATTTTCCTGATGCCATAGAAGCCTTGAAATACTTAAATCATAATGAGGTTGATTTGATATTTTTAGACATTCATTTGCCCAACTTTAACGGCTTTGACTTCATTAATACTATCAATCAAACCATCAATGTCATTTTAGTGACTTCTGACAAGAACTTTGCGATAGAAGCTTTTGAATACAATTGTATCGTTGATTATTTGGTAAAACCAATAACCCCGGAGCGCTTTGATAAAGCCATGACACGTTTGAAAGAATTTGATGGCAATCAAAGAAAAAAGAAAACCAGCCAGACCAAAGAAGATGATATTGAAAGCTCCAATACCTCTGAATTTTACATCAATAACAGTAAAAGATTAATTAAAATTGATGTTAATACCATATTGTATTTCAAGGCCAACGGTGATTATGTTTTTATTAAAACAGAAAACAACAGCTATACCATACACAATACTTTGAAAAAAATTGAGAATAAATTACCTAAAGATTCATTTTTTAAAGTCCATCGCTCCTACATTATCAACACCAAAAAAATTGTAGATATCGAAGACAACAGTGTTTTAATTGGTAAAGACGTAATCCCAATCAGCAGAAGAAACAAATCAGAATTAATGAAGCGAGTGCACTTGCTGTAACACATAATAACTACCCAATACAACAACCCATTCGGCACCTTTGTCCGGATGGGTTTTTTGTTTTTACTTCTCACCCATACCGGCAAATAGCGATTTTTAGACAAACGGTTTTAAAAATGTTAAAAAAATGCATTTTGTCGATATTTTATGCATTACAAAGAGTTTTTTGCCGTTCGTCTAAGTTAAAAAACCTCTCGTCTAAAGACCGAGTGTTGTTATCTAATTTTTGAAAATTCAATCTTTATTCTAACAATCTTTGTACTACAATAATGTCCAAATCTATCATAAACAAAACCCTGAATTATGAAAACTATTACACAAATCAGCAAAAAGTTAGCCAGCTTTAAAGGGCTACTTATAGTAGTATTATTATTGGCATGCAAAAACACTGAAGCCTCAAATGTTGCTTCCACTCAAACTACAGCAGTTGAAAGACATCGCGTTTGGATAAATGTAACCGACAACACAACCGGTGCTTTTTCACAAACTTTATTTGGCTACAGAACCGGAGCAACAGACGGTTTTGATCAAGGATTAGACGGCGCTTATTTTAACGATGGTGTTGTGGCTTTAACTTCATTGATTGGCAACGACCGTTATGCAATTCAGTTCAGAGGATTAAATTACAGTCCGAATGACGTAATTGCGTTAAGTTTTAACAGCACTTATGAAGGTAACTTCACCTTTGCTTTAGACCATGCTGACGGCTTTTTCTTGAACACTAACCAACCGGTTTATATATTAGATACTGAAACCAATGTTTATACTAATTTAAAAACATCTAACTACACCTTTAATTGTCAAGTAGGAATGTATAACGATCGTTTCAAACTGGTTTTCTACAATCCCGGCCAAACTTCAAGCTTAGGCAACACCGACCACCAATTTGCCTCCAACAGTATTTCGGTTTATCAAGACCAAGGTGATATGTTCATCCAATCGAGCTATGCCCAAATAAAATCGTTAGCGATATACAATTTGAATGGGCAGTTGATTTATCAAAACAACAATGTAAACGATGTTAGATTGAGCATCTCGGGTTTAAATACAAATCATCAAGCCTTGTTCATCAAAGGTCTTACAGTTGACGGAATTCCGGTAACGAAAAAATTCTTAGCTGTCAAATAAGAACTATCCCTTTATTGCCCCAAAACCCGACTTTCCAAATACCGATATTTTAATGTCACTGGTCTGCTGTTTTAGTATGCTCACCGAAATCTGTCGGGTACAAATCAAACTATCTATAAATTTACGTCAGTAAGTGACAAACCCCCAAATTTTAACATGCAAAATGATTACTATAACCCGATAGGATTAATCTTTGACGGTCATATATACATAAATAAAAAAGACACTCTAATCAGATTAGAGTGCAAACAAGTAAGAAATGTTTATTTCAAAAGGGAAAAAGTATTATCAAACAACATCAGACTTTTAACCTTAAGTCTGGTTTTTTTTGTGGCTTTACTCCACTTTGGAAATAAAATTTCTTCAACATATGAAATTGCCGGCTATTTAGTAGCGTCAGTCATGACTTTATCGGCTTTGTTAATTAGGTATTATAATTATAAAATTATTATAACCACCAAAAACCAAGATATAATTAAAACAAATATAGAGCCGGAATATAAAGATGAAGCTCGGGAACTGATATCACATATTAAACAAAACATCAAACCCCAAGAGCCTATTCTTAGAGCGATATAAGAAGAAAAATTATAAAGATGTTGATAGTCTGTTCAAAAGAAAAACTGAATGATTTTTACCAACTTTCCATCGACAGCAAAAGAGAGTTAATCGTTTTCTTGGAAGACATTTCTCTGATAAAGATTTATAATAAAAGAGGTTTTCTGAGCAAGTTCCTGAACTTTATTTTTAAAAAAGAATATTTATTGGTCATTTTTTTTAACAACGATAAACAAGTCGAATTGACATTTAAAGAAAATAAATTCGATGAAGTGATGACTTTCAAAGGTGATATTGAAAAGCGAAAGTTAAAATAAGAATCAGACCTATGCAGGAAAAAATTTTGGTGTTTGATAGCTCGATAGGATATGCCAAATACTTTGAAAAAATTTACAGTAGTAAGTATGAGGTAGCATCGGTATTTGGTTTTAATGATTTGAGAAAAGTAGATCTGTTTCATTATGACACCATTATTTTCATTATTAATGAGATAGAGGAATTAAAGTTGTTTTCAAAGATACATTCGTCTTATAAAGGAATAAGACTGTTTTTGGGAGTAACAAAAAACAAAATAGCCGCAGATGTTTATGAATTAAACTTGAATAATATTTACAACATAAACATCGAACTAAACAAGACCGATATGATAGAATATATCAACAGTAAACTTAAATTAGAACTAGCTTAACCAACCACTTAATTACCAAACTATTTTCCAATATTGGGCAATGGAAGATAGTGTTCATGTTTTTTGGTAGAAAACCGCCTTTAACCGGGCGGTTTCTTTTTTTAAGAATGTGAAGCTTAGAGAATTATAATCGTAAATTTCACTTCAAAAAAAACCACACTTTTCAGTGTGGTTTTCAATCAATTACTTAACTCAATAACTACTTATTCAAATGGGCGTATAATTCGTCTTTTAGGAACAATAATTTGGCTTTTAATTCATGCAGATAATTATCATTGGCTACTTCAGAACCCATGTTAATTCTGTGAATCTGGTGTTCAATTTCATGATACTCATCAAATAGCTTTCTGAAATGAGCATCAGAGACCTTTAGTTCGTGAATTTTTTCCTGGTATTGAGGAAATTCGTGTAATAAATCGTGTTTTTCCATGGGTTTTAGTTTATAATTTGTTTGAAATGGTTGTTTTAATTAATGACAATTAGCACTGGCTTGAACGAATAGATTCATATTACTTGGAGAAATGTAAGCTATGTCCAATCCCATACCACGCAACACAAACAATATTCCTATTACAACAGTAACAATAGGAACAGCCTTTTGCAGTTTGTTTCTGAAGGGCAAAGACAATAATGAACTCACATACACTACAGCACTCATCATGGGAATAGTGCCTAAGCCGTATAATACCATATAAGCAATGCCCAAGGTTACATTTTGCATAGCTATGGCTCCGAATAAGGCCGCATAAACCAATCCGCAAGGTAATAACCCGTTAAAAAGTCCTATGGTAAACAATGCGTCCGGTGTTTTTCTTTTGAACTGTGCTCCCAAGCTGCTTTTAATTTTGGTAATCAATCGGTAAATAGGCTTAGAAAAATTATAACGCGCCAATATTTTTTCAGGAACTACGGCCAAAAGAATCATGCCTATGCCTACAGCAATGGAAAGTTGTTGTTGTATTCCTGCCATATAAAATCCTCTACCCAACAAGCCAAATACTAATCCTAAAACACCATAGGAAGTTAATCTTCCCAAATGATATATCAGGATTTGAATGGCTTTTTTAGATGGGTTTTTATGATCTACCGGCAACATCATAGCAATAGGTCCGCACATGCCAATGCAGTGCAAACTGGAGATTAAACCGAATATGATAGCCGTGTATAACATATCAATATTAGATATTAGAAATAAATTTCTTCTTTGTTCAAATACGTTTTACCATCGTATTCCCACGCCACAGTAATACCCCATAGACCGCCAACCAGATTGTTTTTAGGTATGAGCAAATCGGAACCAGACAATGAGATGAGGGTCTCAAAATCCAGTTTTTGGTTGGACGGTCTGTATAGGGATACTTTTCCTTTTATTAGTGCTGGGTCTAAAGAATCCGGGAAGCTAACCATCAAACCTTTATCGGTTTTGACAATGGCTACTTTCACGTTTAAGTTATTAGCATTTTGTATGCTTTCAATATTACCCTGAACCAGTTTCTCTTTCTTGTAGTATTCTTGAGTTACCAATTCGTTGTCGTATTTATCATCGGATTGTACTTTGATTACAAAATACAGTATAAAGCTCATGAACAACACAAAAGCTATAACAATTCCTTTTCCCCAATTGATATTCATAATCATTCGTTTTAGTTAAAATTTCTAGGTCCTAAAAAGTTAGTAGTGGCTGTTTCAATCACTTTTCCGTCATTGTAAACCTCAATTTTCAAAACTACTTTTTCTTCTTTCAAATCGCTTTCTTTAATTTTCACAAAGAAAGTACCTTTGGCAGCCCCTTGCTTAGGCACTTTAGCAAACGGACTTCCTACCAATTTAATTTCTCCTTTAGGCTCCACAAGCTTGAAAGTTACATTATTGAATTCGCGCTCCGTTTTATTGATGATGTCGTAATTGTAAATATTACTGATAACACTGTTATCTTCTCTTTGAAATAATTGTCCCGGCATATGTAGTATGGTGGCTTCCACCTCATTTCTCAAGAACAACATCCCTATAAATACGCCAATCAAGATAGACAAGACCGCGATATAACCTTTCATTCGAGTGGTTAATTTGAAAGGCTCTTTCTTTACAATCTCATCTTCACTGGCATAGCGAATCAAACCTTTGGGCAAGCCAACTTTTTCCATGATGGAGTCGCATTCGTCTATACAAGCTGTACAGTTAATGCATTCCAATTGGGTACCGTTTCTGATATCAATTCCGGTAGGACAAACGTGTACACAAACTTTACAATCTATACAATCGCCTTTCCCTAAGGCTTTTCGATCTTCGTTTTTGTTGAATTTGGCTCTTCCGCTTTCCCCTTCTCCACGAACATGATCATAGGCCACATTAATGGTTTTATTGTCTAATAACACCCCTTGCATTCTGCCGTAAGGACAGGCTATAATACAAACCTGTTCTCTGAACCAAGCATAAATAAAGTAGAATACCGCGGTAAAAATCAATAAGGCAATTAGTGTTTTAGCGTTTTTGGTTGGCCCTTCTTCAATAAATCTGATCAACTCATCACTTCCGATTAAATATGCCAAAAAAACGTTAGCAATGATAAAAGAAATAATGAAAAAGATAATCCACTTGGTTAAGCGCTTTCTGATTTTTTCGGCATCCCAATCTTGGTTTCTCAAGCGAATTTGCTGTGCTCTGTCGCCATCAATCCAGAACTCTATGCGGCGGAACACCATTTCCATAAAGATGGTTTGCGGACAAAACCAACCACAAAAAATACGCCCGAAAGCAACCGTAAACAATGCCAATCCGACCACCCCAATGATCATTGAGATTACAAACAAGTGGAAATCCTGTGGCCAAAACGGAAAACTAAAAATATTAAAACGTCTTTCTAAGACATTAAACATTAAAAATTGGTTGCCGTTAATTTTTATGAAAGGGGCAGAAAATAAGAACGCTAATAAAAAATAACTCAATATTTTTCGCTTATCATAAAACGGTCCGGAAGGCTTTTTGGGGTGTATGAACACTCTTTTCCCTTTGGCATCAATAGTAGCGATACTATCTCTAAAACTATCATCAGGAAGATTTGTTGCCATTTTACTGTTGCATTAAATTGCTAATTTGTAAGATTTAGAAAGGTTTTGAGTCTCAACCCAAAACCTTTCTTTTGATTATTATTTTGCTGCTACTGTTGTAGTGTCTGCAGTTGTCGGTGCTTTTTCAGCGGGTGCAGCTTCTTCGACCCATTTTTCCCCTTCAGGTGCTTTTCCTCCTGCAGGTTTGGTTCCTTGTAAGCTCAAAACGTAGCTGGCTACTTTTTGAACTTCAGTAGTTCCGAGCGTTTTAGCCCAACCCACCATGGTTGGATTATTTTTACTACCCTCGGCAATCAACTTGAATACATTTTTGATGCCACCACCGTTAATCCAATATTCGTCGGTTAAGTTAGGTCCTACTACTCCACCGCCATCCGCTTTGTGACAAGCGGCACAAGCATTGGTAAAAATTTCTTTCCCTTTGGCCAAACTTTCAGCATCGGTTAACAAGGTTACTTTGTCTAAAGTAATTTCTTCTTTTGGGGAATTGGCTTTGTTCTTTTCAATTTCTAATTGGGCTGCCGCAACTTCCTGATCAAATTCTTGGTCTTGGTTGTAATCTCCTACTATGTGGAATCTTACCAAATAGATTGCTGCGAAAATAATGGTAGCATAGAACAAATTCACCCACCAAGGCGGTAAAACGTTGTCCAACTCTTTGATACCATCGTAATCATGGTCTAACATTACATCGGCTTCTTGTTCAATAGATTTTGAGCGAGTCAAACTCTTCACAATACCTTGAACCCATTTACTCTCTGTAAAAGAAACAGATTGCGCTTCTTCTAATTGCTTTCTTTGTTCATCGGTTAGCATGTGATAAGTTACCCTATCCACTGCATTGATGACGATTTCAATGGCTACCAACAAAAAGAGGAAAACCACTAAGAACAAGGCAACCATAGGATGCTTTACAAAAGCCGGACGATCGCCTGAGTCAATAAAATATTCCAAAGCCGCCATTACTATGGCAAAAATCAGCGGAACTCTTACGTATGATGGAAATAATTTTTTCATTTTTTTACTATTTAAAAGGTCATTATTTAGTCTTCTAATGGAAGATCACTCACTTTTTTGATGGTTTCCTTACTGTAGGTCATCGCCCAAACGGTGAACAAAACAAAAGCGGTAAAGAAAATAGTCAGTGAGATTATCGGGTAGATTTCTACACCGGCAATCGTTTCCAAATTGTGTTTGACAAACTTCAACATGACTGTTATGGTTTAGATTTAACTTGCGTATCGGTTCCTAATCTTTGTAAATAAGCAATCAAGGCTACAATTTCTCTGTCTTTTAACGGAGCGGCTGTATCACTTCCGAAAGCTTTTTTGATATCAGGATTCGTTAACAATTTGGCTTCAATTTTAGAAGACTGCGCATCAATTGATTTCATAGCATCGGCAATTTCCTGATCGGTGTATGGAACGCCTAAGGTTACCATAGTTCTCATCTTATCTTGGATAGTCGAATTGTCAATAGTGTTTTTAATCAACCATTGGTATCTTGGCATTACAGATCCCGGAGAGATACTTTGCGGATCGTACATGTGGTTAAAGTGCCAAATATCATCTCTACCACCGTTGAATGGTTTGCCGGGAACACCTTCTCTGTGTAAGTCCGGACCGGTACGTTTAGATCCCCATAAGAATGGATGGTCGTACACATATTCTCCGGATTTAGAGTAGTCACCGTAACGTTCAACCTCTGAACGGAATGGTCTGATTAACTGTGAGTGACAGCTCACACAACCTTCACGGATGTACAAATCTCTACCTTGTAATTCCAATGGTGTATAAGGTTTAACAGCAGCTATGGTTGGAATATTAGATTTCACCAAAATGGTTGGTAAAATTTGGACGGCACCACCAATTAAAATGGCTACGGTAGTGTATAACATAAATTGCACCGGTTTTCTTTCTAACCAAGAGTGCCATTTTTCACCTTTCAAACGATTCGGACTGATAGCAGCTAAAGCCGGAGCTTCCGCTGCATCGTCTTCAATTGCAGCCCCTTGTTTGATAGTTTTGACAATGTTGTAAACCAATACCAAAACCCCTACCAAATATAAAGTACCCCCAACGGCACGCATCCAATACATAGGGATGATTTGGGTTACCGTTTCTAAGAAGTTACCGTATTGTAGCGTACCATCCGGTTTGAATTGTTTCCACATAGAAGCCTGAGTAAATCCGGCTACATACATTGGAAGTGCGTATAATATAATCCCCAAAGTTCCAATCCAGAAGTGGAAATTGGCTAACTTTTCAGAGAACAATTTGGTTTTGGTCATTCTTGGGATTAACCAATAAATCATACCAAAAGATAAGAATCCGTTCCATGCTAAAGCCCCAACGTGTACGTGAGCAATAATCCAATCGGTAAAGTGCGCAATAGCATTTACGTTTTTCAAAGACAACATTGGACCTTCAAAAGTGGCCATACCATAACCGGTAATGGCTACTACGTAGAATTTCAACACGGCATCAGTACGTACTTTATCCCAAACGCCGCGTAGGGTTAACAAACCGTTAATCATACCACCCCAAGATGGTGCAATCAACATAACAGAGAAAACAACCCCTAAGTTTTGAGCCCAGTCCGGTAAAGCAGAATACAACAAGTGGTGTGGTCCTGCCCAGATGTAGATGAAAATCAAAGACCAGAAGTGGATGATAGATAATCTATAAGAATACACAGGTCTGTTAGCGGCTTTAGGCACAAAGTAGTACATCATTCCTAAAAACGGAGTGGTCAAGAAGAATGCCACCGCATTGTGACCATACCACCATTGCACTAAGGCATCTTGTACACCGGCGTAAACAGAGTATGATTTCATTCCGGAGAAAGAAACCGGCAATTCTAAACTGTTGAAAATATGTAATACCGCTACCGTAACAAAAGTGGCTATGTAGAACCAGATAGCAACATAAATATGACGCTCTCTTCTTTTGATGATGGTACCGATCATGTTGATCCCAAATACTACCCAAATCAGAGCAATAGCAATGTCTATTGGCCATTCTAATTCGGCATATTCTTTAGAAGTAGTGTATCCTAACGGTAGCGTAACCGCTGCAGCTACTATGATTAATTGCCATCCCCAAAAGTGCAGTTTGCTTAAAAAATCACTGAACATTCTGGCTTTGAGCAAGCGTTGCATAGAGTAATACACTCCGGCAAACATGGCATTACCCACAAACGCGAAAATTACCGCATTGGTGTGTAGCGGTCTGAGTCGTCCAAAACTTAAGAAGGAAATTCCGCTGGTCACATTGGGAAATAAAAACATAAATGCTAATATTAACCCAACTAACATACCAACTACACCAAAAACTATACTGGCGTAAATGAAGTTCCTTACAATTTTGTTGTCATACTGAAATTGTTGCATTTCCATAATTATAATTGTTTTTCTTCGGTTATATTAATTTGATTTTTGTTAGTTTCCTTTACTAGCTCGTCGTCAAAAAGCATTCTGACGGATGGCGTATAATCGTCGTCATATTGTCCGCCTCTTACCGCTTTAATAAAAGCGTAGAGAAAGAAAACAGCCACTACAATACTTATCGAGATTAACATATAAATGACACTCATACCTCTAATTTGTGTTAGACAAAGTTACTTTTACCCTATTGCTTAAAATATGACATTTGTCATACTTCGATTATTATTTCTTTGCAGCGAAAAGATTGCTCATTACCGTTACAAAACTCACGATGGTTATAGTGCTCAATGGCATGATAATAGCCGCCACTATAGGCAATAAATTCCCGGTTACAGCATAGCTCAAACCGACTACATTATATAACAATGACAAGCCAAAGCTCATATAAATAGTCAGCATAGCGTTTTTAGAATACTTCAAAAAGAAAGCTATCTTGTGAAACTGACTTGCATCTAAAATCCCATCGCAAGCCGGCGAAAACACATTCACATTTTCTGAGATTGAAATCCCTACATTACTTTGTGCCAAAGCTCCGGCATCATTCAACCCATCGCCTATCATCATCACATTTTTTCCTTGATGTTGTAAATCATCGATATAAGCCAATTTTTGCTCCGGTTTTTGATTGAATACTAATTGTGTACTGGCCGGTAACATCTTTTCCAAAATCTTACGTTCACCATCATTATCGCCCGACAAAACAATCAATTGATAATTTTTAGCCAACGCTTCAAACAATTGTTCTAAACCTTGTCGGTATTGGTTGTTAAATACATAACTACCTTTGTAAACACCGTTAATTTCAACGTGCACTTTGGTTTTTTTATGGGTATTCTCGCTCATGTGTTGCAGGAATTGAGAAGACCCTAATTTCACCGTTCCGGCTTCCAATTCGGCAAAAACACCTTTACCGATGACTTCTTCAAAATGCTTGACTTCTAATTTTTCCTGAGGTGGAATAAAATCGTACAATCGGCGACTTAATGGATGATTCGAACCTCTGAGGGCATTTTTCAAGAGTCGCAATTCAGCATCATTTAAAGCTTCACCCTCATAAGTGATGGCTGTTTTTTTGTTGGTAGTTATGGTTCCGGTTTTATCAAAAACTATGGTATCTACTTTGGACAGTTGCTCAATTACTATAGCATTTTTTAGGTACAATTTTCGATTCCCCATAATGCGCAATACATTCCCCAGAGTAAAAGGAGCCGTCAAAGCCAAGGCACACGGACAAGCCACAATTAAAATTGCCGTAAATACATTAAAAGCTGTAGGAACATCTAAAAACACCCAATAACCAAAAGCCACCACTGACAGTAATAGTAATGCCGGTGTGAAATAACGACTGATTTTATCGGTAATTGATTTGTGCTTTTGATCTACTCGTTTTTGGAAGACATCGTTGCTCCATAATTGGGTTAGATAACTTTGAGAAACCGAAAACAGGACTTCCATTTCGATGATTTTCCCCAATTGTTTTCCTCCGGCAAAAATTTTATCGCCCGATTTTTTTTCAATCGGTACCGCTTCACCGGTTACAAAACTATAATCGATAGACGCTTTTTCGGAAATCAAAATCCCATCAACCGGAATCAACTCTTGGTTTCTGATAAGTAATCGGTCTCCTTTTTTAATATCATAAACCTGCACGGCTTCTTCATTACCATCGGGCAATACCTTGGTAATGGCAATGGGGAAATAAGACTTATAATCGCGTTCAAAGGATAAGAAATCGTAGGTTTTTTGCTGGAATAATTTGCCTAACAACATAAAGAAAATCAACCCACACATGCTGTCAAAAAAACCTTGACCATAATCAAACATGATATCAACAGTACTGCGGATAAACATTACCACTATCCCTAAGGCAATCGGAATCTCAATATTGAGCAATCCTTGTTTCATGCTTTTCCATGCGGCCACATAATAACCGGAAGCCGAATAAATAAAAGCCGGTAAGGACAATACAAAAATCAACCATCGGAAAAAACCTTTGTATTGCTCAATCCAAAATTCGCCGACTTCAAAATATTCGGGAAACGATAACAGCATGATATTCCCGAAAGAGAAAAATGCCACTCCTAATTTATAAATCAGGGTGCGGTCGACTTTCTTTTTGCCTTCAGTGTAGTTTTCTAAACTGATGTAAGGTTCGTAACCAATAGCACAAAGCAACTCAACAATTTCTTTGAGATTGGTTTTTTCAGGATGGTAAGTAATGCGGACTTTCTTGTTGGGGAAGTTAACTTGAGAAGCTATTATTCCCGGTTGAAGCCTTTGTAGATTCTCCAAAATCCAAATACACGAACTACAGTGTATATGAGGAATGTACAATGAAACAATGGCTGTTGCATTTTCTTGGAAATCGAGGAGTTTAGTAACAATCTCTTCATTGGCTAAAAAATCATATTTGCCTTTAATATCGGGTGGTGTAGCGCCTGGCGCTGCTTGAAAATCGTAATAACAAGACAAATCATTCTGACTGAATATTTCATAAACTGTTTTACAACCGTTACAACAAAAACTCTTGTCGTCAAAAAGGATTTCGTCTTTTTTTACAATCTCATTACCACAATGGAAACACTGTGACGGATTCATAACTTAATTGATTTGCTCATTTTTACCTGAAACAAAGGTCAAATAAGTGTGAAAATTAAAATATGATATTTGTCATACTTTAAATATATTTGTAGTGACCAATAAAGAATACCATGAGTAAATGTGAACAATGTATCGTTAGACAATTCAGTTCGCTCAAAGCCTTAACTAAGGATGAACTATTGAGAATGGCGGATTGTAAAACCTCTTACACCATAAAAAAGGGGGAAACCATCTTTGAGGAAGGCGAAACTACTCACGGCATTTATTGTGTCAAGGACGGTGTTTGCAAAATGACCAAGCTCAGTGCCAACGGTAAGGACCAAATTGTAAAATTGATAAAGCCGGGCGAATTGTTAGGACAGCGTTCCATGATTAGTGAAGAACCGGCTAACCTAAGTGCCGTGGCCTTGGAAGACATGGAAGTTTGTTTTATTCCGAAAACAGAAATCATGCAGTTCTTTAATCAGAACAACAATTTTTCCATGAACGTTATGAAAACCATTTGTGGAGATTTAAAAGAATCAGACGACCACATGGTTTCTATGGCACAAAAAAGTGTTAAAGAAAGATTGGCAGAAACCTTAATATACTTAGAAGACAATTTCGGAAAAACTGATGACGGTTGTTTAAAATTACAACTGTCTCGTGAAGAGTTAGCCGGAATGATCGGAACTGCTACCGAGAGTTGTATCAGATTACTTTCAGAACTCAACAAAGCAGGTTTAATTGAACTCGACGGTAAGCGTATCAAAATAATCGACAGAAACAAACTCCGCAGATTAGCTGATTAAAAAAAACCACCTGATTCCGAAGAATAAGGTGGCAGAGTTGATAAGATAACAGGGTTAGTTATTGTATCAACAAATTCTTTTGAGTTGTTTATTACTATAAATGTATTCAGAAGTAATAAGTATTCGACCATATTGTCGACATCTGACCAAAAAATCTGTTAAAAAACCAACAGCTGTTTTTTTGTAATTCAATTCACTAATCGTTAATTCTGAAATCACTCAGTACTTAGTGAGGCAATTTATCTTTGATTAAACCATACAAAAAAGTACCAAAAACCGCTCCGAACAATATCAATCCGGCACTCATAAATCCGGAACCCAAAAGAATAAAAATCGGTCCGGGACAAGCGCCAACCAAAGCCCAACCCAACCCGAAAAGGATACCGCCTATCCAATAACGCACATTTCCTTTTTCTTTATCTTGAATGTAAATAGGATTTCCGTCTATATCTTTAAGCTGTTTTCTTTTGATAATTTGGATACCTATCAGACCCGTAAGAATGGCAACGGCAATAATCCCATACATATGAAACGATTGAAATTGGAACATCTCATAAATTCGGTACCAAGAAACAGCTTCCGCTTTGGTCAAAACGATACCAAAAACAAAACCTACTATTATATAACGCAATAAATTCATAGCTTAAAAAATTAGAGGCAAGATAAAATGTGACATCAACAAACCGCCGATAAAGAAACCAATAACCGCTTTTAAAGAAGGTAATTGCAAGTTGCTTAATCCTGAAATGGCATGACCGGATGTACAACCACCGGCATAACGTGAACCAAAGCCAATGAGTACGCCGCCCAATACTAAGATAAGAATCATTTTTGGGGATTGTAAAGCAGCAGTACCAAAAACGGAATCCGGTAATAATTTGCCGTTGGGAGCTTCAATACCCATAGCCGTAAGTTGTGATACCGTTTTTGGATTTAAATCAACATTCGAAGCATCGCTCAAAAAATGTACGGCCACAAAACCACCCAGCATGGCACCGGCCACTACGGCTAAATTCCAACGTTGCGATTTCCAATCCCAGTCGAAAAAAGGTACTTTTTTTCCGATTCCGGTCATGGCACATAAAGACCTCAAGTTGGAGGACATCCCAAAAACTTTACCGAAATAATTGAGTGTCAGCATGACCATTCCAATCAAAAAACCGGAAATAGCCCAATGCCAAGTTTGACTGATAAATTCCATATTTGCTCATTTTTACGCAAAAATAGAAATATAAATGTCGGAAAGATGAATTTTTATCGAAATGAAGTATTTTTGAAATCAAATTGAACATTGACATGAAAAATTTCAGCATAGAAATAAAGTGGACCTTACGTTTTATATTGTTGGTTTTGGCTTGGGCCATAGGCGAAAAATTCATGGGATTGCACGACCAACATATTGACAAATACGCCATTTACACCAATCTCTTCGGCATACCTGCTTTGTTATTTTATTTTTTAGCCATAGCCGAAAAGAAAAAATACTTTTTCAACAATCAAATGACTTGGACACAAGGCTTTGTAAGTGGTGTCGTTTTGTCTTTTTTTATAGCGATTTTAATGCCTGTTGCACAATTGGTGATTTACAAAAGCATTACACCTCATTTTTTTGAAAGCATCATCGAATACAAAACCAAAAGCCCTCTCCTAACCCGACACATCGCCTTAAAAGACGCTGAAAGTTATTTTAACCTAAAGAGTTTTATGATACAAAGTGTATTCAGTGCCCTGTCAATGGGAACCATATCCGGTGCTATTGCAGCTTTATTTTTGAGAAGTAAAAAATAATTGCACGGTTATTGCAAGCGTTAAAAAAAACATTTTTCATTATGAAACGAGTGTATAAAATTTCATCGGTAATAGCAGTAATAGTCCTGTTTTCTTCCTGCATCAGCACCAAATCTACTTTAAAAAACGTTGACGATAATGCGCCAATTCCAACGCTCTCTAAAAACAACACTTTTGTTCTGACAGAATACAGTAAGGATAAAAAATACGGCTACGATCCGGATTACCCGATTAATGTTTTTTACAAAAACACCAAAGATGAAAATTTGAATGCAGAACGATTTTTAAATGCCTTAGCCGGTCCGAATGGTGAAAAAATAACCTTTACCAAAGTAGAAAGTTGTTGTCCTTTTCCTTCCAAAAGAACCGAAATGGGCGCTGGTTTTTTAGACGTTTACGAATTGCATTGGGAAGGACAAACCAACCCGATAAAATTGTATTTGAATATTTATGAGCGTGGCCATTTATTGGTTCCTGTAGGCCTGAGTATCAAAAAATAAGTCCGAAAATTATCTATTCAGAGTAAGTAAATTATTCATAACTTAGCGGTTTTTAAAAACCTAAATTTTATGAATATTAATACCATTCCACAGATCAAAAATACTGATAGTGGAAATTTCTTTGTACTTGCCGGTCCATGTGCCATTGAAGGCGAAGAAATGGCATTGCGAATTGCCGAAAAATTAGTTGCTATCACTGATAAGTTAGCCATTCCTTATGTTTTTAAAGGTTCTTTCAAAAAAGCCAATCGCTCCAGAATTGACAGTTTCTCGGGCATAGGTGATGAAAAAGCTTTAAAAATACTTCGAAAAGTTTCCGAAACCTTTCACATCCCAACAGTAACAGATATCCACACTAATGAAGATGCAGATAAAGCCGCACAATATGTTGATGTCTTACAAATCCCTGCTTTCTTAGTAAGACAAACCGATTTGGTAGTAGCTGCCGCCAAAACCGGAAAAACGGTCAACTTAAAAAAAGGACAATTCATGAGTCCGGAAAGCATGAAACATGCCGTTCAAAAGGTATTAGATTGTAACAACCAAAACGTAATGGTAACCGATAGAGGAACCATGTTTGGCTACCAAGACATGATTGTAGATTTCAGAGGTATTCCAACCATGCAACAATATGCAACAACTGTTTTAGATGTTACCCATTCTCTTCAACAACCTAATCAAAGCGCCGGTGTAACCGGAGGCAGACCCGATATGATAGAAACTATCGCAAAAGCCGGAATTGCTGTTGGTGTTGACGGTATTTTTATTGAAACTCATTTTGATCCTGCCAATGCCAAAAGTGATGGCGCCAACATGCTTCACCTAGATTATTTTGAAGACCTAATGACCCGTTTGGTAGCCATTCGAAAAACTATCAATTCTTTTTAATTTTAATTATCCTAAGCCTTGAAAAATTTATTTTTATTTTCACTACTGTCTTTCTGTGCCTTATCTCAAACCATTTCAGCGCAAGACCAACAAGTTAATCCAAGTAAATATACCGCTCATAATAAAGGAAAAATGTACATTTTCTGGGGTGGTAATCGCGAAAGCTACTCAAAATCCGACATTCATTTTAAAGGAGAAAATTATAACTTTACACTGAATGATGTTACAGCCAATGATAAGCCTAAAGGTTGGCATATCGACTACTTCAATCCGGCTAGAATGACTATTCCGCAAACCAATCTTAGGATTGGTTATTTCATTTCCGACCACTACAATATTTCCATTGGAGTTGATCATATGAAATATGTAATGAATCAAAACCAGGTGGCTACCATTAACGGTACTATTAATGAAGGTGGAATGTTTGATGGAACTTATAATAATGACGAAATCGTACTAACGGAAGATTTCCTGACTTTTGAACATACCGATGGTTTAAATTATATCAATACTGAGTTTAGTCGTGTTGATGACATTTCTAAATTCTTCAAAATCAATAATACTGATGTATTCCAAATCAATTTGACAGAAGGAGTTGGCGCCGGAATTTTATATCCGAAAACCAATGCAATGGTTATGGGTAAACAGCGTTACGATGATTTTCATATATCAGGATACGGACTTTCAGCTAAAGTTGGTTTGAACTTTACTTTCTTTAAACATTTCTTCGTGCAAACCGAAATCAAAGGTGGTTATATCGACATGAACGATATCAGAATCACCCATGATAAAGCAGACAGAGCTTCTCAAAATTTCTTCTTTATGCAAAGAATTATTACCATAGGAGGCATTTTTAAAGTCTGATTCTCCCAACCGCTATTACCCTCGACCAAATACCACCCTTTATGAAAAAAATTACAATATTATTAATGACTTTTCTGATGTCATTTTGTGGCTACTCACAAATGGCTTTGGAAGGATTCGAATCAACAACAGGTCCGGATGCGCTTCCTTCAACCAACTGGACCTTAGGAACGGGTAACTGGGCCGTTTTTGACAATGGTGTCGGAACCGTTCAGCGATGGGGAATCAATTCAACAGTGGTTACTCCGCCAACGCCGCCGATTGTTTATCAAGGCACTAACGCTGCTTATGTAAATCGTGAAAATATCGGGCAGAACAACACTTCTGAAGATTACTTAGCGACACCTTTGGTAACCATTCCTACGAATGGTCAGCTTCGTTTTTACACCAGAAGTTTTACTACCGGGAATCAAGGAACGCTTTATCAAATTAAAGTGGCTCCTGCTACTGCGTCACAAACCAATCCGGCTGCTTACACTTTGGTACAGCAATGGACAGAGGTTGATTTAACAGCTACTTATAACATTTACGAAGAAAAAGTAGTGAGTCTTTCTGCTTATGCCGGACAACAGGTTTATGTATCATTTGTAAAAGTGTACACCCAGCCTTTAGCCACTTTAGATGGTGACCGTTGGTTGATTGATGATGTGAGAATTGTGGAGCAATGTTTAGATCCTACGAATTTAGCGGCAGGCTCAATAACACAAACTTCAGCAACCTTAACATGGGGTAATCCGAGTGGAGCAACTTCATGGGAAATCGAAATATTGCCTTTTGCTGATGCACCAACCGGAGTTGGAGTGATTCACAATGGAACGCCGTCTTATGTAGCAACTGCAACAGCCACGGGAACGCCATTTACTCCAACAACCAATTACAAATATTATGTAAGAGCTTTGTGTGCTAACGGTGTCAGCAGTCAATGGGTAGGACCGTTTGCATTTTCAACCTCATCACCCGGATTGAGTTGTAGTGCTCCAATCGTAATTTCTTCTTTACCTTACACCACTAACGATAACACTGCTAATTATAGTGACAACACTGCAATTGAGGGAGTTCCTGGTAATTCCTGTGGACCTACCAATAGCTATTTAAACGGAAATGACGTAGTTTATGCTTACACAGCTACAACCAATGGAGTTGTTAATGTAAGCATGACACCCACCGCAACTTACTCGGGTATTTTTGTGTATAATAGTTGTGCTAACATCGGTGTCAACTGTGTTGCCGGTGCTGGAAATTCGGGAACAGGGGTTAGAACATTTGATTTAGCTGTTATTGCCGGCACAACTTACTATATTGTGATTTCTACTTGGGCTTCACCACAAACTACAGGATACACTTTAACTTTACAAGCCGTAAACTGTCCGCCTCCAACAACCCTAAGTGTTTCGGGAATCAATCAAACTTCAGCCAATTTGAGTTGGGCCAATCCGGGAGGAGCTACTTCTTGGGAAGTCGCTGTACAAACAGCCGGTTCTCCAATGCCATCGGGTTC
>Ga0208243_1000183_pt1 | contig 46675 bp, 46 predicted proteins | sample Subbio2Aug_QV12A_FD_184826 | JGI IMG/M metagenome (GOLD analysis project Ga0208243, IMG submission 184826) | Serpentinite rock and fluid subsurface biosphere microbial communities from McLaughlin Reserve, California, USA - CR12Aug_QV12A (SPAdes) | ecosystem: Environmental > Terrestrial > Deep... | reverse complement strand
CCGTCGCAGCGGGAGATGGCTGAGCTCGAGGAAGAGCCGACACTCGACACATTCGACAAGTTCATGGGCAACGACGCGCGCTGATTCGCGCCCGGAAGAGGCTACGATGGCCATGGAGGCGATGGAGCGCGTGCGCAGATTTGCGCGACGGTTCGAATAGGTCGGCGCCGTCCTCAAAATATTGAAATACTTGTGTTTTCCTGATTTCGCGATAGCTTTTGGACATCATCCCAATCGCGAAAAGTCGCCATGTCATCCATTCCAGAAGGCCCGGTTTCGGGGCCCAATCCCCTATGCCCTGAACGCATGTCATCCGATGCGCGCCTCGCTGAGATCGGCCGCATCCTAGCCGCTGGGGTCGTGCGGCTGAACGCTGCACAGTCCAGTGGTTTATCCGCCGAGAGCGGAGACAGTTTCGTGGACTTCTCGCCCCGAAAGAGCGGTGGTCGTCGTACAAAACGTATCCGCATCGGAGGAATTAATGAAGCATCACAATAAGATAACACCTGCGCAACCAGGGCGTGATCCAGGCCTGGACCGGACAGTGCTGTCGCGCCTGGCCGCCCTGAAGGCGATGTCGGTCAAGGAGCTAAAGGCCGAATGGGAAAAGCTCATCGGCACCTCGGCGCCGAACAACAGCCGGGCGTTTCTCGAACTGCGGATCGCTTATCGGCTTCAGGAACTGACCTATGGCGGCCCCGACCGGGACACCCGTCGAATGCTGGATCTTCTGGCAGACGAGGTCGAAGGGCACTCTCGGCGCAAGCATCAGATCGCCGACCCCCGCAATCCGGTGGCGGGTACGAAGCTACTGCGCGAATGGGATGGCATCGAGCACACCGTCACCGTGCTGAAAGACGGCTTCGACTGGCAGGGTCGTAAATTCAAATCCCTTTCCGCCGTCGCCCGTGAGATCACCGGCACCCGCTGGAATGGGTATCGCTTTTTCGGCTTGCGGGAACGCCAGCGGGAGGACTTGTGATGGAACTCAACACCCGCCCGAACCGCCGCCTGCGCTGCGCCATCTACACCCGCAAGTCGAGCGAGGAAGGGCTGGATATGGAATTCAACAGCCTCGACGCGCAGAGAGAGGCCTGTGAAGCTTACGTCGCCAGCCAGAAATCCGAGGGCTGGGTCGCCACGCGCGAACGTTACGACGATGGCGGCTTCTCGGGGGGCAATCTGGACCGGCCCGGCCTGAAGCAGTTGCTGGCCGACATCGACGATGGGCTGATCGACGTCGTGGTGGTCTACAAGATCGACCGCCTGTCACGCTCGCTGATGGATTTCTCCAAGCTGGTCGAGGTGTTCGACCGCAACGGCGTGACCTTCGTCTCGGTGACGCAGTCCTTCAATACGACCACATCCATGGGGCGGCTGACACTGAACATCTTGTTGTCCTTTGCCCAGTTCGAACGCGAGGTCATCGGCGAACGCATCCGCGACAAGGTGGCAGCATCGCGCAAGCGCGGGATCTGGATGGGGGGTTATGTGCCCCTCGGCTACGATGTGCAGGATCGCAAGCTGGTCGTGAACGAGGTCGAGGCCGCCAAAGTTCGGCGGATCTTCCAGCGGTTCATTGATCTGGGCTCCGCCACAGTGCTGGCTCGGGAACTGCGTGGCGAAGGATTCCGCAGCAAGCAGGGCACGCTGATCGACAAGGGCTACCTTTACCGGCTGCTGAACAACCGCGTGTATCGGGGCGAGGCCCTGCACAAGGGGAAGTCTTACCCCGGAGAGCATGACGCCATCATCGACGCGGACCTCTGGGACCGTGTGCATGCCATCCTGCAAGAAAGCCCCCGCAAGCGGGCCAACAAAAGCCGCGCACAGAAGCCAGCACTGCTGAAGGGGCTGATCTTCAGCGAAAATGGCGCCGCCATGACGCCGACCAGCACGAAGAAGGGCGCCAAGCTCTACCGCTACTACGTGTCCATGGATGTTATTAGGAACCGCGAGACCGGCGAGGAGAATGCGCCGATGCGGCTCGCCGCCGGAATGGTCGAGGATGCGGTCGTGACCGAAGTTCGGCGCATCCTGCAAACGCCAGAGGTTGTCACGCAGGTGCTGGCCGCCCTAAAAAGGGGCAGCAGTGGAGCATCCGAAGCAGACGCCATCGCGGCCCTGCACGAATTCAAGGCGCTCTGGTCGCAACTCTTCCCCGCTGAACAGGCCCGCATTATCCAGTTGCTGGTGCGGCGGGTCACAGTGACCATGGCCGGGCTCGAAGTCGACATTCGCCGCGAAGGCGTCGCGGGCGTCATCCGAGAGATGGTTGCGCCGCGCCGGATGGAGGCTGCTGAATGACCAAGCCAGACGATACAATCCGGGTGCTGATCCCACTGAAGGTGCGCAAGAAGAACGGGCGGCCGAAAATTCTGCCGCCCGCCGACTATCGCCCCAGCGATGATCAGACCCAAGATCCGCACATCCTGCGCGCCATCGGCCGGGCATGGGGCTGGCGGCGGCGCATGGAGACCGGTGAGTTCGCCACCATCCAGGAACTGGCCGAGGCCGTGGGACTGGCGGAGCGCCATGTCAGCAGGCAGCTGCGATTGGCCTATCTCGCTCCGGAGGTGCTGAAACGGCTGACCTGCGGACGCGAGGCTTCGGCGGTGAGCCTTTATGATTTGTGCTTCCTCGCCGGGGAGGCTTGGGAGGGACAGACCAGGCGCTTATTCGGCATCGGCTAACGGTACAAAAACACTTGAAAAATGGCTAGTTCTTGCGCAGCCTGAGATTGTGAAGGTCAGTTGAGGTCTGAATGTCGCTAACAAACAGAGACGCAGCGATAGTCTTGGGCATGGTGGCTCGAGGCGACAAGCGCCATGACATCGCGGCTTGGTTTGGCGAAAACCAAGCTCGCATTGCCGAAATTGAACAAGGGTCTCATGGAAGTATCGCGGCCGCACCTGCGGCCGAGCTGCCCCCTAAAGGCGCGCCAGGGCCAAAAGGACGCCGCGTACGTGCATTCGCGAAAAAGGCGCTAGACGCTTTGAACGCGAATGACGTTGAAGCTGCGAAAAAGGCCTTGCAGGAAGGTATAGCTGCCTACGACCGCAACGAGGCTTAATCGTAGTCTGTGTCTTTCTCTAGTTGGCGTCGGCAGGGCGGGATCCAGACTAATTCCGAACTGTTCCGGCGTTCCTCTTTGTTCCAGACGAACCATGCGTAGCCAGTCGCTGTAGATGCCTTTCTATCTACGCGCCCTTTGACCATAGGCACGCGCTCCGTGAACTGGGCGAAGTAAGTCGGCGGGTTGTTTCTGAATAGAGCCTCATACCTGCCAACGCTTTCGAGAAACACCGTTCGAGCCAAGATCGCGACGCCGCATTTTGCGACGGTCATAGCTCGCTCGATGAATTCTTGCGCCAACTTGAATGGAGGGTTTGTAATCACCCAATCATGTGATCCGGCCAAATACGGATAGGTGAGAAAGTCTCTGACTTCGCCAAAGCCGTAATCTATTAGGTCGGCGGAATCGACATGCTGGAATTTCTCTAACAACGGGCGGCTCATGTAGCCTCGCCCGCAGGCTGGCTCAAGGCAGGTCAGACGCGAGACATTGGGGTCGCGAATTACGTGTTGCAGTAGAGCACGGGTCGCCCATGGTGGCGTTGGAAAGTCATCGGGGCTGTCTTTTGGTTCATGGCGCTGCGCCATGACGGCGTGGGATATGTTCTGCATTCCTCCTAGTATCCCGTAGATCCTTGGATGTGAATCCACTTTATCCGTCAAGGCTCGAAGTGCTGGCAACGCATAACGACCGCTCGTCCTTCCACGAGGGAAAGGCGCAGGTACAGCTAATGAAAACTTGCTTCAAACGATGTCGCGGTCAGCGAGACGTGTGCGTCCAGCGGAGGGTGAAGTTCGAACGCCTTCGGCTCGCGTGCAAAATTCCAGAGCCTGAAGAGGCGCCATTCCGACCGTCGCTCCTCGGCCACCGCAAGCTCGTTTCGGGTGATATTGAAGGGCGTGCGATCCCAACCATTCGTCGTTTTCACCTCGATCAGGCGTGTGCGACCGTCCGGTGCGAAACTGGCAATGTCATAGCCCGCGCCATCCCCGTCCTCTTCAGACACCCAGCGGACCTTCCGCGCCAAGTCATCTCGGCCTGCGGATCGCAGAACGGTCCGCTCATGCACCAGGACTCTCTCCTCGCCCGCGCGACCGAGGGCCCGGTTGCGCTCGTCGCGGCCGGCCACGTCGAACTTGCGGGCGATGTGCAGCATCTGCTCCAGTTCCTGCGGCGACGGCTGGTTCGAAAGCGTAGGCGGCGGTCCGACGTAGATCTGCGCCGCCTCGCGTAGGCCAGCCACGCGTTGCAGCCCCGGTCGACGCCCGAGCCAGGCAGGGTTTAGCGCAAGCCACCGCGCCACGGCATCCACCAACGTTATCTGGAAGTTGAACGCGGGCTTGTATCCGGGGATCCAGTCCTCGCCGAGACCCTTCAGAACCGCGCTGATGTTCTGGTGCTTGAACTCAATGGAGCCGTCGGACCGATCGTTCAGCCGCAGCCGCAGCGCGCGGCGATGCTCAGCCTTGTTGTAAGGACGCCCAGCGATGTCGTCGGCCAGCATCGCGAAGTAATCCGCGACGATCAGATCGTTTTCGGTATCTGTCCAGGCTCCGTTCGACATGGTGCCAGGCTAGGTGCCTCGACACTATTTGTCACCAAGGGCTTCGCGCAACCTTACGAGGTTTTGCGCTGTGAAACGCCGCCTTCGGGTGTCTCTGTTCGCATCGAGAGCACACGAACCCGCTTCAACTGCGGCGCATTTCGATTTCGCCAATACACTGAAATCACGTGATCTTTTCAATCCGTCTCGATTTCCATGAAGGGCGGATGGAAAGAGACGCGGGCCGTTCAGAGACCGATTTCGGCGGAAACGCCAGTCTCCGAAAGGCGGATGGCCTCGCTAAACCCCTTTGAACCAAAAAGAAAAAAGGCCCTGTCAGGGACCTCATCTCGGGTTTGCGATGTGCAAGTGGCGGACAGTGAGGGATTCGAACCCTCGAGACGGTTCCCCGCCTACACACTTTCCAGGCGTGCGCCTTCGACCACTCGGCCAACTGTCCGTCCGCGGCTGATACCCCGGCTTTGCAGCGCTGTTCAAGGGGATATCTTGCGCAGCACGGGATTTCCCGGGGCTCAGGCCAGGGTGATCGTCACCCGGCGGTTCTGGCGGCCCTTGTTCTCGATCTTGCCGATTTCCACCCGGCCGATCTCGCCAGTCCGGCGGACATGGGTGCCCCCGCAGGGCTGCAGGTCAACGAGGGTGTCTCCGTCGGTGATCCGGACGAGGCGCACCCTGCCCTGCCCCAGCGGCGGGCGAACGGACATGGTCTTCACGAGGCCGGGATTGGCAAGCAGGTCCTCGTCGGTGATCCAGTCGTCACTGACCGTCAGATCGCGTGCGATCAGGCTGTTCAGCGCCTCTTCCAGCGCGGCCACGTCGCCGGGGGGCTCGGGCATGTCGAAGTCGAGCCTGCCCTTGTCGGCTGCAATCTGGCCTCCGGTAACCGGCAGCGGGATGACGACAGACAGAAGGTGCAGCGCGGTGTGGACGCGCATGTGGCGGTGGCGGCGGGACCAGTCGATCAGCTGCCGCGCCGCCATGCCCGCAGGAGGCAGGGCCACCGGCTCGGCAGGAACCAGCGCGATCCCGCCGTCGACCTTCAGGGCCGTGGCAATCGGCACCCGCGTCCCGCCCCAGTCGAGCACACCGCTGTCCCCGGGCTGGCCGCCCCCCGTAGCGTAGAAGATCGACCGGTCGACCAGGATGCCACCCTCGGCGGTGTGGCCGGTGACAAGGCAATCGGCGGCAGTCTGGTAGGCGTCCTGCCGGAAGAGAAGTTCGGTCACCGTTCGGCCCCCTTGACATCGCTTGCAGGTGTGGGCCGCGCCGGCTTTCTGCGCGCGGCGACGGGCTTCTCGCTTTCCAGAAGGTCGGACAGGGCCAGCACCGCATCGGCGGCCTTCATCGGATCGGGCGCGGCAGGGGGCGCGGGCGGCGGGACGATGTGGATCCCCTCCTCCTCCAGACGCTCCAGGATGCGGTGGTTCATGTCGCTGCGCACTTGCACCCCGAAGTTCACGTCGCGCAGGATCACCCGGATCTCGAAATTCAGCTGGTTCGTCGTATAGCCGGTAAAGGCTATCACCGGAGGCGGGTTCAGGATCGCCAGCGGCTGCTCCTCGGCGATCTCGCGCAGAAGCTTCTCGACCTTCCTCGTGTCCGACCCCATCGCCACCGCCACTGGCACGATGATCCGGCCCGACAGGTTGAAGCGCGTCCAGTTCGTGACGCGCCCGGTGATCAGGTCGGCGTTCGGCACGATCACGTCATTGCGGTCGAAGGTCTCGATGCGGGTGGACCGGACACTGATCGCGCGGACCTTTCCCTGCACCGTCCCGACCTCGATCCAGTCGCCCTCGCTGACCGGGCGCTCGATCAGGAGAATGATCCCCGAGATGAAGTTCGAAACGATGTTCTGCAGGCCGAAACCGATACCGACCGACAGCGCACCGGCAACGATGGCAAGGCCCGAGAGGTCAAGCCCCGCAGCATTGATCGCGATCAGAGCGGCAAGGAAGATGCCCACGTAGCCCACGCCCGCGACCAGCGCGGTCTGGCCGCCGGGCTCCATCCTGGTCTTGGGCAGGATCGACGTGCGCAGCGCCCCCTGGAACAAACGGGTCAGCATGTAGCCGATGACGAAGACGGCCGCGAAGATCATGAAATTCGACGGCGAGATCTTCGTGCTGCCGATCTGAAACCCCTCGGTGAAGCGGGTCCAGAGTTCGGTCAGGTCCGAAAACCGCGCGCCCCAGATCAGTGCCAGCAGGGGAAGCGAGGCGATCGACAGGAAGAACCCGGCAAGGACGGGTACCAGCGCGTCGCGGGCGGTTTCCTCGGATTTGGTGATCAAGGCCCAGCCGTCGCCGATCAGCCGCTGCAGGATGAAGACAAGCGTCACCAGCGCAAACGACATCATCGCCGGATAGATGATCGCCTCTGCCGCCTGCACATAGCCGAACCCTGCCAGAACCGAGCCGACGATCCCAAGCACGGTCAGCCCGCGGGCCAGAAGCTGGATCAGCCGCAAGCCGTAGCTGGCGTTGCGATCGTCCGCATCCCGCGTCCTGCGCAGGGTTCGGCCCAGCCGGATCAACACAAGGCCACCGGTCAAGAGGATCGGAAAGGACATGACGGAGGTGGTTGCGTCCGAATAGGCCTGGGCGTCCATCGCTGCGCCGCGCAGCATTTCGGCGGCGATGACAAGTCCCATCATGACCGAGAGGAACCGCCCCTCGGCCCGGCGTTCCGGCGGAAGCGGCAGAACCGCCCCGTCGTCCTGGAGGCGCGGGAAGGCGCGCGCTCCCAGCCAGGCGGCGGTAAAGACGACCAGTCCCGCAAAAGGCAGGATCACCGCGATTAGAGAGCCGACCTCGCCCAGCATTCCACTGGCCAAGAGCGCCGAGGACAGCGCCACCACGCCCAGCGTCGGAAGGAGGATACCCCCCAGCGATGCGATCAGCGCCCAGAAATGCCGACCCCGCACCGAAGCGCCCTGTTGCAACCGCTCGGTGAACACCTCGATCCAGCGCCGGACATAGACCACCAGCCCGACCGCCACGACCACCAGCACCAGGATCAGCGGCAGGTTGTCGAAAAGCTCGCCGCGCGCATCCGGGTCCTCCCAGGCGGTCAGCGTCTCGTCCCAAAGGCGCTGCACCGTGTCGGCAAAGCCGATCGCGGCCTCGGGCCAGTTGCCGGGGTTCAGCGGCGAGGGCCAGAGTTGAAGAAGCTCATCGGCCTGCCTTTCCCGCAGAGTCCGGTCGATCTCGTCGATCAGCCCGTCCGCGCGACGGTAGGCTTCTTCGGCGGCGATACCGGGGGCCTGAAGCTGCACAAGCTGGCTGGCCAGTTCCTGACGGCGGACGGAGATTTCATCAGCCTCCACCACCCCGTCTGCGGGCGCAGGTCCCAGCGCCTCTATCTGCTGGCGAAGCGTGGTGATCCGCGCCGAATTGGCGCTCTGTGCGCCAAGCAGTGCCGCGCGCCACTTGGCCAGCTGGCCCCGGATTTCCTCCATCCGCTCGGAGGTCGTGTTGCGGTTCTGGATCTCGGCCTCGGCCCGTTCGGCCATCCGCTCCCACAGCGCATAGTCAAGCTCGGCCCCATCGGTGGCCGGCTCCTCGGCCGCGCTCTGTGCCCCCGCCTGGTCCTGCGCATGGACTGGCGCTGCCACCAGCGCCAGCACCAGTCCAAGCCAGAGGAGAAGCCGCCTCATGCGTCCTCGTAGACCGGGGGAATGGGACGTGCGGGACGGTCAAGCCAATCCGGAACGGGCAAGCCCTTCTCGCGCAGGAAAGTCGGGTTGTAGATCTTCGACTGGTAGCGGCTGCCGTAGTCGCACAGGATCGTGACGATGGTCTTGCCCGGTCCCATCTCCTTGGCCATCCGCATCGCGCCGGCGATGTTGATGCCGGTCGAGCCGCCCATGCAAAGCCCCTCGTCCGTCAGAAGATCGAAGATGATGGGCAGAGCCTCGGCATCGGGGATGCGGTAGCTGAAGTCAGGCGTGAAGCCTTCCAGGTTGGCGGTGATCCGCCCCTGCCCGATCCCTTCGGTGATCGAATTGCCGGGCGCTTCCAGCTTGCCCGTGGTGTAGAAACTGTGCAGCGCCGCGCCCTCGGGGTCGGCAAGGCCGATCTTCACGCCCTTGTGCTGCAGCGCGGCCGCCACCCCGGCCAGTGTCCCGCCCGATCCCACGGCGCAGATAAAGCCGTCGACCTTGCCGCCGGTCTGGTCCCAGATCTCGGGCCCTGTCGTCTCGATATGCGCCTGCCGGTTCGCGGTGTTGTCGAACTGGTTGGCCCAGATCGCGCCATTGGGCTCGGTCTTGGCCAGCGCCTCGGCCAGGCGGCCAGAGTAGCGGACATAGTTGTTCGGGTTGCGGTAAGGGGCCGCCGGAACCTGCACCAGCTCGGCCCCCGCGAGCCGCAGCATGTCCTTCTTCTCCTGGCTCTGCGTCTCGGGGATCACGATCACCGTGCGGAATCCCATCGAGGCGCCGACCAGCGCCAGCCCGATCCCGGTATTTCCCGCCGTGCCTTCCACGATGGTCCCGCCGGGCTTCAGAAGACCCTTCGCCACCGCGTCCTTGATGATGTACAGCGCCGCCCGGTCCTTGACCGACTGGCCGGGGTTCATGAACTCGGCCTTGCCGAGGATGGTGCAGCCGGTCATTTCCGAAGCCTTCTTCAGCTTCAGAAGCGGCGTGTTCCCGATCGTGTCGGCCAGATCCTGATGAATGCGCATGGGGTGCGGGTCCTTCCTTGGTCCCTTGAAGGTGTATTGGGGTCGGGGGGCAAACTCAAGGCGTGAGGGGAGCCGCCGGCAGCCGCGCGCAGCCGCATGTTGACAGCCACGCCCCTCTGTCCGAAGCTTCTTCCGTCATCTCAGGAAAGATTACGGCCACCGCCAGTCCCCTTCGACCATTTGCAGCGCGTCTGCACGGCCTTCCGGCCGAACGTCGCACAATGGTCAAACGAAGGAGATGACGATGACCCACGACGATGACATCCCCGCCGAAGGCGTCTTCACGGAGCAACGGCTCTGGGGCCGCCCCGCGAAGGTCTGGTGGCAACAAGAGGTGATGCGCGCCTTCCCAAGGGTCGAGGACCGGCTGAAAGTGCTGGAACCGCTGGAAGACGCGATGATCGACTGCGGAACAACGACGCTCTACTATCATATCGAGAAGGTCGCAGGGCACTACGTGACCTTCGAATCCGCGGATGATGAAGAGTTCATCTATGTCAACGTCAGGCTCGGCGCGCCGATCCTCGTCGACCTGCGCGAGGAGCTTCTGCGCCAGCTGCGCTAGACCATCACCAACCGGGTGGGGCCAACGGCCCTACCCTCTTACCGCAGGCTGGACGGGCTTACGTTGAACCGCCCCTTGTAGGCCTTCGAGAAGCTGGAGCGCGAGTTGAAGCCCGTCGCGACCGCCACCTCCAGAATCGAAAGGGTCGTCTCGCTCAGCAGGTTGCGGGCTTCCTGCAGGCGCAGGCCCAGGTAGTAGCTTTTCGGGGTCTCCTGCATCACCGACTTGAAGATGCGCTTCAGGTGCCGCGGGGTGCGGCCGAAGATTTCGGCCAGTTCGTTCTGGCTCAGGGGCGTGGCGATGTTTTCCTTCATCGCGGCAATCACCTTGGCAATGCCGGGGTGCCGGGTCAGCATCGACTTCGGGTACATGGCCTTCTGGACCACATCCGCCTCGCGATGCCGTCCGTGCAGGCACATCTCGCCCACTTCATTGGCCAGCTTCTGTCCATGATCTTCTGCGATCAGCGCCAGCATCATGTCGACGCCCGCCTCGCCCCCCGCACAGGAAAAGAGCTTCTTGCCGATCACGTAAAGCTGCTGCAGCGGCTCCACGGCGAAAAGCTCGCGGAAGGCGGGCTGGTTCTCCCAATGGACGGCCGGAGAGTCCTCGCCCAGCAGGCCGGCACGGGCCAGCGTATAGGCCCCGGTGCAGATCGCGCCGATACCTCCGCCCAGCCTGACATGCGCACGCAGCCAGTTCAGCACGCTGCGATCTGCCGCCTGTGATGCGTCCGTGCCCGAGCAGACGATCACCGTGGTTTCGCGCCGCAGGGGCACCAGCCCGTGATCGACCTCGACCCGTACGCCGGCCGAGCTTTCGACCGGAGCGCCATCCATGCTGATGAGGCTCCAACCATAGAGGGGCTGCTGGGTCAACTGGTTCGCGATGCGCAAGGGCTCGACGGCCGAGCTGAAGGCCAGCAGCGTGAAACGCGGCAGGGCCAGGAAGGCAAACTCCCGCGTCTTGACCGGGCCATGCACCGGGACGAAGGCAACTCCGCGCGGAATGACAGCACGGGCTTCGCGAAACCGGCTTTCCTCGACGTACAAGGTCATTGCAGGCTCCTTCCGTTGGATGGCTCCCCAACCGCGACCCGGCGACGGCGAAGGACCACGGCCGCAAGCAAGCGGGTCAGATCCTGCAGACGCCCGAGTGGCACGCCCGCAATCTGCCGACGCGACAGCCCGCCACCCTGCAGAAGGACAATGCTCATGGTGCAGCGCTCCTTTGCCAGATCGACAGCGCCCGGGCCCAGCCGGGAGCTGAGGTACGGGTAGGACCAGGGGTCAGGCTTCGGCGACAAGGTGGCCATCCTGCGGGTTCCACCAGGCGCAAAGGCTCTGGGCGACCTCCGTGGGCAGATCGGCAAGCTCGTCGTGGCCCTTCTGGACGCGGATTTCCTGTCCCTGGGCGGTTTCCAGATAAAGTGTGGCGGTCGCGCCCACGAACTCTTCTCCGATCACGCGGACCGGCACGACATTGACCGCACCCGCAGGCTTTTCCACGCTCAGATGGGTCTTGGTGTCCAGAACGGTCAGAGTCGCGGGAGCGCCCGACACGTTTGAGACCTCACCCGACAGGGTGAATTGCCCCGCGGGGGTGTCCAGCATCCGACCGGGCCCTTCCCCGCGGATCTTGCCGCTGAACAGGTTGGACGAGCCCAGGAAATCCGCCACGAAGCGGGTGCGGGGTGTCCGGTAGATATCTTGCGGCGTGCCGATCTGCTCGACGGATCATGGCGTTGGTGCCGGCGATGGCGACCTCGTGCTCCGGCACCCCCGCCTTGACCGCGCCGGCAACGGCCCATCCGCCCACGTCGCAGATACGCGCGCCGGTGCGGATCAACTTGTGCTCCTCGGCCGACTTGATCGACCGCATCCACATCGAGGGCTGGGCGATGTCCACGAACTCCACCCCCGGCAGGGCCGCTTCCAGCGCCTTGCGATAGTCGAGGTGGACATGGTCGAATTCGATCCCAAGCCGCTTGACGCCCGGCGTCAACTGCCGCACCGCACGGTAGAAGTTGTCGCGCCGCCAGTCGGTGTAGGTGATGTTGTTGCCGAAGCTCCGCCGCCAGGGCTGGCCGCCGTCAATCCCGGCCGAAATGGTGGTGGCCGCGTCCTGGGTGATGACCATGCCGTACTTGCGGCCGAAGTAGCAGTAAAGCCAGCCGGAATAGTAGTTGATGCAGTGGTAGCTGGTGAACAGCGCTGCATCGACGTCGTTGTCCGCCATCCAGCGGCGCACGTCATCCTGCCGGCGCTTCATTTCGGCGTCGGAGAACGGCGAATAGTCCTTCTCCCCGTTGTGCCATTCCATAACGTGCAGCATGTCTTCGGTCATGAGATCACCCCTGTTTCGAAGTCGTTGGGGCGAACTTACCGCGCGGCCCTTTTGGCCAGAAATTTGTTCTGGAAATCCGTCCATTTGCACTGTTTTGGCCCGGCTCAGGACGGTTCGGGCCCAAGTCGCGCAGCAGGCGCGGAATCCGACGCCAGCGCCGACCGCCAGGTGTGTCGGTTTCACGGGCGAAGGGTGCCGCCTTACTGCAATGGCAGGGAAATCTCTGCGACCAGCCCTTCGGCCCGGAAGTCCAGCCTGACCGCGTCCGGTGCCGCGAATGCACCCTTGCGCAAGAGGTTCAGACCAAATCCGTGGGATTCGGGCGCCTCGACCCGGGGCCCGTCCATCTCGATCCAGCGCATCATGAGCCTCTGTCCCTCTATCCGCCAGGTCAGCTCGACCCGGCCCGAGGGGCTGGACAAGGAACCGTGCTTGATCGCATTGGTCGCAAGCTCGTGCAGCACCAGGGCGATCCCGGTGAAGAGCGCGTCCGACAGCACCGCGTCCGGTCCGTCCAGCGCGATCTTGTCCTGAAAGTCGTCCATGAAGGGCCGCAGGGACCGGTCGATCACGTCATGAAGCTGGAGGACCGCATCCCGGGTACCGAACATGAGGTCCGCCGACATCGCTAGCGCCCGGATCCGGCCCAGATAGGTATCAAGCTTGGGATCGCCTGCCCAGGTCTGCCGCGCGAAGATTGCCGCAAGGTTGGTCATGTTCTTCAGCCGGTGGCGCAGTTCGCCGTTGACCGTGTTCAGCCGCGCCTCGGCCCGCACCTGTTCCGTGGCATCATAAAGGACACCGATCACCCGCTTTGATGGCGTCCCCCCCTCGGTCGGTTCGGCCAGCGCCGCACGGAGGACATAGGTGACCTCGCCCTTCCCCGGCACGATGTAATTCACCCGGGCCTGCAGGCTGGTTTCACCGCGCGCCGCCGCCGCCGCGCCTGCGGCCTCAAGCCGCTCGCGCTCACCCGGGGCATAGCGAGACCTGAACTCCTCGGCAGTCGGACGGGCGTCCGGCGGAAAGCCCAGCATCCGGTTCAGGTCCGGCGAATGCGCCACCACGTCGTTCTCGATGTCCAGGTCCCAGACCGCCATCTGCGCCGCGTCCACGGCCAGCCTCAGCCGCTCTTCGCTGATCGCAAGACCCCGCCGCGTCATCTCCTGTTCCGTGACGTCCCGGACCGAGCCGGCATAAAACAGGGGTTCCGCCTCTGGCCCTTCGCCGCGGAAGAAGGCGATGCCATTGCCGACCACCCAGCGCGTCTCGCCGGTGTCAAACCGCCTGATCCTGTAGGAATAGCTTTCCGAGGATCTGACCTTCGGGTCGAGCGCACGCCGCGCGGCGGACCACACCACGCCCGAGTCTTCCGGGTGAATGACCCCGTAGACCATGTCCCGGGTGATAGGCCCTTCTGCCGGAAACCCGAAGATCGACCGGGCGATCTGGCAATAGACAAGCCGATCCTCGGCGACATGAAGTTCCCAGACGCCGACCCCCGCCGCCCTGCACGCCAGTTCGTACTTCGCCGCAGTCTGGTACTCTGTCGCAGGCTCGACAGGTCCTTCCATCAACGTCTCCCCGGAAGCGCGAAACTCGTGTCGCGGTGGCTTGATGAGGGACGGAACTCTTGAAACAGAGCACTGCTCGCGCGCGGCATCGGGTCTGACTCCGACCCGCTTCGCCACGGCGACCGACAATGACAAATCTCCCCTGCCCCCAATTTCCCTGATAACCCTCTATTCCGCAACGGAAAAAACTTTTGCGTAAGCGGGAACCACATCCGGCCGGAAAGCGTTTACACTGTTAACCGCGCGACGCCTTACTCGGGGGGACAAGGTGTCTGACAACCGTCAGCATGGTAAGAGTTTCTCGACCAGCGACACTCTCCAGGCACTCTACGAATTCACGGACGCGGTCTATCATGCCCGCTCCGTCGAAGAAATCTACACGTCCGCACTGGACGTGATCACCTTGACCTTGCGCTGCGACAGGGCGTCCATCCTGCTGTTCGACGAGGCTGGCGTCATGCAGTTCGTTGCCTGGCGCGGGCTGTCGGACCGCTACCGGACACTGCTGGCCGGGCATACGCCCTGGAAGCCAGGCGACCTGGACCCGCCTCCGATCTTCGTGGCCGACATCCAGGCCACGGACGAGCTCGACTGGATCAAGGAGGAAATCTCGCGCGAGGGGATCGTCAGTCTCGGCTTCGTGCCCCTTACCCTCGAAGGCCGCGTCATCGGGAAGTTCATGACCTACTATGCGCAGGAGCAGGACTTCGATCCGCAGTCCAGGTCGCTTGCGGTGACGATTGCCCGGCAGCTTGGCTTCTCCATTGGCCGAGCGCGCGCCGAAACGGCCCGCGAGGCGGCCTTGGCGCAGCTGAGGCAATCCGAGGCCCGGTTCCGCCAGATGACGGAAGAGGCGCCTGTCATGATATGGATGAGCGATCCTTCAGGACATTGCGAGCAGTTGAACCGGGTCGCCCGCGATTTCTGGGGCGTGGCCGAGGACGGGCTCAACGAATTCGACTGGTCGGCAAGCATCCATCCCGATGACAGTGCCTCCATCCTCGCCCGGATGGGCCAGGCCATAGCGCTTGGCGAACCCGTCACGGTGCGCGGCCGCTATGCCAATTGGGCGGGTGACTGGCGCGTGCTGGAGACCGAGGCACGGCCGCGCTACGCCTGCGACGGAAGCTTCCTCGGCATGATCGGGGTCAATGTCGACATCACCGAACAGGAAAGCATCGCCCGCCAGCGCGAACTGATGCTGGCCGAGCTGAACCACCGGGTGAAGAACACGCTGGCCGTGGTGCAGGCCATCGCACAGCAGACTTTCAGGGCGGATCGCGACCTGCCGGCGGTCTCGACGTTCCTTGGCCGACTGAAGGTCCTGGCCAAGGCGCATGACATCCTGTCGGGCGTCCGATGGGAAAGCACCTCGATGCAGGAACTTGCGCGCGAGGTCCTCGCCGGGGCACCGTCGGGCCGTGGCAGTATCAGCGTGGACGGACCGGCCTTCCTCCTCGCGCCCAAACAGGCCCTCGCCGTGGCGCTGGCCCTGCACGAACTGCAGACCAACGCGTTGAAATATGGCGCGCTCTCAGTCGATACCGGAACGGTGTCGCTTGCCTGGAAACCCGTCCCTGCCGGACGGCTTGAAATCCTGTGGCAGGAACGCGGCGGCCCCGCCGTCGCCCCGCCCCTGCGCCGGGGTTTCGGCACCCTGATGCTGGAACAAGGTCTTGTCTCGGAACTGAACGGCAGTGCCACACTGGACTTCCGGCCCGAGGGACTGGTCTGTCGCATCGAAGCGACATGCGAAGGAACAATTTGATGAGTCGACTGGCCAATTGCCGCATCCTTGTCGTGGAGGACGAATTTCTGATCGCCGCCGCCCTGTGCGACATGCTGGAGGACGCAGCCGCCGTGGTCGTCGGTCCGGCCACGACCATCGCCGCAGCGATGCAGATTCTGCAGGAGCAGCCGGTCGACGCGGCCATCCTGGACATGAACCTGAACGGCCAGTGGAGCGATCCCATTGCCGTGGATCTGCAGTCCCGCCGCATCCCCTTCGTGTTCACAACCGGCTACGGCGCCAACGAACGGACCGAACGGTTCGGCGCGAGAGTGGTCCCCAAGCCCTACGGCTGGGAGGAAGTCGAGGAACAACTGGCCCAGGCCATGCTGGACGGCGTCGCACCTTCGCCCTGAACCTTTGGGAACAGCAGTCCCAATACAGGCCTGCATCAACAGCAGCAGTGCAGCCCTATCCAGAAACCGGCTATTCACTGATCGCGCTTCGGATCTGTGATGCTTCTTTCAGCGTCGCTCCCACGAAACCGCGCGCGACTCCCCGGGGGATTTCGCAAGTCGGTTGACAAGGGACTCCAGGCTCCCGACGAACCCTGTGTATCCAGTTTTCCGGCGGCGTCACATCCTGGGCAGACATGCGTATCAAGCTGATAAATCCGAACACGACCGCCGCTATGACCCATTCGATGGCCGGCGCAGCCCGTGCGGTGGCAAGTCCTGGCACCATCATCGATCCGGCTACGTCTGCCTCCGGTCCTGTGTCCATCGAAGGGCACTACGACGAAGCCTTCGCCGTCGTCGGCCTGGTTGAGGCAATGCGCGCCGACCCCGGTGCCGACGCCTACATCATCGCCTGCTTCGGCGACCCCGGTCTTCTTGCCGCCCGCGAGATGACGGCCGCCCCGGTTCTGGGGATCGCCGAGGCAGCAATGCATGCGGCAACCTTCATCGCCACATCATTCTCCGTGGTCACCACCCTGGACCGGACGCGGATCATCTCCGAGACGCTGGTGCGCAATTACGGCATGCAGTCGGCCTGCCGACGGGTAAGGGCAACGGACCTTCCGGTTCTTGCGCTCGAGTCTCCGGACAAGGAGGTGCACGATACCATCCTCGCCGAATGCCAGCGCGCGGTGACCGAGGACCGTTGCGGTGCCATCGTTCTGGGCTGCGCCGGGATGGCCGGGCTTGTCGACCACCTGCGCGAACGGCTTCCGGTGCCGGTCATCGACGGTGTCACCGTCGCGGTCAAGTTTGCCGAGGCTCTGGTCGGGGCCAGGCTCGCGACGTCGAAACATGGCGACCTCGCCTATCCAATTGCAAAACCCTACCTGGGCACGACCGCAGCTTTCGCACCGTGAACTGCAAGGGCCCGCGTCCGAAACGAAGGGCGACCTGCGACCCGCCCACCGGTTGGCGGCGAGAAGTCCGCCAGGGATTCGATGTGCCGAAGATGATCCGCCATGAACTTGGATCGACTAGCCTCGTCGCCCGCGCCAGGACGAGGCCTGTATGTCACTGGAATGCAGCTATCTCAGGTCGCAGCCTGCAGTGCGCTTTTCAGGTCACGTGCAACGGCCAGCATGTCGTCCGAGATGCCATGCCCGGTACCGCCGATCAGGACGCGCATCGCCGGAATACCGGCCTGGGACATGCAGGCGGCGGTCCGGGTGGTCTCCTCCGTGGTGATCAGCGGGTCGTCGGCGCCGGCCAGGATCAGGAAGGGCGGCTTGCTGCGGACCTCGGTCGCAAGGGTCGCTTTCCGCTTCATGCGGCCCGAGATGGCGACGATCCCGGCCATCTGGTCGCAGCGGCGGGGACCGACCTCATAGGCCATCCCTGCCCCCTGTGAGAAGCCGAGAAGAGCCACCGCCGAGGCATGCAGGCCATGCGCCGATAGCTGGTGGTCAAGGAAGGCATCAAGCAGCCGCGCCGAGGCTTGCAGCCGGGCGTCGGCCTCCTCGGGGCTTGAGCCGTCCAGTTCGGGGATTGAGAACCACATGCGCCCACCGGGACGGCCCGGTGCCGGGTCGGGCGCGTCGGGAGTGAGGAAGGTCGTGTCGGGCAAAGCGACCGACAGCGCCGTGGCCAGTCCCAGCATGGCCGCCCCATTCGTGCCGAAGCCATGCAGGAGGACGACGAGGCTGCGGGTCTGACCGGATCGGGCAGCAAGGTGATGGTGGGTCAGCGTCATGGCGGCGGTTAGGCGATGCTGCCGCGGCGCAGTTGCGCCCAGAGGATGATGAGGGTCAGCACCAGGACCACCGCCTTGACTGGCAGATCGCCCAGGCTGCCTGCGGCAAGGTCAAGCCCAAGGGCGGCGATCTGGATGACCAGGAGGACGAGGGCTGCGACAGTGACGGTGGCGGGCGGCAGCCGGACAAGGCCCGGCAGGATCAGTCCCAGGGCTGCCAGCCCCTCGATCCCCGCCACCAGCCGCACCAGCCAGAGCGGCGCGTCGGGAATCCAGACCAGATCCAGCGCAGCCAGGGTCTCGGGCGATGACATCCCTTCCAGCCAGGCCGCGATGAAGAACGGGATCGCCACAAGGACGCGGATGACCCAGAGGGCGATGGACCAGGCTCGGGTCAACGTGACCGTGGCGGACATGCGTCACCCCTTCCGCAGCGCGGGGATCATCCGCGCCAGCGTGCCGTCCTTGCGGACGAACTGGTTGAAGATGGCGGCAAGGCCGTGGGCGATGGCCGCGAAGAAGAGCGCGGTGGAGAGCGCGAAGTGCAGACCTCCCAGCGGCGCGATCTCGTTCCAGGTCAGCATGCCGGTGACGACCATCGCGAGGAGAAGGCCGTACAGCGCGTTGTGCATGATGGTGGCGACCATCGCCTGTGCGGGCGAGGTTCCGGGGGCATGGCCGGGCACGCCATGGCGGAAGCGCAGGACAAGCCGGGCAATCACGGCCAGAAGGATCACGCTGCCGATGCCGACATGGAACCAGGCCCAGGTCATGTCTGCGGTGGCGGGGGCCTCGCCTGCTTCACGCGCCTCGACGACGGCGACGATCGCCTCGCTGAAGCCGATCTGCAGGATGACGCCGATCACGACGATCCAGTGCAGCCAGATCTGGGCGGGGCGGTAGGCGGTGGGGGTGGCGGACATGGCGGGGCTCCGGGTTTGGGGAAAGGGTCAGGCGGCGGTGGCACGGGGGCGGAGGTACGAGTACCAGACGCGGTAAGCCTCCAGCGCGATCAGCGGGCCGAAGTGCACAAGCGCAGGCGCAACCCCGCCCCAGTCGTTCAGCGCGGCCCAGTGGGCAAGCGTCAGAACGGCGGCTGCATAGGTCCAGCGCTGGAGCCATTTCCACCAGGTGCCCATGCGGCGCACGAACCAGTCGTGCGAGGTGATGGCCAGAGGCACGAAGATCAGGAAGGCGACCCAGCCGGTCCAGATGTAGAACTTGGGCAAGTCCGACAGCACCGGGTCCAGCGCGGCCTTGTCGATCAGGTAGAGGACGGTGTGCAGAAGCGCATAGCCGAAGGCGGCCACGCCCAGATAGCGGCGGTTCCGTTTCATCCACTGCGGCCCGCGCCAGCCGCGGAGCAGCATAGCAAGGGGTGTCGCCATCATCGCGACGATCAGGAAGCGGGCCGAGAATTCGCCCGAGGGATGGATCATCTCGTGGATCATCGCTGCGGGGGTATCCGAGCTGAAGATCGCCACGGTCATCGCCACGCCGGGAGCCGCGAACAGCGCCCAGAGGCCATATGGGTACAGAAGGCTTTTCAGCAGCGAGGGTGCCGGGGCGGTTTCGATGGGGCTTTGCAGGGTCATGCTGCGTTCTCCTTCCGGTGTTCGGTGGCGCGCAGGGCCAGGGTCAGGGTGACGCCTGCGGGGTCTGTCCCGGTCAGAACGCCCGAGCCTGAGACTTCCGTCAGGTGAGCCCTTGCGGCGGCGAAGGTGTCGGTGTCGGACGTCTCCAGCCGGTACGACAAAAGCCGGGCCGAGTTGGCAGGCGCAGGCCGCGCCCCGGGTCCTGCCCAGAGGTTCATCGCCAGACGATGAGTATAGGACGCGCCTGTACCCATGTCGGCCATGCCGAAGTCGGGCAGGGTCAGGTTGCGGGCAAAGCCCAGGCGCTCGAACCAGGCGAGGGAAGGATCAAGCGCGGGCACATGCAGGTGCAGATGCGCGACCGTCGCGTTACGGTGCAAGGGAAGCGAGGGATCAGTGCCCTCGGCGGCCGCCAGTTCCCCGAGCAGGTCCAACCGCTCACGACCGCTGTGGGGGCGGCCATACGTATCGATCATGCCGAACTGCCCGCCAGCATCGGTGAAACGGCCAAAGCGTTCGGGAGTTTCGAAGGCGATCTCGATGCCGTGGCCATCGGGGTCGCTGATGTAGATCGCCTTGGACATCAGGTGATCGACCGGCGAGAACGGAAGGCGGAGGTCGATGAACCGCTGCATCCGGCGCGAGAATTCGGCCTGGCTCGGCATGCGGAAGGCCACGTGGTACATTCCCGCATAACCCTTCGCGACCGGGCTGGTGGCGCCGGGAGCAAGCACCACCAGCGTCCGGTCGGGGGTGCCAAGGGCGAGGCCCGGTCCCGGCTCGGGGGCGCCTGACGAAGCCTGTGACTTCGGTCCAGAACGCCTCGGCGCGGTCAAGGTCGGTGACCGACAGGGTCAGTGGGCCCCAGGTCAGCCGTTCGGGAAGATTGTCGGCTGCACGTTGCCGGGCAAGGGCGAGGGCGGGCGTGTCCATGTCGGTCTCCGGTTCGCAAGGATCAGGCGCGGGGCGCGATGGGCGCCTTGCGGGCCCGGCCCCAGAGGACGAAAACGGCGAGGACCACGTAGATCAGGTTGAACGGCAGCGGCTCGAACTCGCCCCGGATGGCGTGGAACGGGATGGCCAGCGCCTGGATCGCCAGAAGGCCCGCAGCGGCCCAGACGGTCAGGTGCGGCATGATGCGGGTCGCGGCGGGCAGGATCAGGCCGAGGACGCCCAGCACTTCCATGATGCCGATGAAGCGGGGCAGCGCGATCGGCACTTCGGTCATCCAGACCGCGCCCATCTTGGCGGCCTCTTCCGGCGGCAGGAAGTGGAACCACGCCCCCATCGCATAAAGGCCGGCAAGGGCGATCTGGCCCCCCCAGATGGCGATGTTCCAGCCACGGCTGGAGGTGGCAGAGGCGGTCGAGGTCATGGTCATGGTCTGTCCCTTCGGGTTCTGGGGCATGGGCCCCGGTTTGTTGTGCCCAAAGAAATACCCGGTCCCCCACCCGGGATCATTGGCCCGCGGGCGAAGGCTGGCTTTCCTCTCAGTTGATGATCTTGGGCACTTCCGGGGGTATTGTGCGTTGATCGGCAATGTCGGCACCTATACGTTGCCTGCCGGAAAACTCGTCCGCGCCCGTCGCGCGGTGTGGTTCATCAGGAGGAAATCATGGACAGCCTTCTCAGCCTGCGGGTCTTTGCCGCCGTGGCCGAGGCGAAAAGCTTCGCCGCCGTTGCCGAGCGGATGGAGCTGTCGGCGGCGATGACCAGCAAGCATGTCCAGCACATCGAAGCCGAGGTCGGCGCGCGGCTTCTGAACCGCACCAGCCGCAGCGTCAGCCTGACCGAGGCGGGAGCGATCTACCTGCAGGCCGTGCGCCCCTTGCTGGACGGGCTCGACGAGGTGGGCGCGCGGCTGGCGCAGTCGACGATCGACCCGCGCGGGACGCTGAAGATGTCCTTGCCGGTCTGGCTGGCCGAGCCCGGCTTTGTCCGTGTGCTCGCCGCCTATCGCGCGCGCTATCCCGAGGTGACCTTCGATCTCGACCTTTCCGGGCGGCAGGTGAACCTGGTCGAGGACGGCTATGACCTGGCCTTGCGGGTCAGCCCGTCGCTGGACGAGGGGCTGATCGCGCGACGGCTGGCCGATGTGACCTTCCATATCCTGGCGGCACCTGCGCTGCTGGACCGGATCGGGCGCCCGCAGGCGGTCGAAGACCTGAACGGAAAGCCGTTCCTGGCCTACAGTCCGATCAGCACAGGGGGGCGCGTCCGTCTTGGCCTTGGACCAAACGCTCCGGAAGTTCGCATGATCCCCGTCCTGCAGAGCGCAAACGAGACTGTGCTGTTCCAGGCCGCGCTTGAAGGCATGGGCATTGCCATCATGCCGCATCTTCCTGCCCGCGCGCATCTGGCTGCGGGTCGGCTGGAGCGGATACTGTCCGATCTGCCAGCCCCGACCGTGGCCTTGTCGGCGATCTACCCCGACCGCAGCTATCTGCCCGCCAAGACCCGCAGCTTCCTCGACTTTCTGGCCGGCCCCGAAGGCTTTGGCGGCCCGCTTGGGGCGGCCTGACGCTTGCCCCTTGCCGCTCTGCCACCGTCTTGCCGACTCAGCTTATTGACCGTCGACAAAGGCCCGGATTGCGGCGGTATAGCCGGCCGGGTCCTGCATGATGGCGAAATGGCTGACATCGGGCAGAGCCTGCAGCTTCGCGCCGGGAATGCCTGCCGCGATTGCTTCGGCATGGGACATCAGGATTGGCTCGTCATGCTGGCTTTGCACAACTAGGGTAGGCACCGTGATGTTCGGCAAGGCCTCCATCCCGCCTGGCTTGGAGGTACCCCACACCGTGCCAAACCGCGCCCAGGAAGGCATCGAACCCATCGGGTGTCGGCGACATCTTCGCGTAGTCGGCGGCCATCAGGCCGATGTATTCACCAAAGAGAGCATTCTCGTTCACCACCGGGTCGACCCCTTCGATTGCTCCCCCACCGCAATTCTGGCTGCAGTACGGCGCGTGGCGGTCGACCCGGATGGGAACCCAGCTTTCCCCAAGGCAGGCCGAGAAAGCCGCGGCGGCGGTGACGGGCCCTGGCCCCAAATCGCTGCTGCAGCTGGCAAGGCTGCACCGGGCGCGCCGGGCCCTGCAGGTCGCACCAAAGGTCGCCGTGATCGGCGACGTGGCTGCGATGTTCGGCTTTTCGGACTGGAGCCAATTTTCCGCGAGCTATAACAAACTGTTTGGCGAGCGTCCCGTGGACACGCGAAAACGGGCCATTGCAGTCCGCAATTGACCGTCCGACTGTCTGCCTCGTGACCGGGTCGCATGGGATGTCCAGCGCCGCGCCGCCTGGGATGCCATCGGGCGCTGTTCCACGAACGGACGCTGGATCATCTCCTCTGGTGAAATCGATCATCAACGAAGCGTCTGATGATCTCCTGCAGATGAACGCCTAACTTCATCTCATCGGGACGCAAGACGCCGGAAGGCACCAGCGAAACCCGGGAAAGACTGAAACCCGACCTGATCCTCCGGTCCGCATTGCTGCGGCACCGACCGGGATCGCTCACTCGAAAACCCGCCGTGCCCCGAGGGGCCGCAAAGAAAGGAAGACATCGTGTTCAAGAAATCCATCCTCGCCCTGACCGTGGTCGCACTGACCGCTCCGCTCGCTGGAACGGCCATCGCCGGCCCGGGTGCCGACCAGTTGGCCCAGCAAGTCGGCGTTCCGGCCGGTGCATACACCGTGGCCCAGATGATCCAGTTGAAGGAGGCACGCCGCGACGGCGACACGTCTGCCGAGGCCTTCATCCTGTCGCAGGGCCGGGACGCGGTGTCGCGCAGCGACCTGTCCGGTGTGGGGTCCGCTTCGGCGGGTGCCGATCAACTGGCCCGCCTGGTCGGCGTGACGCCTGGCGCATACTCGGTCAACGAGATGATCCGCCTGCAGGACGCGATCAACGAGGGGGACCGCCAGACCATCGCCTTCATCCTGGGCGGCAGCAACGGTGGCAACACCGGAAACGACATCGGCGTCGTGACGCCGGCCAAGGCACAGCTGGCCGCCTCGCTTGGGCTTGACCCGGCGGCCCACAGCACCGCCGACCTGGTGGCCCGCTATCTCGACAGCGTCAGCTGATCCCCTTCCGAAACAGGAGGCTCACAGGGCGCGCCGGGCCACCGGTGCGCCCAAATTCATTCGTCGAACACGCGCAGCGCCAAGCGGGGAAGACTGCCGCGATCATGTCGCGTCGTGAAAGACAGGATCAACAATCGGCCCGATGATCTCCTGCAGGTGAAGGTCTAGCCTCCCCCTATCGGACCGCGACACGCCTCATTGCGCCAGCGGCCCCCGAGCAAAGACCCGAAACGCCAATGGCCCGCCGGGCCGCGCAAGACGCGCGGCACCGATCCGGCGAGCTCAACCCAAGGAAAGAGACACCCATGCCCATCACCCGCCGCGCCACGCTGGCCCTGGCCACCGCCGCTACCACCCTGTCGCTGTTCGCCGGGGCCGCCATGGCTCAGGACGACTACAAGGAGCGGATCCGCATCTTCTACGACACCTTCAACACGAACGATGCCAACCTTCTGGACCAGATCATCGCCGAGGACTGGGTGAACGTGCCCGTCAATCCGGGACAGGGTCCTGGCCGCGAAGGCTTCAAGAAGATGATCCCGGGCTTTGCCGCAACCTTCGCCGACGGCAAGCTGACGATCGAGGACATCGTCCAGGAGGGCAACAAGGTCGCCGTACGCTCGACCTACACCGCCAAGCAGATCGGCCCCTTCGCAGGGTTCCCGGCCAAAGGCCGCGAGTTCACCATCATGACCATCGACATCCACGAGTTCAACGACGAGGGCATGGTCCAGACGACCTGGCACCTGGAGGACTGGCTGGGCGGTCTGTTCCAGATGGGCGCGTTCGAGCCGTAATCGCACCAACCACCCCACAAACCAAGGCCCGGAGCGAATGCCCCGGGCCGCGCTTGCCGGCGCGAAAGCCACAGTCCAGGCGACCGATTGCTGAAAGTTCAAATTCAACGCTCGCCACTGATATCGAAGTGCTCGGCTGTGGGGCACCGTCGTCAAGCACCTTCAACGATCCAAAGCTTGTTCACCAAACCGGCTCAGTCATCAGGACCAGAGAATTTCGCCCGTATTGGACTGCGCCCGTCCGGGCGTTCGGAAGAATCCGTGGCCAACATGATGCGCTGCAGTTCGTGGTCTCCTGCCTTCGGCCTGAGCGACAGGAAAACACGACCAGTCGTTTCGCTGATTGATGCAGGTCAATTACACGCGACCATCCTTCGCTATTCTTCATCAAACTCCACAAAAGGCAGAAGGCCATGCCACAGGACCAGTATCAGACCGTCAGGGAAGTGGCGGACCGACTGAAGGTCGCCGAGGCGACCGTGCGCAACTGGATCAGGGAGGGCCAGCTTCGCGCAATCGACATCGGCAAGGGCTGGCGCATTGCAGATACCGACCTCGCCAATTTCCTGCTGTCCCACCAGACCGCGCCGAAGATGCCGTGGGCAGGCCTGAACGGCAGCCGCCCGGAGGGTGACGCAAAGTGCCGGCCCTGACACAAAGCGCGGGTGACACCGAAATGCTGTTCAGGGCGGGTGTTGATCCGGTCCTGGGGCCCTTCCAGGACGCTGCCGACCGCCCGGTCGAGTTGCTCTGAGGTGCCCCTGAAGACCAACGAACAGCGTTCCCCGAGAACGCCGCCGAGGATCGTGAAGCGGGGTGACTGCAGATGCCTCGTACGCATTGCGACACATGACTGACTCCAACCAGAAGGAAAGGGAAAACAATGAAACGCCTTCTCTGCTGCTTTGATGGCACTGAACATGCTGATGTTGCGTTGGCACACGCCGTCGACCTCGCAAAGGGCCTGTCGGCCGAACTTTCGATCCTGGTCGTGAACGTGGCTTTTTCCCGTTCGCCACGGGGACCTCATGCTCTGATCTGGACGGAAGATGAAGCGCGGACACTTCTTGCCGACGCCAGCGCAAAGGTAGCCAAAAACGGGATGAAACCAGCCGGCGCAGCGGTTGTTGCCGCACGCGAAGTCTCGACCGGGATCATCGACTACGCCCTCGATCACGAGATCGATGCCATCGTCATCGGCACCGGCGACAAGCGCGGGTTGTCGCGGCTCTTTCTCGGTTCGGTCGCCATGGACGTCGCGAACCGTGCCCCCTGCACCGTCATTATTGCCCGATAGGGCAATCTGCACGGTCCGTCCTCATGTCCGCATCAGGGCACACTGGTGCGGACCCTTCACAGTCACGCCAATTCCGATTCAAGGAGAACAACATGAACCGCCTGACGGGAAAGACCGCCATCGTGACCGGAGGCGCAGTCGGCATCGGTCGCGCCTGCGTGCAGCGCATGGCAGAAGAAGGCGCGAAGGTCGCGATCTTTGACGTACTCGAGGCCGAGGGCCGCGCCCTCGCGTCCGAATTGGCCGCAAGTGGCCATGACGTCGGGTTCTGGGCTGTTGATGTCTCGGACGAAACTGCTCTCAAGTCCGCCATCGACGCCGCAGCCGCACGGTTCGGCGGGCTGCAGGTGATGGTCAACAACGCCGGCATTTCGGGCAGCCCCAAGCCCACAGACCAGGTGAGCGAAGCAGAGTGGGACAGGGTGCAGGCGGTGAACGTGAAGGGTGTATTCTTCGGCACCAAACACGCAATCCCGCATCTGCGCGCGGCCGGAAAGGGCTCGATCATCAACCTTTCGTCCATCGCCGGACTGATCGGCGTTGGAGGCATTGCCCCCTACCATGCGTCGAAAGGCGCGGTGCGTCTGATGTCGAAGAACGACGCGATTACCTATGCACCCGAGAAGATCCGCGTGAATTCGATCCACCCGGCCTACATCTGGACACCGATGGTGGAAAACCACCTGCGCGCGACTGCCCCCGATCTGGAGGCCGCCAAGGCGGCAGCCGGGATGGCTCATCCCATCGGCAACATGGGTGAGCCGGATGACATCGCCTGGGCTGTGGTCTGGCTGGCCTCGGACGAGGCGAAGTTCGTGACCGGGGCCGAGATCGTCATCGACGGCGGTTACACGGCGCGGTGACATGACACTGCCCGAAGCTCACTCCCGGCCGGCCGACGACTGCCTCGCCGCTTTGCGCGCGAACGCCGAGGGCCTTACTGCAACCGAGGCGGCGCGGCGGCTGGCGGAACATGGCCCGAACCGCCTGCCCGAGGTACGGGCGCGCGGGCCGGTCCTGCGGTTCCTGTTGCAGTTCCACAACGTGCTGATCTACGTGCTCATCGGCGCGGCGGTGGTGACGGCGGCGCTGCAGCATTGGGTCGACACCGGGGTGATCCTCGCGGTCGTGCTGGCCAATGCGGTGATCGGCTTTGTCCAGGAGGGCAAGGCCGAGGCCGCGATGGCCGCGATCCGCAACATGCTGGCGCCCAAGGCCGCGGTCCTGCGTGACGGGCAACGGGTCACGCTTGACGGGCCCGATCTGGTTCCCGGCGACGTGGTCCTTCTGGAGGCAGGTGACAAGGTTCCCGCCGACCTGCGCGTGCTGGAGGCGCGAGGGCTTTCTGCACAGGAGGCGATCCTGACCGGAGAATCCGTGCCGGTGGAGAAGGGAACAGCGCCCGTCGCCGCCGAGGCCGCACTGGGGGATCGCCGCTCGATGCTCTGGTCCGGCACCCTGGTCACGCAAGGCACCGCGCGGGGGCTGGTGGTGGCGACGGGCGCTGCGACAGAGATCGGCCGCATCGGCGGACTTCTGGCAGGGGTCGGGCAATTGACCACGCCCCTTGTCGCGCAGATGGACCACTTCGCGCGCTGGCTGTCGTTCCTGATCCTGCTCTGTGCCGCTCTCCTGCTGGCTTATGGCTACTTTGTCGGCCACATGCCCTTTGCCGACCTGTTCATGGCGGTCGTCGGCGTTGCGGTCGCCGCGATCCCCGAGGGCCTGCCAGCCGTGATGACGATCACCCTGGCTATCGGTGTGCAAGCGATGGCAAGCCGGAATGCCATTATTCGCCGCCTGCCAGCGATTGAGGCCATCGGCTCGGTCTCGGTCATCTGCACCGACAAGACCGGGACGCTTACCCGCAACGAGATGGTCGTAGCCGTGGCCGAGACGGTGCAGGGCACCTTCTCCATTGCCGGTGAGGGCTATGCTCCCGAAGGGGCGATTACCCCATCAGGTGATCTAGCAGCCCTCGCGTCAGCTGCGGCGCTGTGCAACGACGCCCGTCTGCACCATAAGGACGGCACCTGGACGGTCGAGGGTGACCCGATGGAAGGCGCGCTTCTGGCCTTTGCGGGCAAGGTCGGAGGAGACCAACGGGCGCGTCGGCTGGACGCGATCCCTTTCGACAGCCGTCACCGCTTCATGGCGGTGCTGAGCGAGAGCGCTTCGGGGCGGCTGATCCATGTGAAGGGCGCGCCCGAGCGGGTGCTGCGGATGTGCGCCGGGCTGGACCTTGACCACTGGCACCACCGGGCCGAGGCGCTGGCGAAGCAGGGCTTGCGCGTTCTGGCACTGGCAGAACGGGCAGAAGTGGGCGACCGGATCGACGCGACGGTGCTGGAGGGCGGGCTGACCTTCCTCGGTCTCGTCGGCCTGATCGATCCGCCGCGCCCCGAGGCCATTGCTGCCGTCGCCGAGTGCCGGGCGGCGGGCATCCACGTCAAGATGATCACCGGCGATCATGCCGGGACTGCCGCCGCCATCGCGCGCCAGATCGGGCTGGAGAACCCCGAGCGTGTGCTCACGGGGCATGACCTCGACAAGCTGGACGATGCCCAACTGGCGCTGGAAGTGGTGGGGACCAGCGTCTTTGCCCGCACCAGCCCCGAACACAAGCTGCGCCTTGTCACCGCGTTGCAGTCGCACGGTCTGTCGGTCGCCATGACCGGCGACGGGGTGAACGACGCCCCTGCCCTGAAGCGCGCCGATGCGGGCATCGCCATGGGACTGAAGGGGTCAGAGGCGGCGAAGGAGGCCGCCGATCTGGTGCTGGCCGACGACAACTTCGCCTCCATCGCCGCTGCCGTGCGGGAAGGGCGGACGGTCTGGGACAACCTGAAGAAGGTGATCAGCTGGACCCTGCCGACCAACGCGGGCGAGTCCATGGTGATCGTGCTGGCCCTGCTTCTGGGCCTTTCCCTGCCGGTGACGGCGGTCCAGATCCTATGGATCAACCTCATCACCGCCATCACCCTGGGTCTCGCGCTGGCCTTCGAGCCGACCGAGACCGGCACCATGGCCCGCCCGCCGCGTGCCCGCAATGCGCCGATCCTGTCAGGCGAACTCGTCTGGCACGTGATCCTTGTCGCGACCCTGTTCCTGGCGGCGGTCTTCGGCGTCTTCACCTATGCCATCGACAAGGGCTACCCGCTTGCGCTCGCCCAGACCTTGGCGATGAACATGCTCGTGGTGCTGGAGATCTTCCACCTCTTCTTCATCCGCAACATCCACAGCACCTCCTTGACCTGGGCCGCCGCGCGCGGGACGAAGGTGGTCTGGACCGTGGTCATCCTCATCACGGCCGCTCAGTTCGCCGTCACCTACCTGCCGCCCTTGCAGGCCGCGTTGGGCACCGCACCGGTCCCGCTGTTCGATGGCCTACTGATCGTCGCCATCGGCGCCGCCTTCTTCGCGCTGATCGAAATCGAGAAGCAGATCAGACTGGGGTTGAAGTCATGACACGACCACCGAAGCCAAAGTCGTCTCCACGGCCCTTTTCTGCTGCTGCCGAACCAGCGGCGCAATTGCCGGCCCTTGTGCCGCCCTCGCAACCACAGCCGCAGGAGCCATCTGATGACCGCCTGGACCGGGCGATGCGCGGAACCCTGGCCCGACTGAGCGGCGGGGTTTCTCCCTATGCCTTCGTCGAGGCGTGGAGCGACTGGGCCCAGCATCTGGCCCGCTCGCCCGGCCGGCAGATGGAACTGGCCGAGCATGCCCGGCAGAACCTCATGAAGGTCATGGCCGCGGCTGCCCGCCCGACCGACCCGCCCCCCTTTGCCCCCAAGCCTTACGACAAGCGCTTTGCCGATCCCGGCTGGCAGAGCTTCCCGTTCCGCCTTTGGCAACAGGGGTTTCTGGCGGTTCAGGACTGGTGGGACCATGCCACCGAACCAATGCGCGGACTGCGCCCAGAGGACGCGGATCGCACCCGGTTCCTCGCGCGCCAGACGCTCGACGTGCTGTCGCCCTCGAACCAGCCGCTGCTCAATCCCGAGATCCTCGCCGAGACGCTGAAGACTGGCGGCCACAACCTGACCGAAGGTGCCGCGCATTTCCTTGAGGACGCGGTCAAGACCCTGACGAACCGCCACGATCCGCCGCCGGAAGGCTACAGGATCGGAACCGATCTGGCCTGCACCCCCGGTCAGGTGGTCTTTCGCAACGATCTGATGGAACTGATTCAGTACGCCCCGCAGACGCCGCAGGTGGCCGCGCGGCCGATCCTGATCGTGCCGGCCTGGATCATGAAGTACTACATCCTCGACCTCTCGCCCGAAAACTCGCTGGTGCGCTACCTCGTTGCGGCGGGCTTCACCGTCTTCATGATTTCCTGGATCAATCCGAATGCCGAGCATCGCGACCTGTCGCTCGAGGACTATCGCAAGCGGGGTGTCCTGGCAGCGCTGGATGCAGTGTCGGCGATCGTGCCGGACGCCCCAGTGCAGGCGGTGGGCTACTGCCTGGGCGGCACGATCCTGGCAATTGCGGCTGCGACCATGGCACGCGATGGCGACGACCGGCTGGCCTCGGTGACGCTGATGGCAGCACAGGTCGATTTCGCCGAGGCGGGCGAACTCCTCCTGTTTCTCGATGAAAGCCAGATTGCCTTTCTCGAAGACCTGATGTGGGACCAGGGCTTTCTCGACCGTCCACAGATGGCACGGGCCTTTGCCGCGATCCGGGCCGAGGACCTGATCTGGACCCGCGCGGTCCACCGCTACTTCCTCGGGCGTGAGGACGTGCCGACGGACATCGGCGTCTGGCTCTCCGACACCACACGGATGCCCGCGCGCATGCACTCGCAATACCTGCGCGGACTGTTCCTTGAAAACCGTCTGACGGCAGGACGTTTCGCGGTCGAGGGCCGGGTTATCGCGCTGAAGGACCTGTCCGCGCCCCTGTTCGTCGTGGGCACCGAGACCGATCACATTGCGCCCTGGAAATCCGTCTACAAGACCCAGCTCTTCACCGACTGCGACCTGACCTTCGTGCTGACCAAGGGCGGACACAACACCGGCATCCTCAGCGAGCCCGGCCACAAGGGCCGGCATTACCGTATCTCGCATCGTCCGGCAGGCGCGCTCTATGTCGGGCCCGACGGCTGGATGGCACAGACCAACCCCGTGCCCGGATCCTGGTGGCCCGCCTGGGCGGACTGGTTGTCCACGCATGGTGGTGGATCTACGGCGCCTCCTGGCATGGGCGCACCGCAGCGCGGTCTTGCGCCGTTGGGCGCTGCGCCGGGCAGCTATGTCCTGCAGACCTGATACTGGAAATCCGTCTCGAGGTAGAGACCAGCACAGTCGTTGACGGCAATGGCGCCGCGAGCGCGTCCTGGGGCTGCCGCGGGCGCAGGGTCCACCCTGGCAACAGGCGGGCACCGCAAAATCCGCAACGCGAAACGCACCAAACTCGGGCCGAAGTAATGCAGCGACTTCTCCTTCCGGATATCCCGGCGGGCCCCGTCGCCGCACATTCTCGCCATCGCTTTCTCAGCCTCGGACGGAAGGAGCTTCCGTGCCGCTTTCCGCACAGTGTCCATTCTCGCCATGGCCATCATGTCCCTGACGCGCCACAGCTCGCCCCGGCTCAGTCAGCAACGTCCGTGGCCGCCGAAGCGGCTGCAGGCGGAACCATCATCGAGGGGCAGGTCACCGGCGATGAAAGCATCGACTATGTTGTGGAGGCCGAGGCTGGACAGCGACTCTCGGCCGACCTATCCGCGACGAACGCCAGCCTCTACTTCAACATCCTGCCCCAGGGCTCGGACGAGGCGATCTTCATTGGCTCGACCTCGGGCAATGTCGCCGACATCCCGATACCCGTCACAGGAACCTATGTCGTCCGCGTCTATCTGATGCGGAAAGCCGCGCGGCGGGACGAAGCTGCGGACTATGCACTGGGGATCGGTCTTGCCGGAGGCTATTTTGCCGACGGGCTAGCGGGTGGCCCCAACTGGTGGCAGGTCGCGGGCGTGACGTCGGGCGCGCTGAACATCCGCTCCGGCCCCGACACGCGCTATCCAGTGGTTGGCAAGGCCCAGAACGGCGAGGTATGCAGAACCGGCTGCCACCTGACCCGTGGCACCCGCTGGTGCAGCATCCGGGTGGACGGCTCGGGCGTGCAGGGCTGGGTTGTCGATACTCAAGCCGGGCAAACCGGGCGCCCAAGGATGACCGGCTGCAAGAAAGGCCGATATGCATCCCTGCCGACAGTGGCAGGCACCTGTTGCGCGTCCGCGTCCGTCAATCCTCACGATCTTGTGACACCCTTGCGTCAGCCGGTCCGCTATGTGCTGCCACAGCACGCGTACGGACGCCTGATGACCTTCGACCGTCTTGCCACGACCGGCGACCGACCGCACAGCTGTTTCCATCGGCTGGGCAGAATGCTGCGTTGCCTTTTGCCAGTTCTGGCGCTTGGCCTGCTTGCCATGGTCGTCGCGCCGGGCGCGGCGGAGGCTCATGGATTTCACACCGCCGAAAGTGCCGCGGATCATTCTGATGAAGCCCCAGCGACCGGGGACTGCCTTGGTCTCACGGCGCAGTGCGAAACCACGTGCTGTTCGCCCGTGACCTGTGCGACAGCACTTGTGTCGCTGCACGACGCATCGCCTCGGTTCGATACCGGAAACGAGCGCTTTTCGCTTCCGTCCGACGCCCGTGTCGACGGATCGCTGCAGACCGCACTGAGGCGACCACCCAGAGCCTGACGGAAAGAGCTTGCCACGGGCCAGTGGCATCAATTCCGTCAGTCTGATCGAGGTGTGTCGTGACCAATCTTCGCGCGGGTGTGCTTGCCACCCTTTTCTTCATCCTGCTTCCGTTTGCCGCCCCTGCGCATGAGGGCCATTCGCATGGGGACGAGGAACCTCCCACCACGGTCATAACCGCACCCCGCGCGACCGGGCTTTCCCCCTTGTTCCAGCTGGTTGCCGTGGCGAACGGTCCCGCGCTTACGCTTTACATCGACCGGTTCGAGACGAATGAGCCTGTCATTGGGGCCGAGGTGTCAGTCGAAACGCCGGCGGGCCCGGTCACGGCGAAAGCCGACGGCGAGGTATATCTGCTGGACGCGCCCTGGGCGACCAAGCCGGGCGACTACGAGCTGCTCTTCACCGTCGTGGCGGGGGTGGACATCGACTTTGTCACCGCAACCCTGACGATCCCGGAAGCCCTGCCGGTCGCAGAGCCCGCGTCCCCCACGGTCGCCCTCTGGCAGCTTCTGGACCGCCCCTCGCGGGTCGAGGCGCTTAAGCTGGCGGCGCTGGCCGGGGCGGGGTTCCTGCTGGGCTTGGCGGTCATGGCGGTGGGGCGGCGACGCGCAGTTGTGGCGGGGATCGCGACGGTCGTCGTTGCACTGGCGTTGGGCACGACCGTTGCGATGGCTGACACTCCGGCATCCGGCGAGCCCGTCGTCCGGGATGTGGCGCAGCGGCTTCCCGACGGGCGGATCTTTGCCCCGAAGGCCGCGCAACGCATTCTTGCGATCCGTACCCTGATGACGGTGGAAACCGAACATCGCCGCAGCATCGAGATGGCGGGCCGCGTGGTGCCCGACCCGAACGCCAGCGGTTTCGTCCAGACCGCGATCGGTGGCCGCCTTGCCCCACCACCTGACGGATTCCCCGCTATCGGCAGCAAAGTGGAGGCCGGTCAGCTGATGGCCCTGGTCGAGCCCTCGCTCGCGGCGGCCGACCTTTCCTCGATCCGGCAGGCCAAGGCCGAACTCGACCAGGAAATCGCGCTGGAAGAAGGCCAGCTTGCCCGTTACCGGCCCCTTGCCGAGGCGGGGACAATCTCGCAGGCGCAGCTCGAAGAGGTCGAGCTTACCTTGCAGGGCCTGCGCGACCAGCGCGCCGCGCTTGACTCCCAGCCGATGAACGCCGAGCCGCTGGTGGCGCCCGTGGCAGGGATCGTGTCGAAGGCGAACGCGGCACCGGGGCTGATTGCGGAAACCAATACCGAAGTGTTCCACATCATCGACCCGGCGAAGCTTTGGATCGAAGCCTCGCTCTTTGCCGACGCCGCCGTCGCCGGCACGGCCTCGGTTGCGGACGAGGGCAGCGATGCCATCCCGCTGACCCTGATCGGCAAGGGCTTTGCCGAAGACGGTCAGGCCCGACCGGTGCACTTCCGCGTTGACGATCCGTCCGGTCGCCTGATGGTGGGGGAGCGGGTGACGGTCTACGCCGAAACCGCGGATGTCACGACGGGGATCGGCGTGCCGCGCGAGGCGGTGATCCGCGGGGCAAATGGCGAAAGCATCGTCTTCGTCCACGTCGGCCCCGAGCTTTTCGAGCCTCGCGCCGTGCGGACCGAGCCCCTTGACGGCGACAGCGTCCTTATCGTCGCGGGTCTGGCCGAAGGTGACCGGGTCGTTACGCAGGGTGCCGAACTTCTGAACCAACTGCGCTGAGGGGAGGGCAGACATGTTCACCTTCCTTGTCACGCAGTCGCTGCGCAACCGTGTGCTGGTTCTGGCCATCGCATTCATCATGATGGGCTATGGCGCCTTCACCGCACTGCGCCTGCCGGTCGATGTCTTTCCCGACCTGAACCGCCCCACCGTCACCATCATGACCGAGGCCGAAGGGCTTGCGCCGCCCGAGGTCGAAAAGCTGGTCAGCTACCCGATCGAAACCCAGATGAACGGGCTCCCGGGGGTGGAACGGGTCCGGTCCGTATCGGGCGTGGGCCTGTCGATCATCTATGTCGAGTTCGACTGGGGCACCGACATCTATCGCAACCGACAGCAGATCGCCGAGAAGCTGACCCTTGTCGCCGCGCAATTGCCCGAGGGCGTGGTGCCGCAGATGGGGCCGATCAGTTCCATCATGGGGCAGGTCATGCTCGTCGCCGTGACCGCGCCCGAGGGCGTCTCGCCAATGGAAATGCGCGAGGCGGCCGATTTCATCGTGCGGCCGCGCCTCCTGACCATTCCCGGCGTGGCGCAAGTCATCCCCATCGGGGGCGAGGTGCGCCAGTTCCGCATCGCGCCTGACACCAACGCCATGCGCGCGCTTGGCGTGACGCTGGAGGAGGTCGAGGCCGCGATCACCGCCTTTGGCGGCAACACGGGCGGCGGCTTCACCGACCAATACGCGCGCGAGTTCCTGATCCGTAACATCGGCAGCACGCTCAGCCTTGAAGACCTGAAGAAGGTCGTCGTCAAAAGCGACGGGCGACAGTCGATCCTCCTGCATCAGGTGGCCGACGTCGGCTATGGCGCGCGGCTGAAACGGGGCGAGGCGGGCTATATGGGCAAGTCCGCGGTGATCGTCTCGGTCGAAAAGCAGCCCGATGTCGACACGGTCAAGCTGACCCGAGAAGTCGAGGCCGCGCTGGCCGAGATCACCGCCGCGCTACCCAACGGCATCCGGGCCGACGACATCTTGTTCCGCCAATCGGACTTTATCGAAACTTCGGTCAAGAACGTGCAGAAGGTGCTGGTCGAGGCGATCGTGGTCGTCGCGATCGTCCTCTTCGCCTTCCTCTTGAACACCCGAACGACCTTCATTTCGCTGACCGCGATCCCGGTGTCGATCCTTGTCACGGCCATTGTCTTCCAGATGCTGGGCCTGTCGATCAACACCATGACGCTGGGGGGCCTTGCCATCGCCATTGGCGAATTGGTCGACGATGCGGTGGTCGATGTCGAAAACATCTTCCGAAGGCTGCGCGAGAACCGGCAGGCCGGGAACCCGCGTTCGACCTTCCAGGTGGTGGTCTCCGCCTCGCAAGAGGTCCGCTCAGGCATCGTCTATGCGACGATGATCATCGTTCTGGTCTTCGTCCCGCTTTTCGCCCTGTCGGGGATTGAAGGCCGTCTCTTTGCGCCCCTTGGGCAGGCCTACATCATCTCGATCCTCGTCAGTCTGCTGGTCTCGATCACGCTGACGCCGGTGATGGCCTATTACCTGCTGCCGGGCCTGAAGCGCCTGGACGAACACGAAAGCTGGCTGATCCGTGGGTTGAAGCGCGGCAACCGGGCAGCGCTTGGCTTCGTCTTTCGCTGGCAGCCGAGCCTCATGGCGCTGTCCGTCGCGGCCGTTCTGGCTGCAGCGGGGGCGGCGCTTCTCCTCCCCCGCGCCTTTCTGCCGCCCTTCAACGAAGGCACCTTCACCATCTCGATGCTCTTCAACCCCGGCATCTCCCTGGCGGAATCCCACCGCGTCGGGCTGATCGCCGAGAAGCTGATCCTCGACGTGCCCGAGGTCAGCGCCGTGGGCCGCCGCACCGGGCGTGCCGAACTTGATGAACATGCCGAGGGCGTCCATTCCTCGGAAATCGAGGTTGACCTCGAACCCTCGGACCGCTCGAAGAACGAGATCGTGGCCGATATCCGCAGCCGCCTGTCGCTCTTGCCGGTGGCGGTGAACGTGGGCCAGCCGATCTCGCACCGGCTTGACCACATGCTGTCAGGTGTGCGTGCGCAACTGGCGCTGAAGGTCTATGGCCCCGACCTCGACACGTTGCGGACCGTGGCCGAAGGCCTGCGCGCCGAGATGGCGGGGATCGAAGGCATCGTCGATCTGCAGGTGGAAAAGCAGGTCCGTATTCCGCAACTGGAAATCCGCGTCGATTACGACCGGGCGGCGCTTTACGGCATCCAGCCCGCCGCGATCACCGAGGCGCTGGAGCGGCTGTCGAACGGCCGAGTCGTGTCCCGCCTGGTCGATGGCGCGCGGTCCTATGACGTGGTCATGCGCCTGCCCGACGAAAGCCGCACCACCCAGGCGCTTGGCGATCTTCTGATCGAGACGCCGGCGGGCTGGGTGCCAGTGCGCGAACTGGCCGAGGTGACGGAGACCGACGGGCCGAACCAGATCCTGCGCGAAAACGGCAGCAGGCGGATCATCGTGCTGGCCAATACCGACGGACAGGTCGACATGGCCGCCGTCGTCGCGCAGATCCGCGCCATTCTGGCAAAGGCCGACCTGCCCACGGGATACACCGCCTCGCTCGAAGGCACCTTCCAGGCCCAGGAAGAGGCCAGCCGGACCATCGCGCTTCTGTCGCTGATTTCGCTCGGGATGGTCTTCGCGATCCTATACAGCCGCTACAAGTCGGCGGTCTGCGCGCTGATCATCATGGGTTCGGTGCCGCTGGCCCTGATCGGGTCGGTCGCGGCGCTGTGGATCGCGGGGCAACCCCTGTCCGTTGCATCGATGATCGGCTTCATCACCCTGACCGGCATCGCGGCGCGCAACGGCATCCTGAAGATCAGCCACTACATCAACCTTGCCCTGCACGAGGGCATGCCCTTCGGACCCGACCTCATCATCCGCGGCTCGCTGGAGCGGTTGACGCCCGTGCTGATGACCGCGCTTTCCGCCGGGGTCGCGTTGATCCCGCTGATGATCGGGGCCGATGCGCCGGGCAAGGAGATCCTCAGCCCGGTGGCGATCACCATCTTCGGCGGGCTGATCTCCTCGACCCTGCTCGACACCTTCCTCACCCCCGTCCTTTTCCTCCGCTACGGCCGCAAGTCGGTGGAGCGTCTGGTCGAGGCCGAGAAAGCAAGACTGTCGGATGCACAGCTGGCATCCGGAACCCCCCTCCAGACCTTCTAATCCGAAAGAACAGATCCATGCTTCGCACCCTTCTTGCCCTGCTTTTCCTTGCTGGCCCCGTCGCCGCCCATGAGCCGGGGATCGGCCCGAACGGCGGCATGCGCGTCGACGCCGCCCCCTACCGCGTCGAACTTGTCCCCGCGGGCACCACGGTGAATGTCCACGTCACGCTGGACGCCGATGACAGCGTCGTGGACACGTCCGGCATGACCGGCACCGCCATTCTGCTGATCGACGGCAAGCCCGTCCGCGTGCCGCTTGCCCCCGCAGCGCCAGGCGTACTCTCCGCCGACACGGGTGTGACCGTTCCGGCGGACGTGAAGGGTGCGGTCCAGCTTACCGGGCCGGATGGAAATACGGTGCAGGCCAAGTTTTGAGGTCGGCCGAAACGGGCTCTTGCAAGTTTGGTATCTCGAAGGCTCCAAGGCTAACACAGCTTCTGATGGAAACGGCCGCTGGCGCGGATCACGACCATTCGGGAAGTCTGGCGTGAACGGCTACCATGGGCCGGGCGCTGTCGCCTGTTCTGAAGCAGGCGCCTCTGGACGATGGCCCGCAATACCGCAGCGACGCACGAAGGTGACCTGGACGCATTCGTGGCGGCGAAGACCGAGAGCGGCCGGTTCCTCGCCGAGTTGGCCTCTTTGGGGGCCAACGACTTCCATGCCAGCCCGGAGCAGATCACCTGGAGCCACGTCGGAAGCCCGAACCATATCCGGGAGCGCCTGCAGGAGATCGCGAGCTTCGCAACCGGCAAGGGCTTATCTCACCCGCTAGCCCCTGGACGGCCCGCACAGCCCGCCGTACGCGGGACTTGGCCCCGTAGAAGGCCTCATGCCGCTGGCCCGCACAAGGACGCCATAATGGCACTCGACACGAACACCAAGGAAGAGAGTGCAACCGAACCCGTCGAAGGGACGGAAGCAAGTGGCGGAGGGGGCGGGTCTGGAATCCAACCTTCTCTGACCCCTCCCTTGTCAGTGAACTCTCTGGCCCAACGCAGCCGAGCGAAGATGCACCAGAGCGGTTTCGATGTCTGCGTCCGAACCGATCTCCAGAAGCAGCTTGAACCGATCGCTTCCCCCAAGACGCGGCGCCTCCGGGAGTGGAGCCAGACACTTATCCTGCGCGACCAGCCCCAGGCAAAGGAGCGTCGCCGAGGATTTTGGCCGCGCGGCCACGGCGAACTGGGTTGGCGTGCCGAGTCCGACATAGGTCTTGCGCGGCATGATCTGCAGGTTTGGCACATCTGCTGCGAGACCAGAAACAATCCGCAGGAATAGGACGCCCCCGCGTTCGCCCAACACCGCATCGACGGGATCGCCCTCCGGGTCGGCCCGCCTTCGGTCTTTCCATTTGCGCACGATGATCTGCGCCGTGACGTGCCCCAATCCGTGCTCGACTTTCAGCCATGCGACGGCCGCCGCGGGAGTGGCAAATGGTGGCGCGCTTTCCAGCAGTCCAATCCAGTGACTGATATCCCTGCCCGTCTTTGCCGCAAGGTTTGCGAGGACGGCAGCATCCATTTCCGCGGGTGTCAGCGCCATGATATCCCCTCTAGGACGGTTGGTGTGTCGAAAGATGCCGAGGCAGTTTTCTGACCAGCAGGTCCTTCCACCCGAAGCCAAGCGCGACGCGCGGGATAACATTGGAAAGACCGGCGAAGCCCGTGTGACGCAAGGTGAGCCGGGTGCCAGTGCTTGTCTGCACCAGTTCGAAACTCACCCGCGTGTCGAGCGGACCGCCCTTCCAGCTAATGACGAGCCGCTCCGGCGGAGACAGCTCCAGCACCTCACAATGCACGATGCCGTCGAAACCCGGGGCAGGTTTCGTCCGGAACGTGAAACGATGCCCAATCTCTGCCCGGAAGTCATTCGGCATGAGGCAGGCGCCAAGTTGCGGACTATCGGTCAGGGCCCGCCAGACCATCTCGCACGGGAAGCTCAGATTACGGGTGATCTCGACATCTTGCATGGCAGACAGTCCTCAGTTCTTCATCCGCGAAAGATGGTCTTCGAGGGCGTCGAGACGCTCGCGCCAGAACGCCTCGTACTTCGCGATCCAGTCGGCGACGGTTCGCAGTTCTGCGGCGCGCACATTGTAGAAAGTGCGCCTGCCTTCCGAGCGCGCGTCGACAAGTCCCGCGAGACGCAGGACCTGCATGTGTTGAGAAACAGACGGCTGAGCGATGCCCAGCTGGTCGGCAAGGAACCCGACAGTGCGCTCTTCAGTCAGCATCAGATCGAGCATTTTGCGTCGGTTCGGGTCTGCAATCGCCCGAAATGGATCTTGGTTCAGTGATACGTGCGTCATGGGACCTGCACCCGCGTTGTCAAAAGCTCAATATAGGTGATTACCTATGTAGTCAACCGCGGCGACACATCGCTCTGACCGCCTCGGTGTCAGACGAGATTTCTTGCAAGGCGGACTCCACGGACAAGTTATGAGCGGAAGGGAGCGCTGAGGCCTTCCCGGACCGGCTATGGACACACCAGGGGAAGGCGCGAGGGGAAGGCGCGCGAACAAGCGCGAATTTTGATCGCGCTGACAATCGGTTGCTGGCGGAAGCGGTGGGATTCGAACCCACGGTGGGGTTTCCCCCACGCTGGTTTTCAAGACCAGAGCCTTAAACCACTCGGCCACACTTCCGTTCTGGCGCGATCCGCCGAACCACGGCGGTCCGAATACGCGCCGCAGATCGATTCTGAAAGCCGCGGCAGACGATTTCCGCTGATCGTGAGGCGGACTGAGCCCCTCTGCCCTTTCCACGGCCGCCGCAAGTCTGTATGTTGTGTCAAAGGCAGGCAGACACACGTGGGATGGAGGGCGGTGAACGCCCCGGGCGGAAAGCCTGATACCACGGACAGGATCATCGGCAAGCACGGCGTTCTAGACCGTGCGACTTTGAGGGCGGACATGGCACGAGTTGAACTCCGGAAGTATGTTTTCGGCCTGGCGGCAACGGGGTTGCTGATCGGCTGCGTTGAAGGTGGTGGACAGACCGGCGCAACTGGCTCCCAGGTTTCCCCGCCGACGACCCGGGCTGCCGGCGGGGCCGCCCGCGACGTCGAAGCCCCGGAAGTCTACCAGGCCACCGACAGCGCGCTCTGGGACGGCCGACCGTCGCTCGGCGGGATCTGGGTCGCCGCCCCCGATGCCGAGAACCCCGAACGCGTGGTGATCTTCAACCCGGCGACCGGCAAGTCCATCACCGGCGCGCTCTTCAAGCGCGAGCGCGAGAACCCCGGGCCAAGGCTGCAGCTGTCCTCCGACGCCGCCGAGGCGCTGGGGATCCTCGCCGGCCAGCCGACCGAGATCCGCGTCACGGCCCTGCGCAAGGAAGAGGTCAAGGAAGCCGAGCCGGCTGCTGAACCCGCCGCAGCGACCGCAGAGGTGGCCGCTGCTCCTGCCGGAGAGGGCACCGAGGCCGCTGCCATTGCCTCGGCCGCGCTGGCGGCGGTGGATGCCGGCGAGGGAGAAGCCGCCCAGGCTGCCGAAGGTGCTGCAGCGGCGACGGGTGACGCCGCAGCCGCCGCCGGCGTGGCGGCCGAGGGTGCAGCGGCCCTCGCCCCCGACGCGCCCCCGCAGAAGAAGACCTGGAAGGAACGCCGGGCCGAGGCGAAGGCCGCCCGCGAAGCCAAGCGCCGCGCCGCCGCCGAGGCGGAGGCGGCGGCTGCTGCAGCTGCCGCCGGCGCTGCCACCGTCGAGGGCGAGGCGCCCACCGCCTCTCCCGACGCGGCTGCAGCGGCGATGGCCCCGATCGAATCCGCGCCACTCGACGCCCGCGACCCGGAAGCCGTTGCCGCGACCGAACCCGCGAAGCCCAAGCGGAGGACGGTAGGCGAAACCCCTGCCGCCGCTCCTGCCGCCGAACCTGCCGCCGAGGCGCCGGCCGCGACCGGTCCCGCCCGCCCGATCCAGGTCGCCTCCTTCTCGAAAGAGGAGAACGCCCGCCGCGCCACCGAGGCGCTTGCCAAGATCGGCATCACCGCCACGCCACAGAAGTCCGAAAACAACGGCAAGGCCGTCTGGGGTGTCGTGGTGCAGGGTGACGAGGCGATGCTGAAGAAGATCAAGGATGCCGGCTTTGCCGACGCCTATTTCCTGAAGTGAAGGCCCGCCCATGCTGAACCGTCTGCGCCTTGTCCTGACCCTCGTCGCCGTTGCCCTCGCCGCACTTCCAGCGCGCGCCTTCGAGACGGCTGCCACCGCCGCCTGGGTCTATGACATGACCACCGGCACGGTCCTCATGGACAAGAACGCCGACGAGGCGCTGCCCCCCGCGTCGATGTCGAAGCTGATGACCATCAACATGCTCTTCGAAGCACTGCGCGACGGTCGCGTCACGATGGAGACCGAATTCGCCGTCTCCTCGAACGCCACGGCGATGGGCGGCTCCACCATGTTCCTGCAGGAAAGCGACCGTCCGACGGTGAACGAGCTGATCCACGGCATGATCGTGAACTCGGGCAACGACGCCTGCGTGGTGGTGGCCGAGGGGCTCGCCGGGACGGAAGAGGCCTTCTCGGCCCAGATGACCGAACGGGCCAAGGCGCTGGGGATGACCAACTCGGTCTTCGTGAACTCCTCGGGCTGGCCCGCCCCGAACCACCGCATGTCGATGCGCGATCTGGGCATTCTCGCCCAGCACCTGATCGAGGATTTTCCCGAGTATTATCCGATCTTTGCCGAGACCGAGTTCAACTACAAGGACCGCGCCCCGGCCAACGCCCGCAACCGCAACCCGCTCCTGGAGCTGGGCGTCGGCGCTGATGGACTGAAGACCGGCCACACCTCCGAAGCGGGCTACGGTCTCGTCGGCTCGGCCAAGCAGGGCGACCGTCGCGTGATCTTCGTCATCACCGGCCTTGCGTCGGACGAAGCCCGTGCCGAGGAATCCGAGCGCATCGTCGCCTGGGCGTTCCGGCAGTTCTCGGAAAAGACCGTCGCCAAGGCAGGCACCCGCGTGGCCGAGGCCGAGGTCCACCTGGGTTCCGCCGATACCGTGGGTCTGGTCCCGGCCGAGGATGTGCGTCTGCTCGTCCCCGCCCTTGTCCAGGACAGCGTGACCGCCGAGGTCGTCTACAACGGCCCCCTGATCGCCCCGGTCGCGAAGGGCACCCCCGTGGCCGAGCTCATCGTCCATGCGCCCGACCTGCCCGACCGCCGCGTTCCGCTGGTGGCCGAGGCCGACGTTGGCACCGCTGGCTTCGTCAAGCGCCTGACCACCGCAGCCGAAGCGCTTTACGCCCGCTACGTCGGCTCGCCGGCGAGCTGAATGTCGGGGCTCTTCATCAGCCTTGAAGGCATCGACGGCTCCGGCAAGTCGACGCAGGGACGCAGGCTGGCCCAGACCCTGCGCGACCACGGCCACAGGGTCACCCTGACGCGTGAGCCGGGTGGCAGCCCGGGCGCCGAGGAGATCCGCCGTCTTGTGCTTGAGGGCGCCACGGATCGCTGGTCGGCCGAGACCGAGATCCTGCTTTTCACCGCCGCCCGACGCGACCACCTGGAAAAGACGATCCGCCCGGCGCTTGCCCGGGGCGAAGTGGTGATCACCGACCGCTTTGCCGATTCCACCCGTATCTTCCAGGGCATCACCCGCGGCGACCTGACCGAGACGGTGGACCGCCTCCACGCCCTGATGATCGGGGTCGAACCGGACCTGACGCTGCTTTTCGACCTCGACCCTGCCAAGGGCCTCGCCCGCGCCACCGCCCGAGCGGGGGCGGAACTGCGGTTCGAGGACATGGGCCTCGGCTTCCAGCAGAAGGCCCGCGCGGGCTTTCTGGCGCTGGCCAAGGCGCATTCCCGCTTCCGCCTGATCGACGCTGATGCGGACGAAGCCACCGTGGCCCAGCGGGTCTGGCAGGCAGTCGCCCCGTACCTCGCCCGGGCGTAGGCCGGGCCTCTCGCCCACCTTCCCCCCTTTCCCGGCAGACCTCGGCCCGGTCAGCGTACAGGTCCTTGGCCGCATTCCACGCCCTTACCCCAAGCTGCCCCGCCGGCCACTGGAACACCGGTACAGCCCCGGAAGACGCGATCCCCCGGTGACTTGACCGTTCCGGCCCCTGCCCTCCCTCCTCGCGGGTCACGCCACCTGCCCCCGCCTCCGCCGGATACACGCCTGCGCATGCTGTGCAGTCCAATCACTCTCAGATCCGGCAGCTTCCCCGGGTTCATGCAGTCTTCCGAAGCCGCCCTCCGCTGCGGTCCCTGGATCCAGGACATGCAGCGATGGGCCAATCCTGCTGTGCTTTCGGCACCCCGGCCCCTTCCCACTCTGCACCTGACCACGATGCCGCCACCTCAGCCCGCCGCCGGAGCGCACACACTCGCGCAAGCTCTCCGGGCATCCGCTCAGTCTGGCGGCATCCCGGGTTCCCGGCGATCTGACGAACTGCCTCTACGAGCCCGGACAGCAGCGCATGGACACCAACCTGAGCCCGACCTCCCTGCGCCTGCCAGCGACGCCGCCACCTCAGCCCGCGCCCGGACAGCACGCACTCACGCAAGCTCCACTCCGTGACCACGCTCAGCCCGGCAGCATCGCCGGGTTCCAGGCCACTTCCCACAAATGTCCGTCCGGGTCCTGGAAATACCCCGCATGGCCGCCGTAGAACGTCTCCTGTGCGGGCTTGACCACCCGCGCCCCCGCCCGTTCCGCCGACGTCATCACTGCCTCCACCTCATCCCGCTCCCGCACGTTGTGCGCCAGCGCGAAGCCCGTCGGGCTCACCGGCCGCGCCTCCAGCCCCGTGTCATGCGCCAGGTCCGTCTGCGCCCAGAGAGCAAGCTTCAGCCCGCCTGCCAGCGGGAAGAACGCCACCGCCCCATGTTCGAACTCGGTGCCGATGATGCCCTCGGTCGGCAGGCCCAGCCCGTCGCGGTAGAAGGCGACCGACCGCTCCAGGTCCACCACGCCCAGCGTGATCAGCGAAATCCTGGCTTCCATGCTTCCTCCTTCCGGCTTGTCGGCCCGCTGCGGACAACCCACACCCAGCGCCACGGCTCCCGGCCAGGCCTGACTTTCACGTCCCGACCGGTCAAGCTGCGAGCCTTGCCGCGCTGACCCAATCGTCTGGCCCGCCATTCCCGCCAATCAAGGCTAACGCTTTCAGAATGCCCACAGACAACCCCTTGATTTCCTTTACGGTGGCTCACCTGCCCAGCGTGGACATCCTGCACCCCCTTCCCCTTCCCCCCTGCCCCGTGCAATCTCCGCCGCATGGCCGAGAAAGACCCCCTGCCCGAGCCCGACCGCCTGGAAGGCGCCCCCCACCCGCGCGAGACGCGGGTCCTCTTCGGCCATTCCGAGGCCCAGTCCGAATTCCTGCGCGCCTTCAATTCCGGCCGCCTCCATCACGCCTGGATGCTGACCGGGCCGAAGGGTGTCGGCAAGGCCACCCTCGCCTGGCGCCTCGCCCGGTTCCTGCTGGCGACGCCCGAGGATGACGGCGGCATGTTCGCCGCCCCCCCGCCCGACACGCTCGACATCCCCGACACCCACCCCGTCGCCCGGCGTTTGCTGCAGGGCGCCGAACCGCGGCATTTCCTCCTCCGCCGCGGCCCGAACGAGAAGGAAACCGCCCTCTCCCAGGTGATCTCGGTCGACGAGGTGCGGAAGATGAAGTCCTTCTTTGCCCTCACCGCCGCCGACGGCGGCCGCCGCACCGCGATCATCGACGCGGTCGACGAGATGAACCCCGCCGCCGCCAATGCGCTCCTGAAGCTTCTCGAAGAGCCGCCTCCGAACGTCACCCTCTTCCTGATCGCCCACCAGCCCGCCCGCCTTCTCTCCACCATCCGCTCCCGCTGCCGCGAGCTGCGCCTGACCCCGCTCGCTCCGCAGGACCTCGCCGACGCCCTCACCCAGGCCGGCGGCGACATTGCGCCCGACGACCGCACCGCGCTGGCCGAACTGTCCGGCGGCTCCGTGGGCGAGGCGTTCCGCCTGACCAACCTCGACGGCCTCAAGCTCTACACCGCGCTGACCCGCCTCTTCTCCACACTTCCAAGGCTCGACCGTCCGCAGGCTCTGGCCCTGTCGGACCTTGCGGCGGCCAAGGGCGCGGCGGAAACCTTCGACCTCCTCGTCACCCTGCTCGACCTCTTTCTCGCCCGGCTCGCCCGCTTTGGCGCGACCGGCCAGACCCCGCCGGAAGCGGCCCCGAACGAGGCCCAGCTTCTCCACCGCCTCGCCCCGCATCCCCATGCCGCCCGCGCCTGGGCCGAGCTTGCCCAGACCCTCTCGGCCCGCGCCCGGCGTGGCAAGGCGGTCAACCTTGACCCTGCCGCGCTTCTGATGGATATCCTCCTGAAGGTCGACGAGACGGCGGGGAGCCTCGCCCTGAGGTAGCCGAATGTCCCCATCCGAACTTGATCTGGTCGACAGCCATTGTCACCTCGACTTCCCCGACCTGATCTCTGAAACCGAAGCGATCATCACCCGCGCCAAGGCCGCCGGGGTGAACCGCATGGTCACGATCTGCACGCGTCTGAAGAACGAACCCAAGGTCCGGACGCTTTCCGAAGCCCACCCCGAGGTCTTCTACGCCGCCGGCACCCACCCGATGAGCGCCCATGAGGAGCCCCTCGTCACGGTCAATGAGCTCGTCGCTCTAGCACGTCACCCGAAGTTCGTCGGTATCGGCGAGACCGGCCTCGACTACCACTACACGGCCGACAGCAAGGCCATCCAGCAGACCTCCCTCCGCATCCACATCGAAGCCGCGCAGGAAACCGGCCTACCACTGATCATCCACGCCCGTGACGCGGACGAGGACATGGAAGCGATCCTGTCGGAAGGCATGAAGCGGAAGCAATTCACCTGCGTGATGCACTGCTTCTCCTCCGGCCCCCGCCTCGCCGAGGCCGCGCTGGAGATGGGCTTCACGCTCTCGATCTCCGGCATCGCCGCCTTCCCGAAAAGCCAGGAACTGCGCGACATCTTCGCCAAGGCCCCGCTCGACCGGCTGATCCTCGAAACCGACAGCCCCTACCTCGCGCCCCCGCCCTACCGCGGCAAGCGGAACGAACCGGCCTATGTCGCCCACACCGCCCGCGCGCTGGCCCAGGTTTTCGGCCTTTCCCTCGAAGCCTTCGCCGCCCAGACCACCGCCAACTTCGACCGCCTCTTCCCCCGCGCCGCCCGAACCGCAAAGGCCGCGTGATGGCCAAGGTCACCTTCACCATCCTCGGCTGCGGCTCCTCGGGCGGGGTTCCGCGCTTGGGCGGCATCTGGGGCGATTGCGACCCCGCAAACCCGAAGAACCGGCGCCGCCGCTGCTCGCTTCTCATCACCCGCGAAACCGGCGATGGTGTGACCCGCGTCCTGATCGACACCTCACCCGACATGCGCGACCAACTCCTCGACGCGGGCGTCGGCGCGCTGGATGGGGTGGTCTACACCCACAGCCACGCCGACCACATGCACGGCATCGACGACTTGCGGCAGGTGGTGTTCAACCAGGGAAGCCGGCTACCGGTCTGGGCCGACGGCCCGACGCAAGAGGCGCTCCTCTCGCGCTTCGGCTATGCCTTCGTCCAACCCGAA